>JAEEGJ010004696.1_pt1 | contig 45277 bp, 32 predicted proteins | sample 8958761 | NCBI WGS metagenome assembly JAEEGJ01 (sample SAMN16246546, study PRJNA631951) | gut metagenome | biome: gut microbiome; feature: rumen; material: RS-attached | host: Bos | place: Iran: Karaj | collected 2018-10
CAAGACTCAATATCATAGCTACAGTGCCTAAAGAAACAGCTGCTTTTTTCATTTCAAAGACCTCTTTTCTGAAAAATGCGAAGTAAAAACTATTTCTCATACCGAATACTTTCATATTGTAGCAGATATACCCTGAAATGTCAACATGCAACAGAAGATTTAGTTATATATTTGACTTTTATATCTGATTTTGGTATAATACTTACATAAGCTTTATCTCGTAATTCAGGTTCATCAAAACAAAATGTAACTTTCAACATATTTAGCTGGACAATCTCAAAAAAATATGGTATAATCATTAATGAAGTATAAAAAATCGGAGGGTGAAGCTATGGATCTTCAAGCACTTGCTGACAGCTTTGAATCAATGACCTGTATCATGTCTGTAGAGGTCTTCCCCGACGGAAGCTATGGTAATATTCGTATTGTTGCAGGTAATAAGCCTTATGTAAACTCTATAGAAAATTCCAACAGTCTCTGCTTTTCAGAGATGCTGGACAATAAATTCGTACCAAATTCACCTTATGAAAGATATATCCCGAAGGATTTGAATTTCGAAAGTGCCTGCTATGCTTCGGCAGTGATGAAAAAAACTTTCCACACATATGTACACCCTGAAAGATACAGCTTCTGGGTAGATATGTATATGATGCCAATAGTTTCCGACAAACCCAATATATATTACTGTACATATTCGCAGGAACTCACCCCGGAAACAAATACAAAACGTATGTCAAACTTAGACTCATCAGTATCAATTTCTGTAATTGAGACCTGCATAAAACTTCGAGGTACAGACGATTTCAAGCACACTATGGACGATGTTATCTCCGATATCCGCAAAATGTGCGGAGCTGAGGTATGCTGTATATTCCTTACTGATTTCAACGAGAGAAAGTATTCCGTGCTTTGTGACTCATCAGCTCCTGAGCTTGGCCTTCTCCCTGTAGAGGAGTACCTCAAAAGTCATTATTCTGACTTTTTCAGCATTGTCGAAACCTGGAAGGACACAATCGCAGGAAGTACCTGCCTTATAATCCAGAATGAAAAAGATATGGAGGTTCTTCACGAGAGAAATCCAATATGGTGTGATTCAATGAAGGATTCTGGTATAAGGAGCATAGTTCTCTATCCCCTTTTTTACAACGGTGAAACTCTCGGTTACATCTGGGCTATAAACTTTGATACGAAAAATACCATTAACATACGTGCAACTCTCGAAACCACCTCATATTTCGTGGCATCTGAAATAGCAAACAATCAGCTTCTGGAGCAACTTGAAGCTATGAGTACCATTGATATGCTGACAGACGTTTATAACCGCAACGCCATGAACAAGCGTATCGACGAACTTATAAAAACCAGCACAAAGCCCAAAAGTCTTTCCGTTGTCTTCGCCGACCTGAACGGACTAAAGCAAGTCAATGACAGCGTTGGTCATGTTGCAGGTGATAGTCTGCTCAAAGCAGCAGCTGATGTATTCAAGGACGTTTTCTCTGACGGTGAGATATACCGCGCAGGCGGTGACGAGTTTATGGCTATAGTCACTAATATTTCACGTGAAGAACTTGAAAAGCGCGTGAAGAAGCTGAATGATTACTCTGAAATCGACGGAAACGTAAGCTTTTCGCTTGGCTACTGCTACGACGACAGTAACTGCGACATTAGGAAAGCTATGGGCAATGCCGATAAGAGTATGTACAAAAACAAGCAGCTGTTCTACGAAAAGCACCCCGATCGCAGGCGACAGAGCTGAATATATATATACAATTAGCAATTTATTCCCCGCTTCAAAGCGGGAAATTTTTTTATTATATAAAAGTCGTATTACCCCGTTTTTGAAATATATATCTACGTATTCTTTACTGTGAAGTTTTACGTGACTATTCCCTCTTATAAGATACATTGCAACATATCATACAGAGTCCTGTATATTTCTTTCCGGATTTACATAAAAACAGGAAAAAACCGTACCTTTTTTGAAATCCCTCATTTTTTACCCTAAATCTGCCTTTTTTCGGTTGAATCCCCTGCCAGACGTGTGATATAATTATTATGCAATTAAAAGATACTTTTATATAAAAACAGTAAAAACAGATAAAAATTTTAAAGAATAGAAAAACGTAAAAAGCCCTGCTTTCTATGCAGGAATATGAAAATATAGGAGGAAAACATGAAAAAAATTTTCAGTAGCAAAACTGTTTCGGGGTTACTATGTCTTGGCATAATAATGCAATCCGCTGCATATCTCCCTGCAAATGCCGATAACAGCCAGTCTGTTACCTTAAACGAGGTATGTGCAAAGAACAGCACATATCAGTCTGCCGACGGAAACTTTTATGACTGGATAGAGCTGTATAACAGCGGCAGTCAGGAAGCAAATATTTCCGGTTGGGGACTTTCCGACAAGGAAGATAAGCCATATCTTTATACATTCCCCGAAGGAACTGCTATCAAGGCTGGCGAAAGACTTGTCGTTTTCTGTGATAGTGACGCAGCTGCAAACGACAGCAAAATCGCTCCTTTCGGACTTTCCACATCGGGCGAGACCTTAGTCCTCACTGACGCACAGGGCAATAAAGCTTATTCTATCACTTTCGGCTCAATTGCTGAAGATACTTCATACGGACAGTATCCCGACGGAAGCGGAGAGTTCTACACTCTCAAATGTACTCCTGCTCAGACGAATACAGCTCCCGAAGGCAGCAATGCCGTACACCAGCCTGCTTTTTCCAAGGATAGCGGCTTCTACGACAACAGCTTCTCACTTACTCTCACTGCTGATGAGGGTTGTACAATATACTACACAATAGACGGAAGTGACCCTACAACAGAGTCAGAAAAGTACTCTGAACCTATCACTGTTGAGGATATGTCTGATACTCAGAACCGTCTTAGTGCACGTACTGACATAGTTCCCGGAAGAGCTGAAGCTCCGCGTGACAATGTTGATAAAGCTGCTGTAATTCGCGCTGTATCAGTTGACAGTGAGGGACGTGTAAGCGATATCGTTACCAAAACTTATTTCATAGGCAAGACAAATTCGGGTTATTATCCGAACATGAAAGTTGTTTCGCTCGTTACAGATCCTGATAATCTTTTCGGTTATGAAAACGGAATATACTGTCTCGGACAGGCATACGGAGGTCAGCAACAGCAACAGCCTGACGATAAGCCCAAAGAGGAGGAAGCTCCGAAGGAAGGAGAAAAGCCAAGAGAGGAAAATGGTCCCGAGCACAAGGAGCCTGAAGATAACAGAGTTCCCCGTCAAAGAGCAGGAAATCCCTGGGAAATGCCTGCAAACTACACCATGAGAGGCAGAGAATGGGAGCGTGAAGCTTCATTTACTCTCTTCGACAATGGCGAAAAGGTTATAGAGCAGAACGTTGGAATTCGTATCAAGGGCAACTACTCTAGAAGCCTGCCGCAGAAGAGCTTCACCGTTTATACCCGTGAGGATTACGGTACACCAGAAATTGATTACGACCTCTTTTCAGGAAAAGCTACAAAAGCTAAAAACGGTAAAGCTATTAAAAAGTATGATGGACTTGTCCTCCGCAACGGTGGAAATGACAATACATATGCTTTTTTCCGCGACAGCATCAATCAGAGCCTTATCACTGACAGAGCCTTTGCATATCAGGCTACAACCGAGTGCATAGTTTTCATAGACGGTGAATTCTGGGGCATTTACCAGATGATGGAAAAGATTGACAAGGACTATCTCAGTTCTCATTATGGTGTCAAAAAAAGTGACGTTGCCATGATAAAGAACGGTGAGCTTGATGAAGGCTCAGAACAGGATCTCAGCGACTGGAGCGAGCTCTGCAAAGGCGTTGCAGGAGGAAGCATATCTTATGACGAATTCTGCAATAAGGTCGACTTACAGGGCTTCATGGACTACTTTGCTGCTCAGATATACTGGGCTAATGGAGACTGGCCACAGAGGAACTACACTGCATGGCGATCTGACACTGTAGATGAAACAAATCCCTACGCAGACGGAAAGTGGAGAATGATACTATTTGATACAGAATCAGGCCAGGGACTTTATGGCAGCAATGACAAGTCATTCTCTGCTGATTGTTACAGACGTATCAGCAGCACAAACAGCGATATCGGCAAAATGTTCACAGCTCTCATGAATAATGAGAAGTTCAGACTTGAATTCTCCAGAACCATGATGGATCTAGCGAATTTCAACTTCACAACTGAGAAAACTGCAGAAGTTATCAACAGCTATAAGAACAATTACAGACAACAGGTTCTTGATACATTTGCACGATTCAATTCAAACAGTCTTTCAGGTGGAAGCGGAGAAAACAGGTTTGACAGTTCTATCTCAACCGTACTGAACTTCTACGCTAAACGCTATTCATATGCTGAAAGCACTACCCGTTCTGCTGCTAAGCTCTCAGCGGCTCCATATAAACTCACCGTTAACAACCGCGCTGGTAACGGCAGCATTAAGCTCAACACACTTGATCTGGGCAATACAGACGGCTGGAGCGGTAATTATCACTCCGATTATGATATGACTATCACAGCTGTTCCAGAGGAAGGAAAAACATTCTCACACTGGATAGTTAAGGGCGCACAGATAACTGAAGGAGATAAAACCTCTGCAACTATCAGCTTCAAAATCGAATCTGATGCCACAGTTGAGGCTGTTTACACTTCCAACGTACGCGGTGACGCAAATTCGGACGGAGAGTTCAACGTGGTAGATCTCGTACTTCTTCAGAGGTGGCTCACTGCAGACAGCAGCGTAGATCTCTCGAACTGGAAGAACGCTGACCTCTGCGAAGATGGAATAATAGATGTATTTGATGTATTGTCAATGAGAAAAGAACTTTTAAAGGGAAATAATTAAAATATAAAGGGAAATTTTTGAGAAAATTAAGATAGATTGGAAAGAAAATAGAAATTACTTAATCAAATATACAGGCGATATTTTTCTTCGCTTATTTATCACCTTATATACACTTCTTTTGCGGTAGTTTGGAACTGCCGCTTTTTTCTTCCATTTTTTTCATTTTCCATTGCAATCTGAGCGCGCTCATGCTATAATTTAAATAGGAAGCGGACGCATTTCACGAAAACGTAATACGCAAACTATAAAGTAACTTTTTGAGCGTTTGGGTAATCCATCGAACGCCTGATTTATATAATCAACTGTAAGGTATGTATCGGCAGCAGCCTCCGTCCGCAAATAAAACAGAAAATTCTGCTGCCTGAATTGTTATAATCATTTCTGCGATATTTCGGCCAAAATTGCATTTCAAAAAAATATTTTGAAAAATTTCTGAAATTACTAAGATAATCGGAAAAAATTTACGTCTAATATAGTGAAAGGCAAAATTTTCGGAAAGGAGCCTGTCAATGGATAATGGTTCAAGTAGCTACAGCCGTTATCTTGCTGGTGATGATGCCGCTATGGGAGAGCTGGTTCGCGAGTACAGCGATGGGCTCACCGTATTTCTGAATAGCTTCACCAATAATCTTTCTGAAGCAGAAGAGCTGATGGAAGAAACATTTTTCCGACTGGCTTACAAAAAGCCAAGATATAATGGGAAAAGCTCCTTCAAAACCTGGCTGTACTCCATTGCGAGGAATCTCGCGATTGACAGTCTAAGGAAGCGCAAGGGCTACAAAGCGGTTTCTTTTGAAGATTGTACGGAGCTTACCTCTGATATCAACGTGGAAGAAGCTTACCTAAAAGAAGAAAGAAAGGCTATCATACACAGGGCTATCTCTAATCTGAAAGACGAATATCGTCAGGTGGTACACCTGATATATCTCGAAGGCTTTTCAAATGCTGAAACGGCGGTGATAATGAAGAAGAGTAACAAACAAATCACGAATCTTTTATATCAAGCCAAAAAAGCTCTGAAAACTGAACTTGAAAAGGAGGGAATTACGTATGCGGGACTATGATAAGGTCACTCAAGCCGTACTCAGACGGCGCGATGAGCAGATAGCAAAGGACAAACGAAAAGCTATTATCATTAAGTACAGTGCTTCTGCCGCCGTGTTTGCTTGCTGTACTGCGATAGTGATTGGTAAGGGTATGTACCGATACAATAACGCAGTAATTCCGCCTGAGATCAATAACGTTACGCCTACGGAAACAACTCTGGATCAGGATCAGATGAGCACCACAACAGCTTATGACACAAACAAGACAACGAAGGCAACAACGGCGTTGTCCAAAACTGTTACGGAAACAACCCGTAAACGGGTAGATACTTTAGTGACAAGCTCGGTAAATACCGCGGCTTTCTGCACTGTCACTACGGACAAGAAATTAACCGATAATACAGTTGAAAACAGCGCCGTCACGTCTTCAACCATCGCGGCTGTGCCTGTAGTAGCTACAACTACAGTTGAAACTCAGCCAGATGCTCCAATTCATGAAGTGAGAGTAGATATGCATAGGATACCTGTATTCCTCTCTGCACTCACAGCTTCAGTCTCAAACGTCATTTCAAACGTTAATACCGAATATCATGTCAGCAATGACAGATATCCTAATCAGAAAAATGGCATCGAGAATATCCGCAAGTTCAGTATGCAAACCGACCTGGATCAAAATGGAAAGTTTGAACTTGAGGACTGCCGCCAGCTGTATTTATACTGCTCAGCCAACGTAGACGATATTCCCGATAACTCATTGAATATTCCACAGGAGATTATTCAGTTCATAGCTGAAAACGCCGACTATAACCAGGATGGTAAGATAAATACAGAGGACGCTGATATCCTCGTATGCTGCTATCTTATCAATAACAGGATAACATACAATGATATTTTACCTGTTACATATGACAAGTCCGGCAGTGCTCTCCCATCGGAAAACAGCAACGAATCATCATTTGCATATGCGGTCAGCAGCTATGCACACAAGCTCATGATAGACCACTATATCATAGAAGATATGGTGGATCAGAAAATTATTGATCTCGATGTGAACAAGGACGGAAATGTGGATATCGAGGACTTCACCTATCTAAAAATTAACGGTGATAACTACCTTGATAACTATATTGTTCCCGTAGAGGGTGGATTTGCTACAGATTCTCGTCCTAATACCATCGTTCTTCCCGATAATATCAAAAAGAACTGTGACGCTGTGTACTTAGCAAGACCTTTCGTGAAATACGAAGATACAGATGAAGTTTCATGCTTCTTAACAGGACTGGAAGATTATTTTGCTTCACATACGACGCTTATGCCCGAATTCTTTGAAAACGATTTCTACGAGAGCATAATCAAGTATGCAAGCGAGTATTACATCGGTGACAGCCTTTACTACCGCGCTGTCCAAATTGGAGTTATACCTGAAGAGGACAGCTATTTCCACTTTGATAACGAAGTTTTCGAGAACGGCTTCAAGACTTACTATGAAAATGTAGTCTCAGGAAAACAGGCAGCTCCCGACCTTAATATGGATGGAGTTGTAGACCGCAAAGACTATAATACGGCAAGTGATTACATTTTTGAGGTCGCTGCCAATACCAATAACTGTAGTCTGAAGATACCTGCTGATGTATGGAAGAACATCAACAGAAACTGTGACTTCAATCAAAACGGAACAAGCGGTGATATCTATGATATATTCTTTGCACAGATATATGTGCTTCTCAATGATGAGAATATCAATGATACAGACACCGACAATAAAGATAGCGATAACAACACAAATATTGATCCTTACGCTCTTGACGGTGACGTTAACTGCGATGGAACTATTGATATGGCAGACGCTGTACTGATAATGCAGTATCTCTCCAATCCGAACAAATTCCAGCTTACAGACCGTGGAAGGCTAAACGGAGATATTGATGGAAAGAATAACGGTATCACTCTTACAGATGTACTGGTTATTCAGAACCGTTTGCTCAATCACAACCAGAATTATACTGAATGAGTTACACGCAGCTCATTTCATATAATAAAATTTACCCCTAACTGATATTTTAAATGCGAAAAAGGCGTAAAGAATCGAACTTCTTTACGCTTTTTTTGTTGCCGTGTTTGACTTTTCTACCCAGGACTGATATAATAATAAAAAAACTTCAGGAGTTAAAAATGCTGTACTTTATGTTCAATAAACCACAAAACTGCGTAACTGCACGCTCTGACGCAGTCCACAAAACAGTTATGGACTACTTCCCTGCCGACCTTGCCGAAAAGCTTCATCCGGTTGGCAGACTGGATATGGATACATGCGGACTTTTGATACTTACCGACGATGGCGACCTGAATTTCAGGATAATGCACCCCTCAATGCATATCAGCAAGACCTATTTCTTTTACGCTGTCGGCTCTGTTGATGCAGACAAAGTTAAAAAGCTTGAAAATGGCATAGAGATGCAGGGAATGACTGCCCAAAAAGCTGTTTTTACTTTGATAAGTGAATATCATATCCGTGAACTTGAGAAATTCATTTCTCGGAACCGCCGTGAAAAATACATGAGGAATCCTGACGGAGCTGCCTTTGCAGCTTCTCTTACTATCAATGAAGGAAAAAAACACGAGGTCAAGAGAATGATTGAAGCTGTGGGGTGTAGAATATTCTATCTCCGCAGAGACAGCATAGGCCGTCTTTCTCTCGATCCAAAACTGAAAGAGGGCGATTTCCGCCCTCTGACCGTAGGGGAACTAGGTCTCCTCATCAGCTGAATATACTCCTTTATGAGCGATCATCAACTCGCTCATAAATTTTTTCTGGAATTATGTGACACTTTTGCTTTCGTTCTTGAATGTTATTTATGAAAGCACGATTTCCATGGAATACTTTCAAAGATTCAGGAGGATAAAGATGACAGGAATAGAATACTGTGCTCTGTATAAAAAGTCAAAAGACAGAGCCTATGACAAGCTTTTTGAAAACTACTGTGATTATGTATATGCTATTGTTTATAATAAACTGAGAAGTATTGCTTCAAGGGAAGACATTGAAGAGTGTGTCAGCGATATCTTTGCAGCTATATTCTTCAGCTACGATACTAAAAGCAATTTTGCAGGAGATATGAAGGGATACGTGTGTACTGTTGCAAAACGCAGCGCTATCAACACATTTCGCAAACTTACTGCAAATAACAGTCATTTCTCTGAGGATGCTGAAGATGAGATAATAAATATAGGTGCCGATACTGATATTGAGCAGGATTCTGATTTGGCAGAAACGCGCAGTATACTAATCAGCAAGATAAACGAGCTTGGTGAACCTGATTCAACCATTATCATCCAGAAATACTACTATGACCGATCTTCTTCAGAGATAGCGGATATGCTTTCAATGAAAGCATCCGCTGTGAGAATGAGAGCCGCAAGAGCTCTCAACAAACTGAAAATCACACTGGCTGCTGCCGGTATCACTATGTAAGGAGATGCGGAGTATGAAAGAGAATCGTGAATTTAATATGCTTGAAAATGCAGACGACAAGACATTGGATCTTCTCTCAGAAGTTCCTGTGCTAACAAAAGAAGAAAAAGAGAGGATGCTGGCTATGAGTAAGAAAAAGCTGGATCGAATGAACAGAGAAAGTAATATAAACACATACAATGATGAATATCAGGTTAGCGGCGTTGAACGCTACAAGAAACCCAAATGGCACACTTTTGCTTCCATTGCAGCCTGCCTGCTGCTGGTCGGCAGTATCGGCGGTACGATGTTCGCACTGAAACAAAACAAACCCATTGTAGAAAATGATAATTCACTTTCCGATGTAACTACCACAATACCTCCTTCGACCTGGGACATAGAGACAACCTGCGATAAGGAAGCTGCAAGTCTTCTGGGACAATACAGGTTCATTCAGGAGTTAGCAGGAGGTAATCCAGATGGTATGGAACTTGATGAAAATGACACCCAGAGCGTTGAAAACTACGACGGCTCATTAGTGACCTACTACAGAGTCGCGGATATATTCAGTTCTGTAGGTGAATTGAAAAGACATCTTGAAAGTATAATGACAGGACAACTCCTTAACGACTATACAGCTTTACTGACATGCTACCTTGGAGAAGCAGAGCGCTTCAAGGATATTGACGGCAAGCTATATTACAAACCAGGCAGCGACTACTCACCGGAATACAATGATTACACTGATTACAAAATAGAGAACTATGACGCTGGCACCAACAGTTTTGATATAGTTATTATTAACGAACACCCTATGGCCAAAGAAACAGAAGTTTTTCATGTTGTTCTCGAAAATAGTCTATGGAAACTTGAAAGCTACAGAATTGAATCCGAAACAAGTGATATGGATGCTTCCACGTTTGAAAGAACAGACGCTTTACAGCTCTTATCGAGTCTTGAGCTTGTAGACGATTTGATGGCAGGAGGCATTTATACATCTGTCAACCAAGACGACAGTATAGAATACCAGTCACCCGACGGCAGTTATACCGTCAAATACAACAATTTCGTATCAGGCGGATTAGTGGATCTTAATAATTTAACGGAAATTGTCAAGAATACTGTTACCGAGCCCGCGCTCAGCGAGACCTACAGCTATATCTATGAGGACGAGAAAAACGATCTTCCTATGTTCAAGGAAGTTGACGGGAAGCTCTATATGCGCGATAACGGAAGAGGAAAAAGCTTTAACTTCCAAGGCTATCCCGAGATAATAAAAAAGAGCGACAAGTCATATGAGGTCATCACTGACAATGAAGTTACAAGAGGAAAAGTAAAGGTCATCGCTGTTTACGAAGATGGCAAATGGAAGGTAAGCGATTTCGAATATCTTGACGATGAGAATTCAAATGTTACAGATTCTGAAAGCGTAACAGCTTCACTTAACGATGACGTTTTCGAGGGATTGTACTACGACAAGAATGACAGCAATAATTCCCTTTCTATCGACCGCAAGAATGATACGCTCTACAATATTCATATCACTCACAAGAAAACTGATACTGTATCTGAAGAGTGGTTTTTCACAGGGGAATTCAATGGCAAAGGGGTGCTTAACTACGAAAAATGCAGCAAGAATACCATTACTATTGGCGAAGACGGATCTGTTATGAGCGTAACAGACTACCTTGACGGAACAGGCTACCTCAGAATCTCTGAACCTGGTAATGAAACAGGTATCATATGGATAGATGACAAAGATAACGCAGGCGCAGGAGATTTCTTCATAAAGCAATAAACGATATAAAAAAATGGGCTGTAAAAAAATAGCCCTCAAAAACCATACGGATGCCTCTTCAAGTAAGATTTGAAAGGGCATCCGTTTTTTTCGTGTTAATTGTTCAAAACTTCTAGAATCTCCCAGAAACAGGGTATAACGAACAAGCACGAAGAAAAAATGCTTTTTTCGCGATGATCAAGATCTATTTTATTGATAGTTCAGGCGGTTTTCAAAACTGTCTGTTTCTTTAAATGATACTTATGAAGGTTGAAACTACAGCAAATAATACCAAATTCCAACATAACACTATCAAATCCTCTTTCTCATAACAGGTATATAATCGAGTAGGAGGCGGCGATAATTAACTGTGTCAAAGAACTTTTCTAAGTCAATATCCACTATCCAGTCATTTCCATCATTCATGATGTCTAATGCTGTCAGGACTGCTTGCTGTGCGCATCTGTTAGGTCTGAATCCGTAGCTGTGCTCGTGAAACTGTTCCTCGAAGATTGGTGTTAGCACCTGCGCTATGGCTTGTTGTACGAATCTGTCTGTCACCGTCGGTACTCCCAGTTTTCGAGTTCCCCCCGTCAGGCTTCGGAATCTCTACTCTTCGTACTGGCTGAGGTTTGTACTTCCTGGTCCTCAGCTGTTCCATGATGTTCTTGCCGTTCTTTTCGAGGTGCTCTTTGAGTTCTGTGTACTTCATGCCGTCCACTCCCTCTGCGCCTTTGTTTCGAACGACTTGCAGATATGCTCTGTTCAGATTGTCTCTTGAGAGTATCTGCTCCATTAGATTACTTGTTTCCATGCGTTCTTTCCTTTCCGCCTCGCTTGAATCGACCGTCTTTTACCCATTTGGTTACGGCAGGCGTTGCCTTTCCTGCAACACGAGACATACTCGAACTTATTGATTGTTCACCCCTTCGCTCCATCTCCATTACAAAGACTTCTTCACTACTATGGGTTCTGCTGACTATCTCACAGTTCGTTGTTACTACGGCTATTGATACCGCCTGTGAGACCTCCCCGATTAAAGCGCACACTCTTTCCCTCCATATGTTTGCCGCATTTACTTTGCTACTACTAAGAACAGGTGATAGTTATCAGACTTTGCTGCTTTTGGCCAGCTTATCTATTGTAGCCCAGCCTTATATGCGATTTCTGTTCGTCAGACAAGAGGTTTGCTTACAGCTTCCTTCAGATTCCGCCTCGCGGCGGACACCCTTGCTGTTCGGCTATACACTTCCCACTATCTGGGCGTGTTCGGGACTTTCACCCGTTAGAATGTGCCCATGTCGGGCAAAAGAAAAGCCGTGCTGCCTATAGCACGGCTTTTCCCTTTTCTGATTTGTCCCTTACAATTCAGTTTTTGGAATTATATCAACCTGTACGACGCTTTGTGCAGATGCGCCGTACAGACCAATACCTAAAGAATTATGTCATTGACTAACTGTCAAAGCTAACTTCAACGTTAGCTGTTATAACCTGACGTTCTCGGAGCAACGCTCCTTTTTGTTTGTGATTATGAGAACTTCCAGTAATCGAATTCGCAGTCGCCACTGAATATCATGTAGATATCCTTAACGCCTGTTACATTATTCTCTACAGCTGCGAGTTCGTTCTCGCTGCCGTTGAGCTCGCCGTAACCGATGCAAGTACCTGTAGTAGAACCTACACAGAACTTAACTACTGCGTTGCCGCTGCCCTTAACTGTGATAGAAGATACGCCATTGCTGAGGTCAACTCCGCTGACCTTGATCCAATCGCCCTTCTTAGCCTTGACAGTCGTGTTGCCGACACCGCTTATGCTTATGTTCTTAGACTGGTTGGACATTGTCTCAGCCTGTACAGTCTCATATGCGTTGAGATTCTCAATCTGGCTTACACCATTCTGTGAACCATTACATGAAATCTTTCCGTTGCTTACAGTTGCCTTATCGATACAGGGTGATCTGTAGTTGAGACCCTTGCCGCCATTAACGCCCATACGCATTTCAAGCTGACGTGAGTGATAAAGTACATAGTAGCTGCCCTTGAATTCGATAATTGAGTGGTGGTTGTTACCGCCGTTGTCAAGTCTCTGTGTAGCTGTATTCTGGAATACAACACCCTGATACTGGTATCCGCTGAGCGGATTTGTTGATGTCATGTAACCGATATCAGCATTGCTGAATGAATGACCGTTTACGCTTGTACCACCAGGAACATTCCAGTTGTGGCAGAATGAATAATACCATGTGTTGCCGATCTTAATCATGCTTGAGTCTTCGAAGAGGTAAGGTGTACCTGGATCGATAGGTGTACCTGAAATTGAGATCATGTCATTGCCAAGCTTAGCGATACGGCCCTGCTTTGTCTGAGCAGCCTGTCCATTCGGAACACCGCCGCCGTATGCAATGATACCTGTATCTGTATCAGGATCATAGTAAACGCCTGGATCGAAGAGCCATGTTACGTTACTGTTAGGTGTGTTTCTTGAAATGAGTTCATGACCAAGAGGATCCTTTACATTTTTTGTGAATGTCGGGTCATCAGCTGTAATAACACCGATACCTGAACCATTGTTTGCAAAGTAAAGGAAGAACTTGTCCTGTCCGTTGATCGTTTTCCATGCAGCATCTGGAGCCCATGCGTTATTAGCCCATTTTGCAATAGGAGTGCCATTTACTCTTGTTTTTGCAACAGGAATCTGACCATGGTCTGTCCAGTTTACAAGGTCTGCTGATGATAAGCAGTTGATATAACCTGAAGAATAATCGTTTTCAATCATCTGATTACCATTGTATGCGAATTGATCAGCTGTTGTGTAAACATAAAGTCTGCCGTCATATACGAGCCAGCCTGGGTCAGCACCGAAACGCTGAGTATAAAGTGGATTATTCTCGGTTGCCTTCTTAAAGCTTTCTGCGAGTGAAAGACCGCTGAACTTAGCCTCGTACTGTGAAGGATCAAGTGTGGTAACTGCAGGCTTGTTTACAGGGAACTCTGTGATTTTCTTGAGGATGAATTCCTGGAGAAGAACGAGGTCTGTTACGTCGAATTCCTTGCTCTGGTCAACATCAGCAGCCTTCTGAGCATTTGAATTGCTGAAGCCACCTGCAACGAGTCCTTTTCTTGCTTCAACCATGTCTAAAGAATTGATAACGCCGTCCCAGTTGATGTCACCGAGGTGGAGTGTAGTAGATGTCTGTCCACCAGATGAAGTCTGACCGCCACTTGGAAGATCAGGCTGACCTGCGCCGTTTATCTTTGTGTCCTTGGGAGCTCCGATAGCATCGTCGATATAGAAATCAAAGTACTCGTTCTCGTCTGTTGTTTCAACATAGATCTGGAAGTTTGATCCGCCTGCTGGGAGAGTGTAGCTTGTATTTGCAAGCTGTACCCACTCACCCTTAGGAGCTGAAGCGAGTGCAATCTGATCGTAGCTTGTTGTACCTGAAGCGTCATCATACTGGAGCGTGAACTTGAACTCTGTAGTGCTGCCGCCTTCATTAGTCATAGCATTAACTGAGAAGCTGTATGTCTCGCCTGCCTCGAAAGCTCTTGAGTCGAGGGAGATAGCAGCACCGTTCCATGAATTTGTTCTGCCGCTTACATAGAGAGACTTGCTGCCTGCGTACTTAACGGAGCTTGTTGTGTCAACAGAAGCAGCGCCTCTTCCGCTCCAGTTATCAGTACCACTTTCAAATGTACTGTGGAACCAGTAGCCTTCATCATTTACCTTTGCAGGCTCAACAGGCTTTGGAGTAAATCCGCTGCTACCAGGGCCTGTGTAAGGAATTCCTACTCCCCATTCACTGTCGGGAACAAGGCTTGTAAGAGCTGTATATGCTTCCTTGGGCTGATTGCTACCGTTGTAGAGAAGTCCGTTGCTTCCCGAACTGAGCCATGAATTAGCATCGTTCGGACCCCAGATCTGAATAAGAGTTACCTTATTTTCATGACCAGAGCTGTTCCAGTCCATAGCGTGCTTGAATATTGCCTTGTACTTGTTTGCCTGATCGGTATTTGAGTACCTGCCGCTTTCAACACTGATATCAAGCTCTGTAACCTGAACTTCGATACCAAGGTTGAGGTAATCGTCCATAGCCTTGAGGTAGGAATTGGTATCACCCCAAGCGTTGCTTGCAGCAGCGTTTACGTGGGACTGCATTCCCATACCGTCGAGAACTCCCTTTGCCTTGAGAGGTTTAAGGATTGAGTTGATGATGCTGTTTTTCTTGCCATCAGCGAACTCATTATAGTCGTTATAGAAGAGTTTACATGTCGATGGGGCATACTTTCTTGCGAAAGTGAAAGCCTGTTCAATGAAGCTGTTGTCGCCGTAGACCTGAACCCAAGGTGAGTTACCATTGCCGTAGCCTCTGCCTCTCGGACCGCCATTGCCTGCGTCTGAGATACACTCATTACATACATCATAGGCGTAGAGATCAAGATCAGGGTACTGTGTTGCGAATGCCTCGAACATGTGCTGGATATAACTTTCCATACGCTTGTTCATAGTGCTCTTATCTACCCAGCTTCCATTTTGCTGTAAATTGCTCTTGAAGAACCACTCAGGAGTCTGGCTGTGCCATACAAGAGTATGTCCTCTGAATGCGATTCCATTCTTTACGCAAAAATCACATATAGCAGCACAGCTGTTTAGAGAAACTTTGATATTTGAATCAGACGAGCCACTCTGTACTAAAGTTGCATCAGGTTTTGTCTCATTCTCACATTCAACAGCATTGTGATCCTTGAGGATAATACCCTGGATACCGCTGTTGCTTATAGTACCTCTGTTAAAGATATTACCTACACGGAAATAACTTGCAAACTCATCCTTAAGTCCTTTTCCAGATGGAGCAGCATGTGCCTCCTGAGCTTCCTTATCGCCAGTGATAAGGAAATCATCGAACTGGAAGTCCTCGGTAGAGTCATTTGTGATGCTGAGCTTGAACTCATAGCTGCCCTCTGGAGCTGTATAGCTTCCTTTGAGCTCTGTCCATTCTCCAGCCGTAACATTCTTTGAATCGAGCACGACTGTGGTTTCCTTACCAGTCTTTTCGTCGATAGTCAAAAGTGAAAAATGGAATTTCTGAGCAGTTTTACTGTAAACCTTAACGCTGTAGGTGTAATTGTCTCCGCCAAAGAGATAAAGTCCCTTTGATGAAGCTGCGCCCTGTGAAGCTGAGCTTCTGCCCGTGATCTTCATGCCTCGTGAAGAATTGAAGCCTGCGCCTGACAGTGCAGTGATTTCAACATTATCCCCTTCGCCGTACCAGCCCTCGTAGTTGCGCTCGAAATCGTTATAAACGATCTCAGCAGCATAGGTGCGCGAAACTACGTCAGGTAAGACTGTAATCACTCCTGAAAGGCAGCTTGCAGCCGTAACGCCTGCAATTAACTTTTTTACTTTCATACATTCTCCTCCTCGTAAAAGTATATATTTTTCGTTCAACGTAATGATATTATTTATATCATATCATGCTGTTACACACATTTTACTATATTTGTACTGATAAATTCAACCCCTAAAACAAAGAATAGGTGAAAAAAACGCAGATAAAGTCCGGGATGTGTCAAAATTAAAACTTTTTTGGTAGAAAAATTGTTATATATGACATTAAAATATGATTGCTCAAAAAGTATTATTATGTGCACTATCCGCTATATTTTGCAGATTACATCGAAATATAAGGTCAAATATTGTCACGGTGATCAATTTGTATATACAATTTTATACAATGTGACTATTTATTAAAAAAATATCGGCAAATATATACTATTTGGAATGTTTTGATAAAATATAACTATTTTAATAGTATTCTTGTAAATTATAGTGTTTATCTTTATAATCTACACCTTTGGTTTGATTTTTGATGAATTGGCAGTTTCGTGCACAATTAACTATTGCAAACGAGTAAAAACAATGGTATTATTAAACTATACAACAGTACAATTAAGTTGGAACAAAATAAATTGTACGTACAAATCAAGGGGGATATGATTATGAAAGTATCAGATGGCTTCTGGATGAATAAAATAGGTTATAATGTGCATTGGGCTTCGCAGATCTACGAGGTGGAGGCGGACGAGCGTTCCATTACGGTTTGGGCAACGCCGCATTATGTTTCTAACAAAGGAATGACTCTCGGTGGACCTGTGCTGGCAGTAACTTTTACGTCTACCCTCGAAAATAGCATAAAAGTGAGTATAGAGCATTTTACTGGAGCTAGGCCGAAAAAGCCCTCTTTCATCTTGAACGAAGACAAGAACTTCCGCCCTATTATCAAAAGGCTTTCTGATAATGGATTTGAACTGATATCAGGCAGAACTTCCGTGCATATAGGTTGTGAAAAGAAAAAATGGAGCATTTCTTATTATTTCGATAAGAAACTACTAACAAAATCTGGGTGGCATACAACTTCAATTATAGAGGAAGATACGTGGCACAGAAAGCAGAGAGAGGCAGAACAGGATCAGGAGCGGTTCTTTGCTAGAACTGACAGTGGAGAGAACGTGTATATTCGTGAAATGCTGAGCCTTTCTGTAGGAGAGTACATCTATGGTTTCGGAGAGAAGTTCTCTTCTTTCGTAAAGAATGGACAAACCGTTGAAATCTGGAACAACGACGGCGGTACATGTACTGAGCAGAGCTACAAGTGCATACCTTTTTTTGTTTCCTCGCGGGCTTACGGTGTTTTTGTGAATCACCCTGAAAGGGTTAGTTTTGAGGTCGGTAGTGAAAATGTGTCGAAAACTGCGTTTTCGGTACAAGGGGAGCACCTTGAGTACTTTATATTCGGCGGTGGGTCTATAGCTGATGTTCTAGAGCGGTATTCTGCACTTACGGGTAGACCAGCTTTGCCTCCGCCCTGGTCATTTGGATTATGGCTTTCAACCTCTTTTACTACGGATTACGATGAAAAAACGGTGAATTCTTTTATAGACGAGATGAAATATAGAGATATCCCTCTTGATGTTTTTCATTTTGACTGCTTCTGGATGAAGGAATTCCGTTGGTGCGGATTTGAGTGGGATAGTGATAAATTCCCCGATCCAAAGGCAATGATAAGTCGCATAAAGTCAAAGGGACTGCGGATTTGCGTGTGGGTTAATCCATATATCGGACAGCGCTCTCCAGCGTTTGCAGAATGTGCTGCAAAGGGGTATTTCATCAAAAATAATGATGGATCTGTTTTTCAGTGTGATATGTGGCAGCCAGGTATGGCAATAATTGATTTTACCAATCCTGAAGCTCGCATATGGTTCGCGGAGCAGATATTTCGCCTTGCTGATCTTGGAATTGATGCGATAAAAACGGATTTCGGCGAGCGTATCCCAACGGACGTGCAGTATTTTGACGGCTCTGATCCATACAGAATGCATAATTACTATGCATATCTCTATAATAAGACCGTATTTGATGCTCTTGAGAGCGCAAAGGGACATGGATATGCCTGCCTTTTTGCACGTTCGGCATCTGCAGGCTGTCAGCAGTTTCCTGTACACTGGGGTGGTGACTGCTTCTCTACATATGCGTCAATGTGGGAGACCCTCCGCGGAGGCATTTCATTGTGTATGTCGGGATTTGGCTATTTTTCCCATGATATCGGAGGATTTGAGTCCACAGGAACTCCAGATCTTTATAAGCGTTGGACAGCTTTCGGGCTTATGTCAACTCATTCGCGCTATCATGGGAACAACTCATATCGCGTACCTTGGCATTTTGACGAGGAGAGTTGCGATGTTGCACGTCATTTTGTAAATCTCAAGGGTAGGCTCATGCCATATTTGTGGATGAACGCCATTAGGACACATGAAATTGGCGTTCCCATGATGAGGGCGATGGCAATAGACTTCGGCTTTGATCGCAATACCCTTACCCTTGATACGCAGTATATGCTAGGAGAGTCGTTGCTTGTAGCACCTGTTTTTAGCGAGGATGGCGAGTGTAGTTTTTATTTGCCTAGTTGCGGAATGTGGACAGACATACAGACAGGGGAAGCTCTCATGGGCGGCAGGTGGTACACTAAGAAGTATGACTATTTTGGTATGCCGCTTTATGCAAAGCCAAGCTCCATAATTGTTTACGGAAACTACAGGGGAGCTGCTGATTACGATTACTTAGACGGTATGAAGATAGTTATTTACGGCATGAACGAGGGCGGTACTGCAGAAACTTTGGTATACGACAGCAGCCGTAGAGAAAAAGTGGAGATAAAGGCCGTCAGCAAGGGGGACTGCATAGAGCTCATAGTAAGAGGAGCAAAACATCCATTCACTGCGGAAAGTCCACAGGGACTTGACATCGTGATAATTGACTGAAATTTGCTGTTATCTCTTTACTTTTGACGAGAGGTATGTTAAAATGAATAATAGATCTACGGGATGAAAGGAATGAGATAACAGGTTTATGAACGAAACACAGGGCTACACTGCGGAATATGCAGCGCTTAGCCATGAAATATACAGTCTAACCAAGCAGCTTGAGGAAAAAGAAAAAGAATACAGGGAGTTTACAAAGACAGATCTTCATGATCCTTTCAGGAATCCAACCGAGTTCAGGTGGTACAGAGATGACTATTCCGAGATACTCCCTTGGGCGACTATGCCGGAGTTCACTGTTCCTTTTGAGCCTGCAAAGGTGGAAAAGAGTGCGATAAGGCGATTTTACAACATTGGCGGATTTATTATGCTGATACAGTTCTTTGCGTCGAGCGTTTTTGCGTATCTGCTTATGATGCTTATAAACCTTATGCTGAACAACATGAACCCAAACGCTGCAAACGGCGCTGTATCATACTATATGCAGAACAGTTCGATAATGGCATCTATTAACCTCATTACCTATCTCGGAGCCAATGTCGGATTTACATTTCTTGCTTTGAAATGGGCAAAAATAAAGCCATCATTTATGTTTAAAACGAGAGATTATCACTTTTATGACGCAGTTCAGCACTGTATAGCAGGAATATTTATTTGGTACAGCTCTGCTATTATAGCAGGTGGTATCGATAATATATTTAAAAAGTATGGCTTTTCAACTGACGTTTTGGATATGGATATGGGAAAAACGGGACTTGGATTTGCGGTGCTGACTATGTACAGCTGTATAATAGCACCGCTCACAGAGGAACTCTTTTTCCGCGGAGCCATAATGAAGATATTCTCAAAGTCGAATCAGCGCTTCGGTATATTTATGTCAGCTTTCTTTTTCGGACTTGCTCATGGTAATCTTCCGCAGTTTACACTTGCATTCCTAATAGGAATATTTTTCGGACACATCGATATGAAGCACAATTCCATAGTTCCATCCATAGTTGTCCACATACTTATAAATACACTTGCTACGGTCGTAACAGAGTTCAAGGATAATACAGTTGTTATGGGAATAAGTGGAATGCTGCTGATACTCTGCTACATCATAGGAATAATAATGCTTGTGATATTCCGCAAGAATTGCAAGCTGCCCGTATCAACTCCTGCGCAGACTCGTAGGGGGATAGCTATAGCAAAGACTTCTGTAGGTGTGATACTTGCAATAGTAGTTCACGTTGCATATACTCTGTTGATTATATATCAGACAAAGATGTCAGCATAAAAATAACCCGTATACGATTTTGGAATAAAAGCGTATACGGGTTTTATTATTATTATTATTATTATTATTATTCAGCAAGTATAGTTTCTGTTTCAGGACTTTTTCGTGAAATCATATATAGTTCTGAGGCTATACCGATACATAGAACAAAGGTGGTAATAAGACTTCCTTCGATACCGAATTTACCGCCTGTAAGGAAAGCGTGAGATGACTGTGGCACGCTGCGGAATATTGATTCTGCGTCGACAGAGCCGCTGACGCTTATTCCGTAGAAGTTACCCTGTGTGAAATTCCATATGGAATGTATAGCACAAGCTCCCCATATATTATCAAAAATAACAACACAAAGTGCGGCAAATGCTCCGAAAAGGAAGAGATTTACGAAAGGAAGAGGCCCGAAACCGGGATTTCCTGCGTGAGCAAGAGCAAATCCAACAGAACTTATAAGAACGGCAACAGCGGTATGTTGGCCACTTCCACCTATTGTTGTCATAAGGTAGCCGCGGAAGATGAATTCTTCACTCATGCCCTGGACAACAAATCCAAGGAAAAACAAAGCAATAACACCATAATTTACGTTGTTGCAAAGCTTCATTTTGGTTATGCCAAGAGCAGCGCTGATAAGAGCTATGGCGGACATCATAATAATACCGCAGAGAAGACCTGAGAAATAATGTGAAAAGAACCCCTTTTTGCGTGCTCCCATTGAGCGTACAGGTCTCATTTCTATGCAGCGGCAGTAGAATATTGCTGCAAGAGTTCCGAATACTGTCGATAACAGAGAAGGAATCATGACCTTTGGAACAGAAGCAACTTTAGTTGCGAGATTCGTTGCATCCTTTATGCTGATGGTTTCTCCAGAATCAAGGTAGCCTTGTTTTATAAGTTCCTCCATCATGGGCTTCAGAATGACCAAGAATGGGATGATTGATTCAAGTAAAACTATTACGATGAATACTGCTAAAAAACATAACAATATAGTGAAAATATTCTTAGAAGCGTGAGATTTTGAAGCTTCGCTGAATATTTTGGGCCTGTAATCAAGCATATAAACACCTCCGTAACTAATTTTACTATGTTAATAGTCGATTGTCAAGGAATTTTTCGAGCTGCTTTCGAATTGACAATATACCTTGTAAATGGTATAATAAAACTTAGACTATTTTCCAAATAAAGGGGGATTGCCGATGTACAAAACCATACTGTCACACATCGGAAAGTATAAGAAAGAGGCGATATTATCGCCTTTGACCATTATTGGGGAAGTTGCGATGGAAGTTCTCATACCTACTATAATGGCAATGATAATTGATAATGGTGTTAAAAAGGGAAATATTGGGTATATCGCTAAAATGGGAGTACTTATGGTGCTCATGTCCGTATTTTCCCTTTGTTTCGGAGCGCTTGCAGCCCGTTTCAGCGCAGTTGCTGCTATGGGCTTTGCAAAGAACCTTAGGAGTGCGCTGTTCAGAAAGGTGCAGAGCTTTTCTTTTGCTAATGTTGATAAGTTTTCCACAGCCTCGCTGACGACACGACTGACAACAGATGTCACTAATGTGCAGAACGCCTTTATGATGTTCGTGAGAATGGCATTTCGTTCGCCTATAATGCTAGTCTGCGCCACAATAATGGCTGTCAGAGCAAATGCGAAACTGTCACTAGTATTCCTCTTGGCAATACCTCTGCTCGCACTTGCGATTGTACTGATAATCACTAATGCCCACCCGAGATTCGAGAAAATGCTCAAGCGTTATGATGATATGAACGCAAAGGTTCAGGAAAACCTTGTGGGAATAAGAGTAGTGAAGGCTTTTGCGCGTGAAAAGTTTGAAAATGAGAGATTCGAGGAGAATACCAAGAATGTACGACTTGCTCAGTTTGCCGCTGAAAAACTAGTGATACTGGGAATGCCTGCAATGCAACTAGTAATGTATGCAAGTATAGCCACTATTCTTTATTTTGGTGGAAGAATGGCTGTAAACGGTGACATAGCAACAGGTACTCTTTCTAGCTTTATTACTTATGTTGGACAGATACTTCTTTCTCTTATGATGATGTCTATACTGTTCATAACATTTGTTATCTCAAGAGCTTCAATTCAACGTATCTATGAGGTTCTCAGTGAAGAACCTGCAATAAAGGATATAGAGAGTTCAGAGGTATCTGCTGCTGATGGATCTATAAGCTTTGAGAATGTGAGTTTCAGCTACTATGATGACATGAGCAATCTTGCTCTTGAGAAGATTAACTTAAAAATAAGTTCGGGAGAAACTGTCGGAATCATAGGCGGTACAGGCTCGTCAAAGACTTCCCTTGTTCAGCTCATACCGAGACTTTATGAAGCAACTGATGGAAGAGTTGTTGTAGGTGGTCACGATGTAAAGGAGTACTCGTTGAAAACTCTTCGAGATCAGGTGGCAATGGTATTGCAGAAAAATGTTCTCTTCTCTGGAACTATCAAAGATAACCTACGATGGGGAGATGCAGATGCTACAGACGAGGAGATAATTGAAGCTTGTAAGGCAGCCTGTGCTCATGACTTCATAATGGGCTTCCCAGAGGGGTATGATACTGACCTTGGACAGGGCGGTGTAAACGTTTCTGGTGGACAGAAGCAGAGACTCTGTATAGCCAGAGCTCTTTTAAAAAAGCCAAAGATAATCATTCTTGATGATTCAACAAGTGCGGTAGATACCGCTACTGACAGCAGTATTCGTAAGGCTTTCCGCGAAAAACTCGCTGATACCACAACTATCATAATAGCTCAGCGTATAAGTTCTGTTATGGATGCTGATCGCATAATCGTCATGGACGGTGGAAAGATAACTGACATTGGTACACATGACGAACTAATGCAAAAGAGCGAGATATATCGTGAGGTATATGATTCGCAGCAGAAAGGAGCTGAAGAATAATGCCACCAAGAGGACAGCAGAGACCAATGGCAAAGCCGCAGAACACAAAGGCAGCTTTGAAGCGGATATTCAGCTATATGCATGGGTTCAAATTACAGTTCATGTTCGTGGTTCTCGGTATATTTTTCAGCTCGGGTGCTGGAATAGCAGGAAACTATCTGCTTAAGCCCATAATTGACAACATTGAGGATGCCTTAAAGACTGGGCAGTGGAAATATGGTAAATTCATAGGACTTATCTTCATAATGGTGGCAATCTATGCTCTTGGAGCTATTTCAACATTGTTTTATCAGAGAATGATGCTGAAAATATCTACAACTACGCTTATGCGTATCAGAAACGACCTTTTCAGCAAAATGGAAATGCTCCCGATACGTTTCTTTGATAAACATACTCATGGCGAACTTATGAGCTTGTACACCAACGACACCGATGCTATTCGTGAAATGCTCAGCAACAGTATCTCACAGTTCATAGGCTCGGCTATAACTATTATCGGAGTTTTCTCGGCTATGCTCGTTTATAGCTGGAGACTTACCATACTAGTTGTTGCAATGCTCTTCGTGATCTTCAAGGTCATAGGCTTTGTTGGCTCAAGGAGCGGAAGGGGATTTGTAGCCCAGCAGAAGGCACTCGGTAGTGTTAACGGTTATATCGAGGAAATGATAGACGGACAGAAGGTCGTAAAGGTATTCTGCCATGAGGAAAAGGCTGACGAGGAGTTCGATAGGCTCAATGAGGAGCTCTGTATGGCTTCAACACGCGCTCATACCTTTGCAAACATACTCATGCCGATAATGAACAATCTCTCATATATCCACTATGCTGCCACTGCTATAGCAGGTGGTATAATGGCGGTAAAGGGAATAGGCGGCATGACGGTGGGAACTGTTGTTTCGTATTTACAGTTCACACGTTCGTTCTCAATGCCTATAACTCAGGTATCACAGCAGCTAAACTCTGTGCTTACAGCGCTTGCGGGTGCTGAACGTATCTTCCGAATCATAGACGAGAAGCCCGAGGAAGACGAGGGGTATGTAACTCTTGTAAATGCTAATATTGCAAAGGACGGTACTATCACCGAAGCAGACCATCGTACAGGTCACTGGGCATGGAAACATCCACATAAGTCTACAGGTACTACTACTTACACTGAGGTGCGAGGAAATGTGGAGTTCGATGATGTTGTGTTCGGCTATGAGCCGAACAAGACAGTACTCAATGGTATTTCTCTATGTGCGGAGCCAGGACAGAAGATAGCTTTTGTAGGTTCTACAGGTGCTGGAAAGACTACAATAATCAATCTAATTAATCGTTTTTACGATGTTCCGGAGGGCAAGATACGTTACGACGGAATAAACATAAACAAGATAAAGAAGGACGATCTCAGGCGCTCACAGTCTATAGTATTGCAGGATACTCACCTATTTACTGGAACTGTTATGGAGAATATCCGCTATGGAAAACTTGACGCCACAGATGAAGAGGTATATGCAGCTGCGAAGCTTGCAAATGCTGATAGCTTTATAAAACACCTTGAAAATGGTTATGATACAATGCTAACAGCTGACGGAGCAAATCTTTCGCAGGGACAAAGACAGCTTCTTGCAATTGCGCGTGCTGCAGTTGCAGATCCACCGGTTCTTATTCTTGACGAAGCTACGAGTTCAATTGACACACGTACAGAATCACTAATCGAAAAGGGAATGGATTCTCTTATGGAGGGCAGAACGGTATTCGTTATCGCTCATAGACTTTCAACTGTGCGTAATTCTCATGCAATAATGGTACTGGAGCACGGTAAGATCATTGAAAGAGGAAATCACAATGAGCTCATTGCTCAGCATGGTAAGTACTATCAGTTGTACACGGGAATGTTCGAGCTCAGCTGATAATACTGAAAAGAGGTAAAGAATGAAAGTTAGAAATAATGCAGTATTTGTCGCAGCGTTTGCACTTATTGTGTGCTTAGCTTCGTGTAGTAACAAAAGCGGAGGAAAGGTTGGTCAAGTGGAAGTTCCTACTGAACTTGTTACTGTTGAGGGCGTTGATATAAACGACGCTGTTGAAGCTGTTGCAGGAGACGCTTATCTTGCTATAACAGACGAGGCGTGGGAAGTTCAGTATCTCGGCAACAAGGATGTTAACGGCAGCAATCAGCTCTCATATGACGCAGGAGTTGCACACATAAAGGGAAATGGGGATTACACTGTTAGCGTTACAGCAGATACCAACGGTTTCAGATATGACGAGACAGGGGATATAAACGGCGAATACACGATTAAGGGAATAGGTTTTGCGGCGGTTATTATCGATAACGCCGAGGAAGTCCTCCCCAATGCGATAATAACCATAAACAGCGTAAAAGTTGACGGTAGAGAACTTGAGCTTACAAAAAATAGTTATACCAACACGGAAAGCGGCTCAATACGTGCTAATATTTTCAATGAGTGGGTTGCAGATGATGCGCTACCTTCTGATGCTAGGATAGTCGAAGGAGATCTTTTCGAGAATGGTGACTCCTCAAAGCCAACGGCTATTAATGACGGAAGTTATTCTGCGCGGATAATAGACCGTGCTGAGTTTGCTGAGTGGAAAAACGTTGAGGTTGGATTTACTGTATCAGGACTTTGACATCACAGTTTATCCGTCAGTATTTTTCACTTAATTCAGCTTTTTGTCACAGAATAATCATATGGGTGGAATATAATACAATCATGGAAGAGAAATACTTCCAAACGGTAATGAAAGCTTCATTTTTCATATAAACCACCCTAAAGGTCAAAGCGTCCAGTAATGGACGCTTTTTCCAGTTTGTCTGACAAGCGCACAATCAAACGGGCGGAAGTCACGAACATGCTTAGATAGAGTATAGCTGAACATCAAGGGGAGCGTTTTGAGTGAGCATCTGTAAGCAAACCTTTGAACTAGCGAAAAAAATCGCATAAAACGCTGGCCTATGAAAGATAAGCTGGCTGGAAGCAGAAAAGACTGATGTAAGATTTGTGAGATGTTGGTGTTCTAATCACCGATTTCTACTCGCATGCGTGTCACTAGCTGCGATTGACATTACACGGTTTATATGCTATAATGTAATATAGCATTTTTAACATAAAAATAACCCTAAGGAGAAAATAATCATGGAACAAACTAAAAATGAAATGAACTCTGTTGTTGCAGATTTCTGTGCACTGTTAGAGAGCCGCAAAGTAACTTACGAGCGTAATCAGCAGGACGAGAATATGATAAGATTCCGTACAAAGCTGCCAAATCATGACACAGCTCCGTTCATACTTATTCACTTTAACCCTCAGAACAGCGCTCTTAGCCTTGCAATCAGCAGACTTGCACTGTTTTCAAGCGTAAGCGAGGATCTTTATAAGCTTATGAATGATTTCAATTCTGATCCAGCTAACTTTGCATGCAAGATGTTTACAGACAAAGAAGGACAAATAATTGTTCTGACAAATGCTATCCTCAGAGGTGAAGATACTAGCGCTCAGATTGAGGAGTATATTAACATTAGCGTGCTTGCTACTGACAAATATTTTGGAAAGATTTCTGAACTTATAGGTAGCAGCAACAATAATTAACGAAAAAACGCTAAATATTGAATTATTTCTAGGATAATTCAAAGTGCATAATACTATTTGTAGATTTTTTGTTGTACAAAACGTAGATTTTTATTGTGAGAATTGACAAAGCAAGCGTTTATCCCTTTTAATATTTGGATATTTGTGCTAAACTATAATTACACAAGTATTTCTGATGAGAGGGAGGTGTTTGCATGAGCATAATAAAAAAGCTTTTGGGCAGAGTTTCTGCTGCCATGGTCGCTTTTGTTATGATGTTCTGTGTGCTTGCGAGCTTCCCGACAAAGGTTGTGGCAGAGGATAAAGAGAATAAAAAAGACTTTGCCGCAATGTCTGACGAGATGGCTGTTCTTATCAACGAAGCAAGAGAGAAGGCTGGTCTCGAGCCGTTGTTAGTAGTGCCGTATCTCTGTGATATCGCGTATATACGAGCTTTGGAGTGTACTAGACTGTTCAGCCATAACCGTCCAAGCGATATACTCGATTACAGGGTAGAAAATGACGGCGAGAAGTATTTTGGATTTGATACTGCTATAGACGTTTCAATCGTTCCGTTTATGTGGGCGGGAGAAAATTTGGCGGCAGGAAATCCATCGACGGAAGGTACTTTCGAGCAATGGGAGCATTCTGAAGGACATTGGAAAAACATAGTCAACCCGAATTACACTCATATCGGAATTGCGGTGGTTTATGAGGAGAATGACCCGGATAATCTCTATTATTACTGGGCAACTCTGTTTATCGGTTGCGGAATCGAGCTTAAAAATCAGTATCTTCCTGAAACTATTAAGGAAAGACCAGTGAGTTCGGGAGATATAAATGGTGACGGTGAGATAAATTCCTTTGATCTTATCACCTTAAACAAGTATCTTGCAGGCATGAAGGAACTTAATAAACTTCAGTTGGAAAGTGCGGATATGCTAAAGGACGGAACAGTCAATTCCGATGACGCAGATGTGCTTGCAATGTATATACTTGGTGAATGTGATACTTTGCCAATAACGGCGGAAATGCTGTTGAAGATGCTTAAAGAACGGAAATAGATGAAAGAGAATATTATAGAAGGTGTGTTCATAAATAAAAACGGCTGAGAGATCAGCCGTTTTTATTTATGAACGGAAGTATAATTTTTTTAAATAATGAGGTTTTGAACATTGAACAAAAGGTATAATTTTTTGTTGTCTTATATGCTTGAAATTGCGTCATATGGCTATTAATACAGGAAAATGCCTGTTTCTTTTAATATTACTGATTGTAATTTGTGAACAGAGTATTACAAGTTATATAAATTCGGGGTTGTATATAAGTTGTTATTAGGTACAGTCGCCAATCTTTATCACGAAATATTGACAAATTGTATATCTGTGTGCTATAATACATTATGTTGAGGAGGAATACATTTTTGTATTTCTCAGACGTAGTCTTGCCATGCGGAACTGTACAGAAATAAAAGATTGTTTTCCGCACAGATAAAAAAATAGGCGAGGCTGATGTTGATCGTTCGTGAAAAGCTTTCTTTTTACACACTGAATCAATATCCATATTTAGTTGCTGCAAAAAGACGAAGTAAGAGGCTTGCATTCCTAATACAAGTCTCAGATTAAGAGGCATAGGGAAAAATCAATTATTTTAATTCTTTGGGGTGACGATTATGAATAACTTACTAATTATCGGTGCAGGTCAGTATGGCATGGTGGCGAAGGAAATCGCTGAGTCAACTGGCGAGTATGATAAGATTGCATTCCTTGACGACAATAATCCAGTAGCGATTGGCAAAATAAGTGATTACGTAAAGTTCCGAAGCGAGTACGACTGTGCTGTTGTAGCTGTTGGAAATTCGGATTTTCGCCTCAGCTTTATCAATATGCTATTCAATGCTGGATACAATATTCCTAAGCTCATACATCCAAGAGCTTATGTTTCGCCCTCTGCTAAGATAGGCATGGGTTGCTTTGTTGAGCCTATGGCTGTCGTGCATACAGATGTTACTATTATGTCAGGCTGTATCATATCGGCGGGCGCAATATTAAATCATAACAGTGTTATCGAAAAAGGTTGCCACATCAATTGTGGATCCATTGTTAAGTCTGGTGTTCAGGTCGCTGCAGGGACTCAAAGTGGATATGGAGATTTGTTCGACAACGACTACCATCATGGCTCGTTAGCAGTGTGAAAAATATCAAAGGGGAAGACGGTATGGGTATAAATTGGACTAAGACATTTGCAGTTGCAGGAGCCGCTCTTGGAACTGCATTTGTTGCTTTAAATGTTATTGCAAAAAGCAAAAAGGCTGACTCGGTATATAGGAACGAGCCTGAACAACAAAACAAAATGCAAGGCAAAAAGGTCGTTTTTGTTGAGGACGAGAACGATCCGATAAATGCCGACGGAAAACATGGCCATCTTGAAGCTATCGGCGAAAGTGAGCATATTCCCACAGTATACGAGAGATATATAAAACGAGCTTTTGACGTTTCACTCTCATTCTGTGGACTTGTTGCACTCTCGCCTATTTTTGCTGCTACGGCGATTGCTATAAAGATGGACGATCCGGGTCCGATACTCTTTACACAAAGGCGTGTCGGACAGGATAAGCAGTACTTTATGCTTCACAAGTTCCGTTCAATGAAGATGTGTACGCCTCATGATGTTCCTACACATATGCTGGACAATCCGGATCAGTATCTGTTGAAAGTTGGAAAGATCATTAGAAAGCTCTCTATTGACGAGCTTCCACAGATTTGGGACATTTTTATTGGCAATATGAGTATAATTGGACCACGTCCTGCTCTTTGGAATCAGGATTACCTTACTTCAGAGCGCGACAGGTATTGCGCTAATGATATCAAGCCAGGACTTACGGGACTTGCTCAGATCAAGGGAAGAGATGAGCTCGAGATTCCTGATAAGGCGAGACTCGACGGTGTTTATACAGATGCTCTCAAGGGTAGCAGCGCCACTGGACTTCTCATGGATTTAAAGGTGTTTATTGGTTCAGTTTCCTCAGTTCTCAGAAGCGAGGGAATAGTAGAGGGCGGTACAGGACAGATGGCAAAAGAGTTTAAAAAGGCCAAAAGCAAATAATAAATAACAATGAGTACAGGCTTATACATAACTGTATTTGATGAAAAAAGTTGTATCTGTGACTTTGTGGAAGTTTTAGGACAGCTTTGCGGAGAAATTCGCTGATTAAGATAGTATATCTGCCTCAGTATGCTCTTTCTACATTCTATCATATCCCAAAGGGCGTCGAATAAACTATGCAGACACTGTGTTTGCAGAGATTTGTAGATCCGCTCAGAATTTAGGCGTCATACTGAGAGCAGCTGCTATATTTAAAGGTAGCAATTAACGTGAAAAGCTTACTACATTGCCGATGATATATATGAGCGCGGCAAGAATGAGAGATATTTTCAGATAGAAGGTTCAATTTGAAGGTTTTGATGATAAACAGCGTCTGCGGTATACGCAGTACGGGAAGAATTTGCACTGATTTAGCAGATGCGCTAGCAGCCCAAGGCCATGAGGTCAAGATTGCATATGGTAGGGAAACAGTCCCTGAGAAGTACAAGAAGTATGCTGTAAGGATAGGCAGCGATACAGATACAAAGCTTCACGCTCTGCGGTCTAGATTGCTTGATGATACAGGATTTGCTTCGAAAAGAGCTACAGAACGCTTTTTAGATTGGGTAAGAAGTTACGATCCTGATGTAGTTCACCTGCATAATATCCATGGATATTACATAAATGTTGAAGTTCTATTTCGCTATTTAGCGGAAACAAAAAAGCATGTAATATGGACACTTCACGATTGTTGGCCTTTTACTGGGCATTGTGCATACTTTGATTATGCAAATTGTGACAGATGGAAAAAAGGTTGTCATGATTGTCCGCAGAAGAAGGAGTATCCATCCTCAATGCTTGCGGATCGTTCAAAAAAGAACTGGGAGATAAAGAAAAAGCTTTTCACAAGCGTAAAGGATATGGTTTTCGTTACTCCGTCAGAATGGCTTGCAGAGATACTTAAGCAGTCATATCTTGGCAAATATTCTGTAAAGGTTATAAACAACGATATCGACCTAGGCGTATTTAAGCCGACTGAAGGTGATTTCCGTGAAAAGAACGGATTGACAGGCAAAATAATGCTCCTTGGAGTCGCAAGTATATGGGACAGAAGAAAAGGTTTAAAGGATTATATCAAGCTTTCTGAAAAGCTTGATAATAATTACAGTATAGTTCTTGTCGGGCTTTCGGAAGAGCAGATAAAGCAGCTCCCACAAAACGTTATCGGTATCTCGAGAACGAACAATACAAAGGAGCTTGCTGAGATATATACGGCCGCTGATTATTTCCTAAACCTAACTTATGAAGATAATTACCCTACGGTAAATATTGAAGCACAGGCGTGTGGGACTCCAGTTATCAGCTATAAAACTGGAGGAAGCACTGAGAGTGCGGTTAGGTTCGGTACGGTTGTGGAAAAGGGAAATCTTGTAAAAGTACTTAAGATTATAAAGACCTCTCCAAAGTTTGAAAAGAGTTCTGATTACGCTGACAGTTTGGGTCATGCGGTAGAAAAATACATGGAGCTGTATGAAAAAGGCTGAAAATGATCTTTTCTGGTACATTTTCATTCTGGGTAAGCAGGCGTTGCTTTTTGAGCATTGTCTGTGTTTTATCCGTGTATAGCAGTATGCTGCTGTATGAATTCTACTTTAAAGTTGGTATTCGCTTCTCCTTTAACAAGAGGGGCGTTTCTGATTTTTACACACCTGTTTTATGCAGAATACAGTAACGTAGAATATAAAATGAAGGACAAAGGCGAATTCGGTATTACATTACAAGGGAAATGTTAATATGAGAGAATATGGCGGCTATATAGAGTTAGATACTTACAGGCTTCCAATGCTTCACAAAGGAGCTATTGCTCTCAACTGCGGCAGGAACTGCCTTGCGTACCTCTTTGGAACAAGAAAGATTAGGAAGCTTAAACTTCCATACTATATGTGTGACAGCGTTTTCAATCTGTGCAGAAAGTACGGGGTTGAAATGAGCTTTTATCACGTAAACGATAGCTTTTATCCCGAAGATATAAAGCTAAGTGATGACGAATGGCTTTATGTGATGAATTATTATGGGCAGCTTGAGCGTGGACAGCTTGGAAAAATAAAAACAAAGTACAAAAAAGTGATAATAGACAACGCTCAGGCGTATTTTGATGAGCCACTTGAAGATACAGACACACTTTACACATGCCGGAAGTTTTTCGGAGTACCTGATGGAGCATTCCTTTACACAGACAGTATTTCTGAAGAAGAGTATCCAACGGATGAATCATTTGAAAGAATGCGCTTTCTGCTTGGTCGCTATGAAAGAAACGCTTCTGAGTTTTATCAGGAGTATTCCGCTAACGATCACATGTTTGCAGATGAGCCCATACTAAAAATATCGAAGCTGACGAACAACCTTCTGCACGGTATAGATTATGAGTTCGTAAAGCAGAGGCGTACAGAGAATTTTGAAACGTACAGCAATCAACTCAACGTTATGAATAAGTTAAAACTCCGTGTGCCGAAGGGGGCTTTTGCATATCCTTTGCTTGTGGAAAAAGGTTCAGAACTTCGAAAAGCTTTGCAGCAGAGAAAGATATATATACCGCTTCTGTGGCCGAATGTTGTAAGCGATGGCGGCGCAGACAGTTTTGAGCGCTTTGCCGCGGAGAATATATTGCCTTTACCATGTGACCAACGTTACAGCAAGGAGGATATCAACTATATTATTCAGGAGATAGGTAACTATGTATAAACTTAGAGAACTGGAAAGAAAAGATATGCCTATCGTCAATTTATGGAGGAGAGATTCTGAATTGATACATTTTCTTGGTTCTCCGTTCCGGTATATAAACTCTGACGTTGATGATAAGTTCTTTGACAGTTATATGTCGAGCAGGAATAATACTATTAGATGTGCAATAGTTTCCGATACTTCAGACGTTATCAAAGGACTTGTAACTCTTGCGAACATCAATCATTTCAATCAGTCGGCTGTGCTTCATATCATGATCGGCGAAAAGAACAATCAGGATAAGGGACTTGGAACTTTTGCATTGACGACTATGTTGGATCATGCGTTCTATAACATGAATTTGCATCGTATAGAGCTTGATGTTCTTGCATACAACGAAAGAGCTATCCACCTGTATGAAAAGGTTGGATTTAAGAGAGAGGGAACCAGGCGAAAGGCAGTTTATAAAAACGGGGATTTCGTGGATATGCATTTCTATGCAATCCTAAAGGATGAATATAAGGGCAGGCAGCTCTGAAAGAAAGATAAATATGTTTTTTGTGGTCAGAATATCAGGAATGTTTGCGCAATTTTCAGTACAGTATTCATACATTTTTCAGAAATGATTTGTTAGGTGTTCATTCAAGTCTTGACAAATCGTATGAGTGTGGTATAATAAACAATTGCGAGCATATATAGTTTCAAAATATTCACGAAAAGATATTTGACCAAATATATATAATAACTGAGGTGTGAAATGGCAAATAAAATTTTGGTTACACGTTCCTCAATGCCTGATTATGAAGAGTATTGTGAGGAGATAAAGGGATTATGGGACAGCCACTGGCTGACAAATATGGGTGCAATGCATCAGGAACTACAGGCAGAACTTGAAAAGTATCTGGATGTTCCTCATGTGGTGCTCTACACAAACGGACATCTTGCTCTCGAGAATGCTCTTGCAGCAATGAATTTCCCGAAAAACGGAGAGGTCATAACTACTCCGTTCACATTTGCTTCGACAACACACGCTATAGTACGCAACGGACTTGTTCCTGTTTTCTGTGACATAGACCCCGTTGACTACACTATCGACGTTACTAAGATAGAGGCGCTTATAACTGATAAGACATGTGCTATAGTTCCTGTTCATGTTTACGGAAATATATGCAGGGTAGAGGAGATACAGCGCATTGCGGACAAGTATGGCCTCAAGGTAATCTATGATGCTGCACATGCTTTCGGAGTCAGGTATAAGGGTGTCAGCTCGGCTTGTTTTGGTGACGCATCGATGTTCAGCTTCCATGCAACGAAGGTGTTCAATACTATTGAGGGCGGAGCAGTATGCTTCAAGAAGAATCATTTTGTACAGCTCCTAAACGATATGAAGAATTTTGGAATACACGGTCCTGAAAGCGTGGAGTTTGTTGGCGGAAACGCTAAAATGAACGAGTTCCAGGCGGCTATGGGTATTTGCAATCTCCGTCACCTTGACAGAGAGATTGCAAAGCGTCGAGCTGTAATGGAACGTTACCGTGATAGACTTTCTGGAACAGAGGGAATTACCCTTTGTCCTTTGCAAGCAGACGTTGAGCCGAATTATGCTTATTGTCCCGTAGTATTTGAACCTACACTCTTCGGCATGACTAGAAATGAGGTTTTTGCTGCTCTTGCAGAAAATGGTATCGGAGCAAGAAAGTATTTCTATCCTCTTACCAATACCTTTGATTGCTTCCACGGAGCATACGATATAAATAATACTCCTGTTGCGCTTCATATAAGCAAGAGAGTGCTTACTCTGCCGTTGTATGCAGATCTCAGTCTTGAAGATGTGGACAGAATTTGTGATGTTATACTGAGCTGCAAGAAGAAATAAATGCAGCTGCATATATATACCTTAAAATAAGATAGTTCGGAGGAATATGGAAATGTCATTATTTAAAGATGCGACCCTTATGATCACAGGAGGTACAGGTAGCTTTGGAAACGCTGTACTCAACCGATTCCTGAAAACAGATATCGGTGAGATAAGAATTTTCTCCCGTGACGAGAAAAAGCAGGACGATATGCGTCATCACTTCCAGGCAACAATGCCAGAAGTAGCTGACAAGATTAAGTTTTATATCGGCGATGTTCGCGATCTGCAGTCTGTCAGAGGTGCTATGTACGGAGTTGACTATATCTTCCACGCAGCAGCTCTCAAGCAAGTTCCATCATGTGAGTTCTTTCCTATGGAAGCAGTGCGAACAAACGTAATCGGTACAGACAATGTTCTTACAGCTGCTATTGAGGCAGGCGTAAAGAGTGTTATCTGTCTATCCACTGATAAGGCTGCATATCCAATAAACGCTATGGGTATCTCAAAGTCTCTCGAGGAAAAGGTTGCTATTGCTAAGTCAAGAACATCCGGAAAGACAAAGATTTGCTGTACACGTTACGGCAATGTTATGTGCAGTCGTGGTTCTGTTATTCCACTTTGGATTGATCAGATTGCAAGTGGTCAGCCTATCACACTTACCGAGCCTTCAATGACACGTTTCATCATGTCCCTCGAGGAAGCAGTGGATCTTGTTCTCTTTGCTTTTGAAAACGGTGAGAATGGAGACCTTCTCATTCAGAAAGCACCAGCTTGTACTATTCAGACTCAGGCAGAAGCTGTATGTGAGCTCTTTGGCGGAAAGAAAGAGGATATCAAGATAATCGGTATCCGTCACGGTGAAAAGATGTATGAGACTCTTCTCACCAACGAGGAATGTGCAAAGGCAATTGACATGGGAGATTTCTATCGCGTTCCTGCCGACAACAGAGGTCTCAACTATGATAAGTACTTCAAGGAAGGCGACGAGGAGAGAAATGTTCTCACTGAGTTTAATTCAAGCAATACAAAGCTTCTCACTGTTGCCGAGACTAAGGAAAAGATAGCTTCACTTTCATATATTCAGGAGCGCCTCACAGAAATGGGGTTAAAGTGATGAATATACTCGTGACAGGCGCAAAGGGATTCGCAGGTAGAAATCTTGTAGAAAATCTTAAGAATATCCGTGATGGAAAGAACCGTACACGCGGCTTTCAGATTGAAGAGATATTTGAATTTGATATAGATACGGAAAAGGCTCTTCTTGATGATTATTGTGCTAAGGCAGATTTTGTTTTCAACCTTGCAGGTGTTAACCGTCCCAAGGAAAACAGCGAGTTTATGTCAGGTAATTTCGGCTTTGCAAGCGAGCTTCTCGATGCGCTCAAAAAGCATAATAATACCTGCCCCGTAATGATATCAAGCTCGATTCAGGCAACACTTATTGGAAGGTATGGTGAGTCCGACTACGGTAAGTCAAAGCTTGCTGGCGAGAACCTCTTCTTTGACTACAGTAAAGAAACGGGCGCAAAGGTTCTTGTTTACCGCTTCCCGAATCTCTTCGGAAAGTGGAGCAGACCAAATTATAACAGCGCTGTTGCTACATTCTGCAACAATATCGCAAACGACCTGCCTATACAGGTCAACGATCGCTCTACTCAGCTTGAACTGCTCTATATTGACGACCTTGTTGATGAAATGTTCGACGCACTTGAGAATAAAGAGCATCACTGCGAATATGACGGACTTGAGCCTGTTGCAAAGGATAACGGAAAGTACTGTTACGTTCCAACGACACATAAGGTATCTTTAGGTGAAATTGTTGACCTTCTTGAGAGCTTCAAGGCTCAGCCAAGTACTCTCGTTATGCCAGAGATACCAAATAACAGTTTTGCAAAGAAGCTATACTCCATGTATCTCAGCTATCTCCCAAAGGAGAAAACTATCTTTGATCTCAAGATGAATTGTGACGACAGAGGAAGCTTTACGGAGCTTCTCAAAACTGCGAATTGCGGACAGTTCAGCGTGAATATCTCCAAACCTGGGATTACTAAGGGACAGCACTGGCATAACAGCAAATGGGAGTTCTTTATAGTTGTTGCAGGTCATGGACTTATTCAGGAGCGCAAAATAGGTACTGACGAGGTAATAGAATTTGAAGTCAGCGGAGACAGGATACAGGCAATACATATGCTTCCTGGTTATACGCACAATATAATCAATCTCTCCGATACGGAGAATCTTGTAACAGTAATGTGGGCAAACGAGCAGTTTGATCCTCAGCACCCTGATACTTTCTTTGAGGTAGTGAAATAATGGAAATCAGAACAGATTATTCGGATGTAAAATGGAAAAATAATGGCAAGCTCAAGCTTCTTATCATCGTTGGCACAAGGCCTGAGATAATCCGTCTTGCCGCAGTAATAAATAAGTGCAGAGAGTATTTTGACTGCATACTTGCACACACAGGTCAGAACTACGACTACAACCTTAACGGTGTATTTTTCAAGGATCTCAAGCTTGCAGATCCTGAAGTGTACATGGATGCTGTAGGCGATGACCTTGGAGCTACAGTTGGAAATATCATCAATTGCTCATATAAGCTCATGAGCCAGATAAAACCTGACGCTATGCTCATTCTTGGCGATACTAACTCATGTCTCTCAGCTATTCCTGCAAAGAGACTTCATATCCCGATTTTCCACATGGAAGCTGGAAACCGTTGCAAGGACGAGTGTCTCCCAGAAGAAACAAACCGACGTATCGTTGATATTATCAGTGATGTGAATCTTGCTTACTCAGAGCACGCAAGACGTTATCTTGCAGACTGCGGACTTCCAAAGGAGAGAACTTACGTTACAGGTTCTCCAATGGCAGAGGTGCTTCATCAGAATCTTGCAGAGATAGAAGCTTCAGATATTCACAACAAGCTTGGTCTCGAAAAGGGAAGATATATACTCCTTTCTGCTCACCGTGAGGAAAATATCGATACAGAAAAGAACTTTATGAGCCTTTTCACAGCTATAAACAAGATGGCTGAAAAGTATGATATGCCGATACTTTACAGCTGTCATCCACGCTCGAAGAAGCGTCTTGAAGCAAGTGGCTTCAAGCTTGACAAGAGAGTTATACAGCATGAGCCTCTCGGATTTCATGACTATAACTGCTTGCAGATGAACGCTTTCGCAGTTGTTTCGGACAGCGGTACGCTCCCAGAAGAGAGCAGTTTCTTTACAAGTGTAGGACATCCTTTTCCTGCAATATGTATAAGAACTTCTACAGAGCGTCCTGAGGCTCTTGACAAGGCTTGTTTCATACTTGCAGGTATCGATGAGAAATCCCTCTTACAAGCAGTGGATACAGCTGTTGAGATGAATAAAAATGGTGACTATGGTATTCCTGTTCCTGACTATGTTGAGGAAAATGTTTCCAATAAGGTTGTCAAAATTATTCAGTCTTACACAGGTGTTGTAGATAAGATGGTCTGGAGAAAGTTCTGAATATAGTATTATAAAGTACCGTCGCAAGTCGGTACTTTTTTTGTGAGTTAAGATGAATAGACTTTCTATAAGATGGCAGAATAGCCTGATATTAAACATAAAAATGTTATAATTTGGGCTAATCGATTATTATTATGAAAATTCAAGTTGGAGTATTGTAGTAATATAAATTGAATTGCGTTCAAAGAAAAACAGGTTGTTGTATGAATTGACTTTCAATATGCCGAATGCTATAATGAATAAAAATAGTATTGAGAAAGCGGTGAATTATCGTGAGTGACAGACTTTTATTTTTTGCGACAAAAAAAGACCTGATAGCTATAATGAATACTTTCCGAGAGCTTTTGCCATTTGAGATAAAATACTTTAAAATGGGAAATATGCCGACCGAACAGCCTGTATTTTTTTCATGTATTGAAGAGCTACCACATATAGGCGTAACATTTTCAAAAAGCCATTGCTCTGATAATTACTGTATCATGAAAAATGATATACCCGTTGTAACAGAAAGAGTAGATTCGGATAGTTTCGGTACTTTTTACTGTGTATATAGTTCCATGAACAGTAGCTGTATGAGTTTTTCGCCAAGTGCTCTTACACCTGACGGAGCTTGTCTGATACACGGACAGTTTGCAATTATGAACAAAAACGAGATATCAAATACACTCATGAAGACTGCTTCAAAAGCTCTCAGAAAGCACTGTAAGCGTATCAGGGGGTGGTACGTGGGAAATGAAGCAGAGCAGCTAAACGATGAGGTAAGATATATCACCATAGGTATTAACGAGCCGCATGAGTATGATTTCAAGCTTTAGTTTTTTTGAGATGACTTTGCTTATTGCAGATATAAAAAATAACGTGTGCTGTTTTTTCAGCGCACGTTATTTTTATGGTGCCGATTGGGACACAGTTTAGAATATATTATTATCAGACAAATTAGAAACTAATGAGATTTCTTGACTGTGTGCTGACTTAATACTTTTAAAGTGATAGTATAAGGGAAATGTTATCTGCAAGTTATTATGGTTGCAGGATGGAATTCCTGTTGTAATCAGTGAGACAGCTGCCAAGTTTTGCGTAAAGCTCGGGAACTGTCAGCTCTTTATTTTTCAGTGCAAGGAGCTCATCGCCGGTACATCCTATGAACAATACAAAATCAACTTTACCATTTGGAGTGGAGATGGACTTAACTTCTTCATCAGCAGTGAGGATAAAGCCTTTCAGGGCGCTCTTGTGATGAAGGTCGATTCCTGTGGTTTGACCAGTATATATGTATTCGCCTGCACGGAAAAGTTCACCGCTTGAAAAGGTGATTCTTGCAATAGTTTGTAATATGCCACATACGCTGCGGAGTTCCCCTTCTTCGTCTTCAGGTGCTATACATGAGCGCTTCAACTTGAATGTGAATTCCATTCCGTAGCCGCTTACCTCAGGATTGTCGGTCTCTTTTTCAAATATTTCACTGAGGCCGTAGGTGACAAAGTGGTAGTATTCAGGTGCCTCGTAAATGCTTATTCCCGTTAGCGGATCATCTCCGCCAAGTTCCCACGGTACAAGAACGCCATAGTGTTTCGGGTCGTTCTGATCCGGGTATATTTCTTCAAAAGCGGCGGTTATTGCGTCCCAGCCTGAGCATTCTGGCTTTTCAAGCTCAATAACCTCGTCGTTCCCTTCTTGCGTTTTTTTTGCTTTTTTCTTGAATTTGTCAAACAGTACCATATTGTGCTCCTTATCTATGAAATATACACTTATTGCATTCTTAAACGTCGGAGCCGTATATCTTTACAGTAACATCCTTTTCTATAGCATCTACAGCCGCCGTTAGTGTGAGCTTTTCCCAGTTGCGTAGGTATTCACTGTCAGTGATTATGGTAGGTCTCCAGCAATTATCGTCAATAAGCTCATTTTCAATGAAAAGTTTGCAGCTTTGCCCGTCTTTGTCGGTACCTTTAAGCAAGTAACGCGCAGAAAACTTGCATTTCCCGCTTTTAAGACTGTATTTTTGAGTATCTACTGCGTTACCCATGATTTCACCGTGAAAATGTTCACTGTGAGCTGTTCCACCGAATGGAACCATTATGACCTCAGTCTCGGAACCTTTGACAGAAATTGGCTCGTAGCATTTAACATCTATTATTAATAACAGTTGTTTCATATTATCACCATGTATAGTTTGATTATAGTTTCAGTGTAACATAGATTAAGAGAAAAAGCAACTGTTTTAAGCACAAAAGCAAATATTCGAGTAAAGAAAGGTACTTTAATTCCTGTAGCACATTAATGCTAACAAATGCACGATATGTTATATAACAAGCGCAAAATACTATTGCATACTGCATTATGTTTTGATACAATATAGATGTGAAAGCACAAAACAATATGTCGAGTTTAGCATAATAGTGAGCTTTTTTGGACTTCATACACGGTATGCACGTACCGTATCTGCACTGTATGGAATTACTCAAAAAGCACATAATGTTACTCGGCGCAAATGTAATTGAGAGGGAATTAAAAATGAAAAATCTTACTATCAAAAGATGTGCAGCTGTTTTTGCAGCTTGTACAGTTATTGCGGCTGCTATGCCATACAGCAGATCGTCTGTTATTGCCGCAGGAAACATTATTAGCAATTCCACATTTGAGAGTGGTACCTCGGGCTGGGGCACCTACAAGGAGAGCGGTGGTAAATGCTCTCTCGGCACTGAGGACGGCCAGCTTGCGCTGACAGTTTCTAGCGTCGGAAAACTGAACTATGCAGTACAAGTGTTTTATGACATTGTTCCGCTCTATCAGAATGGTGTTTATCGTCTCAAGTATGATATTTATTCAAGTGTTGACCGTTTTATTGAGGGCATGATACAGCAGAACGGTGGCACTTATCAGGCTTACACATGGAAGGGACTTCAGTTGACAACAGAGCCTCAGACTGTGGACTATGAGTTCACTATGGAAGCAGAAACGGATATCATGGCAAAGCTTGTGTTCAACTGTGGTATACAGGAGAAATACGAGGGAGAGCTTCCTGAACATACTATTTTTATCGATAACGTTTCGCTTGAGCTTATTGATGATAGTAATGTTGATTACGCTTCAAGCCGTCCATATGCTCCATCTATAAATATCAATCAGGTCGGTTATAGGACAAATGGAAAGAAAATAGCGGTATTCCGTGACGTTACCGATCAGACCGAGTTCAAGGTAGTCAATGCAGATACTAAAAAGGCTGTTTTCACTGGTCAGCTTGAAAACAAGACAGATAACAAGAGTGCAAACGAGACAAACTGGACAGGGGACTTTTCATCTGTTAAAGATGCAGGCAAGTACTATATTTCCTGCGAGGGTCTTGATGATTCATATACATTCGAGATAGGTGATAAAGTATATTCAAATCTTCTTGATGACAGTGTGAGAATGCTCTATTTACAGCGCTGTGGCGTTAAAATAGAGGACAATGATTTCGGTCACGAAGCATGTCATACTGACATGGCAACAGTTTATGGCACTAACGATAAGATAGACGTAAGTGGTGGTTGGCATGATGCAGGCGACTATGGCAGATACGTTGTTCCTGCAGCAAAGGCTGTTGCAGATCTGCTTTATGCTTACGAGGCTGATCCGGATCTATATAGTGATGATATTGGCATTCCTGAGAGCGGAAACGGAACTCCTGATATACTAGACGAGGCACGTTTTGAACTGGAGTGGATGATGAAAATGCAGGCTGCCGACGGCGGAGCATACCACAAGGTATCATGCGCTAATTTCCCTGCGTACGTTATGCCAACAAAGGAAACAGCAGAGCTTATCGTAACTCCTGTAAGCTCAACTGCTACTGCTGATTTCTGTGCTTCTATGGCACTGGCTGCTGAGTTTTATGAGAAGTATGACAAGGATTTTGCAAAGAAGTGCATGGATGCTGCAGATAAGTCATGGGCTTGGCTTGAGGCTAATCCTAACTTTGTATTCAAGAACCCTGCCGATATTGTTACAGGCGAGTACGGTGATAAGACCGACAAGGACGAGAGATACTGGGCAGCAGTTCAGATGTACCGCGCTACTGGGGACGAGAAGTACCTTTCAAGTGTAAGCAGAGCAGTTACAGGTCTTGACTGGTCAACAGTGGGTGACTATGGCAATATCGCTCTCATTACAATGAAAAATGCAGATAAGAGCTCGGAGACATACAAAACTGCATATGATAATGCTGTAAGCGCTGTTATAAAGCAGGCAAAGTCGCTTCTCGGCACTTCTGAGGCTTCACCATACGGTCAGGATATCTCGATGTTCAACTGGGGTAGCAATATGACTATTGCAAATGGCGGTATTATTCTTGCCCTTGCAGGTGAGATCACAGGTGAGCAGAGTTATTATGATGCCGCTCAGGCTCAGTTGAATTATCTTCTTGGCGTTAACCCTGTTGGTACTTGCTTCGTTTCGGGCTATGGCACTGTATCTCCAGAAAATCCTCACCATCGTCCTTCAATGGCTGTGGGTCATGCAATGAAGGGTATGCTTGCAGGAGGCGTAAACCAGAACCTCGAGGATAGCGCTGCAAAAGCTTACTGTCAGGATCAGCCAGCGGCTAAGTGTTATGTTGATAATTCCGAGAGCTATTCAACAAATGAGATAACTATATACTGGAATTCTCCACTCACATATCTGCTTTCGCTTACTGAGAATACAGATGCGAACGAACAGCAGTCAACAACGACAACAACTACAACCACTTCTGGCGCTACTACCACAACTACTACAGCAAAAATAACAGAAAATGATGAAATTAGTGAAGATGCAAGCCTTTATGGTGACGCTAACTGTGACGGAAGCGTTGACATGGGCGATGCTGTGCTTATCATGCAGTCTCTTGCAAATCCTAATAAGTACGGCGTGAACGGTTCAGATGAGTTACATATAACCTCAAAGGGACTTGCAAATGCTGACGTAAGTGATATAGGCGATGGTGTTACAACAGGTGATGCACAAGCGATACAGGCATTTTTGTTACATACAATAGATAAGCTTCCCAGATAATATTAATATTAAAGAAAAAGCGCAAAGAATGAAAAGGCTCATTCTTTGCGCTTTTTTATTTTCCATTTAATTTTTTTAACTCGTTTGTTTCGGACGCGAGAGCTTTACGATACTAGCTATATACTGTTCATTGCTAGTTTAGATTCTCAACATGTTTAAAAGCTAAAGAGTAAACGTAGCTACAATAGGTTTAAAGCTATTCTTTGTGGGATTTTATGAGAACATTTTCAATTTACAGTGAAATTCCAAGTGTGTCATTAGTCTAATCACAAAAAAGAGTTTATTTGTGTTGCTACAAAAGCTGTTGAAAAACGTAGCAAAACAAAATGTCTATCTGAAAGACAATTTGATATTAAGCGAGGGTGTGGTAAGAAAATCACCACACCCTCTAAGAAAGGTCACTTATGGCCCTTGTTGTTATTATCGGTGTTTTCAGTGTTATTTTGCGGTGGTGCTACAGGCGGAACTGCCAGAGGTGGAACATTAGGCGGTATCATCTGAGGATTTGGAGGCATTGGAGCTCCCTGCATCATCGGCGGGGCCTGCTGCATTCTCTGCTGAAGCTTTTCCTTATTACGCTTTGCTGCACGCTTTGAGAAGAATTTTATTATCTTTATGATGATGAATATGATAATACCGAAAACAATCAAGAACGGAAGAACTCTTATTATGATGAAAAGTAGATTTTCAAGGAAATAAAGGAAGCTGCTCCATGTCTTGGAAATCGTGTTCTTTAGGCGCTGTCCGAATGTATCTGTTCTCTCGATAATAGGCTTTTCAGAGTATTCTCTCACTTCGTTCAGAGTGAGATTAATGAAGGAATAAGCAACGTCATTTTCAATGTTGTTCATACGTGTTTTAATCTTTGCAATTTCTATCTGAATGTTTGTGAGTTCGTTCTCAACTTCGATAGCGTCCTGTTCGTTCTTTATTTCAGCAAGAATATCGAGATAACGCTTTTCTTTTGACTCATAAATACTGAGAGTGGTTTTTAGATCGGAATATTCGGTTGTAAGATTCTGCACGGAAGAGCTCTTTCGGCGCATATCGCCGATATCCTCTGCTGACTTGCAGAAATCGTCATAATCTGCGCTGGGTATTCTTATGGTAGCATGAAGGGTCTTCCATTTCTCGTTTTCGGAATACTGCCATTTTGATGTGTTTCCACCGTCACTGTAGTTTTCGCTTTCGATAAAGCCATTGTAGTTGTTAATAAGATCGTGTATTTTGTCAACCGCTTTATCGAATTCGAGAACATCAATGCTCATATCACATGAATAAACGAGCATTTGTTTATTTATTGCCTTTACCTCTGATTGTTTGTAGCTAATAGAACTGATTTCGGGGGTTTCATAGGCTTCCGAATCAGCGTAAGACTCATCACTTTTGTACTCAGCCGCATTATCTGCCTGTGGCGCGAATGAATTCTTATCAGCTCTGTCTGCAGCTTTCATTCCTGAGCCGCATGAAGTGAGCAGAATAGTACTGGCCAAAGCAAGCGGTAATAGTATTTTTCTCATTATTATTCCTCCTTTTTGTGTGGCCTTGTACATATATAATAACATTATATTTGTAATAAGTCAACGAATATATCATAACAATATAGTTAAAATTCGTTTACAAGGAATAAAGACTGCCTGAGCTTGAAATATTACTTCTGTAGAAGAGCATTAATACCTTATAACACATCACTGCTAGGATGACAATGGATAAAACAGAACCGCCCATCAAAAATGGGCGGTTCAGTCTGTCGAAAAAGTCCAGTGAAAAAGCTGGACTTTTTTTGATGAAATGTGGTAAAATAGGAGAGAAAGGAGCTGAGTGATAATGCTGAGAGAAAACAAGATAGAACGAGAA
>JAEEGJ010004699.1_pt1 | contig 45256 bp, 40 predicted proteins | sample 8958761 | NCBI WGS metagenome assembly JAEEGJ01 (sample SAMN16246546, study PRJNA631951) | gut metagenome | biome: gut microbiome; feature: rumen; material: RS-attached | host: Bos | place: Iran: Karaj | collected 2018-10
CTTTACATATTCAACAGGAACAGAAGAAGAACCGTGAAGTACGATTGGGAATCCTGGTAGTTTCTTTTCGATTTCTTCGAGTACGTTGAAAGCGAGTGGAGGAGGAATAAGAACACCGTCAGCAGTGCGTGTACACTGAGCTGGAGTGAACTTACATCTTCCGTGTGAAGTTCCGATAGAAATTGCAAGTGAGTCACATCCTGTTTTAGAAGTGAAGTCTACAACTTCTTCAGGTTTTGTGTATTTTGATTCTTCAGCAGCAACGTCATCTTCTACACCACCAAGAACACCAAGTTCTGCTTCAACTGTTACGTCGAACTGGTGAGCATAGTCAACAACCTGTTTTGTAAGAGCAACGTTTTCGTCGTATGGAAGTGCAGAACCGTCAATCATAACAGAAGAGAATCCGTTATCGATACAGTCTTTTGCAACTTCGAAGTTTGGACCGTGGTCAAGGTGAAGAACGATAGGAATATCACATCCAAGTTCGTGTGCGTATTCTACAGCACCGCGAGCCATGTTGCGCAGAATGTATTTATCTGCATAAGCACGGGCACCTTTAGATACCTGAAGAATAACTGGAGATTTTGTTTCAACACAAGCCTGAATAATAGCCTGCATCTGTTCCATGTTATTGAAGTTGTATGCCGGAATAGCATATCCGCCTTTGATAGCCTTTGCAAACATATCGCGTGTGTTTACAAGACCAAGTTCTTTATAACTGATAATAGCCATATATCTTCCTTTGGACGCATGTTAGTGCATCCTAAATGTTTTATTTCTCATAATAGAATAAATACGTATTTTATTCAATGATATGTGAGATTTTGGTGCCAAAACAAGGCTTTTGTTTCTGTTTGACAAACATTATTATAGGAAATATAATTATTTTTAAACTAAACAACTAAACATTTATAGAAGTAGTGCCGATAAAATAATATAGAAGTCTTTTTTTTATTCTTTTATCGGAATGTTAAAAAAGGTTCAAGGAGTTTTGCATGAAAAGGGGACTTAAAGTTCTTACAAGTCTTATGTTTTTTTGTGTAATTGGATTGCCTTTGTTTGCGCAGCCAAGCTCAAAAAGTGTAGAGACTTTTGTTATCGACAATTTTGATTCTGTCGGCGAACAGAATTATATGTACAACGGTGTTACATACAGCTGGGACTGGAGTGTAAATACAAGCCGTTTTGTAGCAGAAGGATATCCAAAACAGGGATATTATGAAGGAATTCCAAATTCATTAAAATTACTTCGCAGAGGAAACGATACTCCTGCAAAAGTATTGGGAGTTCAGACAGCTTTTAACCGCAAAGGTGATAACTGGTTCGAAGTATATCCTGTGGTAGACGGTAAGCCTTTTGAAGTTCCTTTTGTAGGTACAGTTACTCAGGTTGATTTCTGGGTTTGGGGTGCAAACTATAAATATTATCTTGAATTGTTAGTACGCGACGCAACAGGACGTGTTCACGTTCTTCAGTGCGGAAGTCTTGCATTCAACGGATGGAAAAACATCATCGTTAATGTTCCAGGATGGCTCCAGCAGCATTCACACTTAAGAAGTGGTCCTGAAAACATGACATTTGTAGGATTCAGAATTCGTTCTGACGCAGAAGAATATGTAGATAACTTCATAATCTTCTTTGATCAGATTAAATATACTACTAATTCACTTTCATTCATTTATGATGGTTATGAATTAAAAGATGTTGAATTTGAAGATTCAAGCTCTTCGGGCAGTACAGGAGATGGAAAATGAAAAAACTTTTAGCTTTACTGGCTGTATGCTTAACAGCCTCAATGATTTTTGCTCAGAGTCTTAGCGATCCTAATCCTGAAACAGTAGGTGCTGATTCTGCTATGCTTTCTCTGCGCGAAGTTTCAATCGATAAGTTCGAACGCGAAGGTTCATGGTATGTTCACATTTCTCCGGATGATGGTGTAATTGCAGCTCGTCTTTTTGACGGAAGCCCTGCTATGAAAGAACCTCTCCCTGGAGATGAAGATAAAGCAGACGAAGATTCACAGGTACTTGGTGTACGTGTAGACTTCTTCAGACGCGGAAGAGACTCGTTCACAATCACTTCTGGTCGTCCACTTCCAATCGAAGGAACTGTAAAAACAATTTCTGTTTGGGTTTGCGGACGTAATCAGAACCATGAATTATATGTTTTAGTTCAGGATTACTTTGGAAGAAACTTTGAACTTTACATGGGTACACTCGCATTCAGCGGATGGAAAAAACTTACATGTGTAGTTCCACCAAGTCCTGATGGAGAACATGGAATTGTACAGAGCAGTGCATATTATGGCGATAAGCCTGGTTTAAGAATCGTAGGATTCAGAGTAGACTGTAACCCAATGCAGGCTCGCGGTCAGTTCTATATGTATCTTGATGATCTTCGTGCAGTAACAGACCTTTATGATCTTGAAAATCACGACGAAGACGACATGAACGATAACTGGTAACATAAGAATTAAGTAATGCAAAATCAAGGACGCCTTAAAAGGCGTCCTTTTTTATGCACAAATCATTTTTTTTGAATTGTCTGTTATAACTGTCTTTTAATACTATCTGTTAATTTTGTAATAACGGCTTTTATTTTTCACTTCGGTTTGAACAATAAGATTCATCCTCACTAAAACCCAGATGATTAAATGTGCTTTAGTGCTTATGCGGGCAGGAAGGGAAGGGGCAGCTTTGAGGTACTTGGATAAATCTTTTGCACAAAAGCTTTCCGGCAGGCTGGAAGGTAAAAAAGAAAGATAATCCTTACGGGTTTTAAAAACATCGGTGCGTATAATTTTTTCGAGTCTTTTATTTACTTTAATCCAGTCTTTCTTATATCTTCTTTTTTTATTTTTTGACTGAACAGCGTCGGAAGTTTTAATCCTGTGTTCAATCATATCTATATGAACTACTTCAAGGGTAAAATTTTTATGCAGTAAGTAAGGATAGATTTTTGTAAGCTCATCAAAGATGTCGTAGATATTTCCTTTTTTAGGACTCTTTCTTTTAGATACAAGTTTTCCTTCTTCGTCTGTAAGGTAAATCCTGTTAGTAATAACGAGCGGGTATACGACTGTGATTTTATATTTCTTTTCGAGTGTATCTTTGATTTTATTTTCCAGTGCAGAAAGGTTTTTAGTCTGAATTTCTATAATCTGACCGTCTTTTCCAACAATATCGTATATATGTCCTTCTTTTTCGACCTCAGTAAGGCCCGAATTTCTATTTGCGTAATAGAGTTTTAACGTATTGTGAAGGCTTGATTCATTCTGGATATTAATCATCTTTTTTTCGTTTAAAAATCAATTCTACTATATATATGTACAGAGCTTTTGGGGTAAAAATGTGCATTTTTTTAATTATCTGTTAAAAAACCCGTTGACTTTAGAATTTTTTGCTATAAAATGGGAGATAAGTGGGAAATAGTGGTAAAAAGTGGTAATAAGTGGGTATGAATCTATTAACTGGTGAATACAATAATACGATTGATGAAAAAGGTCGCGTCTCATTTCCTGCAAAGCTGAGGACGGCTATTAATCAGAATGTACTTATGATTACCAAGGGTTCTGGACACTGCTTATGGCTTTTTACCATGGATGAATGGGAACAGTTCCAGTCCAAGATTACAGGCAGTGCTTCGCTGCTTAAAGAAAAGAGCATGATGGTTGTACGACGATTTATTGCACCTGCTCAGGACGTGGAATTCGATAAAAACGGACGTTTGTCCATCCCGCAGAGTCTTAGGGATTATGCTGGTCTTACTAAGGATTGTACGATTCTTGGGATGGCCAAGTATGTTGAGTTATGGGATACAGCTGCCTATAACGAATACCTTGAATCCAGCGAAGATTCCTTCCGTGATGCAGCGGAAGATTTTGATGATATTAGTTTTTAATATTATAGAAAATTAGGGTGGAAGGGGAACTGTCAGAACCAGGCTTTAGAAATAAGGCCTGATTCTGGCAGTTTTAAAGAAAAGGATGGAAATAGTACACACACCTGTACTTTTGAATGAATGTCTCGAATGGCTTTCTCCGGTTGGAGAACCTTACGAAAAACATGCCCTCATGGTTGATTCAACTCTGGGTGAAGGCGGACATACGTTCAACTTCCTTTCTAAATACAAAAATCTTTCTGTTATTGGTCTTGACGCAGACCCCGTAATTCAGGCAAAAGCAAAAGAACGTTTGAGTAGCTTTGGAGAAAGAGTTCATTTTTATAACGGCTGGTTCAACGATTTTTATGCTTCTTATCCTTCTGAATACGAAAAGCCTGATTTAATCCTTTTTGATCTTGGTATCTCGGTTTTTCATTACGAAAAATCTGAACGCGGTTTTTCTTTCCGCTACGACGAAAAACTTGATATGCGTCTTAATCCTTTAAGCGAAAAATCTGCCGGTGATTTAGTAAATGAACTTTCAGAAGAAAAGCTTGCAGATTTAATCTATCTTTACGGCGAAGAAAAATTAAGCCGCAGAATTGCAAAAGCAATCGTACAGGCAAGAGAAGGTGGAAAGATTGAATCTTCTAAGGCACTTGCAGACGTTATCTGGAATGCAGTTCCGGCTAATTACCGCTATGGTCAGATTCATCCGGCTACAAGAACTTTCCAGGCTCTTCGAATTGCAGTAAACAGTGAATTAAAAAGACTTCCAGATGCATTGTTCAATGCATTTCAGAATCTTAATCCAAACGGAAAGATGGGAGTTATCACTTTTCATTCTCTTGAAGACAGAATCGTTAAAAACTTCTTTAAAAATCTTTCTAAACAGTGTGTTTGTCCTCCAGAAGTTGCAGTATGCCGCTGCGGTGGAAAACAGTGTGCAGAAAATCTTACAAGAAAACCTGTTATACCGACAGAAGAAGAAATCAAAAAGAATTCACCTTCTAGAAGTGCAAAGCTCAGAGTTGTAAGAAAGCTCTGTAATGCAACAAAATATCATCTTGAAGGAGTTATAGGATTTTAATATGAATAAGCAGAATAAATTAAAGGTAAAAGATTTTTTTAAAGTAGTTCTCTTATGTATCTTAACAGCTTCTATTTCTATCCTCCTTTTCTTATATGCAATGCAGGCAAAAAAATATACAGATTTATCTAACGAAATAGAAGAGCTCGAAAGCAAGCAGGAAAAACTGATTGAAGAAAACAAAAGACTTATAAGCGACATCAGTATTTTGACCAGTGCAGAAAGAATCGAAAAAATTGCAACAGAAGAACTTGGAATGCACAAGGCAGAAAGCGAAGATATTATCCGTGTAGAAATGACAGGAGAGAAAAAGCAATGATTTCTTTACTTACAAAGCCTGAACTTATTAAAGCCGTAAAAGGAAAATGCCTCTCTCCAAAAGCTGCTTGTGTTTTCGAAAGAGTTCAGACAGACAGCCGCAATGTAACAAAAAATACTCTTTTTGTTCCGCTCATCGGAGAATTCCAGAACGGTCACAAATATATTCCTCAGGCTATTCAAAGTGGTGCAAGCGTAGTTTTTGTAAATAAAGATGAATGTAAAAAGAATAAAGATTTATATAAAAAACTTACAGAAGAAAATGAATCAGTTTGTTTTATCGCTGTAAAAAATACACTTCATGCACTCCAGGATGCAGCAGAAGCTTATGTAAATAAATTCCCACGCCTTGTAAAAATATGCGTTACAGGATCATGTGGAAAAACAACTACAAAAGAAATGCTTGTGTCTGTATTTAAAGCAAAGTTTGGCGACAAGGTAATTTATACACAGGGTAATTTTAATTCAGAAACAGGTCTCCCATTATCTGTATTCAACATCAGAGAAAATCATGAATATGGAATCTTCGAAATGGGAATGAATCGTGTAAATGAAATCGGCGAGATTTCTAAGGTTCTTAAAGCAAGATACGGAATCATCACAAATATTGGAACAGCTCACATAGGAATCCTCGGAAGCCAGAAAAATATTGCTATAGAAAAAAGAAAGGCATTAAATTACATCCCTAAAAACGGTGCTGCATTTGTTCCTGCCGAAGATTCTTTTGCTTCTTTCTGTCTTAGCGGAGTAAAGGGTAAAAAAGTATTATTCGGTAAATCAATTTCTGAATCAGAAAGCGGAGTAAAATTTATAAGCGATAACGGATTAAAGGGAATCAGTTTTAGTGTAGACGGTCTTACAGTAAATCTTCCTTTGAGTGGCGAACATAATTTTACAAATGCGCTTGGTGTAATCGCTTTAGCAAAAGAATGTGGAATAGAAAAAGAGTTTATTAAAAATGGACTTGAATCTATGCCTGTTTTAAGCGGAAGAATGGAAATCCAGGATGCAAAATTAAAAAATGGCGCAAAGGTAACGCTTGTAAAAGACTGCTACAATGCAAACCCTGATTCAATGACTAAGGTGATTGAATTTGTTTCTTCTGTAAAAGCAGAGGGTAAAAAATATTTTGTATTAGCAGATATGAAAGAACTTGGAGAAAGCTCAGAAGAAGCTCACAGAGAAATCGGAAAAGTTCTTTTGGAAAATAAATGCGATTTTGTAATCCTTGTTGGTAAAGATATGAGCTTTTGTGTTCAGGTTTTAAAAGAAAAGGAAAGCCTTAAATACGAATATTATGAAAATAACGACAAGGAAAGCTTTACAAAGATTGCAGATGCGCTTTTAAAAATCTCACGCGACAAAGACATCATCGTATTTAAAGGCTCTCACAGCATGCAGCTTGAAAATATAATCGGGGAGGTAACAGAGTAATGAATAATCAGTTTACATTTTATGCTCATAAACCTCTGGAAAAATATCACAAAAGTGACCTTGGATTTTTATTGAGCGTAATGCTTTTATGGGGCTTTGGATTATTCACACTCTTTGTATGCTCTCAGAATTATGCAGCACGCTTTTTTGGTAACGATTCATTCTATTTTGTAAAACGCCAGCTTGTCTGTTCACTTGCAGGATTCATCCTTTTTGGAATTTTCATGATTTTAGACATGAAGACAATCAAAAAGCTTGTTATGCTCATGGTGATTGCAAGCATTGTTTTGTGTCTTTTGACATTCATAAAACCTTTCTCGATCGAAAAAAACGGTGCACGCCGCTGGATTCGTCTTCCATTTAATTTTAGTTTCCAGCCATCAGAGCTCGTAAAACTTACACTTGTTTTATATCTTGCAAGTTATTTCGACAAGCAGTACGAGATTAAAGAAGAAAGCCAGAGAGATGTTCTTCCATGTGTAGGCATCTTCCTTTTATTGGTTGTTCTTGTTCTGGCACAGAAGGATTTTTCTACAAGCTTATTCATCACTGTAATCGGTTTACTTATGTTTTATGTAACAGGTTCAAAACTTAAATGGTTCTGGCCGTTCTTATTTTTAGCACTTCCGATATTTTTCATCATGATAACTTCGGAACAGTACCGCGTAGAGCGAATTATCGGATATTTAAATCCAAACGAAGGAACTTCTTCTTTCAATTATCAGGTAATTGCGTCTAAAAATGCTGTAAGTGCCGGTGGTTTCTGGGGTATGGGTATTGGCAGAGGTCTTTCAAAGCTTGATTCAATTCCGGAAGTTCAGGCCGATTATATTTTTGCAGGCTGGGCAGAATCAATGGGATTCTTTGGCGTAATCGGATATCTTTTACTGCTCTGCTTTTTTGCATGGAGAGGATACAAGGCTGCCTTCAGATGTCCTTCAAGATTTGCATCATACGGAAGCTTTGGCTGTGTAACAGTGATATTTCTTCAGTCGCTTATCAACTGCATGATTGTCTGCGGAGTTTTACCTTCTACAGGTATTGCTCTTCCATTTTTTTCTGCAGGTGGTTCTTCTGTAATCATAATTCTTGGAATGTGTGGCTTTGTCTTAAATGCATCGCGTTGCGAAGAAAAAGAGACTGACGAAATAAAATATGAAGAAGTAAATATTGATACATTAACTGTATTATAAATAAAGGAAAGGGAACGAAAAAAAATGAGTGATGTAGGAATGTTATTAAACCAGACTTACAGTTTTGAAGAAAAGGAGGTACAGGCAGTGGAAGAGTTTTCACAGGAAAAATCTTCTTCGGGCGACAAAAAGCTTAAAGTCATAAAAGTAATCTTTTTGATTTTATGTGTACTCCTCATTGGTGAACTTATTGCTTACCGCTACGTGCTTCCAAGCTTTGCATCTCCAAAGGTAACAATCAGGGGAAATAAGGTTTACTCTGCAGAAGAAATTGCAAGTAAATTTGTTCCAATGCACTGTTCTTCATGGTTTGATTTTGATGTAGAAGAAGGTGTAAGCATTCTTTCTTCTGATCCTGGAATCGACAGCGCAATCATCGAAAAGAAATTCCCTAACAGAATTTTTGTAGATGTTGTTGAACGCATTCCTGTTGCAGTTACATTCGTAGTAGAAAATGGATTTACATATCCAATGCAGATAGACAGAAGCGGTGTTTTGTTCCCTGTTAAAAATGCTTCTGTTTTAGATTCAAAATTTGTTCCTATTATTTCGGGTCTTCCTGTAGAACATATGTCTGGCGGAATGAAGGTTCCGATGAAGTATCGTCCGCTTATCGATCAGATTGCAGAAATCGGACTTCATCAGAATAATTATTTTGCAAGTATTTCCGAAATCTGTGTTTTACCTAAAGAATCTGGTAACTATGAACTTGCATTGATTCCTTCCCAGTCAAAAGTTAAAGTTCTTACCGACCGGTCATTGAATGAAGACGCATTAAAGTATATGATGGTAGTACTTGATGTTGTAAACTTACTTGATACAGAAGTTTCAGAAATTGATTTGCGTTATGGTTCAGTTTCATGTAAAATGAAATGATATAGGGGTTTTGGGGAAATGAATGACGATAGAACTATAGTCGGACTTGACATAGGTACCAATGTAATTAGAGCTGCAATCGGAAGAATTAATGATGAGGGAAAGCTTGAAATTGTTGCTGTCTCTCAGAGAAAGTCTGCCGGCTTAAGAAATGGTGTTATCGTTAATATCGAAGAAGCAAAAGATGCAATCAAAGAAACAATAGAAGACGTAGAACAGAATGCCGGAATCATAGTTGATTTTGTTTTATGTGCTATCGGCGGCTCCCTTGTAGAAAGCGAAAGTGCAAGGGGAGTTGTTCCTATTCGTATTAATTCCAGAAACAATAGAAGCGAAGTAACAAGAGAAGATATAGACAAGGTAATAGAAATTGCAACCGCAATGAATTATCCTGCAGACCGCGAAAAGATTCACGTAATCCCACAGAACTATCTTGTAGATGGAGTTTCGGTTGGTATTCAGGCTCCGGTAAACAGACTCGGCTTTAAACTCGAAGCAGAAGTTTTAATCGTAACAGCTTCAAAAACAGTTATTCAGAACATGAGATCCTGCATGCTCCGTGCTGATTATATTTTAGGCGGTGTAATGCTCAAAACTCTGGCACAGACTCAGTCGGTTTGTCATGACGACGAACTTGAACTAGGTTCAATCATAATCGACCTTGGAGCTGGAACTACAGACGTTATAGTTTTGCTTCATGGAGCTCCTGTAAGCACAGCTTCTGTTCCTGTAGGCGGAAACCTGGTAACAAACGATATTGCAATCGTAACCGGAATTCCTGTAGCTGCTGCAGAAAAAATCAAACTTGAATCAGGATGCTGCTGGCTTCCTGCAGTCAGCGAAGATGACGAAGATGTTATTCTTCCGGGCGTTGGAGGAAGGGCTCCTGAACTTTTAGCAAAATCACAGCTCTGCCAGATTATTCAGGCAAGAATGGAACAGATTTTCTCTATGGTAAAAACAGCCATAATCAATAATACAAATGATTCAATCAAACAGCTTTCGGGAAACATCATCTTAACAGGTGGTGGCGCATTGCTTCCTGGTGTTGTAGAACTTGCTCAGGCTAAGTTTAAGACTTCATCGGTAAGAATCGGTATACCAGAAAGCCTTGGTGGAAAAGAAAGTGATTACCGCAGACCTGATTTTGCAACAGTTATAGGATTAATCGAAGCAAACAAGCTTATGCCGCAGATTCACGATCCAAAAATCAGGCAGAAAAAACAGAGTTCTTCTGGAAAAGAAAAAGATAGTATCTTAAAAAGGATGCGCGATTTCTTTTTTTAGTTTACAATAGTGAATAAGGGAATTCATAAATGGGAGGAAATATGGATTTATCTATAGTCGAAGAAGAAGGAACAGATTCTTCAGAAATCATCGGTTCGGAAAGCCCGACAGTAATTAAGGTTGTAGGCTGTGGTGGCGGCGGTTCAAATGCCGTTAACCGTATGATTGATACAAATATTTCTAATGTAGATTTCATCGTAATAAATACAGATAAACAGGCTTTAGGCGCATCTAAGGCACCGGTTAAACTTGCAATCGGTCAGAAAGTAACAAAGGGTCTTGGAGCAGGCGGTCATCCGGAAATTGGTGAACAGGCTGCACAGGAAGACAAAGAGATGATTAAAAATGCTCTTAGCGGAGCCGACATGGTCTTTGTTACAGCCGGAATGGGTGGTGGAACAGGAACTGGTTCAGCACCAATCGTTGCAGAAATTGCACGCGAAATCGGAGCTCTTACAGTAGGTGTTGTTACAACTCCTTTTGATTTTGAAGGTCCTGTAAGAATGAGACGTGCTAAAGCCGGACTCGAAAAACTTCACGACAAGGTAGACTCATTAATCGTAATTCCAAACCAGCAGCTTTTAAAAGTTGTAGAAAAAGATACACCAATCCGCGAAGCATTCCTTATTGCAGACGATGTTTTAAGACAGGGTGTAGAAGGTATTTCTAATATCATCACAAATCCTGGTGAAGTAAATACAGACTTTGCAGATGTTAAAAATACAATGCAGGGACAGGGAAATGCCATCATGGGTGTTGGTGTTGCAACTGGCGATAATAAAGCCGTAGAAGCAGCAACAAGGGCAATTTCTAATCCAATGCTCGAAAATTCACACATCGACGGTGCAAAGAATATCCTTATCAACATCTGTGCTTCGGAAGAAGTTTCTATGAGCGAAGTAGGCGAAATCTGTAAAATTGTAACAGCTTCTGCCGCAAAAGATTTGAACCTCTGCTGGGGACAGGTAATCTCTCCATCAATGGAAGACAAAATCAGCGTAACAGTAATTGCAACCGGATTTGATGACAGAAACAGTAACTACGAAAAATCAATCGCAGAAGCAGAATCAGAAATACAGGATGATTTTGACCCAAGTGTGATGAATCCTAATGAATTTAAAAACATTCTGAACAATAATCCTCCTCCAAAACAGGATTCACTTTTTGCTTCTCCTGATGAACACGAAAGCTTAACTTCAGATAATTTTGTTCCTGATTTTAATTCCTTCATGGAAAAAAATGCAGTCAAATCAGAAGAAAAAAAGGAAAATGAAGAAGGAAGCCTTGGTAAACTTTTTACAAGCGACGGGGAAGATTCAATCGGATTACACCAGGCTCAGTCAAGAAGACCATTAACTCCTCCTTCGGGATTCAATGCTTCTCCAAATGATTTAAGTCAGCCAGCTATCTGGAGCAATCCTGATTTTGGAAGATCAATCAATCTTTCCGATGACTAATCAGGAGGATTAAGAAAACTTTGACTATTCAAGGTATTCTGGAACTTTTTTACACCGATTTGATTCTTGTAAAAAGAGCATCCGAACAGACATCCCTTACTTATAAAGCATCGGCACAGGAATTTTTAAACTGGCTTAGTGAATCAAAAATTAAATTAAGGGAAGTGAGTGCCAAAGACCTGATGTATTATCTTATAAAAAGACAGACAGATGGCGCTTCGGAGCTTACAATTGCAAAAGATATTTCTGCATTAAGGGCATTCGGCGAATACCTTGTAAGAAAAAATTACTGGAAACAGAATATAACACTACTTTTAGACAGACCAAAAGCAAACAGGGCTCTTCCAAAAGTATTGTCTATAGAACAGGTAGATTCCCTTTTAAGCTTTATAGATACCTCCACCTTGAGCGGAAAAAGGGATGATACGCTTTTTGAACTGATATATTCGTGCGGTTTAAGAATAAGCGAAGCCTGTGATTTAAAAATTGCCAACGTTCATCTGAACGAAAAACTGATTTTAGTTCACGGAAAGGGTGACAAAGAAAGATTAATTCCTTTTGGAAAGCGTGCAGAAGAAAAACTTATTTATTATATAAACGAAGTGCGGCCCGAACTTACAAAAGGAAAGGATGTTCCAAATCTTTTTGTAAACTACAGGGGAGAGCCGATCAGCCGCAAGGGAGTCTGGAAAAGATTCAAACAGCTTGAAGAATTGAGCGGAATAGATTCAAAGGTTCATACTTTGAGGCATTCTTTTGCAACACATCTTTTGATGGGTGGCGCAGATCTTCGTTCTGTTCAGGAGCTTTTAGGACATTCTGATTTATCTACAACTCAAATTTATACTCACGTTACGGATGATCAGCTTATGAATGTTCATAAAAAATATTTCCCCGGACACCAGAAAAAGTAGTATATTAATTTTAAGGATATAGTATGAAAAAAACTGCAGTCATTTTATTCAGCATTTTATGTATTTCTCTTTTTACAGGATGTAAGGATTCCGGCAAAAAAGTATTGAGAAAACGCATAGAAAACATGGAAAAAAGCAGTGGAAAGCCGATGACCGAACAGGAAATAAAGGATTCCATCGAAAAATACTATGACGATATAGAAGAAATCCAGAAAAAAACAATGCAGATTGCAATCTGGTATAAGATGCTTGGAACCAGGATGCTCGATAAAAAAGAATACGGAACAGCGCTTGAATACTTTCAGAAGGCACTGGAAATCACACCTGATAATTCAGTTTTATATTTTTATGCTGGTGAATGTGCGGCCTTCCTTGGAAATGCATCTTTAGATATAAGTGCAACCGGTAACCTCGAAAAGAGACAGAATTATTATCTTATGGCAGAAGATGCATATCTTAAAGCCCTCGCCATTGATGAAAAATATGTATACGCGCTTTTGGGAATCGGAATTTTATATTCTTATCAGATGGAAAATTCAGAAGCAGCAATCCCTTATCTTGAAAAGCTTTTAACAATCGACAAAAAAAATATAGACGCGATGTTTGTTCTTGCAAGATGTTATTACCTGACAAAGCAGTATGATATGGCAGTTTCTTATTATGATTTGATTATCGATACCTCTAAAGTTGATAGTGTAAGAAAAACAGCGGAAGAAAATAAACAGAAGGTTTTGGGCCAGGCTTACGGAAACTAAGATTTCGAATTTAGATGATGAAAACTTACTCGTAAACATTTTTATAGGGAGTTTAACTTTTTTAAGCTTCCCCGAAAAAAAAATTTTAAAAAATAATCTTGACAGCCCTCGCTCTCTTGCATTACTTTCTATAAAAGACATAGAAAATGCCGTACAAAAGGATTTGTCTAAATGGGCTAAGTGGGATTGTGCTAAGGCTTTAAAAAAAGCTGAACAGACAATTCTTCGCTGTAAAAAACTTGAAGTCAGGGTTTTGTTTCATTTTGAAGATGAATATCCTGAACTTTTAAGGCAGATTACAGACCCGCCTTATATGCTTTTCTGCAGAGGAAATGTAAAGCTTCTTTCGGGTAAAAATATTTCTATTGTTGGAACCAGAAAGATAAGTCCTGTGGGTAAAAAAGCAGCGCTGGAATTTGCAAAGGATGCAGCAAACGATGGATGTAATGTTGTAAGCGGACTTGCTTCTGGAGTAGACGCTTATGCCCACCAGGGTGCATTGAATGCATATTTTGATGCCCTTGAAAAAGATGAGTCTTTGATTATTGGAAAGACGATTGCGGTTTTACCTTCTGCAATAGACGAGATTCTTCCTGCAGTAAATAAAAAGCTTGCAGGTCAGATTCTTTTTTCGGGAGGGCTTTTAATAAGCGAATATGAACCCGCCGAATCAATGGCAAAATGGCATTTTGTGGGTCGTAACAGAATTATTGCAGCTTTATCCATGGCAACACTTGTTGTGGAAGCTCCCACAGGAAGCGGTGCACTGATTACTGCGGATTTTGCAGTGGAATATAACAGAGATGTTTTGTTTCACGAAGCATGCTTTTCCGAAAGCGCAGAATATATTTCGAGCCTTGTAAAATCAAAGCTCGACAGGGATTTTGCTATCGGAATGGTGAGTAAATATAAAATAGAAAATACACCGGAAAAATATATAAGAGATGGTGCTCCGGTTATTAAAGATTATAAAAATTTTTGTGAAGTTTTATCCGGATTACCGGGTTCACAGAATAAGCCTGAACAGGGTGAATTATTTGACTAGAAGGAATAACTTATGGCCGAAAAGAAGACAGCTAAGAAAAATGCTAAAACTCCACAGACTCTTGTTATTGTAGAGTCGCCGACAAAAGCTCATACAATCGAAAAATATCTTGGTCCGGGCTATGTTGTACGCGCCTCTGTGGGACACTTAATAGATCTTCCAAAATCCAGAATGGCAATCGATATAGAAAACGGATTCCAGCCTGAATATATCACCGTTCGCGGAAAGGCTAAATTATTAAAAGAATTACAGAAGGAAGCAAAAAAATCAGAAGCTGTCCTTCTTGCATCCGATAACGACCGCGAAGGAGAAGCAATTGCATGGCATTTGAACAATGCTTTAAAAGATAAAACAGATGCGAAAATCAGCCGTATTGTTTTTAACGAAATTACACCGGTTGCAATTACAGAAGCAGTAAAACATCCCGGCGAAATCGTAGAAGCAAAGGTTAACGCACAGAAAGCACGCCGTGTTCTTGATCGCCTTGTTGGTTATAACTTAAGTCCTCTTTTGTGGGTAAAGGTAAAAAATGGTCTTTCTGCAGGACGCGTTCAGTCTGTAGCATTGCGCCTTATATGTGAGCGCGAAAAAGAAGTAGAAGACTTTTTACCGGAAGAATACTGGTCGCTCGATGCAGATTTTACTAAGGGAAAATCAAGTTTTACAGCTCAGCTTGTAAAATACGCAGGCGAAGCTCCTGAATTAAAATCAGAAAAAGAAGTAGAAGCAATCATGGAAAAAATAAAGAACTCTCCATGCACTGTTTCTTCGATTAAAAAGACAGAAAAAACCGTCCGCCCAAAACCTCCGTTCACCACATCAAAATTGCAGCAGGCGGCCGCTAACAGACTCGGCTTTACTTCGCGTAAAACCATGCAGATTGCACAGCAGCTTTATGAAGGTATTCAGATTGGTCAGAGCCACGTGGGTTTGATTACATATATGCGTACAGACTCTGTTCGTATTTCAGAAACAGCCCTTGCAGATGTTCGCGACTTCCTTCAGAAAAATTATCCTGACGAACTTCCGGCAGAAGCAATTCATTATGCAGTCGGAAAATCAGCACAGGACGCACACGAAGGTATCCGCCCGACTTATGTAACTTATACACCTGAAAGCATTAAAGAATATCTTTCTCACGATCAGTTCCGTCTTTATTCAATTATCTGGGAACGCTTTGTTTCTTCACAGATGAATAATGCAAAGATGGTAACAACTTCTGTAGAAATCACTGCAGGAGACGCTGTATTCCGTGTGGCAGCAAGTAAGATTGCAGAAAAAGGATTCTATCAGGTAATCAAACTGCTTTCTTCAAAAGAAGATAAATCTACTTCTCTGCCATCGATGAAAGAAGGTGAAGAATTAAACGTAAATAACTTCCATCCGGAGCAGCATTTTACTCAAGGACCTGCACGCTATACAGATGCTTCGATTGTACGAATGCTCGAAGAAAAGGGAATCGGTCGTCCATCAACTTATGCAACAATCATCTCTGTTCTTTTAGACCGCTATTATGTAACAAGAAGCAATAAGCAGCTTGTTCCAACTCAGCTTGGTAGAATGATTAATAAAATTCTTGTTGAATCATTCCCGGCAGTCATAAATGAAGAGTTTACCGCACAGGTAGAAAATGAACTTGACCAGATAGAAGAAGACAAACTTGTATGGAATAACATCATCGCTGATTTCTACACAGGATTTAAAAAGCGCGTAGACGAAGTTATGGAAAATCAGGAAAGCATTAAAGGCTTCCTCGACGAAACAACAGACAAGGTTTGTGAACTTTGTGGAAAGCCTATGGTTAAAAAACTCGGACGCTTTGGATTCTTCCTTGCATGTTCGGGCTTCCCTGCATGTCATAATACAAAATCAATTCCTCTTGCAAAATGTCCATGCAAAGACTGTGGTGGAGAAATTGTTGAACGAAAGACAAAAGGAAGGGGTAAATCATTCTACGGCTGTACAAATTATCCGACCTGTACATTTATCTCTCACTTTAAACCGATAGATCAGTACTGTCCTCAGTGCGGCTGGTTCTTAGTAGAAAAGTTTGACAAAAAGAACGGAAGCTACAAAGCCTGCATCAATCCGGACTGCGATTACTTACATTCAACTACAGAAGAAGAAGCCCAGGACGTAAGACCCGAAAGTGATGAATAATTAATCCTCTGCCGATAAATATAATATGGTTTTAGAAGCTTTATGCAGTGAATTTTTATTATATCTTTCGGCAGTAAGGGGCCTTTCTCAGAACACAATCGAAGGTTATAAAAACGACCTCGAAGAATTTAAAGCTTTTTTAAGCCCGGAAATTGATGTAAAAACAATCACAAAAGAAAATATTCTTCTTTGCATAGGTCAGCTTTCGAAACAGAAAAAGACAGGTGCTACAGTAAACCGCTTTATTTCTGCCGTACGCTCGCTTTTTTCTTATGCGCTTAAATTTAATTATGTTGATATAAATCCATCTCTCGAAATTAAAACCGTAAAACTTCCAAAAAAAATCCCGAACTTTATGACAAATGCCGAAGTTGATGAACTTTGTAAGGCTCCTTCTGTAAAAGAACTTTTATGGGAAAAGCGTGACAGATGTCTTTTTGAATTTTTATATTCATCAGGATGTCGTGTAAGCGAGATTGCAGGCCTTAAAATGTCTGATTTTATGGATAACTATCATTCTGCTGTTGTAACCGGAAAGGGCAATAAACAGAGGAAGGTGTTTTTTGAAGATGATGCAAGAATATGTCTTGCCCAGTATCTGAGTGACCGTCAGAATGTTTTACATAAAGAAAAAAAAGAAAGCCCGTATTTATTTGTAAGCCAGAAAGGTGATCCCCTTACTACAGGCGGGATCCGTTATATTTTAAGCCGATATTCTGGAGTTGAAGGAACTAATCATCACATGAATCCGCATGCATTCCGCCACACATTTGCAACAACTCTTTTATCTAACGGAGCTGATGTAAGGCTTGTTCAGGAAATGCTTGGCCATAGTTCAATTTCTACAACTCAGCGCTATACACACATTACGACAGAAAAACTCATCGAAGTTTACAAAAACGCACATCCACACGGATAATTTTTTTCTTGCCGTCGTAAACTTTATTCATTATATTTTAACTATAGTTTTTTAAATTGGAGAAATTAATGTCAAAAACAAAAATCCGCAGCACAACAATCCTGGCAGTAAAAAGAAATGGTCAGGTAGCAATGGCAGGAGACGGACAGTGTACTTTAGGTGATACAGTCTGCAAAGGAAATTCACGCAAGGTAAGAAAAATTTACGATGGAAAGATTCTTACAGGATTTGCAGGCTCTGTTGCAGATGCTTTTACACTTTTAGATAAATTCGAAGAAAAGGTAAAAGAATATTCAGGAGACATCATGCGTTCTGCCGTAGAACTTGCAAAAGCTTGGAGAACAGAAAGAAGTCTTCAGAAGCTCGAAGCAATGCTCCTTGTTGCAGATAAAGATAAAATTCTTTTGATAAGCGGAGACGGAAACGTAATTGAACCGGAAAAAGATGCAATTGCAATTGGTTCGGGCGGGAACTTTGCATATTCTGCAGCGCTCGCTTACTTAGACAGCTCTGATTTAAGCGCAAAAGAAATTGCAGAACGCTCTCTTAAAATTGCAGGAAGCATCTGTATTTATACAAACGAAAACTTAACAATCGAAACTCTTGAATAGTCGAAAATTAACCTGGGATTAAATATGGAAAACGAAACACTTACACCAAAACAGATTGTAGAAAAACTTGATCAGTATATCATCGGGCAGAAGGAAGCAAAAAAAGCTGTGGCCGTAGCACTCAGAAACCGCTTCCGCAGATTAAAGCTCGACGAAAGCATCCGGGACGAAGTTGCTCCAAAAAATATTTTGATGATCGGGCCAACAGGATGTGGTAAAACTGAAATTGCCCGCCGTCTTGCAAAACTCTGTGGTGCTCCGTTTTTGAAAGTTGAAGCAACAAAATATACAGAAGTTGGATACGTAGGTCGTGATGTAGAAAGCATGGTTCGTGACCTTATGTCTGTTGGAATTAAAGATGTTAAAGCCGAGATGGAAGATAAACTCCGCGAAAAACCTCTTTCTTCTGTAGAAGAAAAGCTTTTAGATCTTCTTTTACCCGGCACAGGCGAAGATAAATCAAAAAATAAAAAAGAAAACAATATGGAAACTGCTCCACAGGGATTTTTAACTCAGAGCGGTCCAAACGAAATTACATTCGATCTAAATAAAATTGCAGGAGAGATGCATTCAGAAAAGGCTGCTTCCGAAGAAAAAAAAGAAGAAGATAATTCTACACGCGAAAAATTCAGACAGTGGCTCAGAGAAGGAAAGCTCGAAGACCGCGAAGTAGAACTTGTCATTCATAAACCTGCAGCTCCAATGCCGAGCATGGAAATAATCAGCGGTTCCCTTGATGATATTCAGAATGGTGTTCAGGGAATCATGAATATGATAAGCGGCAGTCAGAGAAACAGAAAGAGAACTGTCACAATTAAAGAAGCAAGAAAAATCTTAACCGAAGAAACCCTCGAAAATATGATTGATCAGGATAAACTGATTGATGAAGCAAAAAAGAGAGTAGAACAGAGCGGAATCATCTTTATAGACGAAATAGATAAGATTGCAGTTCGTGGAGATTCACATGGTCAGGATGTAAGCCGCGAAGGTGTACAGCGCGATATTCTTCCGATTGTCGAAGGAAGCAATGTAAATACAAAATGGGGCGTAATCGATACAACTCACATTCTTTTTATTGCGGCCGGTGCATTCTCTGTTGCAGCTCCAAGCGACCTTATCCCGGAACTTCAGGGACGTTTCCCACTCCGCGTAGAGCTTGATTCACTTCATAAAGAAGATTTTATCCGCATTCTGCAGGAACCTAAAAACAGCCTCATAATGCAGTATTCTTCACTTTTAGCAACAGAAGGAGTTACTTTAAAGATTACAGAAGATGCAATCGATAAGATGAGCGCCATTGCAGAAGAAGTAAATAAAACAGCAGAAAATATAGGAGCGCGCCGCCTTCACACAATCATGGAAAAAGTGCTTTCAGACATAAACTTCGAAGCCGATGAGCACAATGGCGAAACAATTACCGTAGACTCTGCTTATGTACAGGAAAAACTTTCTGATATTACTAAGAGTCAGGATCTTTCAAGATATATTCTTTAATTTTATTTTTTCCTAATCTTTATTTTTTAAATTCCGAAGATGAAAGTAGATGTAAACTTTTATTTTTGGAGGATTAGGAAAATGAATTCTTTTACCAGGTCTGTAGATTTACTGCAGCGGGAAATGGATGTACTTACTTTAAGGCATCAGGTTTCTGCAAATAACCTTGCCATGAGCGAAGTACCCGGTTATAAACGCCAGTATGTAAACTTCGAAAGTGAATTAAAAAGAGCTTTTGATTCAGAAGAAATTGCAAAAAATTCTTTTCACCTTGCTACTAAAGACGACAGACACATCCAGATTAATGTACCTTACGACTACAAAAAAGTTGAGCCTCGCAGAGTAACAGATTATATCAGTACAGAAAATGCGAACGGCAGCAACGTCAACGTCGAAGAAGAAGCAAACGAAATTTTACAGATTCAGATGCAGTACCGATTACTCACACAGCTTACAAGCTTTGAATTTGATCAGGTTAATACTGCAATGAAGAAATAGTTAAAGTGAGGTAAATTATGGGACTTTTTAATAGCATAGATATAGCAACAACCGGTTTAGCCGCAGAAAGATTAAGAACAGATGTTATTTCTAACAATATCGCAAATGCATCTACCACAAGAACACAGGAAGGTGGTGCATTCAAAAAATCAACAATTATTTTTGGTGCAGTAGCAGATGATAATCCTCAGTGGAACTTTCCTTTTGCTCCAAAACATCTTGATAACGGACCTGGAAAGGGTGTAAAGGTTTTAGAGATTGTAAAAGATACAACTCAGGGACGCCTTGTTTATGATCCAACTCATCCTGATGCAATCCAGTCAGGACCTAATCAGGGATACGTTGAATATCCTAACGTAAACATTGTTGATGAAATGGTAAACTTAATCTCTGCATCTCGCGCATACGAAGCAAATGCAACAGTAATCGAAGGTGCAAAAGATATGTTTAACTACGCACTCAATATTGGAAAATAAGTTAAATATTGACACTTTATGAATTAGTGATAATATTTAGATAGTTTTAGGTTTTAAGTTAGAACATAAAACGGGTGGGTAAGAAAATATGAAAGTACCGGCATTTGGAACATTACACTTGGATCCTGCTCCTGGGACAGGATTCGGAACATTAAATATAGCACGTCAGAACGAAGGTCATTTTGGAAGAGGAACTGTATCAAGCACTACAACAATTTCTCCTGAACTTCCTCCACAGAAAGCAGGCGAAGCAGCTCCAAAAAGATCTTTCGAAGATTATCTTTTAGATGCAGTAAAATCTGTAAACTCACAGCAGCTCGAAGTAAGCGACCTTACACAGAAGGTAATCACAGATCCGGATGATATCAACGTAGCTCAGGTTACTACAGCAATGGCAAAAGCCAGAATGAGCTTGAACCTTGCGCAGACAGTAATCGACCGTCTTATTTCCGGATGGAACGAAATTACTACTACACGCTAGTTTTTCTCTTAATTACATAAAAATTCTCATAAAAATATATTTTATTGCCAAAATTTACCTGTTATGTTATAATAATATAAATTTAGGGTAACTATTCCCAAAATTCGTTCAAGGGAGGGGAACTGATGAACGAATGGCTTAAAAAGGTTGCCGCTAAGGCTAAAGAATTGTGGTCTAAGTGGAAGCCGATTCAAAAAGTCATATTATTTGGCATTATCATTATTGTCATTGTCGTTATTGTAGCAACTGCAAAGGTGTCTGCAAAACCAAGCATGGTAAGACTCTTTCCGTCTCCAGTAACGAATGATACAAATCTCGCAAAAATCCTTGACAGAATTAATCAGGAAAATGTTGAAGTAGAAGAATCCGAAGGATATATCTATGTTCAGGACAAACGCACTAAAACAAGATTGACTGCGATACTGAACGACGAAGGTCTTATTCCTTCAAACGTAGATATCTGGGCAGATTACTTTGACCGCTCGTGGTCTACAACAGATGCAGATCAGAACGTTAAGCTTCAGGTTAAAAAGCAGGAAGAACTGCGCAAGTTTATTGAATCTTATACTGATGTTCAGTTTGCGAATGTTTCCATTGAGCTTCCGCCGGATAAGCTCTTCCAGGAAGATCAGACTCCTGTAAAATGTAGCGTCATCATCGGTGTTAAAGGAAACAGCGATTTACTTACAAATACAAAACGAATCCGTGGTATTCATAATGCAATTATTGCCTGTGTAGACGGATTAAAAGACGAAAACCTTATCATCACAGATACAGAAGGTGTTCAGAAAAATGATTTTGCAGGCATGGAAGCAAGTGAGGCAGTAGATAGAGTTGCAAAACAGCAGAAACTCATCGTAAAACGCGAAAACGAAATCCGTGCTAAGGTATTAAAAGGTTTACAGCAGACATATACTTCTGACCGCTGCCGCGAAATCTTTGTATCTGTAGAAATGGATATGTCAGATAAAAAAATTGATTCTACAGAATACTCTCCAATCATCATCACTCCAGATAACCCTAATACTCCATACGACGATTCAGAAAAGAGGGATTATCTTCCATGGAGCCAGCAGACAGTTACAAATGAATATACAGCTCAGGGATGGTCGCCGGAAGGACCTCCGGGAGCTGCTGGACAGAATACACCACAGTATTCAGATTTGAGCAATGTTGTAGGACATTCAGTTCAGACTGGTGTTACACAGAACAACGTAATCAATACTACACAGACTTCACAGGTTGCTTCCCCAAAAATTGACCGAGTTACAGTTTCTGTAAACCTGGACGGAACCTGGAAGCTCAAGATGGATCCCGAAAAGAAAACTTATCTTATAGATGATGAAGGATACCGTGTACGTGAATATACACCTCTTACTCCAGAACAGATAAAAAATGCCGAAAATCAGATTAAAGGTGCAATCGGTTATAACGAGGAACGCGGAGACAGAGTTTGGGTTACAAACGAAGCATTTGACCGCGACCAGCAGTTCAAGGAAGAGGATGAAGAATATTTTGCTAAGCAGAACAGAACAAGAACAATTGTTTTAATCCTTATAGCAGTTGTAGTTGTTCTTGTAGGCTTTATCTTATTCAGAATCATCAGTAAAGAAATTGAACGCCGAAGACGCGAAAGAGAAGCACGTCTCCTTGCAGAACAGCAGGCAGCACGAGAAAGAGCTCTCTGGGATGCAAAAGAAGATGGAATGGAAGTTACAATGTCTGTCGAAGAGACAAGACGTATGGAACTCCAGGAAAATGCTATTACTATGGCAAAAGAACATCCGGAAGATGTTGCTATGCTCATACGTACATGGTTGATGGAGGAATAATAAATGGCAGATGAAACAACGACAGAAGCCGCAAAAGCTTCATCTAATCCTAAGCCCGTTCCAAAGCCAGGTCAGTTAAAACCTGCCGGTTCAAGTTCTTCTAAAAAGAGCGGAAAGGATTATAAAAGTTTAACTGGTCGCCAGAAGGCTGCCATCTTCCTTATTTCCCTTGGCCCGGATGTTTCTGCAGAAATCATGAAGCATCTGCGCGAAGACGAAGTAGAAACACTTACATTTGAAATTGCCCGTCAGGAAAAGGTTAATCCTGAATTTAAAGATGCCGTACTCGAAGAGTTCCAGGAGCTCATGAATGCTCAGAACTTTATTACAACCGGTGGTATCGACTATGCCCGCGAGCTCCTTGAAAAATCTCTTGGTTCTCAGAAAGCAATCGACATCATCAACCGTCTTACAAGTTCGCTTCAAGTTCGTCCGTTCGACTTTATCCGTCGTACAGACCCGGCACATCTTTTGAACTTTATTCAGCAGGAATATCCGCAGACAATCGCACTTATTCTTGCTTATCTTGAACCTGGAAAGGCTGCCGTAATTTTGCAGAATCTTCCGGAAGACATGCAGGCCGAAGTTTCAAAGCGTCTTGCAACAATGGACCGTACATCACCAGATGTATTGCGTGAAGTTGAACGCGTATTGGAAAAGAAACTTTCTACACTATCGAGCGAAGACTATACTGCTGCCGGTGGTGTTGAAGCAATCGTAGAAATCTTGAACCTTGTAGACCGTTCTTCCGAAAAGGCAATCATCGAAACTTTGGAAGAAGACGATCCGGAACTTGCAGAAGAAATCAAGAAGCGCATGTTCGTATTCGAAGATATTGTCATGATCGGCGACCGCGACATTCAGAAAGTGCTGCGTGAAGTTGACGGCCAGCAGTTGGCTAAGGCACTTAAGTCTGTTGATACAGAAGTTCAGGACAAGATCTTCCGCAATATGTCAAAGCGCCAGGCAAGCATGCTTAAGGAAGATATGGAATACATGGGACCTGTACGTCTCAAAGATGTTGAAGAAGCTCAGCAGAAGGTTGTTAGCGTAATCCGCCGTCTTGAAGATTCCGGTGAAATTGTTATCGCACGTGGTGACGGTGACGAGTACATCAACTAAAGCAAGAGTTTTAATAGGAGTTAGTTATGGCACAGACAGTATTCAGACCAAACCAGATAAACTTAAAGAACGAAACAATACCTCTCCAGCTTACAAAGGAGTTTGTTACACCTGTTGAAGAAGTAGTGGAGGAAGTTCCTGAATACACGGGTCCAACCGCAGACCAATTGCGTAAAGAAGCAGAAGAGTTTACCAAGAAGTGGGAGCAGGAAAAACTCCAGATGCTTGCAAAGGCCCAGTCTGATGCCGACAGCATTATAAAGAATGCCGAAAGCGCTGCATTCAATGAAGTTAAAAAGCAGAGCGATCAGGCACAGGTTATAAAGAACAATGCCGAAAAGGAAGCAAGCGATGTTGTTGCCAAAGCTCAGGCAGAAGCGGAACAGATTCTAAAGACAGCCCATGATGAAGAACAGCGTATCTTTGACAAGGCACAAAAAGACGGTTTTGACAAAGGTCACGAAGAAGGATATCAGGTTGGAAATCAGGAAGCAGAACGTCTTGTAGAAAGGCTTCATAAAATGATTGAGGCTGTTCAGGACAAAAGACAGGACATCCTTAATCAGACAGAGGGCCAGATTGTTGACCTTGTTCTCCTGATGACACGCAAGGTTGTAAAGATCATGAGTGACAATCAGAAGAGCGTCATTATGGCCAACGTTGTACAGGCTCTTAAGAAAGTTAAAGGCCGTGGAGATGTTATTATCCGTGTCAACATGGCAGACGTCAAACTTACAACCGACCATATCAAAGACTTTATCAGTCAGGTTGAAAATATCCGAAACATTTCTGTTGTTGAAGACAGCTCTGTTGATCGCGGTGGATGTATCATCGAGACAGATTTCGGTGCCATCGATGCACGTATCTCCAGCCAGCTTGGTGAGCTTGAGACTAAGATTCTTGGCATATCACCAATCAAGTCAGTCAACAAATCAGAGGTGCCGAATCCTGATTTATAATCCATAACGTGAGGGTGGGGTATGGAATCTTTTTTTGACAAATATATAAACGCTGTTCGTTCAACCGACACAATCAAATACACAGGTGCAGTTACTGCAGTAAAGGGACTGATGATAGAAAGCAACGGTCCCCGTTGTGTTGTTGGCGAAATATGTAGAATCGATGTACCTAGCGAAAAAACATCTGTAACCGCAGAAGTAATTGGCCTTGAGGATACTACTGTAAGACTCATGGCTTATGGTGATACAAACGGAATCGAAGTCGGTGCACAGGTAACGGCCTCAGGACATGTTCTGGAAGTTCCCGTCGGGGAAGGCTTGCTTGGACGCGTTATAGATGCTACTGGTCGTCCATTTGACGGAAAGGGAGACATTCTTCCAAGGGCCATGTACCCCGCAATTGCATCTGCACCAAATCCACTTGAAAGAAAACCTATAAACAGAAGAATTACAACCGGTGTACGTGCAATAGACGCACTTTTGACTGTTGGAAAAGGTCAGCGCATCGGCTTGTTTGCAGGTTCTGGAATCGGTAAGAGTACACTTTTAGGAACAATTGCCCGCAACACAAACGCCGATATAAACGTAATCGGACTGGTTGGCGAACGTGGACGCGAAGTAAATGACTTTATAGAAAGAGACCTTGGAAAAGAAGGACTCAAGCGCTCTGTTGTAATTGTTGCAACTGGTGATTCTCCTTCAATAGCAAGGCTTAGGGCCGCATATGTATGTACTGCAGTAGCAGAATACTTCCGAGATCAGGGCAAAGATGTCATGATGATGTTTGATAATGTGACACGTTTTGCACATGCCCAGAGGGAAATCGGTCTTGCAACAGGTGAGCCTCCCGCACAACGTGGATATCCGCCTTCTGTATTTGACATGATTCCAAAATTGCTTGAACGCACAGGATCAAATGCAAAGGGAACAATCACCGCATTTTATACTGTTCTTGTTGATGGAGATGATTTTAACGAACCAATTACAGATAAAGTCCGCGGAACTCTAGATGGTCACATTATCCTTAGCCGAGCACTTCAGGCAAAACAGCATTATCCCGCAATTGACATATTGGCAAGCATCTCACGTTTAAGCCGCAGGGTATCAGGACCTGAAACCTTAAAGGCTGTTACCAAAGTAAAGAAATGGATTGCAGATTATTCTCAGCAGGAAGAAATGATTCTTGCAGGCGTTTATCAAAAAGGCAATTCACCGGAAATTGATGAAGCCATTGACAAGCATGAAGAGATAGAAGAATTCTTGTGTCAGGAACCGGAAGAACACCTGACAATGGAAGATACATTGAACAGGCTTTCTGAACTTACTGGAATTGCAATACCAAAAGAGGAATACGTGGAAAGCCCTGCCAATGCTCATCCGACGTTTGATATTCTGGCAAAGTAAGGTGGTGAGCGGTGAAAAAGTTTTCCTTCTCACTGCAAAAAATACTTGACCTCCGCAATTTTGAACTTGACCAGGCCCAGATGGAGCTTGGAAAAGTAAATGCACAGATTGCAAACGTTAACAATCAGCTTAAGACAGTTGCCATTCATAAGTTTAATGCCACGCGAGATGCTGATGCAGCCAATGATTTTTCACTTCATGTACAGACACAGGATTTTTTCATTTATCTTGACCAGAAGAAAGACGCCCTGCTTGGTGAACTGGCTCAACTTGAAATGATAGCAGAACAAAAGCGTGAAGTTGTACGCGAGGCAATGAAAAAAGTGAAAGTCCTGGAAAAACTAAAAGAAAAGAAATACGAGGCATGGAAACAGGAATTCCAAAAGCAGGAGGAATTGGAAGTTGATGATGTTGTAACTTCTCAGAACTATAAGAAAATCCTGGACAAAGAGCCTCAGATATCATCGTAAAGTTATATGAAAAAAGTATTTTGTTTTATATTTTGTATTTTATTCTATTCTCCATTCGCGTATATCAATTCTCAGGAAAATGACCTTGATGCATGCCTGGAGGAATATCTGGATTCTCTTCCACCTGAACAGGCAATATCTCAGATTTTTCTTGTGAACATTCAGGGAAACGAAAAATATTCTGCGGTTGAATGGAATGCAGACGGTAAACCTCTTGTTCCGGGCGGAGCATTGTTTTTTGCATATAATCTTGGGGAAACAATAGAAGATACCGTTTCATTTGTATCTTCAATCGAAAAATATTGTATTGACAATTCACTTTTACGTCCATATCTTGCAGTTGATCAGGAGGGAGGTCTTGTTAACCGCCTTAGGTCGCTTTCAAGTACACTTCCTTCTGCACAAAAAATAAGTGAAATGTTGACACCAGCACAGGCAGCCAAACTTTATTCAATTCAAGCCAGACAAATGAGGGCAATTGGCTTTGACATGAACCTTGCACCAGTGGCGGAATCATTAAGCGAAGAAAACAAGGATTTTCTTGATACTCGTTCTTATGGTGATATTCCGCATTCAATAGTATATGCGATGGCGGCAGTAAATGCATATCAGTCAAACGGAATAAATGCGGTATTAAAACATTTCCCCGGAAACACAAGCGTGGATCCACATACAGGTTTACCGGAGATTGATTATGATGAAAGCAGAATTGAATATGAATTCCTTATTCCATTTTATTTCATCCTCTCTTCAAAGCCTTCCAGCGTGCTCATGTCTCATGCAAGGGTACCTTCTGTTGATTCATCTCCTGCATGCTTAAGCCGAGTATGGGTGACCGACAAGCTTAAAACCCAACTAGGGTTTGACGGTCTTGTAATAAGTGATGACATATTCATGGGGGCACTTGCAGACAACGGTTATCCCCCTGAAAAAGCCGCAATCCAGGCAATAGAAGCAGGCGTTCACGTAATCATGCTTAGCGAAAAACTGTTTGGAAAAGTTGCAGAGAATCTTATGGATCATGCCGCAAAAGACAAAAACTTTTATATGAACCTTCGCAATGCAGAGAAAAAAGTTCTTGAATACAAACTGTATGCAGGCATCCTAAAAATAATTGAAAAGGATGGAAAGAAAAAAATAGTTCCTGCTACAATGGAAGAACAGCTTGGTCCAGTTGAAAAAAGAATCGAGCAATTCAAAAGGGCAAATAAAGAAGGAATGGATTTTTATAAAAAGTATTTTATACAAGGAAATTGATCTTGAGTAAAAAAAAGGAAATTGATAACAAAAGAGGATCACTCGGATTTGAAAATTATTACTCCGCACTTTTTGAAGATGAATGGGAAGAGTTAAAAAAATCACTGCTTCAGGAACCAAAATATGTCCAGGTTGAATATCAGGACTGCAGGCCATATTTTATGGATGCCGCAAGTGTTTGTGCAGCACTTTGTCTTCCTGTTTCAAATGCCGAGGCAGTTCTTGATTTGTGTGCGGCACCAGGCGGTAAATCAATTATTCTTGCTTCAAATATTCAATCCAATGCAACTATGATATCCAATGAACGTTCTCCGGATAGAAAAGCACGTTTAAGCAAGGTCATATCAGAATCACTTCCTCCGTCGGTTTCCAAAAGGATAGAGGTAAAATGTAGCGATGGATCAACATGGTGCAAAAGGGAAACAGATTGTTTTGATTCGATTTTATTGGATGCACCGTGCTCTAGCGAGCGACATGTCCTTAAAGACAAGCATTATCTGGATCAATGGTCACCCGCAAGGATCAAGACACTTTCAATGGAACAATGGGCCCTCCTGTCATGTGCATGGAGGCTTTTAAGAAGCGGAGGATATTTGCTTTATTCAACATGCGCATTGTCCTCTGACGAAAATGATAAGGTTATTTCACGTCTTGTTAAAAAATTTGATGACGTGAGCATAGTTTCGCAAGATGACATGAATTCAACTTTCAGTCAAAACCTGCGGGTACTTCAAGAAAAATGCCCTGGAATATCGGGTGTTCAGGAGATATACGATAATTCTGTTAAAACAGAATATGGATTTCATCTTTTGCCGCATAAGACTCAGGGAAGCGGACCAATTTATTATTCATTGATGACAAAACAGGTTCATTCAGAATAATCTTGGTTTATTCCGATAATTAATGAAACCGTGATATATTTTTGTGGGAGGAAATATATGCAGAGAAAAACTTTCTTTTTGTTTGTCTTATTTTCACTTTTATTTTCAGAATTCTCAATGGCTCAAAAAGCAAGTGCAAAGAATCCGGCTTTGGATTTAAGCCTTACATCAGATGATGTGTTTATCGAAAGAAACTCCGGCAGATCTATTGGAACATCTACAGACGGCTTTAACCTCTACATAAGGAAAAAGAGCGGGGTGCAGTCTGTGCTTTTGGTAGAGACCACAAAGGATCCTCTGGGAAAAGAAACAAATTATGCCTACAGGGCGGAAAAATACAATTCCTTGAACGGTGATGAAGTCCGCCTTCTGAATGGCAAAAAACTGGATTCTGATTCCTCAAGATACAGTTTGATTTCTTCTACTGTCGTACATACAGACAGGTTGGGTGACTGTTTCCTGGTTTATATTCCACGGAAAATGGTTTACGGTTATTCTTGGAGCAGAAACGGAACCGTAGAAATTGCAAAGGGAACTTTCATCAACATCCGTACTTTTGAAAAAAAATATGCAGACTACACAGGAAAATGGCAGGACAATCCATTCATGTTTGATTTTATATATCAAAATGAAACAAATGTGGATTACACAGATGATATTATTGAAGATGAAGAGGATGTAACAGAGGAAGAACTCGTTGTTGAGCTGACCGATGAATACAGTCCCATGGCAACCGAACAGTTTAAGGAAATTGCAAAAAAGGGCAACGGTAAAATGGTTTATTCAAGAGGACCAAAGACTCTTCCCTTTGATTTGCAGAATCTTTTGGACAGCGTAAAATCAAAGATGAAGGTGGACGTTGTTTTTGCCCTGGACACCACTGGAAGCATGAAGGATGACCTGGAAGCACTTCAAAAAGTATGGATTCCAAAACTTGTGCTTCAACTTGAAGAATTCGGAAGTGCTAGAATGGGCCTTCTTTTATACCGTGACTACAATGACGATTATTACACAAACGGACTTCCCGTAAAATACTTTGACTTTACGGAAGATGTAGACGAGTTCAGCTCCAATTTGAATTCCGTTGCGATTCATGGCAACGAGGGTGGAGATGTTCCCGAAGCAGTTTATGAAGCACTCTACGCGGGCCTTGAGTATTATCCATGGCGTTCAGATGCTGAAAAATGCATTGTATTGATAGGAGATGCCGAACCGCACCCGCTCCCCAAAGGAACAAAAAAGATCACCCAGGACACAGTAATGACACTGGCAAAGGACAAGGATGTAGCAATCCACTGCATCATCGTCCCAAACAAACTGGAGTAGGAATAAATACACAAGAGTTTAAACCTGAACCATCATCCCTTGTTGTAATGTTCCCTAGTTTGTGCTAAAATGCCTGCATGAATATCTGTTCAAGCAAACACAGCCTTTCCGGTTCAATTACTGTGCCGGGATCTAAATCTCATACCATACGTGCGCTCATTCTTGCTTCTCTTGCAGAAGGAGTGTCTAAAATCCATAATCCGCTTCCAAGTGCAGACTGTCTTAGTACGGCAGGTGCCCTTTCTCTCATTGGAGCAGAGGTGGAATTAAACCTTACTACCGAAGGCGAGCCGGGAAGTGACTGGTTCGTACAGGGGGCAGGTAAAAACATTCATTTGCCGGATGATGTGGTGAATGTAGGAAACTCTGGTTCACTCCTGTATTTTTTATCACCAATAGCTTCAACTTTTGAAGGCTGGTCTATTTTTACCGGAGATGAGAGCATTAGGAAACGGCCTGTAGCTCATGTTGCCGACGTTTTATGTCAGATGGGTGCAAATGCGTTTACCGCAATTCCTGGAAGCAAGAATTGTCCCCTTATAATCCAGGGACCTGTAAAATCGGGATGTACGGTGAACACTGATGGAACTGCCTCAAGTCAGTATATTTCCGGTTTGATGATGGCGGCCTTGAGGATGGACAGGCCCCTTGAAATCAACTTGAGCGACCCAAAGGAAACACCGTATCTTGTGATGACCCAAAAGTGGCTTGAAAAAATCGGGGCAAAAGTGGAGATGTCATCAGACTTCAAGCACATTAAGGTACAGGCTCCTTCAAAAATTGAATCATTTGAATGTACGGTTCCAAGTGACTGGGAGGCCGTTGCATTTCCCCTTGTTGCGGCCCTGATCTCTGGAGGCAATGTCTGCATAGAGAATATCGACGGCAGCGGTACTCAGGGGGATGATGCCATAGTTGATGTCCTAAAATCTATTGGCGCAGACATAAACTGGGATAAAGGAAAAAATCAGATTACCGTGACTGGTAAAAATCGTTTGACTACGGAAAGGCTTGAAGGAGGGGTTCTTCATGTAAATCTTTCTGGTTATCCGGATGCCATATGTGCGCTTGCAGTTGCCGCATGCTTTACAGAAGGAACTGTAAGCATTGAAGACATCGCCGTGTGCAGGAGAAAGGAAACCGACCGCATAAAGGTTTTGAAATGTGAGCTTGAAAAACTTGGTGCCGTTGTGGAGGAGGGGGAAGACTTCATGGTGATTCACGGCCATTCTCCTTATCTTGCTGATGGAAAGGATAATCCTGATTTTGTACTTCATGGTGGTGAGGTGGAAAGCTATAATGATCATCGTGTTGCAATGAGCCTTGCATGTCTTGGACTTGGTCTTCCAAAGGGAATGACTGTAATAGTAAAAAATGCCGAATGTTGTGCCGTAAGCTTTCCCCGCTTTTTTGAGGTGATGAATTCAATCGGTGCTGATTTTACAAAAAGCAAAGAGGTTTTTTAGTCTATGAATAAAAATGAACTTGCCGGAATGATTGACCAGACATTGTTGTCTCAGACTGCCACTGAAAAACAGATAAAGGATTTCTGCATTACGGCAGAACAATATGGTTTTGCCTCTGTATGCGTGAACCCGGTTCATGTAAAGACCGCATATTCAATTTTATCAGAGACAAAAACAAAAGTTTGCACGGTAATTGATTTTCCTTTTGGTGCTGGTGGAATAGAGTCAAAAAAAGAACAGTCAAGGATTACTGTAAATGACGGTGCTCGAGAACTTGATTTTGTGATAGACATGTCACTTGTAAAGGCACATAAATGGACGGAACTGGAAAAAGAACTTGCAGATTTACAAAATTATGTCAACGGGCTTTCCAAATCAATCAACGGAGAAAAAATCATTACCAAGTTGATTCTTGAAACATGCCTGCTTGATGATGAGGAAATAGTTCAAAGTTCCCTTTGTGCAAAAAAAGCAGAATTTGATTTTGTAAAGACTTCTACTGGATTTGCAATTGTAAAAGGGGAGGGAGGTGTCCTTCTTCCAAATGGAGCCACAGCTCATGCCGTAAGTCTTATGAGGAAAACTGTTGGTCCTGATATGGGGGTAAAGGCAAGCGGAGGAATACATTCAACAAAAGAAGCTCTTGAATTGATTGAATGCGGTGCAAGCCGAATAGGCGCTTCTGCCGGTGTTCAGATAGTAGACGGACTGTAATTTAATTTGAACTGTCTTTAAGGCACCAAAGCATCTGGTTGTCTTTCATAATGTAGCTTACAAGGCCTCTGTCTGCCATACTTGAAAGGTATGAGCGGAATGTGGTTCCAATCAATACGAACTGGCTTAGCTTTAGGTTTAGTCCCGCAAAGTCTGCTGCTTTCTTTAATATGGCTTCGTGTGTGGCAGGTCCTTGCTTTAATATGTTCAGCAAAAGGCATTCCGTTTCAAATGTTACTAGAGAATTCAATTCGGTTATGGCATGGATTCTTTTTTTATCGCACAGCTCACCATGACTTGGAACGTAGAAGTCTGCATCCTGCGCCTCGATTTTCTCTATTGATTTCCTGAACATCAGAGGATCAAGCATGTAAGGAATCCAGTATTTTTTCAGCATCTGGCTTCCAAAACATGAGTCACCAAGAAAAAAAAACGGATTTCCCGTCAGTTTTATCGGAGACAAGGTACCCCATCTGTCCAAAATAATGTCCCGGAAGTGAAATGCATTTAACCGATATGTTGCTGCTGATTTGAATTGTTTCTTCACTTAAGGTTTTCTGTACTGTATTGGAATATTCAGGTACAAAGCCTTGTGCCCTCAGGTCATCAAAGCATATTGCGCCCCAGTAGATGACGCTCATAAAATCTGGGTTGGACAGTATGTCAGCTTCTTTTTTGCTTGTCCAGGTTTCAGCACCTGTGCTTTGTGTTATGTAATGGTTTCCGCCCGAATGATCCTGGTGTGAATGCGTGTTGAGTATCGCCTTTATTTTTTTTTCAGGAAAAAGTTCTCTGCATGAGTCAACAATGTCTTTGCCGTCCTGTTCGGAATCACCGGAATCGATTATATAAACGCCGTCATCTGCATTAATCAAGCCAACATTAGTCCTGTGAGAGAAATAGCCTATGTGTTCAGATAGTTTAGAAAAAGAGCTCGGACTTATACCCATGGTTTCCCTGCTGGCCATACGGGCAGTTTTTCATGCTGCCCGCATTGTCTCTTGATTAAAGTTTTGCCGGAACAATTGAAACAACTGTAAGGTTGTAGCTGTTTGCGTTGATGTTGAATGTGCGGTTTTCACCAACAGCAGCATCAAGCAAATGCTCGCCAAGCGGAGACAGGTAAGAAATGATTCCCTGGTTTGGATCTGATTCCCAAGGTCCAAGGATTGTATATGTTACGTCCTTGTTTGCAATGTTGTCTCTGAAGGTTACTGTTGTGCCAAAAGAAACGGCATGTGTGTCCACTGTTGCAGGATCAAAGGTGATGGCCTGTGACAGGTCATTCTTAAGGCGGTTAAGCTCATCGTTTGCAAGGCGCTGTGCTTTCTTTGCCTCATCATATTCTGCGTTTTCGCTCAAGTCGCCTTTTTCTCTAGCCTCGCTGACTTCCCTTGCAATCTGTGGCAGGGTTTCCTTTTCAAGTTTTTCAGCCTGAGCTTTCTTTGCATCGAGCATCTTGGCTGTAACCATAAGACCCTTTTGAACTTCCTGCTTGATTTCTGCTTCCTGGAACTTGAAGTCAGGATACTTGTTGTGGATTTCCCTCTTGAGGTCATTTTTGTGTGACTGGTCAATTCCAAGGTTATCGTTTACAAGCGTGTACATTCTTGTGATTGTCTCTTCATCCTTGTCGATGATGTAGTCAAGCACATTGTTCTTTGTCTCCTTGTCTGATTTTTCCTCAAACAAAAGTGTGTTCGCCTGCTTTATGGTCTTCTTGTTGTCGGTAGTGTGAACGTGGTTTTCAACTTCGCGGTTGCAGAGCGAGATGATGTTGATCAGTGTTACAAGCTGCTTTTCATATGGAATGTCTGCATTCTTGAACCATTCTGCATCACGGTAGTCTGCAAAGAAGTAAATGGCGGCATCACGGTTGTTCCTGTACTCGTTAAAGCTCTTCTGAACAAGTTTTTCCAGCATGTCCTGTTTTCCGTCTTTAATGAGCGTATCAAGGATTTCTTTTTTAAGTGCAGTCGGGAACAGGCGTACATACTGTTCCTGCCAGTTCGGTACATTTTCCTTGATGTATCTGAGGTAAAGTTCCTTCAACTGCTTGTTCTTAATCTTTGTATACATCTCACGAGGATCCTCAATGTCCTCATAGAATTCTGCAAAAGTGAATTTGGCGGGGCATGAGTAATCCTTGAATCTTGGCTGCTCTGAGATATAGCGTGTTACAAGATATGATGAAACAACCTGGTCGTCGTCCGTGTTGATTGTCTTCAAGAAGCTGCAGAAGTAGTTGAACATTTCTGCAAAAATCTCGTCGTTAGAATCAACCTCATCGTTAGCCGTATATCTTAAGAGGATGTCAATGCGAGGATAGAACTGCTTTTCTGCCTTGAACTCATTGCTGAGCCTTTCTTCCGGAGTAAGCTCGTGGTCACGAACCATGTACTGGTTGATGTTTGTTGGTGTGACTGCGAATGTGTAATCCGTCTCAAGGATGTTCTGTGCCTTTGAATGCCAGCTAGTCCATTCACCAGGGGTGAGGATTGCCGGTACAAGTTCCTGCTTGATTTTCTTTTCGTCACAGGCATTGTCAAAACTCTTGATGATGGTCTTGAGTGTTCCCGTTACGTCTGCCTTTACGCGCTGATTAAGGTCTTCCCTTGTATGTGTGGCCTTGATTACCCAGATGTGGTTCTTTGGAAGCGGCTGAAGGGCTGTTACCGCCATCTTAAGGCTGATGTCCTTTTTGCCTGTCTTTTTACCAAAGTTGATCTTGAGTATGTCACCCTGAACGCTGTCGATTTTTCCAACACCCCAGGTCCTGTGATATACGAAGTTTCCTGCATCAAATGCAATGTGCTTTTCGAAATCGTTGATGGCCTCGAATACGTTGCGGAATGACTGGTTCAAGTTTGATGACTTGATGTAATCCTCAAGGTGGCTGCGGTCTGCGTATTTCTCACGGTAGCATTCGACAAGCTCTTTTCTTGCCCATGCGTCCTTGCTGTCAATCTCAAGGATGAGCTTGAGTATTTTTATGGCTGTGTTCCAGTCGCTTGAATTCCTGTAATGCTGATAAAGTTCCTGCATCAGGACAATTGACTTGTCTTCGCTGATTGTTTTTGCAATCTTTTTCTGTGTGGAGAAGAAGAAGTCGTTCTCACGTGCAAGGTTGTCAGAACAAAGTGTAATGAGCTTTGACCATATTTCCTTTACCGCTGCGAAATTTTTTGCGGATATAAACCTGAGTATTGCTTTTTTGTAGAAGCTGATGGCTGCGTTCTCGTTCTGCTGAGCCTCATAGCGTTCTGCAAGCACCTTTGCAATGTCCGCTTCCTCAAAGTCATTCTTTACGATTTTCTCGTACAGTTCCCAAACCTTGTCGTCATTGTTATTCTTGTAATATTCGGCAAGCTTTCTTAATGCAAAGAGGTTCTGGGGATCTTCGTCCAGAATGGAGTTGCACAGGAGCTCAATCAACTGTTCCTTGTGATTCTTCTCAAAGATGTCAACAAGAGTAACCAGGGAGCTGTTGTCCAGAGAGCCTGATTTGAGGGCAATCATACCAGAAAGATAGAGGGCGACAATGCTGTTCTTTGTATTTACCAGCTGCTCGTCACAGATGTCCTTTATCTGCTTTTCCCAGTTTTCTTTATGGGTACGCTCAAGAATCTGAGACAACTCCGTCAGGTTGTTCTTGGTAAAACCGCTAATTCCAACACGAGTCCATGTTTCCTCTTTCAGCATCTCCCGCACTGAATTCTCAAGTTCTTCAGACATAAAAAACTCCTATGATTTATGGCAGTCTCCACTGTTTCTGCCTTATTATTATTTTATACGCTAAAAAATCTTAGCGTCCTTTTTGCTCGTTAAAACTAAAATACTCTTTGTAGATAGCCGGATCCAAAAGCTTGATTTTTAAGAGAAGCTCATTGATCTTGTTTATGCTTTCTTTTGAAAGTAAATAGTAATCCAACAGCCAGAGATAAAGATTCAATAACCTTGGAACTATAAGCTCACTGTCGTTGGAAGGGTCCTTATACTCGCTTTCCTTTGCATAAATGTCCTGTTTAAGCCTTCCGATTTCCTGGGAACGGAGCGGCCTTTTTATGTTGAACACACCCATAAGAATGCCGTATGCCCCGATCCATTCATGTAGAGGCCTGCCTGTATATCCCTGCTGCTGAACACGGTCGATAAGACCTCTGATCAGGGGTGAATCAAGATTATCAAGCTCTATGCTTTCTGAATCCTGAAAAAAAGCCTCCCTGAACAGTATCTTTGCCAGTTTTGTCTCTCCGCATAAATCGTAGCAGTCTGCCCTCTCAGCAAGTATTACGGCCTGTCCCGGAAATTCTGAATTAGCCTTGTTCAACAGCTCAAGCGCTTCCTCATAGTCTCCGAGCCGTTTTTTACAAAGACCAGTCTTCCTGCACAGTTCCGCCCTCATTTTAGGGTCGTTCTCATCATCTGCCTCAAGGAATTTGTCCAGTGCTTTTGTATAGATTCCCTTCTTGAAGGCATACAGAGTAAGCTCGCTGGGATTTAAGAACTGTTTTATAAGCACAATGAAACGGTTCCACTGGCTTATAAGGAGTTCTCCCTGCTCGATTGCAGTCAATTTTTCCATGTTTTCTAAATTTTCAATCCAAAAAGCACAAAAACTGATTGCAGTACTAAGATCCTCGTTGTCAAGATCAGCGGGAAGAGCGTCTTCTAAAACTATTTTTGCCTGTACACAATCTCCCTGCTCGATAAGGGCCTGGGCTTTTGCTAACGCCTGTACTGACTGAGAATCCATGATAAATATTATAGAAAAAATGCAAGAATTAGTCAATGAGTCTTTTTTTTAAAAACGGGCATATTTTATAATGATTTTACAGAGATTTGTCAACTACCTGAGGCAATTCATGAATTTGTGAATTTTTATTTAAAAATTTATTTAAAAAATTGTTTAAAATGCAATATCCGGTGCCATATAAATATCAGGGACAAAAAAAGAGTTGAATTATAAAAAACGATGGGTTATACTTTGTTAAAACTATTATTTCAAATTATCCAAGGAGGATTCATAGATGAGGGCAGCTGATATCATTGTCAAGAAAAGAGGCAGCACGTCAACCTTGCCGCAGGAGCTCAGCAGGGAAGAGATAGCTTTTATGGTGAACGGCTATACCGACGGTTCGATTCCGGATTATCAGATGTCTGCATTTATGATGGCGGTCTATTTCAACGGCATGACTTTTCAGGAAACGTCATATCTTACTGACTGCATGCTTCATTCCGGGGATGTGATTGACCTTTATTCTTTTGGGATTGACGGTCTTACAGGACCATTTGTTGACAAGCATTCCACCGGAGGCGTAGGTGATAAGATAAGCCTGCCCCTTGCTCCGATTGTTGCCGCATGCGGACTTCAGGTTCCAATGATGAGCGGACGTGGACTGGGACATACCGGCGGTACCCTGGACAAGCTTGAATCCCTTTCCGGTTATGATGTTCATCTTGATCCTGCCACATTTGCAGAACATATTTCAAAAAATGGATATGCCATGATGGGGCAGACAGAGCATATTGCTCCGGCAGACAGGAAAATGTATGCCCTGCGCGATGTAACGGGAACTGTGGAAAGCATTCCCCTTATCACAGCCTCTATTTTGTCCAAGAAAGTTGCGGAAGGTTCAGATGCCCTTGTGTTTGACGTCAAGTTCGGCAAAGGTGCGTTCATGAAAAACGAGGAGGAGGCGGAAAAGCTTGCCCTTTCTCTTGTAAGGACTTCCCAGGAGCTTGGCAAAAAAGCAGTTGCGCTTCTTACGAATATGGAGAGTCCTCTGGGAAACAAAACCGGAAATTATCTTGAGGTTGAGGAAACCGTTGAATGCCTTCAGGGAAATGGACCTGATGATGTAATGGAGCTCACCTATGCCCTTGGAAGCCGTATGCTTGTTCTTGGAGGAAAAGCCTCTTCTGTTGAGGAAGGCATGTCCCTTTGTAAGAATGCGGTTGACTCAGGAAAGGCACTTGAGGTATTTCTTGAGAACGTAAGGGAGCAGGGTGCTGATCCTGATTCCCTCATGGCAAATCTGGGAAAAAGACGTTCAGAATATCATGCTGAATTCAAGGTGGAAAAAGACGGCTATGTCCTGATTGACGCATATAAAATCGGCATCTCATGTATTCATCTTGGAGTTGGACGGAACAAAACTTCCGATGCGGTTGATCCTGATTCAGGAATCATATTTGCAAAAAAGCAGGGAGACTTTGTCAAAAAGGGAGAGGTAATAATGGATGTGTATGCCAGGGATAAAAAATCTCTGGACGCAGGAATGGCTGCCATTTCTGATGCCGTTGCATATTCAGATGAAAAGCTCCAGGAGAAAAAATTAATTTTGAAGGAAATAAAATAGTGTCCGAGTGGGTGAAAAAAGAGATTTCAAAAAGTGAAGTTTCAGAGCTTAGCAAACGTTTTGACATTAATCCTCTTGTCGCAAGCATTTTCGTGCGCCGTGGAATAAAAAGCGGCCGGGACATGCTTTATTATCTGGAGGATGATTTGCGTTTCCAGCATAATCCTTTTTTGTTCAATTCTATGGAGGATGCAGTTGACCGGATTCTTCAGGCAGTTGAGGAAAAGGAAAAGATCCTGATTTTCGGCGACCGTGATGTTGACGGTGTTACAGCCACGACTGTTCTTTATGAGGGGCTTGAGTCACTTGGGGCAGATGTAAGGTACAGGCTTCCCCTTGGTGATGACGGATATGGTCTTTCCATGAATGCAGTTGATGATTTTGCAAAAGAGTACGGTTCCCTCATCATAACAGTTGACTGCGGAATAAGCAATGTTCAGGAGATAGCACATGCCGCGGAACTTGGTATGGACGTCATTGTACTTGACCACCACAATCCGCCTGCAGAGCTTCCTTCTCCTGCAATAATTGTCGATGCAAAGCTTCCTGATTCCGGATATCCATTTGTTGACATCTCTGGCTGTGCCGTGGCATATAAGACTGTAAGCGCCCTGAGGTTCAGCAGTACAAAATGGTACAAGATGGAATTATGCCTTTTGAATGCACGTGAGGCAGATGGCGAGACTGTAATTGAATGCATCAAGGTGAGGAATCTTGTTCCCGTGAGCCGTCTGGATGAAGTCGTGGTTCCCGGAGAAAGAGGAATAATGGACACAAGGTTGCCCTCGTACCTGCAGGGACAGATGATTCTTGTCTGGGATGAAAAAAACGTCACCTCGATTCTTGAAAAAACATTCGGAAGTTCAGCCCAGTTCAACTGCATGGACATAAGGCCGGAGCTTGCCCAGTTGATTCCAGGTGTTGCAAACCTTCCCCTTTCGTCCCTGAAAAAGAGGTCAAAGCTTGCAAAGTACGGAGACCATGAGGCCACAGAAATCGGAGGCCTTTATAATATTTTTGTAAGTTATGTCAGCCAAAGTCAAAAGCGTGATAATCCTGAGATAGTTTCCCTTGAGGAAAAAGACCTTCAGCTTGTTGCACTCGCGGCCCTTGCGGACATCATGCCGATGAAAAACGAAAACCGCATCTTCGTGTCCAAGGCTCTTGAATCAATCAATTCAGGAAAAATAAGGCCAGGACTTCTTGAGCTTATGGCGGATGTGAATCTGCTTGGTAAAAGGGTTAATTCAACTGACTTAAGCTGGGTGTTGATTTCAAATCTGAATGCGGCGGGACGGCTGGGACAACCGACACTTGCGGCTGAGCTGTTTTTGAGCAGGGACCAGAAGCAGAGGGAAGAGGTTGCACGTAAGATAGTCGAGCTTAACATGCAGAGAAAACAGCTTTCTGCGGATGCAATGGATTATGGAGTCATTCAGGCAAAGAACTCAATATCAAATCATGACGGAAAACTTTGTGTCGTTATTGATGAAAGAATTAACCGCGGTGTAACAGGTATCCTTGCTGGTCGTCTTGAGACATCATATCATGTTCCTGCAATAGTCGTTACTTTTGTGGATGATGTTGCAGTAGGCTCAATGCGTTCTTGCCGTGGTTTCTCTGCTACTGCTTTCCTGGACCGTATGGAGGATCTGTTCTTGAATCATGGCGGACACGATGCGGCGGCGGGCTTCAGTTTTAAGAGGGAAATGCTTCCTGATTTCGAGGCAAGGCTTAAGCAGCTTTCACCGGACATTCAGCTGGAGAACTCAAGGGACGGAATCTTTGATGTTGATGCAGAGATACCGTTGCAGTTCCTGACACCCGATCTTCTTAGCGTTGAGGATCTTTTTGAGCCGTTTGGAGAAAAGAACGAGCAGCTTCTGTTCATGTCCCGTAATCTGCCTGCTGTTGACGCGATGATAATGGGCAAGGGGGAAAAGCAGCATCTTAAAGTTATGGTTGATACAGGTAAGCATAAGTGGCCCTGTCTTTTCTGGAATGAGGGCGAGAGGTTGCATCGGGATTTTGAGGTTGGAGATGACATAGACATTCTTTTTCATGTGGAGAGGAATGTCTATAACGGAATGGAAACAGCCCAGCTGGTGTTGACGGATATAAGGAAATCAAAATGAGGTCATTATGATGTATTTGACACGTTCAATCAAAAAGATTGTGTTTTTACTTGCGTTTGTTTTTTCGGCATTTACTTTTTTTGCAGAGGAGATGACTCTTTATAACCAGGATTACCGGATGCGCATTCAATACAATGACATCGCCTACAGTGGAGATGCAGTATTCATGCGTCTGGAGATAAGTCCTGCCTCTGTTGCCCTGAAAAAGGATTTAAAGCCCAAGGCTAAGCTTACACTTTTTATTGACGGGAAATCTTCCAGAAAATCAGATTTTTATCAGATCCCCACAACAAACAAAGATCTTCCTTCAAGTTCCATAACCATGCTTACCGGCATTCCCCTTTCCACATGGTGGACGAATGAGTCTTCATACTATCTTGAGCTTTCATATTCAGTTGACGGAAAGAACAGCGACGTTCAAAAGCTTCCCTTTGTCCTGATGAACAAAACATTTGTGTCAGAGACAATTGAGCTTGATGACAGGAACACCAGCATTAAGACGGACAACTCAAAGCAGCGCATGGATCAGATCCAAAACCTGAATGAGATTCTTGCAACGATAAACGAAGATGCCGTATATCAGACGGAAAAATACATAAAGCCTGTAAACTCAACTTACCGTACTTCATTCTTTGGAGACCGCCGCATTTATGCCTATTCAAGCGGTGGCTCATCAACGTCCCTTCATTACGGAATTGATTTCCGTTCTCCTGAGGGAAATGATGTCTTTGCATGTGCAAAAGGAAGGGTGGCTCTTGCGGGATGGCGCAATTCAACCGGATGGAGCATAGTAATAGAGCATCTCCCAGGACTTTACAGCCTTTACTATCATTTGAGCGAGATGCTTGTGAAACCCGGTGACATTGTGGAGGAAGGTTCGCTGATTGCAAAAAGCGGTTCAACTGGACTTGCAACAGGTCCACACCTGCATTGGGAAATCAGGCTTAATATGGAAGCCGTGAGCCCTGATTTTTTTACTGTTGATTTTGCCTTTGAGGATGATGAGTGACTAGAGGATTAAGGCTCCGCTTTCCAGGGTCTTGAGCTTGCATCCGGCAGCCTGTTCTGCGAGTATGTAGACAAGGCGCTTGATGTCGTATGCGTCATCGGCAGAGATCGTCATTGCCCTGACTTTCCCCGGTGACAGCATGTTGATGGCCATAAGGTATTCAGCTGCGTTTTTGGAGAGGGGAAGTGCCTGGTTCATGTTCTCCTTTGACTGAAGGTATGATGCAAGACAGTCTGTGCAAAGGAAACCGTTCATGCTTGGAAAATAATGGACTGGATTGATTTCCTCTTCATTCCCTTCCGAGAAAACAGGTGATGAGCAGGAAACACAATATGATATGTCCGGCTGAACCCCAAGAAGTTTAAGGTAACGCCATAGAAAACGTAATGTTCCGAGTCTTGCACCCTTTTCATCGCATGCATCTATTCCATTCAGGAAGGCACTCAACAGCGTAAATGTGTTCCTGTAGTCTCCGGCCGCTTTTGTCTTTATGATCAGTTCTGCCCCAAGATTTGCAGCCCATACCTTATATATGTCGGTGCTGAAGGTCTGGTGGTAGTTTGCAACGTCAAAGTCGGATATTTTCCTCAGGTTCCTTTGGCTGTCATCGTAATAATACAGTTTTCCGATGTTGAATTTCTGAACAAGTGATCGCAGTTTGCTTTTGGGGCCTCCGTAAACAGTGGCATAAAAAATTCCAGAATCAGGAGAAATCAGGGTTGCCGTCCAGTTGTTTTCCCCCTGTCTTGAAAGATTGAGTATTATTGCGTCGGTAGTTTTGTTCCTTTCACCCATATGTCATCATTTTAGCGATTAGGATACATACAATCAATATGGGGACATCGCATAAAAAAGAAGCGGCAGGAATCGTGATGCAGGATAATATTCCGTTATTTTCCTGTCTTTTTGAATTTATAACAACAATTATATGGCAATATTTTTAAACATGGTTTATTCTTTTGATTATGAGCAAAATACTTGTAGTAGAAGACGTGCCCGAGATGGCACAACTGGTAACCATGTATATGGAAAAAGCAGGCTTTACGTGTTCCGCATGTGAGACTGCCGAGATGGCGCTGGAAGAACTTCAGAAAGGTTATGCGCCGGATCTTGTTCTTTTGGACTTGAACCTGCCCGGTATGAGTGGTCTTGATTTCCTTAAGAAGTTTCGTGCCGAGTACAAGGCTACGATTCCCGTGATAATTGTCTCTGCGCGTGATGCTGATGAGGACATCATATCCGGTTTGGGTTATGGTGCAGATGAGTTTGTTACAAAACCTTTTAGCCCCAGGGTTCTTGTGGCCAGGGTACAGGCAAAGCTGAACCGTCTTTCTGCAACTGAGGCTTCCGTAGAGGAGACAATCACATTCGGTGACTTTACCCTTTACTGCAACAGCTGCGTGCTTAAAAAAGGCTCGGAGAAGATACCCCTTTCCACCAAGGAGTATGAGGTTCTTGAATTCCTTGTAAGAAGCGCGGGCCAGTCGCTTACACCGGAGGTCATATACAATCATGTATGGAAAAGCCAGTACGGTGACATAACTGCGGTTGCGGTTTACATCCAGAGGCTCAGGAAAAAAATCGAGGATGATCCGTCCCATCCAAAGTTCATAACGACGCTATTTGGAATGGGCTATAAGTTTGAAAAATAACCCGGCATAAAACAAAAGGAGGTTTTTCCACCAGCCATGAAGATACGGACACAGCTTAACATTCTGATTCTAGGCATAATTCTCATTCCTCTTGTATCGATTATAGCGCTGCCTGTTTATCACTATGCAACGTCCAGTGAAAGGAGGCTCTTAAAGGGGTACAAAGAAATCAGGCGCATGGAAGAATACGACTTGAGTGAGGATGACTGGGAGATGATCCGAAATGAGATAAAGAACATTCCTCCCTCAGTCCAGATTGCAATCTATTATGACTACAGCATATTGATTTCAAACATACCGGAACTCAAGGCGGGCACTCATGTCGCTCCCGGTGAGATATGGAGCCTGATCATAACTACCAATTCAGAATATGACTACCAGATGCAGTCTCCCAGGCCTGAAAGAAGGTCTTTTTTCGATGCCTTTGAGCCGGAACTGATTGTCATAAGCCGCTCAAGGGTAAAGGGGAACCACAACAAAAAGCTGGACCGATTTATTTTCCCGATTTTTATAGGAATCCTTGTCTTTGAGGTATTCTGCATCACCCTCATAATCAGGCTGTCAAGGACAATATCATCATCCATAACGCTACTGCAGCAGAATACCCAGAAAATCGCGGACGGAGCCCTTGATACAAGGTTGGAGCAGCCCAGGCACAGAGGAAAGAGCAATGAGATCACTTCCCTTACAGAAAGCCTTGAGCGCATGAGGATTTCGTTAAAGGATGATCAGGAAAGACGCAATAAATTCATAATGGGAATAAGCCATGACTTAAGGACACCCGTTGCACTGATAAAAGGTTATTCGGAAGCAATCACGGACGGTGTTGTCAACGACATGGACGAGATAAAAAAATCACTCGGCATAGTGGAAACAAAGGCCGATCAGCTTGAATTCATGATAAACGACCTTATCAATTATGTTAAGCTGAATAATGCCGACTGGCTGCAGACACTTGAACCAATTTCCCTTAAGCCTCTGCTGGAAAATTTTGCCTCCTCCTCAAAATCTACGGCAGAGGTTTATAAGCGGAATATAGTCATAGAGATTGACGTGGACGAAAACCTGATGGTTCCGATGGACAGGAATCTTGTAAACCGCGTTCTTGAAAACCTGTTCAGCAACGCCCTGCGTTATACAAAGGACGGTGATACAATAAGTATAAGCTGCATGCAGGAGAAGGACTCTGTAAAGGTTTGCGTCTGCGATACGGGAATCGGTATGGCGGAAAAGGACTTGCAGAGGATATTTGACCTCTTTTACCGTGCAAGCAATTCAAGAAGGGAGCAGGGAATGGGAATAGGCCTTTCTGTTGTAAAGACTGTCATCGATGCCCACGGCTGGAAAATTGATGTAGAATCTGAATTGGGAAAAGGTTCCTCGTTCATCATCACCATCCCGCTGGAAAACAGGTTATAGGATGGATTTGTTTGCGGCTGTAAAATCGCTGATTATGTTTTCTACTGCATTCAAGTCGTCTGCATGAACTTCTGTCCCTGAGATACCGTTCATGTATGTGTACTGCTTTTTAGCATAGCGGTGGCTGTTGTGCTGGATTCTCTGGATCAAGGCATCTTCATCCTGGCTTTGTCCGTCAAAAAATTCCCTGTAGCCTATGGCCTTCATTCCGGGGCTGTCTTTTCCGTATCCCATCTGCTTTAGCTTTTCAACCTCATTCCTGAGGCCTTTCCTGAACATGGAGAGGACTCTCTGGTCTATGCGCTCGTACAATTCCTTGCGGTCACGTTGCAGTATTATCGTGCAGAATGAATAT
>JAEEGJ010004701.1_pt1 | contig 45245 bp, 55 predicted proteins | sample 8958761 | NCBI WGS metagenome assembly JAEEGJ01 (sample SAMN16246546, study PRJNA631951) | gut metagenome | biome: gut microbiome; feature: rumen; material: RS-attached | host: Bos | place: Iran: Karaj | collected 2018-10
TGTCGAAAAAAGACTATCCCGTGAAAGCCCACTATTATTCCGAAGTGTATTTCACCGAGATGGAATACATCTCCAAGGAGAGAGCCAAGGAATTAAAAAACCAAAAAGGATACGACACAAGCATCAAAAACGATATTCCCGACAACGTTCCGGAACTGTCGCCCGCGACGATAAAACTGAAGGAAACGGTTATCGGGAACGAGAACAAAAAGAAAAACAATTAGAATACAACATGAACAAGATTATCCGTAAAGAACAATTCTCCGAGAAGGTTTTCCTCTTCGAGATTGAAGCACCGCTCATCGCCAAGAGCCGCAAGGCGGGCAACTTCGTCATCGTGCGCGTTGACAAGAAGGGCGAGCGCATGCCGCTGACCATCGCCGGCGCTGACATTGAAAAAGGCACCATCACGCTCGTCGTGCAGATGGTAGGTCTGTCAAGTAAGAAGCTTTGCGCCCTCAACGTGGGCGACTCCGTGGCCGACGTGGTAGGCCCCTTGGGCAACCCCACCCACATCGAGAACTACGGCACGGTGGTATGCGCCGGAGGCGGACTTGGCGTGGCTCCTATGCTGCCCATCATCCAGGCGCTGAAGGCAGCCGGCAACCGCGTGCTATCCGTGATGGCAGGCCGCTCGAAGGACCTGATTATCCTGGAGGACAAGGTTCGCGAATCATCCGACGAGGTGATTATCATGACCGACGACGGTTCCTACGGAGAAAAAGGCGTGGTAACCGTGGGTATGGAGAAATTCATGGAGCAGGAACACATTGACAAGGTGTTCGCCATCGGCCCTCCCATCATGATGAAGTTCTCAAACCTCACCGCCCAGAAGCACAACATCCCCTGCGAAGTCAGCCTGAACACGATTATGGTGGACGGAACGGGTATGTGTGGCGCGTGCCGTCTGACCATCGGAGGCAAGACCAAGTTTGTCTGCATAGACGGTCCTGAGTTCGACGGAGCCCTGGTTGACTGGGACGAGATGTTCAAGCGTATGGGCACCTTCAAGCGCGAAGAGCAGGAAGAGCTCGCTCACTATGAGGAGCACCTCGTAAGCTCGTCTTCCACCGCAGGCAGCGACTCCGTCGTTGCTTCCACCGACATCGTCATGGACGAAGACCCCACCAACGACACCATCGAGATCCTCACCGACCCGAAGGCCGAATGGCGACAGCAGCTCCGCAAGAGCATGAAGCCGAAGGAACGCATGGCCATCGAGCGCGTAATAATGCCCGAGCTTGATCCAGCCTATCGTGCCACAACTCGCACCGAGGAGGTGAACACGGGCCTCACCAAGCAGCAGGCTCTCACCGAGGCCAAGCGTTGCCTCGACTGCCCCAAGCCTTCGTGCGTGGAGGGTTGCCCAGTAAACGTGAACATTCCCTCGTTCATCAAGAATATCGAGCGCGGTCAGTTCCTGGCAGCTGCCAAGGTGCTGAAAGACACCTCTGCCCTACCCGCCGTTTGCGGCCGTGTTTGCCCGCAGGAGAAGCAATGCGAGAGCAAGTGCATACACCTGAAGAGTGGCGGTCAGGCCGTTGCTATCGGCTATCTGGAGCGCTTTGCCGCCGACTTCGAGCGCGAGAGTGGCAATATCTCCCTGCCCGAGATTGCTCCCTCCAACGGCATCAAGATTGCCGTCGTGGGCTCTGGTCCTTCGGGATTGAGTTTCGCTGGCGACATGGTGAAGAAGGGCTACGACGTGTATGTGTTCGAGGCGCTTCACGAGATTGGCGGTGTGCTGAAATATGGTATTCCCGAGTTCCGTCTGCCCAATGCCATCGTTGACGTGGAGATTCAGAACCTGGCCAAGATGGGCGTTCACTTCCAGACCGACGTCATCGTGGGTAAGACCATTTCCGTTGACGAACTCGAGGCACAGGGCTTCAAGGGCATCTTCGTGGGTTCCGGTGCAGGTCTGCCCAACTTCATGAACATCCCCGGCGAAAATGCCATCAATATCATGTCGTCTAACGAATATCTCACGCGTGTGAATCTGATGGATGCTGCCAATCCCACGACCGACACCCCGCTGAACCCAGCCAAGAGCGTGCTCGTGGTGGGCGGTGGTAACACGGCCATGGACTCTTGCCGCACGGCCAAGCGCCTCGGTGCCGACGTCACCTTGGTGTATCGCCGTTCGGAGGTAGAGATGCCTGCCCGTCTGGAGGAGGTGAAGCACGCCAAGGAAGAGGGCATCCGATTCCTCACGCTCCACAACCCCATTGAATATATCGCCGACGAGCAGGGTGCCGTGAAACAGGCTGTGCTTCAGGTGATGGAGCTCGGAGAGCCCGATGCTTCAGGCCGTCGTTCGCCTGTGCCCGTTGAAGGAAAGACCGTGACGCTCGATGTTGACCAGGTCATCGTGGCCGTGGGCGTCAGTCCCAACCCGCTTGTGCCGAAGTCAATCAAGGGTCTTGAACTGGGCCGCAAGAACACCATCGCCGTGAACGACGACATGCAGAGTTCGCGCCCCACGGTGTTTGCCGGCGGCGACATTGTGCGCGGAGGTGCAACGGTGATTCTCGCCATGGGCGACGGCCGTCGTGCTGCTGCTTCCATGGATGCTAAACTCCAGGCTAAATGAACGGTTTATATACCATCATACTACTCATACTAAGCAACGTCTTCATGACGTTTGCTTGGTATGGGCATCTCCGGCTCCAGCAGTCGGGCGTTTCCAGCAACTGGCCGCTCATCGGCGTGATAGCATTCTCTTGGGGCATTGCCTTCTTTGAGTATTGCTGCCAGGTGCCGGCTAATCGCTTGGGCTTCATCGAGAACGGAGGTCCTTTCAACATCGTACAACTCAAGGTAATCCAGGAAGGCATATCCATCGCGGTGTTCTGTGTCATCACGAACATTCTCTTCCAAGGCACGCACCTGCATTGGAACCACATCCTGGCTTTCCTGCTCATTATCTGCGCCGTCTATCTCGTATTTATGAAATAAAAAACTGAAACTGACCGTCACATGAAAAGAATCGTAACCTTACTCCTCATCGCCGCCATGGCAGCCTCAAGTCAGGCTCAGACTCTTCATGAGAATCTGCTGCAAGCCACTCAGAAGGTGCTCTTCGTTGACAGCATCGTCGTCTCAAAGGATAGTTTCCTCAGCTATATTCCACTTCCACCCGAATGCGGAAAGATGGAACGAACGAAATACGGCTACCAGTTCACCAATGAATTTGGCGATCGCATGCTCTATTCCATTGCCGACACTACCGGTAGCGCACGCATCTATCAGAAGACCAAGGAAGGCGAAGAATGGGGAGACCGTCAATTCGTGGAATCGCTCGGTGAGCCTTCAAATTATCCTTTCCTCATGTCGGATGGCGTAACGCTTTATTTCGCCCACAAGGGAAACGGTTCGCTCGGAGGATACGATATCTTCGTGACTCGATACGATGAAGAGGACAACACCTATCTCAAGGCCCAGAACATCGGCTATCCCTTCAATTCCACGGCCAACGACTATCTCTACGTCGTGGACGAAGTGGACTCGCTCGGATGGTTTGTAACCGATCGGCGCCAGCCTGATGGTATGGTGTGTGTCTATACCTTTGTTCCTCCTACCACTCGCGACAATCTCAGCATTGAGTTCGATGGGGCTTCTACGGTTCGTGCAAGGGCTGCCCTCACCAGCATTGCCGACACATGGGACGGCCACTACGTGGACTTGGCAAAGGCAGAGCGTCGCCTGAAGATGATGAAGGAACGCAAATACACTCCCGTGAAGGTTTCTACCTTCGCCTTCCACATCAACGATGAAATCACCTACACAAGCCCTGATGAATTCAAGGTTCCGGAGAACAAGAAACGGCTTGACCAGCTCAAGGAGATGCGCCAGATGCTGGCCAAGAGCGAAAAAGAACTGGAGGAGGCACGCGTGAAATACCACAACGCCAACCGCTTTGACCGTTCTGCACTTGGTTCGGAAATACAAAAGGCCGAAAAGGAACTTGAACAACTCCGGCTTGACATTGCATCGATGAACCGTCGCATTCGCAACGATGAAATTATAGCTATCAACAACTGACATTCCCAAAAACCTTATCACTATGACTAAAAGACATTTCCCTGCTTCCGAACTCCCCATCAATGAGGACGGGAGTGCTTTCCATCTCCACCTGAAGCCCGAGAATCTTGCCGATAAGGTGATTCTCGTTGGAGATCCCGGACGAGTTTCCACTGTGGCTGCTCATTTCGAATCCGTAGAATGCGAAGTGTCCAGCCGTGAATTCCACACCATCACGGGTGTTTATAAAGGCAAGCGCATCACCGTTCAAAGCCACGGCATCGGATGCGACAATATCGACATCGTGATGAACGAGCTGGACGCTTTGGCCAATATCGACTTTAACACCCGTGAGGAGAAAGACACCCACCGCATGCTCACCTGCGTCCGCATCGGCACTTGTGGTGGCCTTCAGCCGTTCACGCCTGTCGGCACATTCGTTGCATCTGTAAAGAGCATCGGTTTCGATGGTCTGCTCAACTATTATGCGGGGCGCAATGACGTTTGCGACTTAGAAATGGAAGAGGCTTTCCGGAAGCACATGGACTGGAACCCGCTGAAGGGTGCTCCCTATGTGGCCGTTGCCTGTCCCGAACTGATTGAGCGCATAGCTGCCGACGACATGGTGCGTGGCTATACGATTGCCTGTGGCGGTTTCTATGGCCCCCAAGGACGCGAAATCCGCATTCCCATTGCTGATCCCCATCAGAACGAGAAGGTGGAGTCTTTCGAATACGACGGCATGAAGGTCTGCAACTTCGAAATGGAATCATCAGCCTTGGCCGGACTTGCATCCCTCCTCGGTCATCAGGCCATGACCTGCTGCATGGTTATCGCCAATCGCTACGCCAAGGAGATGAACACCGAGTACAAGAACTCCATCGACACACTCATCCAATTGGTTCTCGACCGAATCTAAATTCTCCGCAAGTTGCGACTCCGTCGCAACCCCCAGTAGTCAAATATGACCGATACCATCTGCGCTCCCGCAACAGCACCCGGAGGTGCCCTCGGCATCATCCGAGTCAGCGGCCCCAAAGCCCTCGACATCGCCGGTTCAGTATGTCGCTGTATCACAGCGACCACCCCTGCCAACACCATCCACTTTACCCGCCTCATCGATGGCACCGAAGTCATCGACGAGGCCATGGTCTCAGTTTTTAAAGCCCCTCATAGCTACACCGGCGAAGATTCCGTGGAGATTTCCTGTCATGGCTCGCAATATATTATAAATAAGGTATTGGAACTCCTTGTGAAGAAAGGCTGCCGGATGGCACGCCCAGGCGAGTTCACCCAAAGGGCTTATCTGAACGGAAAGATGGATCTCTCGCAGGCCGAGGCCGTTGCTGACCTCATCGCATCAACCAATGCAGCCACACACAAGATGGCGCTCTCCCAACTCCGCGGAAACTTCTCGTCGGAACTGGCCACACTCCGCGACCATCTGCTGAAAATGACCTCATTGCTCGAACTTGAGCTCGACTTCTCCGACCATGAAGACCTTGAGTTTGCCGACCGTTCAGAGCTGCTTGAACTTGCGAAAAACATTGACAACAAGATTCAAAAACTAGCCCGCTCTTTCGAAACGGGAAATGCCATCAAGCAAGGCATTCCTGTAGCCATCATCGGAAAGACAAACGTAGGCAAGAGCACACTCCTCAATCGGCTTGTAGGCGATGAAAAAGCAATCATTTCCGACATTCACGGCACCACTCGCGACGTCATCGAAGACACGACAGTCATACACGGTATAACATTCCGTTTTATCGACACGGCAGGTATCCGCCACACTAATGATAAAATCGAACAACTTGGCATCGAGCGTACCTACAAGAAACTCCACGAAGCCTCCATCATTCTCTGGCTCATCGATGAAGTCCCGACAAGCAAGGAAATTGAAGAAATCACCCAGCAAACCCAAGGCAAATCGCTCATTATCGTCAGAAACAAGATTGACAAATCTCCAGCCCATCAAGATGATGTGAAGTTACCTCATCCCCCACTCTACATCAGCGCCAAGCACGGTCAAGGTGTGGCCCAGCTCGAAGAAACCATTTATCAAGCCGCCAACATTCCCGCATTCTCAGAGAATGACGTCATCGTCACAAGCGCCCGTCATTACGAAGCCCTGACCAATGCCGACAACAGCATCCTCCGCGTCATCGACGGTCTCAAGAACGATCTCCCTGGTGATCTACTTGCCGAGGATCTCCGTCTCTGCACCAACCACCTAAGCGAAATCACCGGTGGTCAAATCACCCCCCAAGAAACCCTCAACAACATTTTCCAACACTTCTGCGTGGGTAAATAGATTGTAATATATTGGTAATCAATTTGTTACAATATTTTGTTGGAGTATTTTTAACATGCATAATAAAGTCATAAATGAAGAAGTCGGAATAAGAATGTTTTCGTTAAGCCAAATGACCAAAGTCAAACTTGTTTGTGCTTTGGCATGGCGAGAAAACTTCGCTAAAGGCAACAATTCAGTGACAGATACGAAAAGGAGGATGCGCGACAGTCCAACGCTCAGACTTGGCACGTCATGGCCATCGGACGGAGAAGGACACGCGAGGTGGCATCGTTTCATTCCGCTATCAGAAAGGAGCATGGTGAACGAAGAATGCCCATCGACAAGCAAGGGGACTATGCAGTGGAAGTCCAAGACTGAAAAGTGGAAAAAGAGATTAGGAATGTTCGGCTATAAGCTGTCTTGTTAGGCAGCAACATGAGATTCGACCAAAGAAAGGAGATAAAAGAGAAAATGACCGAAACTAATATGATATAACCAACGAGAATTTTATGTTCCAACGAGAATCTCAACATTAGTTTTTTTTCTTTCGGCTTCCCTACTTATAAAAATATCTCCCTGTGTATTAAGCAGTAAGGAGATATTTTACTTGAAATGTTTACTTGATAACCTGATTCCCCGTGGACCAAGTGGCTTTTTCTGTCGGCTTCTTTTTGTTGAGTGCCATGACACCCACCAGTTTGTGCGGAATGTACATTTCCTCTAGATAAGTCATATCCTCTTCTGTCAGTTTCAGGTCGAGGGCAGCTACAGCTCCGTCGATGTGGTGCAATTTTGTTGCTCCGACTACGGGCGACGCAACTTTGCGCAAAAGCCAATATCCTTTTGAGTTTAGCGTTTCGAGAGACAAATCAGAAAGCTGCTGCTTCTTCAATTCGTGCTGCAAAAGGACGAATAAAAGTTGAGATTACGATGTGTCTCGAAAGAATTTCTTCATTTCGCCTACAATTTTATCATTTCTTTCACTTCAACACATCGTAAATCTCATCGGTGACTGGCTCCAGCCACTCATTGCTTGCGCCATCCTGCACGTCTTTGTGATAGGTCAGGTGCTGGAACCATGAGTCGCGGCCTGCTCCGTGCCAGTGCTTCACCTCGGCGGGAATAGCGATGATGGTGCCAGGAGTCATGGGAACAGCCTCCTTGCCCCACTCCTGATACCAGCCACGGCCAAAGACGCAAATCAAAACTTGTACGGCTCCGTGATGGATGTGCCAGTTGTTGCGGCAACGAGGCTCAAAGGTGACATTGGCGATGCCACTTTCCAACGGCGCAAGGTAACTGTTGCCTGTGAAATATTGGGCATACGCACTGTTTGGCTCTCCCTTCGGCCAAGCACTCGCAGGTATATCTAACGACAACGAGAGCTCCGTGCCACATACTTCATTGACTGCTTTCATGCAGCGGACGGCTTCCTCTGCTCCAGCCTTTGCGGCCAATATTGCTGGAATACAGGCCAGTTCATAATTCTTCACACCCATGTTCAATGCTCCGCTGACGTGTGACCGCAACTGAGGCTCACAGCCAGGCATGGCTGAGATGGCCGAGACGGTGATCATCTCGCGTTCGGCAAAGGTGAGGTTGTTACGGGCGAAGATGTCGCCGAAGAGATGAGCCTTCAGATAGTAGTCAGACTGAGGGGCAAACGTATAGGTGAATGGCTGACCTATGAGTTGTGTCTGTACTTCCGTTCCTTGCTTTAATGCGTCGTAGTCGGCTGGCAGCGGGTCTGCCTCACGGCCTGCTTCCATCGTCAAGCCAGCCTCTGTGCGCTCCTTGATGACTTGCTGAAGTGCGCCGAGTGCATTCAGACTCCGGGGAAAGCCTGTGTAGGCATAAAGTTGTGACAAGGCTTCCTTCGCCTCGCTGATGGTTAGTCCATTATCCAGTCCTTCGTTCAGTGCAAGTTTCAGCCCCTCAATGTTTCCTTTGGCCTCGTGAGCAGCTATTGCCACCAGTGCCTGTTGCTTATTCGTCAGTACCATATTTGTTTGTGCATTTAAATAAGTGGATGCCAGCAGCATTGTTACAGCCAGCATCCAGCGATTGATAGTTTTCATTTCAGGTTCTTCTTAAAAAATGCCTCCAGCTTGTCGTATGGAATTTTTCCGTTTTTGTCATCGTAGAGGTCGGTGTGGACAGCATTGGGGATAATCATCAGTTCCTTGTTGCCCATTGTCTTGCTTTCTCCCTTAACAGGTTCACCCGTCATCCGTTCAAAGGCATACTCGGAGAAATAGCGTGAGTGAGCCTTTTCGCCGTGGACGAGCAGTACGGGACTTTCTATTTCATGCGCCCATGCCAACAGCGGTTGGTTGAGGAACGACTGGCAGCCGATGACGTTCCAGCCATCCGTGCTGTTGCCGCTACGCTCATGGTAGCCACGTGGTGTCTTGTAATAGTCGTGATAGTCCTTGACAAACCACGGCGCATCCTCGGGCAGTGGGTCAATGACACCGCCAGCGCGCTTATAGGTTCCAGTGCGGTAATCTTCCGTCAGCTGAGCTGCAATGGCACGGCGTTTCTCCATACGTCCTGCAGGCATATCCTCACTGGCGAAATAGCCCTCCACATTCACCTTACTCATATCGTACATGGTCATGGCAGCAGTGGCCTTGATACGAGGGTCGATAGCAGCGGCGTTTACAGCCATTCCGCCGAAACCGCAGATACCAATGATGCCTATTCTCTCCGAATCCACATTGTCCTGCACGGAGAGGAAATCGACGGCAGCGAGAAAGTCTTCGGTGTTGATGTCGGGCGAAGCCATGCGGCGCGGCTCACCCCAACTCTCACCTGTAAACGAAGGGTCGAAGGCAATAGTAAGGAAACCTCTCTCAGCCATGTGCTGGGCATAGAGTCCACTCGACTGCTCCTTCACGGCTCCGAAGGGGCCAGAGACGGCGATGGCAGCCAGTTTGCCCTCAGCACCCTTCGGTATGTACATGTCGGCAGCGAGCTCAATGCCGTAACGATTGTGGAATGTGACCTTCTTGTAGTCTACCTGGTCACTCTTGGGGAATGTCTTGTCCCACTCCTGAGTCAGATTCAGTATCGTATTCTTCATTCTTCCTTTTTTATTTTACAACCTTTTTGCCATTTTCGATATAGATGCCATGGCCATGCGAGGGATTGGCCACTCGCTGGCCGTTCATGGAATAGAGGACATCCTGTTTCGTAGATGTCTTGACCTGACTGATGCCAGTAGCATCCTTCACGAGCGACAACTTAACCTTCACATTCCACTCGCCAGCCTTGAGGAACGTACGGAGTTCGCTTTCCGAGAGATTGCCCTCAATGCTGCCCAAACGGGTGTAACTGTAGGTGTAAGGGCCATACAGAAGGCAGATGTACTGCTCGCGGTAGAGCACAATGTCGCCGGGCTGTGCGCTGTATTGCTCGTTGGTAGCGGGCAGCGGGCACAGATCGCCCCAGATTTCAAAGTCGCCGTTGGTGTTGAGTGTCAGATTGAAATCTCCGTCCTTCAGTTTCTCAGCCAAAGCCTTTGCGGCTGGTGTGTCGGCGAATGTGGCGGTATGCGTCACTCCGTCGATGGTAATGTTCATCTTATCCATAGTAGTTTGTTCGTTTTGAGTTTGATTCACGTTTTCGTCACTCTCCTTTTGTGCACAGGCTGTGAGCATACCGCCCATCAGCATGGCGAATAATAATAGTTGTTTCATATTTTTCTTTATTTATTTGGTTGCCTGCCATGATGGCTTTTCCGTTTCATTCTTTTTGTTCTGCGCCATGACACCCACTAATTTGTGTGGTGTGTACATTTCTTCGAGATAATTCAAGTCATCGTCTGTCAGGTGGAGGTCAAGGGCGGCTACGGCACCCTCGATGTGGTGCAGTTTGGTGGCACCTACCACGGGTGCCGTGACTTTCTGCAATAGCCAGGCAAGGGCAACCTGTGTCATCGTCACGCCGTATCTGTCAGCCAGTTCGGCCACGCGGTTGATAATTACGCTGTCCTGTGCGGCTGCTGCATCGTATTTCATCCTGGCCACATTGTCTTCCTTCAGACGCTTCGAGGTCTCACCCGGACGCTTCGAGAGTCGGCCACCGGCAAGTGCGCTGTAGGGTGTCAGGGCGATGTTGTCCTCCTCGCAAAGTGGTACCATCTCGCGCTCCTCCTCGCGGAACAGCAGGTTATAGTGACCCTGTACAGACACGAACTTTGCCCATCCGTTGCGCTCGGCTGTGGCGTTAGCTTTGGCCAGTTGCCATGCAAAGCAGTTGGAGATGCCAATGGCCCGTGCCTTGCCAGACACCACGGCATAATTCATGCCCTCAAGGATTTCCTCGATGGGGGTGTTGTAGTCCCACATGTGGCAGATGTACAAATCAACGTAGTCCATGCCAAGGTTTTCAAGGCTCTTGTTGAGCATTCGCTCCACATGCTGTTGTCCTGTGATGCCTTGACGAATCTCGTCGGCAGTGCGGGGCAGGAACTTCGTGGCCACTACCACATCCTCGCGGCTACAGAGTTCACGCAGAGCCTTTCCCACAAACTGCTCACTGGTGCCGTTCTGATAGATGATGGCCGTGTCGTAGAAATTAACGCCCAGTTCAAGTCCCCGCTTGATAATCTCACGTGTCTGGTCGTAGCCCAGCGTCCATGTGTGCTGCCCCTGCGTAGGGTCGCCGAAGCCCATGCATCCCATGCAGATGCACGACACCTTCAAATCCGAATTTCCTAATGTCCTGTATTCCATATTTATAGTTGTTTAATGTTTCTGGGTGCAAAATTGCAATGATTTCTGCATACATTCGTTTCACTTTTGCCGTCACTATTTGCACTTTTCCCGTAAATCGTTCGTTTGTGTCAGTTTTTTAGTCTATCTTTGCACCATGCAAAGCGTATTTGACATCAAAATCGGTTATTCTGAGCGTTTCGCCGACATCATGGAGAAGCAGTTCCGTGGTGACTGTACCGTACATCTGCTCTGTATGGCTGGAGAAGGTGTGTTTACATTCAACGGCAAGCCCTATGTGCTGCACAAGAACGATTGCGCCGTTATCTCGCATACGCATTTGATAGACGTTGTGGAAGACAGCGAGTATTTGAAGGTGGAAATGGTCTCAGCTCCGCTGTCATTCCTGCGTAACCAACTCCCAGCCAATAACTATGGTATCGGCGGCTCAATACAATTATTCCATGAGCCAGTGATGCATCTGAAGGAAGACGAAGCACGACACTTGCATCAAGACCTGCAGCATATCCGCGAGCGGCTGGCAGAAAAAGACAGCCACCCGTTCTACATGGAACTGATGAGCGGTCTGTTGCGCACGATGATGTACGACCTCTTTGCCTTCCACGCCCGTATCTACGAAAGTACAGACAGCTCGGAGCGCACATCATACGTGGTAAAGCGGTTTATGCGTATGCTTGAAGCCGGTGAGTGCAGGTCGCACAGGAGCATGGCCTATTATGCTGAACAACTGAACGTATCGCCGAAATACCTCTCCGATACTGTCAAACGGCTGACGGGCTACAGCGTCACCCACCTCATCGACCGCCATACCTTGCCCATCATCATCAGTTTCCTGGAGGATGACCGTCTGACACTCAACCAAATTAGCGACGAGATGAACTTCTCTTCCCTGTCATACTTCACCCGCTACTGCACCAAGCACCTCGGCATGACACCTACAAAATACCGCAACAGTAGTAACACATTGAAGATATAATAAAGATGTTACAAGGGCAAACCGCAAATGATGCGCAGAGTATCATAATTTCTGGTTTTTTCATACTCATTGATGAAGTTCATCATTTCCTCATCGGTTCTCTCACCTTGCTTGACGTTCATCTTCTCGCACCATTCATTGATAGCATCTTTGAGGGTGGTGTAGATGTCATCACAAGCATCCTCGAATGGCTCTCCGCTGGAACTGACTGCTACCTCTTCAGGGAAGAAGTCGCCTTCATCATGCACATAATAGACCTCACAGCCACATTCACAGACTCTGTATGAGACAGAGAGTTCATCCCATAGCAGATGGTTAATCTCCTCGAATAACTCGTTGCAAGCATCCCATGCTGTTTCTGTCTCAAAGGATAGTAGATAGTAGTCATTGGCTGGGTCTTCCTCATACTCTGCCCAATAGATGTGACCACGAACACTGATTTGCTTTGTTTCGTAGTCGATGCCGTAGTGCTCTGCCAACTGGTAAAGCCAAATGTTCTTACTGTTCACCTCCATCTTTTGGAGTGTGCTAGGATACAATTATATTTGCCGTCCAAAAGAGAGAGAGGTAGCTCGGTTTAATTGGATAAGGTACGGTTTAGTTTATTCCCATATTAAATATACATAACCTAAACTAAACCTTTTTATCTTCCGACAATGAAATCTCGTCATCAAACGCGTTACTAAAGAAAGATAGAAATGACAATGAGCATCACTAAAGGACATACAAGACTCATTCCTTGCTCGCTTCACAGCGATTGCAAGAATGTGCAAAAATCTGCGTTAAAAAGTGTAAACGTGCAAAGAACTGGAAAATCGATTATGCAGATGTTTGCATTTTCTTTTTTTGACGGCAGTCATATTTGCAGATTTTTTGCCTATTTTGCGTCCACCCACCGTCCCTCGGAGTCACTTTAGATACCCTAAAATAAGGGTGTTTGTACTGATTATCAGACACTTATATTTGCAGATAGTGACTTCTGCGTCGGAAAGTAGATTCTGCGTGGGCAAGTAACCCCGTATAAACAACTCTGAACAACTTGGAGTAATTTGAACTAAGTCCCTCTAAATGAGGGACTTTTTGTATTTTAACACTTCAAGTTGCATATCATAAAGCTGTTTTATCTTTTGACCTTCGCCCTTCTTCTGTCGCGACTCGGCATAGCCCAAGCAGCTTGGTTCTGCTCTCGCTGCTCCATCAGTTCATCAGCATTTGATGCTGTTATTTATTTCATATAGAATTGTATTCCTCGCATTGTTCCTTTTGGAACCTACGAAGATATTATAAGAGAAATCTTCATTCATGGCATCGTTTTACGAGTCTTTTTCCTAACTTATAGGCCTTCTCCATATCGTTAGAGAATTGCGTGTCGCGCACCTCGGCCTTATGCGTGGCATCGAAGGTGGCAGCATCATAACGGTCGTAGTTCGGGAACTGATAGGTATCGAATGAACACAGTATCTCCGTGGGGCCGAACACACCGAGTTGCTGGGCTGCAGTGTCCATGAGAATAGGATAGTTCATCTGACGATAGACCTCTTCGTTCGGACAGTTCATCGTATAGATGGTAGCCGAACAGATGCGCTTCAGCACCACAGGCTTGGAGTAGTCTGAGTAATTGACGGCAGGAAACTCCATACGCTCCATAAAGGCACGGAGGGCTGCAGACGGATAGCCGCAATAGTTGGGCGAGCCACACACCAGCACATCGGCCTCTACTGCCTTCTGGAGTATCGGCTGAAGGTCATCCTTGAATGAACAGACACCTTTCTTGCCTCCCTTGATCTTGCAGGCAAAACACGACATGCAGCCCTTGTAGTTCAGACTACGGTCATAGAGATTTACCAGTTCTACTTCGGCACCAGCCTCACGGGCACCGTCCATGGCACGCTTCAGCAGTTGTGCCGTATTGCCGTTCTTACGCGGACTTCCGTTGATAAATAAAGCTTTTGTCATATCGCCTTCTATAATGTTCGTTTATTCTGTCTGATGTTAGTCAGTTCGTCCATGTCAAAATGTTCGATGCCATAACGGAGTGCTTCGATAATCTGGGGCTTACGCTTCAGGAAGTCGGGGCCCGTGAGGTTCATCGACGAAGTGTGATGGGTGTTCAATGCACAATCGCACGTCAACAATTCGAGGAAAGTGAGCAGTTCCTGCATCAGTTCTCGCTCTGTCAAGGGGGAGAGCTCACCACGCTTTGCTTCTTCCAATAGCGGAGTGCCGGGGAAGAGCGTCAAACCTCCTGTGCCAACGAGCATCGGCTTCAGTTGGTTGAAAATCCTGGCGGAGTTGACGGCATGCTCATGACTATGCTCACGACCTGCCACACCGTTGAGGAAAGTTACCCAATACTGGATGCCAGCCTCTTCCAGCTTATGGCATTGCTCCAAGATGTCCTCAGAGGTGTAGCCTTTGTTGATGCGTTTCAAGGTCCAGTCATCGCCACTCTCCACGCCAAGGCTAATCTCGTTCACGCCTATTTCTTTTAGCCGCCGAAGCTGCTCCACAGTCTTGTTTTTGATGTCAGAGACACGGGTGGCTGTGTACATATGCTCCAATTCTGGCAAATACTTCTTGATGAGTTCCAGTCGTGGCATCAAGCGGTCAAAACTCAATGCCAGCGGATTGGCTGATAACAATTGGATGGTCTTGGCGTGAGGCTCCATCGCCTGAAGTTCCTTTAAGTCCTGCTCCAGCCATTCCATAGGCTGCATGCGGAAGGGCACTTCCTTATACATCGTGCAGAACTTGCAACTGTTGTGAGTGCAACCTTGCGTTATCTGAATGAGTGGCCATGTGGGCCAATAAGGATTGCGATAAACGGGATCTGTGAAATGCATAATTCTTTCCTTTCTTCTGTTTTGACGGTGCAAAGGTACGCTGAATTTCACAGATCACCATCGTTACTTACCTCCAGGTAAGTGATATTTCACAACATGAGCCTTCGATGCTCCATGCCCCATTCCGTCATTCGATATATGATGGCATAGAGCCGTTTGCCGTGCTCCGTTACTCGGTATTCCACACGAGGAGGATAGCCGTAACATTCAGTTCTTTCAATCAGATGATCGTCAGCCATCTGTCGGAGCCGTTCTGTCAGCACCTTCTCGCTGATGCCGTGAACGTCTGCTTGAATGGCCTTGAAGCGCGTACTGCCATATAGTATGGCTGACAGAATCTCCACCACCCACTTGCTGCGCAATACGTCCATCGTATCGTTGATAGACATCACTTCACGGCAGAGCAACTTGGCATCCTTTGTCGCCATCTTGCTGATGATTTCGTCAATATGTTCCATTATACTGTCTAATTGTCCTAATCGTTAAGCTGCTTTATAAGATCCACACCTTTCGGTACCCAGCAGAGTGAATCTATCACTTTTGTGTGAAGGATGATGCGTCGAAGACTGGTGCAGCCCTCAAAAACATCATCGGTGATGTGCCACACGTCGGAGGGTATCTCCATCTCCGTGAGTGCGCTGCAATAACGGAACGCTTTCTCCCAGATGCTTTGCAGACTATTAGGCAGCACCACCTTCTGGAGTTGTCTGCATTCGTAGAAGGCGCTATTGTTGATTTCGGTCACGCCCTCAGCATCTATCGTCCATGTCTTACTCATCTCACTCATCTATAACTTTAATAAAAAACCGAATGGTAGGAAACCATCATTACGACTAATCATGGTGCTCATCGGGTTCTTCATCCAACCGTCTGGTGTACTTTACTTTTTTCATAGATATGTTTCAACAAATATGCCATTTACGCATCGTAAATGATAGAGTTACGTCTCGTAAATGATAGAGTTACGTCACGTAAATGATACATTTAGGAAACCATTCTTTCAATCATAATACTCTATTTTCAATTCTTCACTCACATTGAAATCGTCGTGATAGCCATCGTCATACTTGTATATGAGCCGTAATCCTCGATATGTAGAAGGAACTTTCAAAGATTCCAGCAGATGCCATCTCGGACGGCCAAAGTCGTAAGATTCCCTGTCAAGGATGATGCGGTTGGAAACGAAATCAAACGTATAGTAGCCACCGCCAATACATTGATCGCCAGGCTTCAGCAGGTCTTTATGCTGGTTGACCATGCCAAGGCGAAATGTTCCGTCCAGAGTGATGATAAACTTGGGTAATGTCATAAGTCGTAATCCTCTTCTAAATCATACATCCTTGCCATCAAGCATGAGCAATACAAGTACCACATGTGAAAGCATGAAGATGCTCGACCATCACACGCTTGAGTGTTTGGAACACATGGTCGCCCGTGCAATGGCTGGTGTGGAAAGTAGTCTCTGGATATTGCCGCATCAATCGGTCTGCCAGTTGCTTTAATTCGTCCTCCGTCTCCTGAAGGTCGAGCAGATGAAAGCCTCCAACGACCGTCTTAACGGCGAATGGACAGGCTGAGAGAATGTTTTCGAGTCCGCTATGAGCACAACCTGTAAACAAGAAGCCTTCCGTATATAGGGTCAGCTCATGCCGGAAATCGTCCAGGATGTATTCACCATCTGGATTCAGGACATAGAGGTGCCGATTGCCTTTTGGCATGGGATGCTGATGCGGTATGTTCGCTATCGCATAGAGCCCATCGGCTATTTCTCCACTCTGATTGACGGCCAGAAGACGCTCATGGGGAATCTCGGGCCACTCTGCCGAGATGCTATGCAGGGACAGGCGTTTAGAGAAAAACTTTCCGCTCATGGCATGGGGCGACACGATGACCCGTGCATGGTCGTTGATGGACATGAAATGCTTCAAGCCTCCGGCATGGTCACTATGGCCATGGGAGATAAACACATAGTCCACCGTGCGGAGGTCTATCCCCAATCGCTCGGCATTATGAATGAGCATGTCGCTGGCTCCCGTGTCGAGCAAGACGCGGTGACGCTCCGTTTCCAAGAGAATCGAAAGCCCATGCTCCGTCTGCAGAGCTGGGTCATTCGTGCGATTATCCACCAGTACCGTCCACCTCATACCGTCTCTTGTTGAATTAGCTCTTCCAAAAACTCAGCAGCATCGGCTACACAGAGCGGACATTCGCGAAGAACGACCTTCGTCCCGATACCCTTCAACAACTTACATTGTGTGGCACCATTACGCTCCTGGAACTTGGTCATCATCTGTCGCATCTGCTTCATCGACTTCGCTTTGTCCTTGTTGACCAAGCCAACGACAAGTCCTGCACCAACAAGCGCGCCACACGTTCCTTCCATGCAGCCCATGCCACCCCCGAAAGCTCCGGCAATGTTCATGGCTGCTTCATCGCTGATGCCGGCCACGTCGGCATAGGTATGGAGTATGGCCTGTGCACAATTATGGCTATTGCTGCGCTTCTTTTCGGCTGCTATTTGTATTCTTGATTCCATATTACTTATAGGTATGAGTTGCTCTTTTATATTATTGCTGTACGTTAGTTACAAAATAATTCTTTCCAAATCGTCTGGCACAAGGACACGACCGCTGAAAACTGTCTTTGCCTCTGTCGTGTAACGTTGGCGGCGAGTGTCAAGTGTACGGTCCTCTGTGTGATAAAGGATAAGATTCTTGACGTTAAGTTCATCTGCCAGATGAGCAGCATCGAGCACCGTGCTGTGATGCTTTTCGTAGGGCAGGAATCGTTCGCGGTCTTCGTACAGGCAAAAGGCCTCGCTCATCAGCCAGTCAGCATCCTCGGCATACTGGCGGCTCTGAGGACTGAAGGGCTCGTCACCCAGACAACACAGACGCTGGCCGTCTGAAAGTCTGGCAGTAAATCCGAACTGGTATTCTTTCGTGGAGTGGATGTCGAAACATTGCATGACGAATCCTCCAGCCTCGAACTGTTCACCATCGTTTAGGTAATTCACCGTAACAAGACTACCGATGCCCTCTGCTTCCTTTGGTGGAAGTATCTGGCGGCAAATATCCGTCAGCAAGCCAAGCACCTTCTTGTGGCTCCACACGCGAAGAGGATAGCGGAACTGGAGTGCCATGCGCATCATCCAGATGCAGCCCAGAAGATGGTCGGTATGGGCATGGGTGACGAAGAGGTCGCTGATGTCCTCGCAGCGTATTCCTGCCTTTTCCAATTGGGCAAGGATTCCGTTCCCTCCACCTGCATCTACAAGCAGCACTCCTTCTTTGCCGTGAAGTGTGAAGCAAGTGTTGTAGCAACGGGTGGCCAAGGCATTGCCCGTACCGAGCATGGTTATATAGTTGTTTCGGTTTTGCATAAATATCGATTTATCTGATTGTTGTATTCAACCAACTCATTCTAATGTGCGGAATGCTATCGAGCAGGAAGGTATCAGACGATTGCTTGAATCCGACACTTTCATAGAAGCCTCGGGCATATTCCTGAGCTTCAATATCGATGTGCTTTGCATCGAAGTGTTCAATGGCAGCATCGATGGCTCGAAGCATGATTTGCTTGCCATAGCCTTTGCCTCGCTCGGTGGTGATGACTCGGCCAATGGAGACTTCTTTCATGTGAGTGCCGGCTGGGCACACACGAGCCAAAGCCACGACCTTACCAGCAACGGTCAGCCAAAGGTGGATGGATTGCTGGTCATCGCCGTCCAAATCCTGATAGACACAATTCTGCTCCACCACGAATACCTCGCTACGCACTCTCAGGAGTTCATAGAGTTCGTCCACGGTCAGCTCACGGAACGATTTCTTATGCAATATCGGCTCGTCAGTCATACCCAGTCGAAATATTCTTTGCCGGCACCAATCTCAAAATGGTATTTGGCAATACCCAAGTCTATCTGAGCGTAACCAATCATCGAGAAACCCTTCTTGGCACGCACCTGATGGCGATTGTCATTCATGCCCAAGTATTCAAACGAGAACTTCTGCTGGTTCACGGCGGTTGGAGCAAGCAGGGCGGCCTCAACGCCCTTTTTGAACCACGACGGAGTGGTCTCGCTGGCGTTGCTCACCTGCTCAACGGTCTTGATCTTATGGCTCGTGCCTTGCGTCTCACCATAGCCGATGGCTATATACGACTTAATGACCTCGCCCTCGTCAAGCACATAGGTGTCGGGAATCTTCTTGTAGCTCAATCCCACCCAACAGGTGTTCAGGCCAAGCGTCTGGGCCAAGAGCACGAGGCGCTCACCATAATAGCCGATACGCTCGTCAAGGTCATCGGCTTTCTTGCCTGCCATGACCAGATAACTGGTCACATTACGGAACTTGCCGTATTTGGCCAGCGTACCTTGGAAAGCCTTTGGCTCATCCTGAATCAACTGGATGTGAAGACGCCCCTTCCGGTTGACTTCAGCAATCTCCTCCTCCAACCGTCGGCTGGCATCTTCTGCCAACGGCTCATTCTTGTAAGCCCTCACACTATGCCGGGCTTCTATGGCTTCTTGTAATGTCATAACAACTTTGGTAAACTACTCATTCATGGCACAAAGTTACGAAAAATCTGAGTAAGCGAGAAGCAAACAACGCTTTTTGTTTGATCGAGCGTGAAGATTTTATTCAATAAGTGAGCGAAATGCAAAATATATTTTATTTTTTCCGAACGAAAGCAGCTTATCTAAGGGTATCTAAAACACCCTGATAATAGCCGATGGCAAGACCGAATAGAAATTTCGCCCAGAAATCCTTGTTCAGTTCACGGATTTATTGTAATTTTGCGTGGGCAAGATTAGCCATTCTCATATATCCGCAAAACCAAGAACAGAGATAAAATGAACATAGAAGACTATCGTGAATATTGCCTTTCGTTAGGCGAAGACGTGGAAGAGAAGCTACCATTTACGGCCTTCAAGTATGCTGGCGGGGTATTGGCTTTCTATGTGAATGGCCACATGTTTTCATTCTTCGATTGCGATAACTTCGGCGTGATCACAATCAAATGCCAATCGGATCGGATTGAAGAACTGAAAGCGCAGTATAATTGCATCGGCAAACCATTCAATCTGTCGCCAAAGTATTGGATTGGTGTTGATGCGAAAACAGCTCCAGACAATCTCCTTCGGGAATTGACAAAACATTCATACGAGATTGTAAAGGCCAAATACAAGAAATGACATCATCACGCTATGGAAACCATTCAGCATATTATCGTTGACAACACATTGAAGAGAATCGGCGAGCCGCAGTTTGCCGACTACCTTTGCCATGCCTATTGCCATGAGGGGTATTGCACGTTCGAGCGCAACGGACAGGCATTCCGCTTCGAGGCTGGCGACTGCCTGATTATAGCCCGTCGGGGGGACTTGGTGAAGAACCTGACGGAGAGCGAGGATTTCCGCGTGGATGTCATCTATGTGACGCAGAAGTTTATCGAACTCAGCACGCCCCAGAGCAACTACGGCATGCGCGGCCAGCTCTTCTTGTTCCAGAACCCCATCATGAAGCTAAAGCCTGAGCAGCAGGAGATATGCCGTCTGAATTTTGAGGCCGTGAAACGACGGCTGAAGCAGACCGAGCATCATTTCCGCCACGATGCGCTGATGAATGCCGTGGAATGTATGATCATCGACTTCTTCGACTTCCATTCCAAGCTGTATCCGGCAGACAAAATCACCTCCCAGCAACATCAGCTGATGGAAGAGTTCATGGCGATGCTGGAACGTGGTGACTTCCGGCAGAATCGTGACATCGGCTACTATGCCGACAAGCTATGCGTCACTTCGAAATATCTGAGCGAGGTTTGCAAGAAGGTAAGCGGTCTGCCGGCAGCGTTCTGGATTACCCGCTACACATCACTCGACATCAGCCGGATGCTTCGAGACCGCTCGCTCTCATTTACAGACATTAGCGAGATGTACGGTTTCTCTTCGCTCTCCCATTTCAGTCGCTATGTACAGACAAATTTAGGTGCTAAGCCATCTGAGTTTAGAGTTTAGAATTTAGAGTTTAGAGTTATCGCTTCGCGATTAATAATTAAGAATTTCAATTATCTTCGCATAGCCGAAATTTTGGTAAAATCCCCCGAAAATTGTGTTAATGCAGTTTCGGGGGATTGTCATACCTTTGCAGTCGAAATAGAACAACTGCGAAGATGCTCACGCTCGGCATAGCTCAAACGAGTTTGGCTCTGCTCTCGCTTAATCGCATCTTTGCAATCGAAAACTTAAAACAGAAAGATTATGGCAAAGAAAGTATTGATCGCGTACTACTCTCGTCGCGGAGAGAACTATGTGAACGGAAGTATCAAGAACCTGAAACTGGGTAATACGGAAGTGGTGGCCCAGAAGATTAAGGATTTGCTGCTCGATGCTGATGTGTTCCAGATTGATACCACCTATGAATACAGCAAGGACTACATGACCTGCATCGAGGAGGCCAAGCAAGAACTGCACGACCAGGCTCGCCCTGAGGTGAAGAACCCACTTGACTCGATAAATGAGTACGACACCATCATACTGGGCTATCCCAACTGGTGGGGCACGATGCCTATGGTGTGCTACACATTCCTGGAGTCATACGACTTCACGGGCAAACGCATCATCCCCTTCTGCACCAACGAAGGATCGGGCATGGGCAGCTCGGTACGCTTCATCAAGAAACTCTGTCCGGGTGCAAACGTAGAGGAAGGTACACCCATACATGGAGCAGAGGCTGCCTATGCCGATAGCGAGGCTCGTGAGATTGCAGACATGGCTAAATAGCAATAGATTATGAAAAAGCAAGTGGCAGTATTAGTAGGTGCAGGCAGCATTGGGCAGGCCATTATCCGCCGCGTGTCTGCTGGCAAGCACATCGTGTTGGCAGACTGTAGTCTGGAACATGCCGAACAAGCCGCAAAGACTTTGGAGAACGCGGGCTTCGAGTGTTCTACTATCAAATGTGACCTTGGCTCGAAGGAAGATATCCTGAAGTTGGTGGAGTATGCTACGAGCAAGGGCGAGGTGACCAATGTGGTGAATGCCGCAGGCGTATCGCCCTCGCAGGCTCCTGTGGAAGAGATTCTGCGCGTTGACCTCTATGGCACAAGTGTATTGTTGGAGGAGTTCGGAAAGGTGATTGCCGAGGGAGGTTCAGGAGTGATTATCTCCTCGCAAAGCGGCCATCGTCTGCCTGCATTACCACAGGAGCAGAACGAGGCGCTGGCCACGACTCCTGTAGATGAGCTATTGGAGTTACCGCTCCTGAAGGAAATCAACGACACGCTTAAAGCCTATCAGTATTCGAAGCGTTGCAACGTGTTGAGAGTGATGTATGAGGCTACTCGTTGGGGCCGTCGTGGAGCCACCATCAATTCGATTTCACCCGGCATCATCATCACCCCGCTGGCCAACGACGAACTGCATGGTCCACGCAAGGATGGTTATCTGAAGATGATTGAGGGTATGCCCGCGCGTCGTGCCGGAACGCCCGATGAAGTAGGCGACCTCGCCGAGTTCCAGATGTCGAGCCGTGGCCGTTTCATTAGCGGTACCGACTTCCTCATCGACGGCGGTTGCACGGCCAGTTACTGGTACGGTGACTTGCAGTATTTGAAAGCTACACATTAAATAATCGAACAGATATGGAGAAAATCAAGATATCAAACGGAGTAGAGATGCCATTGCTGGGCTATGGCGTGTTTTTGGTGCCGCCTCAGGAGGCTGAGCGGTGTGTGACGGATGCACTCGAAGTGGGCTATAGGCTCATCGATACAGCACAGGCTTATTATAACGAGGAGGGCGTGGGGGCTGCCATCAAGAAGAGCAGCGTCCGGCGTGAGGACGTCTTCCTCGTGACGAAAGTGTGGATTAGTAATGCTGGTGAGGAAAAGGCAGCACAAAGCATCGACGAGAGCCTGCGTTAATTGCAGACCGACTATATTGACTTGCTGCTCATCCACCAGGCCTACGGCGATGTGTTCGGTTCCTGGCGTGCCATGGAAAAGGCTTACAAGGCAGGTAAGGTTCGTGCTATCGGCGTGTCTAATTTCCAGGCTGCAAGATTTTTCGACTTTGCCCACTATGTGGATGTGAAGCCGATGGTGAACCAGTTGCAGGGCAACCCGATGATTCAGCAGACGAGCATAGAGCCATTACTGGCAGAGACCGATACGAAGATGATGGCCTGGGGCCCGCTCGGCGGTCAGGGCGTGGACGGCATTGTGAAGAGCGAACTGCTTGCAGGAATCGGCCAGAAGTACGGTAAAACTGCCGCACAGGTGGCTCTCCGCTGGCTGACGCAGCGTGGCATTGTGGCCATTCCCAAGTCGAGTCACAAGGAGCGCATGGCGCAGAACCTCAACATCTTCGACTTCAAGTTGTCGTCGGAAGAAATGGCTCAGATTGCCACCATGAACCAGCACGACACAGGCACCATCAACTTTCAGGACCCGCAGTTCGTGAAATATTTAATTGAAACTTACGGATGAAAGTTTTGTTGATCAACGGAAGCCCCCACGCTCTCGGCAGTACCTTTACGGCTTTGAGCGTGGTGGCCGACGAATTAGAGAAGGCTGGCATAGAAACAGAGATTGTCCACGTAGGCCATAAGGACATCCGAGGCTGCATCGGATGCTACAAGTGCCGTGAGTTGGGACGTTGTGTCTTTGATAAAGACATGGTTAACGAGGTGGCTAAGAAGTTTGAGCAGGCCGACGGACTGATCATCGGTTCTCCTGTCTATTATGCAGGAGCAAACGGGACACTCGTTTCGTTCCTCAACCGGCTGTTTTTCTCTGCCTCGTTTGAGAAGCGTTTCAAGGTTGGTGCAGCCATTGTCTCAGCCCGACGGATGGGTACGACGGCAACACTCGATCAACTGAACAAATATTTCCTGCACGGTGAGATGCCTGTGGCCTGTAGTCGTTATTGGAATGCCGTGCATGGCAATTCACCAGAAGAAGTAATGAAAGATGAAGAAGGATTACAGACGATGCGTGTGCTGGGTCGCAACATGGCTTTTCTTATCCGTGCCATCCATGCTGAGCGTGAGCGTAGCGGCTTGCCAGAGCAGGAACCCCAGCGTATCGCAACGAATTTTATCAGATAAACTAATGAATGACAAAAGTCAGATAGAAGCCTTGTATCGCGAGATGTATGAGGCAATGGTCAGGAAGGACACCACAACGTTGAATCGTGTGCATGCCGATGACTTCGTGCTGACCCACATGACGGGCATGCATCAGTCGAAGCAGGTTTATATCCAGTCTATCGCCAACGGCACGCTCAACTATTATTCGGCGGAGCATGAGCAGATGGACATCAAGATAGATGGCGAAAGAGCCACCCTCACAGGTCGTAGCCGAGTGAATGCCGCCGTCTTTGGCGGAGGACGGCACACCTGGCGGCTGCAGCTTTCCTTCCAGCTTGTCAAGCGTGGTGGCCGATGGCAGTTCACGGCTGCATCTGCATCAACTTTTTAAATCGTAAGAAACTAGAACCGACGAACGAAGAAAGGGCTTACCGTTTGCGATTCACATATTGGCTCGGCGACTCGCCAAAATGCTTTTTGAACATTCGGGTGAAATGCTGGGGATATTCAAAGCCAAGCTGCTCGGCGGTGGAGGTGATGCTCGTTCCGCTGATGAGCAACTTCTGGGCCTGACTCATGACAAAACGGCGAATGATGTTTCCGGCTGTATCGTCCGTCATCTGGCGGATCAGGTCGCCAAAATAGTTGGTAGAGAGGAAAAGCTCCTGGGCACAGTATTTCACGGTGGGCAGACCGTGGGTAAGCTGCAGGCCTTCGTCGTAGTATCGCTTCAGCAGGTTCTCAAAGCGTGTGAGCAGGTCGCTTCTGGATGCGCTCTGCATGGAGAGCTGACCGGCATAGAATCGCGCTATATGTTCAAGAATCAGCTGGAGGTATGCAACTATAATATACTGCGTGTGTCCATCTGCCCCCGTCAGCTCTTGGCGCAGGGCCTCCAGCAGGTTGACGATGGTAAGCCGCTGTTCGGCGGTCATCAGCAGCGCCTCGTTGGTGTTGTATGAAAAGTAGGTGAAAGAAGGCATCCTGCGTTCGAGGTCGGTGCCATGCAGCAGCTCCGGGTCGAAGAGCAGCGCCCACCCCTTGGTCTGTATCTCTTCGCCCGTGTCGGCCTTGCCGCCTATCTGGCCTGGCGCCACACACATCAGGGCATGTCGGTGAAGGTCGTAGGTGGTAAGCCCGTAGGTAAGTTCCTCCAGAGTCTCATCACCAATAAAGATGCCGAATACATCATAGTTGTTGAGGGAATGGCGACAATGCTCCAGCTCGTCGTAGTGGATGACCGAGACGAGCGGATGCAGTTGTGGCGCACCAATGTATTGGGCGTAGTCGTTGACGCGGTGAACTTTAAGTATTTGCTTCATTGCGGTTGCAAAGATACACATTTTCACCAATTTTCCGTGATTTTGGTTAAACAATCCGTATTTTAATCAACAATCCAACCGCATTTTCTTTGTAACTTTGCCGTCGGAACGGAAAATGGAGAAATGGAGAAATGGAGAAAATGAGAAAATGAGAAAATGAGAAAATGAGAAATCGTGAAATCGTGAAATTGTAAAATCGTAAAATAGTCAAATAGAAAAATGGAATACGTAAAACTTGGAAACTCTGACCTCCGCGTTTCGCGCATCTGCCTTGGCTGCATGGGCTTCGGCGATGCCACGATCGGACAACACTCATGGACGATTGGCGAGGAGCCTACGCGCGAGATTATACGCCGCTCGCTCGACCTCGGCGTGAACTTCTTCGATACGGCCATAGCATATCAGTTGGGCACATCGGAGCAGTTCGTTGGTCGTGCCCTGCGCGACATGACCCGACGCGACGACGTGGTGGTGGCCACGAAATTCCTGCCACGCACGGACGAGGAAATCCAGCAGGGCATCGATGGCCGGCAGCATGTGCTCAATAATATCAACAGCAGCCTGGAGCATCTCGGCATGGATTATGTGGATCTCTACATCTACCACATCTGGGACTATAAGACGCCCGCTGAGGAAATTCTGGAAGGCATGAACGAGGCCGTGCGCTCGGGCAAGGCCCGCTACATCGGCATCGCCAATGCCTATGCCTATCAAGTGGCGAAGATGAATGCGCTGGCCGAACGACGCGGCTGGGCGAAGTTCATCAGCGTGCAAAACCACTACAACCTCATCATGCGCGAAGAGGAGCGCGAGATGTTCCCCTTCTGCCGTGAAGAAAACATCGCCATGACTCCCTATAGCGCGCTGGCTTCCGGCAAGCTGGCCAAGCGACCGGGCGAGACCTCGAAGCGGCAGCAGGAGGATTCGTTCATGCACTTCAAGTACGACAGCACGGCCGAGCAGGACAACCGCATCGTGGAGCGCGTGGTGGAACTGGCCGACCGCTACGGCGTGGAGATGACGCAGATAGCGCTGGTCTGGCTATTGACAAAGGTGGAGTCGCCCATCGTAGGAGCCACAAAGTTGCACCACATCGAGGGTGCCGTGAAGTCGCTCGACGTTCATCTTTCGGCAGACGACATCCGCTATCTGGAAGAGCCCTACGTGCCGCACAATCTTTCCGGCGTCATGGCCGTGAACAAACCCGTGATGAACGAGGAACCCGTTTGGGTGGCTGCTAGTAAAAACAAATAATATCAGCAAAGATGAAACAGAAACTTACTATCATGCTTTTCGCTCTGGTGCTATCCGCAACGGCTGTGGCACAAGAGACGATGATTGTGCGACTGGCAGAAATCGAAGTCTATCCGGAGCATCTGACGGAATACTTGAAGTTTGCCAACGAGGTGGACCGTCTGAGTGTGGAGCGCGAGCCGGGAGTCGTCTGCCTCTTTCCGATGCAGAGCGCCGAGGACTCCACGCAGATTCGCATCTTCGAAATCTATGCCTCCGAGGAAGCCTATCAGAGCCACATCAAGACCGAGCATTTCCAGAAGTACAAGCAGGGAACGATGCACATGGTGAAGAGCCTGAAACTGCCCACCATGAAGCCCCTCGACCCCGAGACCATGAAACTGATATTCAAAAAACAAAGATAACTATGAAAAAGATTGTAATGATGCTCACGGCATTGCTGGCTATTAGCCTAAGTGCCTGCTCACAGAGTAAAAGTAACCAAAAAGAGAACAACGAAATGAAGAAAACATTAGTAGCCTATTTCTCGGCATCGGGCACGACCAAGGGCGTTGCCCAGCAGTTGGCAGAAGTGGCAGGAGCCGATCTGCATGAAATCAAGCCTGAGAAGCCCTATACAGATGCTGACCTCGACTGGCAGAACAAGCAAAGCCGTTCGTCGGTGGAGATGCAGGACAAGAACTCACGTCCCGCCATCACGGACAAGCTTCAGAACATGCAGGACTATGACGTGGTGTATGTAGGTTTCCCCATCTGGTGGTACACCTGCCCCACGATTATCAACACTTTTATGGAGGCCTACGACTTCAAGGGCAAGACCGTCATTCCCTTTGCCACCTCTGGCGGCAGCAGCATCAAGATGGCTTGTGCAGACCTGAAAGCAGCCTATCCCAACCTGAATTGGAAAGAAGGTAAACTCTTGAATCGCGCTACAAAAGCAGAGCTGCAAAAGTGGGCAGAAGGAAATCGCTGATAGGCACATACATCGTAAATGGTGAGAAGCGAGTAATTGCAAAGGAGCATCCAACAGTTTTGGGTGCTCCTTTTTAATATTAAAGTAAAAGCGTCGTTATCGTATATATTCTGACCTCGTGACGTTTGTAGATTAATCAATAGGTAAAACCAAAGAGCCATAAAGGTATACGATTGCCATGGCCGACCTCAGTATCATCCACGGCAAGGAAGCTGTTGGGAACATCTGCTATCTGCTCAAACGATTTCTTCCTTCCTCCAACTTCAAATAGATACTTGTCATTAACCAGGAAATCACCTTTGAGAGGATGCTTCACATCATTATTTACCTGCAACTGGCAGCAAAACAATGTCTCTCGTTCATTACCCTTATTCACCACAGGACATAGCGCATGCATTAAGTTCGTATTACCCAAGAAGATCTTGTCGGGCTTATATAAGAATTTGTAATTCTTCGCTTTCGAGGTAAGTAAGGCCAGAATCTGTGCTTTGTCAAGAGCATAAAGCATACGCAGCCCCAACTCGTTATTGGTAGCCAACTGCGCCCAAAGGTCAGACATCTTGGGCTCAAAAGGAACACGCTCGCTGATAATCATCACCAGCTTTTTCACCTTTTGGATGGTCTCAAACGTCATGTTCTCTACGGCAGGTAAATCGCTATCGATAACCACAGATACAATTTCCCTCAACCGAGATGCAAAATCTTCGCCCACCTCACGATAGAAAGGATAGTATCCATGCTCCAGATAATTTTCAAAGTAGGATGCCATCTTCACATTCTGCACAATCTGCATAGCATGGCGAACATGGTTCTGCAAAAGGTCTTCAAGAGCTATGGCAGGATATTGAAGGACATTCTCAAATGCCAGGAACTCCCTGAATGACAATCCGTAAAGTGTATAAGCAGTCTGCCGACGTGAAAGGTCAACCGTGGCATTATCCATGATGAGCAGCGAGCTGCTGGTATAGACAATGCTCATGTCGGGATAGCTGTCGTAGATATTCTTCAGCGTTTCCTTCCATCTTTCATATTTGTGCACTTCATCAAGGTATAATCTTTGCATACCATGCTGGTCTGCCCAATCCACCAAATCAATCAGGGAGTGAGTGGCAAACCACAAATCATCCAACGAAGCGTAGAGCGTCTTGTCGATGTCCTCATAGTTTTCAAGAATATGTTGCAAGAGCATTGTGGTCTTTCCCACGCCACGCGCGCCCTTGATGCTGATAATCCTGGCGCTCCAATTGATTTGGTCGTACAGGTAACGTTTAAACCGCAAGTCTATTCTGGCAATCTTACGATGATAATTGTTGAAAAGGGGCTGTAATTCTATCGACTCCATAGTTTAAAAAATTTAGATAAATCCTTCATGCTCTGCAAGTTGAAAGTAAACTTTCTTTGTCCTCGCTTTATCAGGATTTTGGTGCAAAGTTAATAATTTACATTTGAAACTACAAAGATTTGAATAGTTTTTGCATTTCCAAATATAAAAATTATCTATTTTCTTATATTTTCAAATGAAACTTCGAGTAATCTTGAACTGTATGACGAGGATTTACGTTCGCAATGCGCAGGAGAGTTTGAGCAAAGAGTAATCCCCACGAATAGTTTTAGGGCACTCACCCATCCTATCTATTTTGCAAAGGAGCATCCAACAGTTTTGGGTGCTCCTTTTCTTAATACTTCAAAATCCCTTTAATTATTTCCTTGACGGCTACAACTTTGCTGCGGGAGACGGGTATGGCATCATGGTTGTACTTCATGACGAGTTGCATAGAGCCAGACTTCGAAACAATATGTTCCACCTGGCCGAGGTTGACAATGAAAGCACGATGACTGCGTACTATCATGGGATAGGCATGCAGCGTTTCTTCCATCTGTTTCGATGTGGCGCGGAGCATGTCTGAACGAACCTTACCCTCAAGCCAGTAAACCACTTTGACATAATTGCCAACCGCCTCTATATACAATAGGCGGGAGACGGAAAGCATGACTTTCTCATTGGTAGAACCCGTGAGGATGATGTCGTCTGGCTGCTCTATGGATGTGACTAAACCAGCCTTTTCATCCTCGTATTTCTTCACACGTTTTTCAGTCTCTTTCTGCAACAGTTGAAGCCGGCTGTTCAATTCTCGTGTCTCCTCCAACTCTAATGCCAGAAATCTTGTACGAAATTTATATCGCCAATAGAGTCCGATGATGAAGGAGCAGAAAGCCAGAAGCAGGATAGCCTGAAGGATTCCTTTCCACGTCAACGGATCTGAGGCTCCTATGCTGCTCATGGGGGAAATGGAGGTAGGCGCAGATAAAAAGTGCCTCCAAGGGCGTATTAATCAGTTGAAACCACAAATTGCGGCGGATAATATACTCAACACCCCTGTCAAGCGATGTCGGCATGCCCAGGATATGGGTTACGACACCCTCTGTGACATAACAGACACCGACCCCAAGCAGCCAAATGGCCAAGAAGTGCAGATACAGCATCAGTCCTAACGCGTCTAAGCCAATAGGCTTGAACACGACAAAGGCAAGGCAGGTTATGCCGACGCTGATGATGCGTACCCTAAGAGTCTCTTTTTGAATTCCGTTCATATCGGGTGCAAAAGTACGAAAATAAATCGAGATAGCACATGCGTTTCGTAACAGATTGACTGCCATTCGTCACGCGAACCTGCCATTCGTCACATTTCCATGCAGGATATCCCAGAAAGTTGCGGGATATGCTGCACCTGCGTAATTTTGCACTCGCAATCGTGCAACAACTATCAAATGTTTTAATGAGGTTATGAAAAGAAGAACTGTTATTGGCAGCATTTTTATCGTGGCTGCTCTGTTGAAGTTGGCCACTCTGTGGGGCATTCTCCATTGGAGATGGTTTGAAACCATGTCGGAAGGCCGATGGGCCATGTATTTCAGCATATTCGTTTTGCTATATGTCGGGGTACATCTTGTAATCGACAGTTATCGACGCGACCCAAGCCAATGGCTGCAGCGACCTGTTCCACCTACGGAAGAGGGCAAGCGCATCTGCTGTTCGGTTCACTACGGCGGCGATGAATATATATATAAAGGTGAGCCGTTCCACGGAGCCCGACTTGACGCTTTCTGCGGGGGACTCCGCCTGGACTTGCGCGAGGCAGTCATCACGGAGGACGAGGAGATAGACATCCACACCTTCATGGGCGGCGTGGAATTGATAGTGCCCGATTCGCTGAATGTCGAGACGAAGAGCCGCAGTTTCATCGGCGGAGTAAGCAATGAGACGAACCGTAACGTCAAGGACGGTATGCCCTGTCTGCATATTGTTGCCAGTAATTTCCTTGGTGGTGTAAGTATCAAGAATTTAGCCGTACTGGCTATGACCGTGATGATGTGTACCACAGCATTCGCTCAGAACGACAGTCTTTCGGTGGATACTACACTATGGTACAACCAGACGCAACACCTGGATGGCATCGTGGTGAAGAGCAGCCTGCCAAAGACTCGGGCCAAGGGCGATGCCATGCGCACGACCGTGGCAGGAACGATTCTGGAGAAGGCAGGCACGGTGAGCGATGCCCTCTCGAAGATTCCATCCCTGGAGGCAGAGCGCGACGGGGCCGTGAAGGTTATCGGGCGCGGCGATGCCGAAGTGTATATCAACGGGCGCCGGGTGCAGGACATGAAGGAACTCTCTCGACTCCGTTCCGACCAGATTCAGCATGTGGATGTGGTTCAGAACCCCGGTGCCCGTTATAAGGCCTCCACGAGAGCCGTCGTGCGCATCACGCTCAAGAAGGCACAAGGCGAAGGATTCTCGTTTCAGGATAGCGCCGAAGGCATGTATCAGTACGGACTCTCAGCGACCAACAACCTCGACGTAAACTATCGCACGGGCGGACTCGACATCACCGCCTCGTTCTGGGCAGGCAGCTACGGTCACAGCAAGTCGTTTCAGGACAACACGCTGACCTACTATGCAGGGAAAGATAAAATTGAGGGCATCAGTACGCAGGAGGCCAAGAACACCTGGAAAGGCTGGTCGCCGCAGCTGCAGGTGAACTATATGGTGGACGAAAACCACAGTCTCGGCGCCTACTACAAATACGACCGCCATCCCAGCGGCAAGTACAGCGGCATGTTCTATACCAACAACTTTGAGAACGGAAACTATGTGGAACGCTCAGAGAGCGACATCACCCAGGAAGAAGAGTTCAAGAAGCACATCTTCAACGCCTACTACAACGGCAAGTTGGGCCAGCTGAGCATCGACCTGAACATAGACGGCCTCTTCGACGACACCCAGTCGCCAGGCATCACGAAGGAATTAACCACCACCGTCCCGTCTATTGCTGTATCACAGCAACCGTCCACCCGCTCCATCACCAGCAACACCCTCAGCTCGAACAACTTCTGGGCCACGAAGCTCATCCTGGGCTATCCCGTCTGGAAGGGCAATCTCTCGCTGGGCGGCGAATACACGTACAACCACCGCACAGACGCCTACGACTTCACGGCTACCGATGCCGTACCCGTAAAAGCCACCGACACCGAGATAAACGAGAAGTCTTCTGCCCTCTTCGCAGAGTATGGTCGTCAGTTCGGCAAGGTCTTCGCCCAGCTGGGTCTGCGCTATGAACACCTGACGAACGACTACTTCAACTTCGGCAAGCGCGAGGATGAAGTCTGCCGCAACTATGGCGACTGGTTCCCCACAGCGGTCGTCTCCGCCCCCGTCGGCAAGGTGCAGCTATCACTCTCCTACCGCCGCGACATCGAGCGCCCGCCATACGCCAACCTGACCAGCTCGACCATCTATATCAACCGCTATACCTACCAGAGCGGCAACCCCTACTTGCAGCCCAGCTATACCCACAGCCTCGTGCTGAACGCCGCCTACAAGTGGGCCAACCTGACGCTGAACTACGGCCGCATCAAGGATGCCATCACCATGTCCACCGAGCCCTATCCCGGCTCCGCCGACCCGCTCATCAGCCTCGTGCGCCCCATCAACAGTCAGGACGATTACGACCGTCTCACCGTCATCGCCTCCGCCCGGCCAACTATCGGTTGCTGGCATCCAACATGGGCAGTTGTGGCCATGTTCCAGAACTACAAGTCGCCCACAGCCGCGGGCGAGGTCGTCACCCTCTCCCAGCCCTGGTTCAACGGTTCCTGGCGCAACACCATCGAACTGCCCCACGCCCTTCGTCTGAGTGCCGACATGGAATGGGCCACGAAGGGAGAGTACAACAACTTCCGCATCACCCGCCCCCGCATCGTTGGCAACCTCGGCATCCAGAAAGACATCACGCTCCGCAGCCTGGGCACGCTGACTGCCGACCTGCGCTGCATCGACCTCTTCAACACCAACAAGACCGTGGCCATCATCTTCGGCTATCGCGACCTCGCCACCAACAATCCCGCCCGCCGCACCTTCATCCTCGACCTGACGTGGAAGTTCAACGAGGCCCGTTCGAAGTATCGCGGACGTGGTGCCGGCGACAAGCAGAAAGCACGAATGTAACTCTATAATCATTAACATCATGAGATTAATACGAGCAACACAACATGACTTTGACGGCATCATCGCCTTCTATGATGATGTGACGACACATACGCCCGACATGGCCCTCCATGCCCGATGGAGCAAAGGCAAGCATCCAACGGAAAAAAGCATCCGGACTTATATTGAGGAGGGGAGCATGTATCTATATCGTGAGGATGTCGGCATCGTCGGGGCGATGGCTGTCACGATGTATCAGGGCGAGGAATATCATGCGATAGAATGGGCGCGGCAAGTGGGTGACGATGAAGTGGCCGTTATCCACATCCTTGCCGTCAGCCCTGACAGGCAGGGCGAAGGCATCGGCTCTAAGATGATTCTAGAGGCTATTCATCTAGCTCAGGCAAATGGCATGAAGACCGTCCGTCTCGATGCGCTCGCCTCGAACAAGCCTGCCCACAGAATCTACGAGCGCCTCGGCTTCGGGCAGCGTGGACAACAACATCTCTATGCTGAGAATACCGGCTGGACAGACTTTTATTTCTTTGAACTTCAACAACTCTGTAGTATGGATAAAATGATTGCATGCTGTGGCATCAACTGCGCGACCTGTGAGGCTCGCATCGCCACGATGAAGAACGACGACAAGATGCGCGTCGAGGTAGCAAAGAAATGGTGCGAGATGAATCACACCGATCAGATTACACCAGAGAGTATCAATTGTACAGGTTGCCGAGCAGAAGGACCCAAGTTCTACTTCTGCAGTCATCTGTGCGAGGTGCATCAATGTGTAGCCGCCAAGGGCTATGAAACCTGTGCCGATTGCCCGGACAAGAACACCTGCAGAAAGGTTGGCGCTATCTGGGAGAACTGTGCCGAGGCGAAGAAGAATCTGGGAGGAGAACGGAACGTATGAGCAACTTGAAACAGATGAAGCTCCAGCCATTCCATCCAGACGATGCAGAGACGATACTGAGCTGGTGCAAGGACAGACAGGCATTCCGCCTTTGGAGTGCCGATAGGTATAAGGATTTCCCTGCACAGCCGGAGGATATGATGAAGCAATACAGCGGCGACAACATGTATCCCTTTACGGCTACCGTCGGGGATACCATCATCGGGCATATCCTGTTGAGACACCCGTCAGAAGACAAAACCCTGGTGCGCTTCGGTTTCGTGATTGTCGATGACGAACTGCGAGGCAAGGGCTATGGCAAGCAAATGCTCCAACTGGCTATCCGGAAGGCGGAAGATGAATTTGGTGCTGAAAGGATAACGCTGGGCGTCTTTGACAATAATCCGACAGCCCTTCATTGCTATGCATCTGTAGGGTTTCTGTTTATAGGTACGGACACCTATATGATAGATGGGGAAGAATGGGCAGGTAGAGAAATGGAGCTAAAAATAATGAAGTGATGAATCAGGCGGCACCTGCTCATAGGTGCAACAAGCAAGAAAGTCTTTCTGTTCGTGCATGGATTACATGGGCATAAGGAAGAAGGTGTAACCTGTATAAATAAAGGCCAACACGCAGGAGAACCAGAGATTATGCCAAAACGTCCTTGTAAATACACATCGTATAATAAAAAGGCAGTAAGCAAGCGTTTCGCCGATTAACAGACCATGAAAGATACAGGACGGTTATTTAATCTTAAATTTCGTGTGTTTTTCACGAAATTCAGACATACGTTTTGAGTTTTAACTTTTTTATAGTATATTTGCACTCAAAATACAACCAATAAATTGCAACGTATATGATACAGGAGTTTCAAGTAGAGAATTTCTACAGCATCAGGGAGCGGCAGACTATCAGTTTTGTGCCGACAAATGATGACAAGATGCGTACCCAATACCTGCATCAAGTGGCTGATGGGGTTGAATTGCTGAAGATTGGCATCGTGTATGGTAGCAATGCCAGCGGTAAGACTACCTTGCTCAAGGCTCTGTCGTACTTCCGCAATGTGATGCTTGACAAGCCGGAATCGAAAAACGATGGCATGGGCTACTTTCCTTTCCTGCTTGACAAACGTAGCAGGGATGAACATTCGCTCATGCAGATGTCTTTCTGGCTAAACAGAGAAAAATATGTGCTCAGTCTTGAATTCGACAGCAAGCGAATCTACGATGAGTCGCTACTAGTATATACCAGCGTTCGCCCGACCACGCTCTATAAGCGCATCTATCAGCCAGAGACGGACCATACGGAGGTTACATTTGGCAACAAGGCCGGCATCGACCGCGATACCAGGCGCGCCATAGTGGGAAATACCACCAACAACTGTACGGTGATGGCTGCCTTCGGACAATCGAACGCTCACGTTTCAAAATTGAACGATGTGTTTGATTTCTTCCTTTCAGGCATTCAGAATGTCTTGACTCCACGAGATTATCTGTCGTTCGATGTGAAGAACGAACTCAAGAACGACAAAGACGGCAAGAAGAAACGATTCCTGCTGCAGTTGTTGAAAGCCAGCGATTTCAATATCGTCGACATGACGCTTGACGAGCGAGAAGAGTCTATCACTCCTGAAATGGAGAAGACTATCAAAAGTGCGCCTATACCCGAGGAGGCCAAGATCGAGATGCTGCGCCGTGGCACCATCAAGCACGACGACATCATATTCAGCCATACGGGCGATGATGGAGAATACGAATTGCATGAGGGATTGGAGTCTGCAGGTACACATCGGTTCCTGGGCATGTCCATTGTCTTGTACTACACGCTGCACGAGAACAATTTCATTCCCATCGACGAAATAGAGACCAGCATCCACTATGAACTGCTGGCTTATTTCATCAAACTGTTTTTGGCCAACAGCGAGGGTTCGTCGCAACTGTTGATGACCACCCACGACATCAACTTGCTGAACGAAGACTTCATCCGTCGTGACGTGGTGTGGTTTACCGACAAGAGTGATGTGGGCGCTACCCATATCAAACGCCTCTCGTCGCTCGGTCTGCACAAGACGATGAACCCATACAATGCTTACAAACAGGGCAAACTGGTGGATTTGCCCTTCCTCGGAAGTATTTACCTTGAAACAGAATAGCTGACGATGGCAGTAAAGAAGAGTATTGCAATCATAGGCGAAGGAGAAACGGAATGGTGGTACTTCGAGACCCTGCGCATAGCCCGTCGCTACAAATTCAAAGTGGCACCCGACTTTCCCCAGCATTCCGACATACCGCACATGGCGAAACTGGCAGCAGATTACGTCAAGCGCGAGACCGACTATGTGGTATGCCTCGTGGACATGGACCGTCTGCTCCGTTTGCCAAAGGAAATGGCAACTTATCAGCAATTGAAGAAAAGCAGCAGCCGCAACGTGATTTGGATAGAGACCAACCCATGTACCGAGTTCTGGTTCCTGCTTCATTTCCTACCTCAGCTTTCAACCAAGCATTATGAAACCTACGAGGACGTGTTGCCCGACCTACAACGATATATGCCAGGATACGAGAAGACTGCCTGCTACTTCCGGAAAAACAATCTGTATAAGTACCTGACAGAGCATGGAGACATGCAGAGGGCCATCGGCTATGCCGAGGATCTAACCCGGCTGAGCGAGGCCACACCCGAGGACAAACTGGCATATAGCCAGATGCATCAGGTGTTTGAACTGATAGCATCGATGGAAGCAGAGGATGCAGACAAAAATGACTCAAAAAGCGAAAAGCTGAATCGAAATAATGAAAATCGGCGACAAATTATTGATTTTATCGCCGATAAGGGTGTTTCAGATTCAAAATCTGTCTCAAAAGCCATCGGCCTCAAACCTTCACGAACCCGTGACTACCTCAAGCAACTAGTAGATGAAGGCATCCTTGAGACGGAAGGAGAGTATAAAAGCAGGAAATATAAAATAAAAGTAAACAATAAATAAGAATAAGATGTTATATTCAACAATAGTACAACGTGATAACTCTGGAATGAATCAGATTATTGCTGCAGCGGAGGCGTTCAGCCAGTCGGGATTCATGGAGAGTCTTCAACTTTGTAATTTTGACCGTCACAAGGTTGAGCAAGTGACGGATATGGTGAGAATGTATCAAGTACGACTGAACATAGAGTCGCGGGAATTGGTTTATTTCTCGGAGAACTTTATACAGCAGTATGCCACGGACAATAATAAGTGTTTCGAGATGGCCATCAACTTAATGCGGAATTTAAAGACAACTATCACTGGTACGATGAGGATATTCCGAAAGTTCTGTCCTGTTGTCCGCCGGAAACTGTGGGAACCAAGCATCAAGGTGTCGGCACTCGAACGCAACAGACTCGTTTATGGTTTCCAATACGAATTATTCGGACTGGAGGAATATCCTGAATATGTACAGACTCTATTCCATGAACTGAACACGTTCTTTTCGCATTTGATCACATCCCTCCAAGTATGCAAGGATATGATACGCAAAGAGGAGAAGGTACGCCACGATCCAGAACTGCTAAAGCAGATATATGAGAGCAGTTGCGAGGAAGCGCTAACTGGACTCCGTCAGGTAATCAACACGTTTGGTAGCGTGAAATTTGTCAGCGAGGAAGAAATGGAAGAGCACAGAAAGAATGCTCGTCCATTGAGTGAATGGTTGGCAGAAGAATATCACAACCACGATAAGCATTGGATGACGAAACATGCCTATGTACGTTATGTTATGGCAGGCCAACAGAAAGGTCTTGATGATGAAGCTGCAATACTTTGGAAGGATAATCTTGATAAAGGTCACGAAATGGTGGATATCATCTCTCGTCTCGACTCAGTTGGGCTCACCTTCAATAAGGCTAAAAGCAGTTTGAAGAACGGCAAGATGGGAAAATACGACAGCGATGAGATGGTGCGTCTCATCAAATATAGTGGTGTGGGTTATGAAGATGAAGTCAAATTCTATCGATACCTGGAAAACCACTATTACGGCAACTATGACCTACCTACGTGGCAGGCTGTTTGCAGGACCCGCAAAGTATTTGAGGATAAAGGTAAATCTGTGGAAAGAATGATTTCTGACATCTCCAAACTTGTTGAGCGCATGAATAATTCAAAAGCGCAATTACCTTTGAATAATGTTCCTCTTCAACCTACGGCTTAGCGATTAATTTTTGATAATGATATTTTGGGGTTGATGGATTCTGATTGAGTCCATCAACTTTTTTTATGCTCATAGGCTTTGACCTTATCAAAACCTCTCCCGATATTTTGATGATTCACAAAGATTGCATCAAAAGGCTGTTACCACGTTATCAAAAGATACGTGTAGCCCATCAAATTTTCATATTTACAAATAGTCTTAGAATCTCTAAGTGCTTGATTTTGAGCATCAAAGTGATTCTTTAAGTTTGTTGTCAGTTTCCTTAACCCTCCGTATCTTTGCACTACCAAACAACGGGGAAAATGGTCAAGCGTTGGACCGAAGGCCAGTCTCACTTCCAAGTTGTGCGGAGGGACCCCAAGTGTGAGACCGAGGGTTTTCCCGGAAAGAATTTTTAAAATGAGTAAGATTTTTAAAAAAACCACAGAACTGTGCGTCAACCTGAAGACGATGCTGCTGAACGACGCTCGCATGAAACCCGGAAAGAACTACGTGGGTATTTTGGTGAAAGACTTTACGGAAATCAATCCCTGGGAGGACGATCATTTCAGGTTCATCGAAAACCCGCCCTCGGTTTCTGAGAAGCGTAACCCGCGCGTGTACGACGGACGCTTCATCACCATCACCCGACGTGCTGACGGTTCGCTCCGCCCTAACCTCAAACCTGTAAAGATAGAGGATGGCTTCGACGTTGACGACTATGCCACGGGCGTGGCTAACGAACTGCTCCATGCACTGAGTTGCTTGGTAGAAGAGTGAGTTGTCAAGACTGAGTTTTTCCAGTTTTTCCAATTATTCCAGTTTCCAATTAAGGTATTATAAGACAAAACCCCTTTCTAAAGACTATGTAAATAGTTGATATATAATTAGTTATGTAATTTTATAGAGGGTGGGCGTACCTAAAAAAATAATTGGAATAATTGGAAAACTGGAAAATGCAGTCGCATTAAATTCATCTAAAAAGCATTATAACAATGAAATACGATATCACAAAACCAACAGCTCCCGTGATGCCGAACCTCGGCAGGGGCACAGATTGTATCAAATTGCTGCTCTCACAAGCCTCGAAAGACATGTACGAACCCCTGGTTCCGATGTTTTTCCCTATACTTGGCGCTCACATGAGCGGCACAGAATTTCAGTATCCTGACCTCACATGGAAGGAACCGTGCGGCATGATGGCACATCTTGTTGCAGAAAGTGGGGGTAACAAGGGTCAATTGTCCTACCTTGTGGAGGCTCTTTGTCGGGATTTCCGTCAGCACGACGAGATAGAACTGCAGAAACTTGTGAGTTGGCAGAAGAGTGTAAAGACAAAGGGAGCGAACAAGGAGAAGCCTGTCCGCCCTGATGTGGCCTTCTGGTTCCCGCCTTCGGATACAACCAATCCGGCTTTTCTCCAAAACGCGATGGCTCTCGAGAGTCTGGGCGGCCGCACCCAATATATCAACATGCCCGAGGTGGAGATGGCTGATAAGATGTGTGGCGGGCACAAGCAAGTATCACAGATGCTTCGAAATATCTACGACCGCCAGCGTGCCGGAGCCTTGCGTGCCACGGCGGACGGTGTGACGGGCAACCCGATACTTCGCGCGAACCTGACGATTTCGAGTACCCCCTATGCCGCACGCAAGTTCTATAAGTATGAACTCTTCAACGGCACCTTCGGCCGAATGGTGTTCTCCTATAAGACACGCAAAAACCGAGACGGCAGGATTCCACGGCAGGGCAAATACACTGATGAATTCTACAAAAAACTGGACGAGTTCCTGGTGCGCCTTGACATCTGCAAGGGTCGCTTCATTATCCGTCCGTTGAACAAACTGACCGACAAATTGGCGCAGGATATGGCCTCGCTGGCAGACCTCGCTGACGATGACCTGCTGTTTGAAATATCCCACCGCTCGCTGGTCTCGGGTTGGAAGGCTGGCTGTGTGATGTGGGTGCTTAACAATCAGACGTGGTCGAAGCCTATGGGAGAACTCGTGGAATGGCTTGTCTATCACGATATCTGGTCGAAGATGCAGATTTTTGCCGATATGCTTGGCAAGGATGCTGACCTGTTGAATGAGGTGCAGCGACGCGGTCCGAAGAACATGCTCGACGACCTGCCCGACACGTTCAACGAGGCACAACTGACAGCATTACGCACCACTCTTGGCAAAAGTTCGGAAGGCACTTATAATCAGTTGCACAAATGGATGTTCCGCAATTTCATCACCTTTTCCGCGCAGACGGGACTCTACACTAAGACGGACGAATACCTGAAAGGCAATGGATAGACTAGAACTTCAGAAGCTCCGCGACCTTCCCATTGAGGGGGTCGCAGAGCGACTCGGAATGCAGATCGTGAGGCATAAGGCGCTCTGTCCGTTTCACGACGACCATCATGCCTCGCTCTCGTTCTGCGTGCGTCGCAACACGTTCCGATGCTTTGCGTGCGGGGCGCATGGGGGAACTATCGACTTGGTGATGAAGCGGCAAAATGTGGGGTTTAAGGAGGCGTGCCAATGGCTAAAAAACGACCAGACCACGACCCCCCTCCAACTCCCCCGAGGGGGAGAGTTTGATGGCGCCGAACAAAAAGCCTCCCCTCGGGGAGGTTTGGAGGGGGTTAGTCGTTATGCCCGTTTCTTTGAACGCCCCTTTTTGAACGAGGAAGCAAGGCGATTCCTTTTTTCGGAGCGGCATTTGGATGAGCGGGTGGTGCGCTGGTGTAGGTTGACTTCTTGGAAGGACAGGCGGGAAGTGCCTTGGCTGCAGATTCCTTATTACGATCAGAAGGGCCGTCTGGTGGGCGTTCAGAACCGCAACTTGGTGAAGGGTGGCTTGCCGCGTTTCCGCTTTCCACAAGGCTCCGAGTGCGGCATCTACAACCTGCCTGTCTTGAAGATGTTGAAGCCAGGCGATGAACTATGGATTGCCGAGGGTTGCTCCGATTGCTGGGCACTGCTCTCAGCCGGTCACAAGGCGATAGCCATCCCTTCGGCCACGCTGCTCACGAAAAAAGACAAGCTTCTACTCTCCAGTTTAAATACCTCCCCTCGGGGAGGCCAGGAGGGGGTTGCTTTCCACATGTACCCCGACCAAGATGCGCCCGGCGAGCGGCTTTTCATGCAATTAAAGCAGGTGTTGCCCTCGCTCGTCCATCATCAGCTGCCGCCAGACTGCAAGGACTTCAGCGACTACTATCTCTCATGCAAACAGGCCATTTAGGCTATGCAAACGATAGACTTAGACATCGTAAATGATACATTTAGAATTCAGAAATTAAGTAATTATGAAAGCAATGACAAAACAACAACTGGCCGACTGCGCCGGGGTGTCGGTAAGGACGCTGATGAACTGGTGCCGACCTTACCGGAAGGAACTGGCTCGGATGGGCATGACTCCGGGCATGAGGGTGCTGCCGCCACGCATCGTGAAGTGGATGTCTGAGCGGTTCTGCATCGACATCGGATGACTCGCAGAGGTGGGGGCGCCAGTTGCCGTTGCGCCCCTACCCTATTGTCTTTACACGAATTGCCTCTATAGTTTCACATTTTGCAGAATGTGTAGGGAGATGCTCTATTTCTTGCGTTTTTTCGGTTCTGGCAAAGCCTTGCAAGTCTCGCGGACGAGAGCAGAAAGATAGTCGCGATCGTCCACGTCGGCGATGTAGAAGTAGTCCTTCGCTCCCTCATAGGGCGGGCACAGTTCTTCCTTTCTTAATAAGGCACGGCCGGCTTCGGTAGGTTTCAGATAGAAACGGTCGTCGCATATCAGTCCGAAGATCTTGCCGTCGCAATAGATGCCATAGTCGCCGAACATCTTCTTGACCGCTATCTCTCCCGCGCCGCCACATTGGTCGGCTATATACTGAACGAAATCTGCGTTGCTTGCCATAACACCTAAATTTAAAATATGGCTGCAATACGGCGAATCTGCTTTAGCTTCTCCATGAACGAGGCATCGCGCTCTGCCATCAGCATGTCGTATTCGTTCTGCATGGCCAGCAAGGGGGCAGCATCCACGCCGAGGGCTGCCTCCATCATCATGGCCAGTTCAGGACTGAGCGAACGCTTACCGTTCAGCATCTCGTTGAAAGCAGAGTAGGAAATGCCTATCTGCTTGGCCAGTCCTCGCTGCGAAATGCCGCGATATTCCAATTCGTCCTTCAGCACCTCGCCGGGGTGTGTGGGCTGATAGGGTTTCAGGTTGTTTGCTATCATCTGCGGGTCTATTCCTTCAAGTGTCGTCATGTCTCTTCCTCCTGTTCATTTATAATGGTTTGACAAATCTGTGATGTTACAAATCGTGGCAATCTGCTTGCCGGCTTCCACGCTTTCGGTGAACTCGATGCGATACTGGTCGTTCACACGGACGGAGGACAATCCCTCCTTATCGCCGTGTAGTTTCTCATAGTGCAGCGAGCCGTACTTGGTCAGACCTAACACATTCTCCTGTTGTTTCATCAGGTTGATTACTTTCACGTACTTGCCGACAATCTGAGGTTGGAAACGATGATGTTTGTCGCTTGCCTTTCCCTCCGTGTAGAGTTCCTGTAGATATGTCTGCTCGAATGTAACTATCATACGGCTGCAAAGGTAATAAAAAAATTGATTGTTCGCAAATTTATGAACAATTTCTTTGAACAATAAGCAGCATTATCGGGCACAAACTGCATGAAGCGGAAAACGAGAACGGGAAATGTCGTATCTTTGCATTGTAAAAAATGAAGAGTGAAAACCAATTATTTAACCAACAAAAACTTTAACAACTATGAGTATTTTCTATCGTAAGTATCAGAACAAGAACGAGAAATCGAAGACCTTCAACCAGTGGTACGGCCGTACCGTAACGATGGGCAAGACTGTCGAACTGGAAGATCTGGCGGAGCACATGGCGCAGCACAACACGCCTTACTCCGAGGGTGTCATCAAGGGAGTGCTGACCGACATGGTGAACTGCATCCGCGAGCTGGTGCTGGAAGGCAAGTCGGTGAAGATTCCCAACCTCTGCATCTTCTCGGCTGGCATCAAGACCCGTGGTGCTGACAGAGCCCAAGACTTCTCGGCAGCCACCAACGTGGTGAGCGCCTACCTGAAGGCCCGCAGCACGGGACGCTTCTCGCGCGAGGAGGTGACCAAGAAGGCCAGTATCCGCGAACTGCCCGAGTACACCACCGGCAGCGAGGAGAATCCTAAGCCGTAAATCCTTAACCCTCGCCAGGCAGGGCTGACGCACGACAGCCATCGGCCCTGCCCTACTCTTGCAACCCGTTCTACCAACCCAAAAACTAAACAGACATTTTTATGAATTCTCGTGCAAGCCGAATGCAGAGAGCTTGCTCCTTGCTGAGGCGCAGCCGAGGATGCAAATAAATTTATTTATATGAAAATTTTCAAAGACATGAAAACCTGGAAGACCATCATCCAGTTCATCATTACCGTACTCACCGCCATCATCACCACTATGACCACCACGTCGTGTATGGCGGGCATATAAAAAAGACAGGAGCCATGAGAACCATCCATCTCATCGTCGTCCATTGTAGTGCGACGCGCCGTGACCGTCCGTTTCCCGTGACCGCCCTCATCCGCTGCCATCACGACCGCTTCGGATTCACGGGTTATCACTACTACATCACCCGCGACGGAACAACCTATCAGACGCGCCACGAACAGCTCATCGGCGCCCATGCCCGAGGCTACAACCTGCATTCGCTCGGCGTATGCTACGAGGGAGGGCTTGACGAACACGGAAAGCCCGCCGACACGAGGACAAAAGCCCAGAAACGCGCCCTGCTGAAGCTGCTGAAAAGACTGAAGAAGGAGCATCCCAAGGCTCAGATTCTTGGTCACAGAGACTTGCCAGACGTAAGGAAAGCCTGTCCCTGCTTCGATGCCAAGAGTGAGTACAGCCAGTTGTAGTTGCCCCTCTTTACCCTATTTATAAAGCCATCCGAAGGGTCTCACGCCTTTCCGTATGGCTTTATTGTGTTTAACCTCTTGGCGTTTCCAAGCCTGCGAGTCTAACACGTATTCTATTCGTTTCTGCCCTCTTTGAGCGCTTTTCTTCCATATTCCGTCATCAGCCCACGTCGCTCCAGATCATGACACCGCTGCCGGTTGAGTTCCGTCCAATGGCTGCCTTTCCTGCGGGGTGACAACCGCTGTGCCAGTCGCCCGTCCGGGAGTTTCTTCAGCGTGGAGTCAATCCAGCCAAAGCAGAGGGCTTCCTCTACGACATCGAGGTAAGGAAGCGTGTCGGGCTTCGCCGTCTTCGACCTGTTGCAGGCTACCCAGCAACAGCGTTCCGAAAGATGGTTCCGCTCAAACCATTCCCTCAGCTGTCTGCGGTCGGTGAAGGTTAAGAGGTTTGTTACTTCCATGGGCTATGTTTTGACTTTATTCGATAAATTGGAATTTACTTACATGTTAACCATTCCATCTTTGTTAGGCAAGTAATGTGTTCCGTCCGCAACTCACCAACCAATTGTGATGACACGTTGCATTTCGTGAACATATACTTAAAACCGCATTTTTCTTGCACACGTTTTGACTTCTCGTTGCCATCGAAGTAACCAGCCCACATTTTCTGCATTCCCAGGACCTCAAAGGCTCGATGTTGCAACTCACGAACAGCCTCGGGTATCAGCCCCTGTCCCCAATAGGGCACGCCAATCCAGTAGCCCACCTCGCATTCATTGTCGGGTAGTCCAATATTACTTTGCCTGCCTATCATCAATCCGATGCTGCCAACAGGTTTGCATGTTTGCTTCAATACCACAGCGTAAGTCTCTACTGCGGAGAGAACTGTGCGGATTATTTCTCTGCTATTCTCAACGCTTGTATGTACTGGCCATCCTGCAGCTGGCCCCACTTGTAGGTCTTTGGCATACTTGTATAGTTCGTCAGCATCATCCTCTTGCCAAGGTCTCAGCAACAATCTTTGGGTTTGTAATTCCATATCTATTAAATTCCGATAAATTGGGATTTATATGATTTCTTTTTTGAATTTTGCGGGATTACCAGCCACTAAGGTCCGTGGAGCGACATTACTGGTTACCACAGAACCTGCAGCAATGACTGCACCATCACCTATTACGACACCAGGCAGTATCACGGAATGGCCACCAACCCAAACATCATTGCCAATAGTAATTGGAATTCCATAGCCAT
>JAEEGJ010004705.1_pt1 | contig 45203 bp, 41 predicted proteins | sample 8958761 | NCBI WGS metagenome assembly JAEEGJ01 (sample SAMN16246546, study PRJNA631951) | gut metagenome | biome: gut microbiome; feature: rumen; material: RS-attached | host: Bos | place: Iran: Karaj | collected 2018-10
CAACCGTACAACCAGTCAGACAACCAGGAGCGGAACCATTGGAAGACGCGTTGGAGGTGGGTGTGATGAGACGATGTGATTTTGCCCTTTTGAGAAGAAATGGGTTTGCCCTGTGACAAGATGATCCGGCTGTTTGATGTGGATGAAACCAACTGGACGGAGGTCCGGAGACTGGCGGTCGGCAAAGAGCAGGAGGGATTTCTGGACAGCGCCGTCGGGATCCTTGCGCGTGGCTACGTCTACCGCGCAAACCGCGCGCGGGTCATCGGGATCGCGGACGGAGAAACAGCGGTCGGCGTTGCGCTGGTGAAGGACATGGACGAGGAGCCTGCCTGCTACGATCTGCAGCAGTTTCTGATCGACCGCCGCTTTCAGGGGCGTGGGTACGGCACGGAGGCGCTGCGTCTGATCCTTGCCGGGCTTCAGACGGAACGGAAATACGACTGCGTCGAGGTCTGCGTGAAACGGACCGACGCCGCGGCGCTGCATGTCTATGAAAAGGTCGGATTTTCAGACACCGGCTATATTGATCCGGATGCGCCGGACTGTTTGAACCTGATGTACTTTTTTCGGTAAAAGAGCATAAAAAGAGGGTGTTCGGAAACACGGGAAGTTTTTTGAACACCCTTTTTATATCACTTTGATTCCGTGAACCGTTCCGAAGAAACATGAACGGACCTGACGGTCATAAACACCGTTATCAGTTTTCAAAAAAAACAGTTGACAAATGAACGCAAACAGAATATAATCTGTTGCATGTTTTTTGTATATGATATATCGCCGACGCGGACCGCGAGGCGAACCGAACCGAATACGCATCGTACCGACGATGCAGCAAAAGATGAACGTCAGGCGTCCATCCGCGGGGACAACTCCCCTCGGGCGGGCGCCTCTCTCTTTACGGATAACGCAGGAGGAAGGGTATGAAAAAGTACGTTTTTGTGACCGGGGGCGTGGTCTCGGGTCTTGGTAAGGGCATTACGGCGGCGTCGCTCGGCAGACTTCTGAAAGCGCGTGGCTTCAAGGTCGCGGCGCAGAAGCTTGATCCGTACATCAACGTTGATCCTGGCACGATGAGCCCCTATCAGCACGGCGAGGTCTATGTGACAGAGGACGGCGCGGAGACCGATCTCGATCTCGGACATTACGAGCGCTTCATCGACGAGGACCTGAACCGCTACTCGAACCTTACGACCGGCAAGGTCTACGCGAACGTGCTTGCGCGCGAGCGACAGGGCGGCTACCTCGGCAAGACGGTGCAGACGATCCCGCACATCACGGACGAGATCAAGCGCTTCATTTACCGCGTCGGCGAAAAGAGCGACGCGGATATCGTGATCACCGAGGTCGGCGGCACGATCGGCGACATCGAGGGGCAGCCGTTCCTCGAGGCGATCCGGCAGGTCGGACGCGAGGTCGGTCGCGACAACGCGGTCTACATCCACGTCACGCTCGTCCCCTATCTCAAAGCCAGCGGCGAGCACAAATCGAAGCCGACGCAGCATTCCGTGAAGGAGCTTCTGGGCATGGGCATCACGCCGGACGTCCTTGTGCTGCGCTGCGACGAGCCGATCACGGACGACGGGATCTTTGAGAAGATCGCGCATTTCTGCAACGTGGACCGCGACTGCGTGATCGAAAACCTGACGCTCGACACGCTGTACGAAGCGCCGCTGTACCTTGAACAGGCGCATTTTTCCGACATCGTCCTGCGAAAGCTGCATCTTTCGGCGCCCGAACCGGACCTTGCGGAATGGCGGGAGATGGTCGACCGCGTCAAGCATCCGAAGGGCGTTGTTTCTGTCGCGATCGTCGGCAAGTACACGCAGCTGCATGACGCGTACCTCTCGATCGTCGAAGCGCTGAAGCACGCGGGCTACGCGCGCGGCGTTTCGGTGGACATCCGCTGGATCGATTCGGAGACGTTCACGCCGGACGAGGTGGAGGACGTCGACGGGATCCTGGTCCCGGGCGGCTTCGGCAGCCGCGGGATCGAGGGCATGATCGCGGCGGCGGGCTATGCGAGAACGCACGGACTTCCGTATTTCGGCATCTGTCTCGGCATGCAGATCCTGTGCATCGAGTATGCGCGGAGCGTGCTCGGCTGGGCGGACGCAAACTCCGGCGAGTTCGATCCTGAAAGCAGTCACAAGGTCATCGACTTCATGCCCGGACAGAGCGACGAGGTCGACAAGGGCGGCACGCTGCGGCTCGGCAGCTATCCGTGCATGGTACAGCCGGGCACAACGCTTTCCCGCTGCTATGCGCTGGACGCGATCGCGGAGCGCCACAGACACCGCTATGAACTCAACAACGAATTCCGACAGCGAATGCTCAACGCCGGTCTGACGTTCTCGGGCGTTTCCCCGGACGGACGCCTGGTCGAAGCGGCGGAGCTTACGAATATGCCGTTCTATGTCGGCGTGCAGTATCATCCGGAATTCAAGAGCAGACCGAACAAACCTCACCCGCTGTTCCTCGGATTCATCGAGGCGGCACAAAATCATAAATCAAAAGGAGAAAAACCATGAAACATTATACAAAAGAGGACATCATCCGCATCGTCAACGAAGAAGACATCGAATTTATCCGCCTGCAGTTTTCCGACATCTTCGGACAGATGAGAAACGTGGCGGTCACGCGCTCGCAGATCGAAAAGGTCGTGGACAACAAGATCATGATCGACGGCAGCTCGATCGAGGGCTTCACGCGCATCCACGAATCCGACCAGTATCTGCGCCCCGATCTCAACACCTTTGCGATCCTGCCGTGGCAGCCCGCCATGCACAAGACGGCGCGGCTGATCTGCGACGTATATAACCCGGACGGCACGCCGTTCGTCGGCGATCCGCGCTATGTTCTGAAGCGGACGCTGAAGCGCGCAGAGGAGATGGGCTATACGTTCAACGTCGGTCCCGAGATGGAATTCTTCCTCTTTGAAGCGGACGACAAGGGACTGCCGACGTCGCGCACTGCGGACGCGGCGGGCTATTTCGACATGGCGCCGATCGACCACGGCGGCAACGTGCGCCGCGAGATCTGCCTGATGCTCGAGGAGATGGGCTTTGAGATCGAAGCAAGCCACCACGAGGTCGCCGAGGGACAGCACGAGATCGACTTCAAGTATGAGGAAGCCCTGACCGCCGCCGACAACATCCTGACGTTCCGCATGGCGGTCAAGACGATCAGCCAGAACTACGGTCTGCATGCGACCTTCATGCCGAAGCCCGTATTCGGGATCAACGGCAGCGGCATGCATGTGAACATGTCGCTGTTCCGCGACGGCAAGAACACGTTCTTCGATCCGGACGGCGTGAAGCAGCTTTCCAAGGAAGCGTACAGCTTCATCGCGGGCGTGCTCACGCATGTGCGCGGGATGGCGGCGATCACGAATCCGCTCGTCAATTCCTACAAGCGCCTTGTGCCCGGCTATGAAGCGCCGTGTTATCTTGCGTGGAGCGCGTCGAACCGTTCGGCGCTGATCCGCATCCCCGCGGCGCGCGGAAGCTCCACGCGTGTCGAGCTTCGCTGCCCGGACCCGGCGTGCAATCCGTATCTCGCGATCGCAGTGTGCCTTGCCGCGGGGCTGGACGGCATCGAAAAGGGCATGACGCCGCCGGCGGAGATCACCGAAAACATCTACTTGATGACCGACGCGGAGCGCAAGACGCACGGCATCGACAGTCTGCCCGGGAATCTTCTCGAAGCGGTCGAGTGCCTTTCCGCCGATCCGCTGATCGTGAACACGCTCGGCGAGCACGTCTTCACGCATTACACCGAGGGCAAGCGCCGCGAGTGGGACGAATACCGCACGCGCGTGACCGACTGGGAACTCAAGAAATACATGCTGGTCTACTGAGGAGGAACTATGTGCGGAATCGTGGGATACACCGGCGCAAAGCCGGCGGCGCCGATCCTGTTGGAAGGGCTCAAAAAGCTTGAATACCGCGGCTATGACTCCGCGGGGCTCGCCGTGCGCAGCGGCGACGCGCTTGCCGAGGTCGTGAAGGCGACCGGAAAGCTCAAGAACCTGATCGAGATGACCGACGAGGGGCGCACGCTGCCGGGCTTCTGCGGCATCGGACACACGCGCTGGGCGACGCACGGCGAGCCGAGCCGCAAGAACGCGCATCCGCATGTTTCCGGCAACGCGACGGGCTCCGGCTCCGGTCCGGTGGAATCGGACGTCGTCGGCGTGCACAACGGGATCATCGAAAACTACGAGGAGCTCAAGCAGAAGCTGCAGAACAACGGCTACCGCTTTTACAGCGGCACGGACACCGAGGTTGTGATCAAGCTGGTCGACTACTACTATAAAAAGTACAAAATCGGTCCGATCGACGCGATCAACCGCATGATGGTCCGCGTGCGCGGCAGCTATGCGCTTGCGCTGATGTTTCGGGATTTCCCCGGCGAGCTCTACTGCGCCCGGAAGGACAGCCCGCTGATCATCGGCGTTGCGGACGGCGAAAGCTTTCTCGCCTCCGACGTGCCCGCGATTCTCAAGCACACGCGCGACGTCTATTACATCGACAACCTGCAGTCGGCGCGGCTGCTCCCCGGCGAAGCGCACTTCTTCGACCTGAACGGCGACGAGGTCTCGCTGCCCCTCACACGCATCACCTGGGACGCGGAAGCCGCGGAAAAGGGCGGCTACGAGCATTTCATGATCAAGGAGATCCACGAGCAGCCGAAAGCCGTCCGGGATACGCTCAACAGCATCGTGAAAAACGGCAGAATCGACCTCTCCTCCGCCCAACTGACGCCGGAATTTCTGGAGCGCGTCGACAGCGTCCATATCGTTGCCTGCGGCTCGGCGTGGCACGTCGGCATGCTCGCACAGTACGTGATCGAGGACCTTGCGGAGCTTCCGGTACGCGTGGAGCTGGCTTCTGAGTTCCGCTACCGCAAGCTGCTGCTTTCCGAACACGCGCTGGTGATCGTGGTTTCGCAGTCCGGCGAAACGGCGGACAGTCTCGCCGCGCTCCGCGCCGCAAAGGCGCAGGGCGTGCCGACGCTTGCGATCGTCAACGTGATCGGCTCGACGATCGCGCGCGAAGCGGATTATGTGCTCTACACGCTTGCGGGACCGGAGATCGCCGTCGCCACGACCAAGGCTTACAGCGCGCAGCTTGCCGCCATGTACACGCTTGCCGTCGAGCTCGGACGCATCCGCGGACGGATCGACGAAGCGCGCACGGAAGCATACCTCAGCGAGCTTGCGGCGCTGCCGGACAAGATGGAACGCGCTTTGGAAAACAAGGAGCGCATCCAGTGGTTTGCCAGTAAGCACGCCAACGCGCGGGACATCTTCTTTATCGGACGCGGGCTCGACTACGCGATCTGCCTCGAGGGCAGCCTCAAGATGAAGGAGATCTCCTACATCCACAGCGAAGCGTACGCCGCGGGCGAACTGAAGCACGGCACGATCAGCCTCGTCGAAAACGGCACGCTGGTGATCGGCGTGCTGACGCAGGCGGACCGCATCGAAAAGACCGTCAGCAATATGGCGGAATGCAAAGCGCGCGGCGCGTATCTCATGGGACTGACCGGCTACGGCAACTACAACGTCGAGGAAGCCGCGAACTTTACGGTCTACGTGCCGAACGCCGATCCGCACTTCATCGGCAGCATCGCGATCATCCCGCTGCAGCTTCTGGCGTACTACACGAGCGTCGCAAAGGGACTCGACGTCGACAAGCCGCGCAACCTCGCAAAGAGCGTCACCGTAGAATAAAGGAACCGCTTGGAGTCAATCTATTGCTGTGAAAAAAGCCCGAGGCGCATACGCTTCGGGCTTTGCCGTATCTTGCGAACGATCCTGTTCAACGCAGTCGCCGGCGGACAGATTGTTTTGTATCGTCTTTCAGAGTTCCGCCTCGCTGCCGTTCTTTCCGTCCCGCACAATATTGATAACCCAGCGGTTGCTTTTTACCAGGAGAAAACCGATGACGCATTTGACAAGCTCCAGTGAACAGCACACGATATAGAGCGGCAGAATCGGAAGCGCCGTAAACCGGCTCAGAACGAACGCGACGGGGATACAGAGCGCCCAGACGAAGCAGCTGTCGAACAGCATCGTGATCCGCGTCTGCCCGCCGGAGCGCAGGGTGAAATAGCAGGCATGGGTGAACGCGTTGAACGGCATCATGCATGCGGAGACCCAGAGGAACCGCGTCGCGAGCGTCTTCACCTCGTCGCCGGTGTTGTAAAGCCGGGGGATGAACGGCGCGGCTACGGCGAGCGCGACGCCGAAGAACAGGCAGGTGCACACCGACAGCGCAATGATCTTTCTGTCCGTGTCCTTCGCTTCCTCCAGCTTGTTCGCGCCGAGCAGGTTGCCGACGATGATGCCGATCGAGGAGCCGATGGACATGAAGACGATGTTGAAGAGGTTCGATACCGTGCTCGAAATGTTCAGCGCCGCGACGGCGGAGATGCCGCGCATCGAATAGCACTGCATCATGGTCGTCATGCCGAGCGACCAGAACGCCTCGTTCAACAGAAGCGGCGTGCCTTTGAGAACGATCTGCTTTGCAAGGGCGCCGGGCACATAAAGCGAGCGGTAGACGCCTTTGAAGAAGGGGAAGCGCTTCGTATGGGTATGCGCATAGGTCACGATGATCGCAAGCTCCGCAAAGCGGGAAATGACCGTTGCGATCGCCGCGCCGAGTACGCCGAGCGCCGGGAAGCCGAGCTTGCCGAAGATCAGCAGATAGTTGAACAGCAGATTGATGAGCACGGCGGACCCGCTGGCGACCATCGGCACGAAGGTCTCACCCGTTTCGCGGAGCGAAAAGGCATAGCACATCGAAAGCGCGGCGGGAATGAGCCCGATCAGCATGATCAGAACGTACTTGCTGCCGTATGCGAGCGTTGCGGCAAGGTCGCCCTCCGCGCCGCTTTCGTGCAGAAACAGCGTGAGCAGCGGCTTATGGAAAAAGCCGAGGACGACCAGCGCGACGGCAGAGATACCGGCGCAGATCAGCAGCTTAAACCGGAGCACATGCCGCACGCCGTCCGTATCCTTTTTCCCGGCGAACTGCGCGCCGAAAATGCTGGCGCCGGAGAGCCCGCCGAAGACGGTCAGATTGAATACAAAGATGAGTTGGTTCGCGATCGCGACGCCGCTCATCTGCTCGGTCCCGATCCTGCCGACCATCAGATTGTCCAGCACGTTGACGAACTGGCTGACGCCGTTCTGGATCACGACGGGTATGACGATCGCAAGGACCGCCTGATAAAACGCTTTATTCCCGATGTATTTTGAAAGAAAAGACCGCTGTTCCATTGTCTGCCGTTCTCCGCGGGGCGTTCTTCCGCCCGTCCGTTTCACAGTATACCATGAACGCCTGCAAAAGAAAAGCCGAAAAGTGCGATCCTGCCGGCGGGAACCTGTAAAACACGGTCGACTTCAATTATAGTATTGATGATCTGATCGAGAAAAAACACTGCGACAAAGCCCGAGGCGTGCGTTTCGGGCTTAATGCTGTCTTTCTGCGGCTATTCTCCGCATACGATCTCGCGGAGGACGAGCTCTTCCGCGCGGGCGCGGGATCGAGTACCGGATCGGGAACCCGGATGCTGCCGACCGTGGTATATGTGACATTCGTTTTGATACCTCCTTCTGTGGATCCTGTGGACTTCGCGCGGGGGTAGCATTTGCCGGATGGAAAGATGCGTTCCGGGCAGGATCGACAGGTGCAATCCTGCATGCTCTGTCAGATCCTTCGCCGCCATAGGATGACAGCATGATCCTGATATGGAAGAAGCGGATCTTTCTGCTGTGCGAAAGCACGTTCTTCGGTCATAGAAGCGCGCCCGCATATATTGATTATCTGCGGGTTTTCTGGTATTATATATTTATCGGGTTATCGGATCGGAACGCCGAAAACGGATCATGACAGAAGGAGGCGTAGGCATATGACCGTCAATTACAATACGCTTGCTGCGGTCGCGCCGCTGCTGCTGCTTCTGATCGGACTGTCGATCACGGTGATCATCGACCCGTATATCCGGCGGGAGCATCGGCGCGTCATGCTGATCATCGCCGCGCTGCTTGTGACGCTTGTTGCGCAGAATGTCCTCGATTTTTTGGTAGAGCAGGACAGCACACAGCGTATGGCGCGGACGATCCTCGGGATCTACGGGTATTCCGTTCGTCCGGCGGTCCTTGTGCTGTTTATGTACCTGTTCGGCACAAAGCGTAAAACCTGGCCTTTCTGGACGCTGGTCGGCGTCAATGCGCTGATCTATTCGACGGCGCTGTTTTCCGGCATCAGCTTCTCCATGGATGAAACCAATCACTTCCTTCGCGGACCGCTGGGCTACAGCTGTCATGTGGTCAGCGGCATTTTGCTGTTCTGCCTGCTTTGGATTACGATCCGCGCGTTTCGCCGGATCAAAAAAGCGGAAATGTGGCTCCCGCTGCTGAACGCGCTGCTGATCATTGCCTGCGTTCTGATGGACTCCGTGTTCGCGACAGACCTTCGTTATCCGGTCACGTTTCTGACCGTCGGCATTGTGATCAGCACGGTGTTCTATTATATCTGGCTGCATCTGCAGTTCGTCCGCGCGCATGAACGCGATCTGATGGCGGCGCAGCGCATCCGGATCATGATGACGCAGATCCAGCCGCACTTTCTGTTCAACGCGCTCAACACCATTCGCGCGCTGTACGCAAAGGACCCGCCCATGGGGGACCGGATCCTGGAGGATTTCAGCACCTATCTCCGGCAGAATTTGGAATCGCTGAACCAGACCGATCTGATCCCGATCAAAAAGGAGCTGGAGCATACGCAGCTGTATGCGGAGATCGAAGCGCTCCGCTTTCCGCAGATCCGTGTGGACTACCGGATCGAAGACGACGCGTTTTCGATCCCTGCGCTGACGATCCAGCCGCTGGTGGAGAACGCGATCCGGCACGGCGTCCGAAGCTGTAAGGAGGGACTGGTGACCGTTTCCACCGCGCGTGAGACGGGCGGACACCGGATCACGATCGAGGACAACGGCGTCGGCTTCGATCCGATGCAGGAGGAACGCGGGGAGAAATCGCATATCGGGATTCAAAATGTCAGGGAACGCGTCGAGCAGATGTGCGGCGGAACGATGGTTCTCAGAAGCGAGATCGGAAAGGGTACCGAAGTCACGCTGTTCATCCCGGATGCGGCAGCGGAGAAAGGAAAGGAGAGGGAACTGTGAAAGCGATCTGTGTAGACGACGAACCGCTGGCGGTCGAATATACGGTGCATCAATGCGAAAGCCTGCCGGAGATCGACGAGATCCGGGGGTTTACGGATGCGCAGCCCGCGCTGGACTGGCTTTCGGAGCATGCGGCTGATCTTGCGCTTCTCGATATCAATATGCCGGGGATCGACGGCATTGCCCTTGCCGCGCGGATCAAGGAGATGCATCCGCAAACGGCGATCCTGTTTCTGACCGCGTACAAAGAATATGCCTTTGACGCGTATGCGGTGCACCCGACGGGGTATCTTTTGAAGCCGGTCTCTCTGGAAAAACTCGCGGCGGAGGTGCGGTATCTCTGCGCAGGGAAACGATCCGTTGCGCCCGAACGGATCCGGATCAAGACTTTCGGTTCCTTCGACGTGTTTGCGGAGGAGAAGATCATGCATTTCAAACTGGCGAAAAGCAAGGAGATTCTGGCATATCTGGTGGACCGGCAGGGTTCCGGGGTCACGCGGGCGGAGCTCTTTGCCGCCATATGGGAGGATCGCCCGTACGACCGCGGCATGCAGAAGCAGCTTGATACCTACATCCGTTCTTTGCGGGATACCTTGCGGGAGTACGGCGCTGAGGAGATCATGGAAATGAGCAAAGGGATCCTTCGCGTCAGACCGGAGACGTTCACCTGCGACGCTTACCGGTTCCATGCGGGCGACAGCGAGGCGATCAACGCGTACCGGGGGGAATACATGAGCACCTATTCCTGGGCGAGCATGACGGAAAGCATACTGTCCGGAAAAGCCAATAATACCTGATTCAGCACAATTAAGAAACGAAGCCGCTTTTCTCAGTTTTACGAAACAAGCGGCTGTTTCTTTGGACATCCTTTGGACATACTTTGCTATACTGAAATGTTGAAAACAAATTCTGTGAGGCCTGATTGACGGCAGCAGGGAAACAATCCAATTAACAGGAGGAAAAAACAATGTTCTCATTCAAAGGACCCGGTTTGAAAATCTTCGCGGCGATTCTTGCAGTAATCGCGCTCGGCGTCGGCGTCTATTTCACGTTCTTCCGGTCGAAGGGCTATGAAAAGACCGAAGCGACCATCGTTTCCATCGAAAACGACCCGGATTATATTCCCGATCCGGATACCGCAAACGACGTCAGACGGATGGTGACCGTAAAGTACACGGTCGACGGCAAGGAATATACGACGCAGCTCGACTCCGACAGTCCGTCCTACGAGGTGGGCAAGACCGTCAAGATCATGTATGACCCGCAGAACCCCGCAAAGATCACGTCCTCGAAGGGCTTCGGCGTCTATCTCATGATCGCGGGCGCGGTCATCCTGCTGTTGGTGGTCGGACTGACGGCCAAAAAGAAGATCGACGTCAAAAAGCTCAGGGAAACGCAGGGCGAGACCGTCTATGCGCCGTCCGAGCAGGGTGAGCAGCGCGAGCTGTACTTTTTGACCGACCTCGGCACGCCGAAGTACGGACATCGCATCGAGGACAAGGACCGCAACGTCCTTTACGAAGCGAAGATGACGAAGTTCACGCTGGCGGGTCCGTTCGGCTTCGACTTCATCGACTATGAGCACGGCACGACCAAGGCGCATCTCGTCGGGCACCAGGAGGAGACCGACTGGAACTCCTTCCTGCTCGACAACCACTACACCTTCTCGCTGGACGGCGAGGACATCTGGAAGCACCTGAAGCGGAACGGCGTCAAGGTGGAATCCCGTTTTGCGCAGGGCAAGGTCCTGTTCCCGTCCTACACGGTTTCGAGAGACGGCGCGGAGATCGGCTACATCGAGGCTTCGAGCCAGTACGTCCACGAGGAGGACGCGGAGGAGCATGCGGTTGCGAACAAGGTCCCGGTTCCGGGCTTCTACCGCATTTTCACGGGTGAAAAGAACCTCGACCTGCTGTTTGTCGTCGCGCTCGCGTTCGCGCGCAGCGGCGCAACGGACGACAAGGGCGGCTCCCGCAGGATCGTCTTCAACGCGCTGAAGGGCTGAGATCCCGTGAAAGGTACGGGACTTTCCGAAATACAACAAAGACAAGGATCAAGAGGCATTATGGACAACAAACAAATCTACAAAAAGACGCTCGGATTCTCCCTGCGCCGCGTGTTCTGGGACATCATTTCGGTCGTGCTGCTTCTCGGCGCGGGAACGCTCGGCTATTTCCTCGGTGAAAAATATGCGCAAAACGGACCGATCGGTCTGTTGATCGGCGCGGTGATCGGCGTCGTTGCGCTGATCCTCATCACGCGGTTCATTTCGTATGCGCTGAAAGCGGGACAGATCGCCATGATGACGCGCGGCGTTGCCGAAGGCGAGCTGCCTGACGACGTCATCAGGGAGGGCAAGAAGGTCGTGAAGGAACGCTTTGCGACCGTTGCGGCGTTCTTTGCGATCACCGGCGTGATCCGGGGCATCTTCAACCAGATCGGTCGCGGCATCACGAAGCTCGGAGAAAGCATCGGCGGCGATACCGGCGGTGCGATCGGCGGCGCGGTAAGCTCCGTCATGCAGACGATCATCAATTATCTTTGCGACTGCTGCCTCGGCTGGGTCTTCTACCGCAAGGAGGTCAAGCCTGCGCGGGCGGCGTGTGAAGGCGCGGTGCTGTTCTTCAAGCACGGCAAGACGTTTGCAAAGAACATGGGCCGCGTGTTCGGCATGGGCTTTGTTTCTCTGCTCGGCATCGGCGGCGTGTTCGGCGTCGTTTCGTACCTGATCCTGAAAGGGCAGACGTTCTATGAGCCGCTTGCGGCGTGGATGACGGAAAACCTTACCGATACGTCGAGTTGGCTCGCGCAGATCCTCAGCAATCCCAAAACGCTGCCCATCGCTTTCGCGGCGCTCATCGGGATCATCATGTGGGCGATCATCCACTCGGTCTTTATCAAGCCGTTCGTGCTGGTCGGCGTGCTGAGAAACTACATCGATTCCGGCAAGAACGATATCCCGTCGGAGGAGAGCTTCCGGATGCTTGATTCCAAGTCTCCGAAGTTCCGCAAGCTCCACCAGGAGATGTAACGGACGCGGAAACGCAGCGGGCTTGCGGTATGGGAACGGCAGACGAGCCGCGCCGGACGCTCCGGATGATATATCTTTGGATCACTCCGCGCAAACCGCTGTTTTTCTTGAAAAAAGATGTTCGTGTCATTTAATCAAAATTAATTTTACTGAAGTGAGGGATCGATATGGATTTTATTCTGGACAAGCTGCAGGACTATACAGCCAAAAACCCCAATGCCGCCATCCTGTTCGACGACGCGCATTCGAAGGGGCTTACATACGCGCAATTTGACGAAATGACCGGACGCGTCTATGCCTGGCTCAAGGCGAAGGGGATCGGCAAAGAGGACTTTGTACTGATCAATCTGCCGCGCGGCGTTCTGCCCGTGGTCGCCATGGTGGGCGTCTGGAAGGCGGGCGCGGCATGGGCGCTGGTGGAGGACACCTATGCCCCGGAACGCATCAACTATATCCGCGAAAACTGCGGCTGCAAAGCCGAGCTGAGTGCGGCGAACTGGGAAGAAGTCATGCATACGGACGGTCTTTCCGGTCATGAGCCGCTTGACGAGCATGCCGTTGCCTACGCCATCTACACCTCCGGTACCACCGGAAATCCCAAAGGCGTCCTTCATGAATACGGCAATCTGCAGCGCGCCATCGATTCCATCCGCATCGACGGTCAGTGTCCCTTCAACGAGAACGACCGCCTGGCGACGTTGGCGCCGATGAACTTTGTCGCAACGGTCATCGTCATCCTTGCCGCGCTGAACGTATACTGCGGCAAGAACTACATCGTCTCATACGCCACGATCAAGAACCCGAGCGCGCTTGCGAAGTTCTTCCTCATGAAGCGGATCACCATTACCTTCCTGACGCCGTCCTACGTCAGAAAGCTGGGCAACCAGACCGGTCCGTTTTTGCGGATGCTGTTCGTCGGCAGCGAGCCCGCGAACAATCTCTACAACAAGAACCTCGACCTCATCAACATCTACGCCGCCAGCGAGAGCGGCTTTGCGGTGGGTTTCTTCAAGATCGACAAGCCCTATGAGGTTTGCCCTATCGGTCATCCCCAGGTGGAGACGGAGCTGCATCTGCTGGATGAAAACGGAAACGAAGTCGCGGACGGCGAGACCGGCGAACTGTGCTTCGTAAACCCCTACGTCCGCGGCTACATCAATCTGCCGGAGGAGACGGCAAACGCGTTCCGCGGCGGACTGTATCACACCGGCGACCTTGCGCGAAAGGACGAAAACGGCAACCTGATCCTGCTGGGCCGCAGCGGAGATATGATCAAGATCAACGGCAACCGCATTGAACCTGCCGAGATCGAAGCCGCCGTCAAGCAGGCGCTGGGCATTGACTGGGCTGCCGCCAGAGGCTTTGACGAAGACGGCAAGAGCTTCCTGTGCGCCTACTATACCGCGGACGTCGAGGTGGATCCGACCGCGCTGCGGCAGGAGCTTATGAAGCGTCTGCCCTACTACATGATCCCCTCCTACTATATGCATATCGACTCCGTACCGCTGAAGGCGACGGGCAAGCTGGATCGCAAGGCGCTGCCGAAGCCCAACATCGAGGACTTCATGGAAGACTATGCCGCTCCGACCAACGACGTGGAAAAAACGCTTTGCGAAGCGATGGCGCGGGTCCTGAAGCTCTCCCGGATCGGCATCCATGACGATTTCTACGAGATGGGCGGCGACTCTCTGGGATCCATCGAGCTCATCACCGCATGCGAAGAGACGCTGCCCGGGCTGAATGCGGGTATCGTTTTCCGCGGGCGCACCCCGGAGAAGATCGCAAAGCTCTATGAGGAGCAGCTCCAAAACAGCGACGGCGATCCGGATGAAAAGAACGCAGCCTCGATGGAAAAAGAGCATCCCCTGACCACCGAACAGCTCTACATGATCGATTATCAGCTTTATACGCCCAATTCGACCATGTACAATCTGTTCTCGGTGATGAAGCTGAGCAAGGAAATGTTTGATTCCCGGATGCTGGCCGATGCTATGGAGACTGCCGTCAAGGCGCATCCTGCCCTGCTTACCACCTTCGGTTATAACGATGACGGTGAACTGGTACAGCGCTATACGCCGGAAATCTTCCATCCCGTTTCGGTAGAGAAACTCTCGGAATTTGAGTTTCGTTTTGTAAAGGATACGCTGGTTTATCCGTTCAAGATCGTCGGAGGACGGTTATATCGCTGCCGTGTATTTGAGACGGAAAAGGCGATCTATGCGTTTTTTGATGTCCACCACACCGTGTTTGACGGGACCAGTCTGAAAGTATTCTTAGGCAGCGTCGGCAAGGCTTTGATGGGTGCGCCGATCGATCCGGATTACTATTATCTGATGCTGCAGCGCCGGGAGGATGCGGTAAACACGGCGTTTTATGAGGAAAGCCGGAAATACTTCGAGGATCGCTACGACAACGTGGAGTGGTCCTCCTATCCGAACATCGACCATATGAGCCGCGAGAATTCAATGGGCGAGCTGTTCACCTCTCTGGGGTTGGAACAGCCCCAGATGAATGCCGTGGAGCGCGCATACAAGATCAGCCGCAATGAGTTTTTCATTACCGTCGCGGCTCTCGCTATCTCCGTTTACAACAACGCCCCCGACGTGAAGTTAAGCTGGATCTATAACGGACGCGAGGACGTGCAGAACATGACAAGCGTCGGTCTGCTGTTCCGCGACTTACCGATCGGCATTCGCTTCCATGACGGCGACACCATTCGCAATGTCTTTGCAGACGTTCACGAGCAGGTGCAGAAGGGCATTGAGCATAGCTGTTATCCCTATGTGGACAGCCGCAATCAGGTTGCAAACGGCGAGTCCGCCTATCTGCTTTACCAGCAGGATATTCGCGACATGGGCGGTATGGAGGGATTTGACGTCGAGACTGTTGACGTCCGTCAGAACCAGGCTGCCAGTCAGACCATTCTGGATATGGAAATTTTGGACGGTGCCGACGGGCTACAGCTGATGATCGACTATGCCGCCAGCCGTTATGAGGACAGCAGCATTGAGAAATTCAAGGATCTGTATGTGAAGACAGCCCAAACGCTTGCTACACACAACTCCCAGTCCGATATTACCATCGGAGAGATCAAGGCGAAGCTTGCCGATAAGCGGAACTTCTTTCAGATTGTCAAAGGAATCTTCAGCAGAAAGGCGTAACCGATGGCAGACAATCACCATTCCAATCAGGAGCAGGAGCTTTCCCAAAATTTTCGCTTTTGGTCGCTGCTGAAATTCGTTGCGCCCAGCATTTTCACCTTTGTATTCATCGCCGTATACCAGATGGTCGACGGTCTGTTTATTGAGCGATTTGTGGGTGATGAGGCGATTTCTGCCGTCAATCTTTTCTATCCGGTCATCTCGCTGTTCATCGCAGCCGGCGTCATGATCGGCACCGGCGGTAATGCGATCATTGTAAAGAAGGTCGGCGAAGGACGGCGGAAAGAAGCGGGCGAAAGCTTCTCGCGGATTATCGTCTTCACCGTGCTTTTGGGCATCGTCTTTACCGCAGTCTGCCTTGTGTTTGCGGACCCCATCATGCGCCTGTGCGGCGCAACGGACGGGACCATCGAGTATCTGCGTCCCTATTACATGACTCTGAGCGCTTTCTCTATTGCCATATTGCTGCAATCGGAGCTTGGGATTCTCATCATCGGTGAAGGTAAAACGGTAGTTGCCGCTTTGGTCATTATCGTGGGCGGGGTGCTGAACTGCGTGCTGGACTATGTGTTCATGAAGCATCTGCACATGGGGATCCGCGGCGCTGCCATCGCCACGGTGATTGGATATTGCAGTACCATCGTCTATGCCGTTTGGTTTTATGTGCTGGCAAAGAAAAGCTCTTACAAACTGGAGTTGGCAAAGCCGAATCTGAAAGAGATCGGACAGGTCTGCTTTAACGGCTCTTCGGATATGGTATCCAATCTCGCCCAGGGCGTGACGATCCTGATCCAGAACCATCTTGTTTTCCGCTGTTACGGGGATGTCGGCATCAGCGCGCTGACGGTGGTCACATATGTGCAGACCTTTATCATGATGGTGTTTATGGGCTTTACTTCGGCGGTGGAGCCGGTGTTCTCCTTCCACTACGGAAGCGGTAATGTCGAGATGCGAAAGCGGGTCTACCGACTGAGTATGCTATGGAGCCTTGTGCTCGGTTTCGTGACGATGGTACTGCTCTTTTTCCTGCGGCGACCGATCGTCGGAATCTTCTTCTCTCCGGGTTCGGACTTCTATACGATTGCGGAAAACGGCATGCTGCTGTCCCTGCCTGCCTGTCTGTTTGTCGGGATCAGCATTTTCGGTTCGGGACTGTTCACCGCCTTCTCCAACGGTCTGGTGTCGGGGCTTCTCTCCTTTGTGCGCACCTTTGTGGTGCTCGTTATCTGCCTTTACGGGCTCACCGCCCTGTTCGGCGGAACCGGACTTTGGCTGGCATGGCCGGCGGCGGAAGCGATCAGCCTCATCATTACCGTCATCGTGCTGCGGCATTATCGTCCGCGCTATCAATACTGATCTCGCGACTGTCCGATCATCACGACTGTGAACAATACATCATCAAATAACCCGTTTCGGGAGAAAAGGAGCAAAGCAATGACGATTCATAAAATCAAAAATGAAAAAATGCTGACGATCGCCCTCGAAGGACGGCTGGACACGACGACCGCGCCGGAACTGGAGACGGTTCTGAACGACGCGCTTGCGGGCGTGGAGGAGCTGACCTTCGATTTTGAGAAGCTCGATTATATTTCTTCCGCAGGGCTTCGCGTGCTGCTTGCGGCGCAGAAGACGATGAACAGGCAGGGCTCTATGAAGGTGATCCATGTGAATGAAATGATCCTGGAGATCTTCGAGGTCACCGGTTTTGCGGACATTCTGACCGTCGAATGAGTATTGCGCGGGAAAGTAAAAAGAGGATTCCATGAAGTGGCTGCGTCAACACATTACCGTCAAAAGCATAGCCGGCATCATACTGCTGCTGGTGCTGTTTTCCGTGGTCGTCGGCATCATCGGTTATCGGACCTTTACCGACGCGCTGCTGAATCAGTACGCGGAGGGGGCTTTTTTGACGGCGCAGACGGCTGCTGAGCTCGTAGACGCCGATAAAATAGACGAATACGCCCAAAGCGGCGGCGTTACCCCTGCATACACGGAGGTATGGGATCGGCTGGACCATCTGTGCAACACGTCAGGGTCAACCTTCATCTATGTGATCGAGCCCGACCGGTCGGATTATCGGCATATCACCTTTCTCTTTTCCACCATCGACCACGACAGTTCATATACCAAGTACGAGTTCGGCTTCGTGCGGGACACCACCAACGACGAGTACCGCGAGAAATACCGTGCGCTCTACGAGCTGGAAGCGGACCGGGAACTGGTGATCCGGGACAAGGGCAACATCGAGACCGATTCGCACATCACCGCCATGATCGGGCTCAAGGGGTCCGACGGTAGCGTGAAGGGGATCCTCTGCGTGCAGCGGCAGATGGACATCCTCGCCGGCGTACGCAGCACCTTCCTCAACAAGATCGCGCTTGCCGTCGTGACGCTGGTGCTGCTCGTGATCCTGGGACAGAGCTTATACCTGCATCGGGTGCTGCTGCATCCCGTCAACCTGATCACGGAGGAGGCGGCGCGGTTCTCCCGGGAGAATACGGCGTCCGCGCAGAAGTTGCAGAACGCCATCCGCAACAAGGACGAGATCGGGCAGCTGGCAAAGTCCATCGACACGATGGAGGAGCAGATCGAGACCTACATCTCGGATATCACGCAGATCACCGCCGAGCGGGAACGCATCAGCACGGAGCTGTCTCTCGCGACCCGCATTCAGGCGGCGTTCATCCCGCATCTGTTCCCGCCTTTCCCCGACCGGCCGGAGTTCGCGCTTTACGCGTCCATGGATCCCGCCAAGGAAGTGGGCGGCGATTTCTTCGATTTCTTCCTGATCGACGAGGACCATCTGGGACTGGTCATCGCCGACGTGTCCGGAAAGGGCGTGCCGGCAGCGCTGTTCATGATGGCTTCCAAGATCATCCTGCAGAGCTGCGCGATGCTGGGGCACGGTCCGGCGGCGACCCTGACCAAGACCAACGAGGCGATCTGCTCGAACAATCAGGAACAGATGTTCGTCACCGTATGGCTGGGGATCTTAGAGATCTCCACCGGCAGGCTCACGGCGGCAAACGCAGGGCACGAATACCCGGTGATCAAGGAGCCCGACGGCGACTTTGCCCTGCTGAAGGATAAGCACGGTCTTGTGATCGGCGGCATGAGCGGCGTCCGGTATCGGGAGTATGAGGTACAGCTGACGCCGGGAGCAAAGATCTTCGTCTATACGGACGGAGTGCCCGAAGCGAGCAACGCGGAAAACGAGCTCTTCGGTTCCGAACGCATGGTCGCCGCGCTGAACGACGCTAAGGACGAAGCGCCGGAGGCGATCCTGCGCAGCGTGCGCCGGGCGGTGGACGACTTTGTACAGGAGGCAGAGCAGTTTGACGATCTCACCATGCTCTGTCTCGAATATAAGGGTCCAAAGGCGGCGGCGCCCGTGAAGGAGCTGACCGTGGAAGCCACGGTCGAAAACATCTCCGCGGTGGCCGGGTTCGTCGAAGCGGAGCTGGACGCGGTCGACTGCCCGCCGAAGGCCAAGATGCAGATCGGCGTGGCGATCGACGAGATCATGGCGAACATCGCGCAATACGCCTATGCGCCGGGGACCGGTCCAGTAACCGTGCGGTTCGGATACGAGCAGGCGTCAAAAACGGCGACCCTGACCTTCCTGGACAAGGGCATGCCCTATAACCCTCTGGAAAAGAAAGACCCGGACGTGACCCTTTCCGCAGAGGACAGACCGATCGGAGGGCTGGGCATCTTTCTGGTGAAGAAGACCATGGACAGCATGGACTATGCATACAAATTCGGACAAAACGTCCTGACGATACAGAAACACCTATAAAAGGAGATTCAAAATATGAAGAAAGTATTGACTGTTTTACTGATTGCCCTGCTGATCCTCAGCGCTGCGGCCTGCACTAAGAAGAATGAATCCGACGCTCCGGCGTCTTCCTCGGTCGATCTGACCCAATGGAAGACCTTAGGCGACATCTGGGAGTATGAATTCTGGGGCTCCGTCGTCGAGGAAGGCACGTATATCCGGGCCTTCAAAGCGGAAGACGGATACTACCGCGTGGAAACGGACGTCCCGCAGGACGTGGCGGAGAAGCTGGACGCCATCGACTTTTTCGACAAGACAATGGAGGAGCAGGAAAAAGCGCTGATGAAGGATCTGCCCATCAAAACGATCATCAACCTTTCCGAGGTCCTGCTTTCTCAGAGCGATCTCGACGCATTGGCGGGCAAGACCGGTCAGGAGCTTTTGGATATGGGCTTCGTGCCGCAGGGCAGCAACGGCTTCAGCACGCAGGAGCAGCTCTCCTGGGCAACTTTGGAGAAGGGACCGTTCGTATATGAGGTTACCTTCCAGGAATACGTGGACGTCGACGACGATCCCAACATTGCGGCTGTCATCCGGCCGCTGACCGTGAAGAGCGTGACCTTTTCCGGCGTTTCCCAGTACGCGACGGACAAAGCGTTCGATATCAACGGCGGCAAATCGCTGGCGGACTATGAAGCAATGTTCAGCGGGGATTGATGCAAGGCTTGAAGCGATACCGACGATACCGCTTTGCAGCTGAGAAACAAAAAGACAGGACCGTTCATTGATACAAACCGCTATATCCGTATTGGGGCGGCGGAACCATACGAACACGCAGAGACGGAGATCATCATTCTTAACAATGTCGACGCGGTCACGGGCAGCCGCAACAGCAGGACGCCGGATATTCCGTAAATCAAAAAACACAGGGGCGAAGCCAAAAGGCTTCGCCCCGTTGCATGCAAACCGAAGGATCGGGATCACGGGTCCTTTTCGTTCACCGCTTCGCAGCATTCCGGAAACAGAACGCGGTTCACGATCCGGACGTAAACAGGAGAGTGCTCTCATGCGATTGTTCGGACAGAAGGAATCCGGAAGGAAAGCGGGAAACAGCCGGATATCCGACCGCTTTTGCGAAATCACGGAGTTTTTCGGCGATTGCTTTCCCGTCCTTTTTGAACGGTATCGGGAGGAGCTTGTTCCGTTCCTGTACGGCTTTATGCAGAGCATCGAGGACGCCGAGGAGCTGATGCCGGACTCGTTTGCCGAGATCGCCGCCGGTCCGACGGCATTCTTTGTGAAGCGCAGTGTTGATCGCAAACAAACCAAAACCGAACAGAACCAGCACGGAGGGAAAATGATGAAAACGAACCGAAACAATGATCCGTGGATCAGGGGGATTTCCCTGCTTTTGAGCCTTCTCATGTGCGTTGCACAGCGGCATTGCACCTTCGGAGCGTGAAAACACCTCATCCGCCTTCGCTCACGCTACGGCGTACACACTTCCCTTCGCTTCGTTGCTGCGGTAGATCGCGCGCTTCGTACGCGTACCATCCACAGGGGGAAGGCTTTGGGTGCGCATGTACAGAGGCCCCCTTGTGTAAAGGGGTTGTCGGCTGTAGGCCGACTGGGGGATTGTCATGTCCGTGGGCGTAACGCATCGACAATCCTCCCGTCTCGCTTCGCGATCCTCCCTCCTTTACACAAGGAGGGCTTTTGATTTGCGTACCATCCACAGGGGGAAGGCTTTGGGTGCATATATACAGAGGCTTCTCCTTGAGGAGAAGCTCCGCCGAAGGCGGTGATGAGGTGTCAACCAAAGCGGCATCATGCCCGCAAATCGCCCGCGCAGCGGCACAATCTTGCCCTCCCTGTGGATGGTACGCGCAGGAAGCGCGCGATCTACCGAAGCAACGAAGCGAAGTGTTAAAAGGGAGGGTGGCGAGGAACGAGCCGGGAGGGTTGTCGACATCCCCCTTGCCGCGGCAATCTTTCCCTTGCGCGCGGGCAGAGGATGTGATACAATATATAATCGGGAAAACAGAAATCACATAAGGGGGTTTTTGCATATGAAACGGAACGGAACGAGGCGGCTTTATGCGGCGCTTTTGGCGCTTTTCATGGTCCTTGTGCTGCTGCCGGTCGGCGCGGCAAAGGCAGCGGACGAAGGATCCCTTGCGGTCGGCGGCACAGATATCGATCTGTCGCAGAACGGCAGCTACTGTGACGGCAAGATCGTGTTCGAGATCATCGACGGCAAGAACGTCCTGACGCTGAACGGTTATAAGCTCGAGAATTATAACGGCAACGGCATCTCCGCAGACGGGATCGACCTTACGATCGTCGGCAGCGCAGAGATCGGCGTGACCGGTGCGGTCTCATCTGCGATCTCAGTATACGAGAGCAATCTGACGCTGAACGGGGACTTTACCCTGCGCGCGCAGAGTGTGACCGGCGCGACGCTTGATGTCTACGGCTATCTCACCGTCGAGGGCGGCGCGCTGGACGTCGAGAATACCGGCGAAGGGAGGAATGCCATCTACGTATATGACCGCATGACGGTCAACGGCGGCACCGTCCATGCCAAGACAAACGGTGCAAAGGCGATTTCTGCGAGAGACGGCATAACCCTGAACAACGGCGAGGCGTTCCTTTCGGGCAATGCAAACGCCTCCGAGGTGTTCATCGGCAAACAATACCCGCTCTATGTCGGCGGCGAACAGGTCAACGATCTCAACAAGGGCGATATCTTCGGGGACGGCACGGCGAAGTTCGAGATCATCGACGGCAAGAACGTCCTGACGCTGAACGGTTATAAGCTCGAGAATTATAACAGCAGCGGCATCTACGCAGACGGGATCGACCTTACGATCGTCGGCAGTGCAGAGATCAGCGTGACCGCATCTGCAATCGCTGTAAACGGCAATCTGACGCTGAACGGGGACTTTACCCTGCGCGCAGACAGACAGACCGGCGCGGCACTTGTTGTCGTCGGCAATCTCACCGTCGAGGGCGGCGCGCTGGATGTCGAGAATACTTACGAAGGGAATGGAGCCATCAGTATTCCAGGCACCATGACGGTCAACGGCGGTACGGTCCACGCCAAGGCAAACGGCACAAATGCGATTTATGCGCGCATCATTCTGAACAACGGCGAGCAGTACCTTTTGGGCGATGCATACGCCTCCGAGGTGTTCATCGGCAAACAATACCCGCTCTGGGTCGGCGACGAACAGGTCACCGATCTCAACAAGGGCGATATCTTCGGGGACGGCACGGCGAAGTTCGAGATCATCGACGGCAGGAACGTCCTGACGCTGAACGATTATAAGCTCGAGAATTATAACGGCGTCGGCATCTCCGCAGATGGGATCGACCTTACGATCGTCGGCAGCGCAGAGATCGGCGTGACCGGTGCGGCCTCATCTGCGATCTCAGTATACGAGGGCAATCTGACGCTGAACGGGGACTTTACCCTGCGCGCGCAGTGTGAGAACGGCATGGCACTTTTTCTCTTCGGCTATCTCACCGTCGAGGGCGGCGCGCTGGACGTCGAGAATACCGGCGAAGGGTCCGAAGCCATCTACGCACACGGCGCCATGACGGTCAACAGCGGTACGGTCCACGCCAAGGCAAACGGTGCAAAGGCGATTTCTGCATACAGCATCACCCTGAACAACGGCGAGCAGTACCTTTTGGGCGATGCATACGCCTCCGAGGTGAAGATCGGCGTCCCGGTCGAGCACACCGTCACCGTCGTCGGCGGTACGGCGGACAAGACGTCAGCCAAAGCGGGCGATACCGTGACCATCACGGCGGACGACGCGGAATACGGGTACGCTTTCCTGCAGTGGGAGATGCTGGAAGACGTGGAATTCGCGAAGGGCGACGCCTTAACGACCACCTTTAAGATGCCCGATCATGACGTGACGGTCACTCCGGTCTACAAGGAGATTCTGATTTCGGACATCGACGATCAGACCTACACCGGCGAGGAGATCACGCTGACCTTCGGCAGGAATGACTTGACGCTGGATGGCGTGGACGTCACTTTGATAAACGGTACCGACTACTCGCTGACCTACGCGAACAACGTCGACGCGGGCACGGCGACGGTGACCGTGACCTTCCATGACCGCGTGACCAAAGAGCCGGACGTTCGCATGGGCACGAAGAGCAAGACGTTCAGGATCCACCCCGCAAGCATTGCCGCGGCGGAGGTCGCCGAGATCGTCGATCAGACCTATCAGGGCAAAGCGCTGACCCCCGAACCGACGGTGACGTGGAACGGAAAGGTTCTTGAAAAGGATACCGATTATACGCTGCAGTATTTCAACAACGTGAACGTCGGTACGAACCCCTACGTTACGGTTACGGGAAAGGGCAATTTCGATGAAAACACCGACGTGGGGCAGAGCTTCAGGATCATCCCGGCGCCGCTTACGATCACGGCAATCGATCAGGAATATATCTATAACGGCTACCAGCAAGGCGAGGGCGATACGGTCTATGCGACCCCCGCCGAGATCGCCCAAAAGGTCACGGTCGAAGGCTTGCAGGGCGACGACAAGCTGACAAGCGTCATTCTTGACGGGGATGCAACCGAGCCCGACACCTATCCGGGCAGGATCCAACCGTCCGATGCCGTGATCGGCAACGCGACCGGCACAGTGACCGGGAATTATGAGATCACCTATGTTCCGGGCACGCTTACGATCAAACCGTGCTATTATACGATCACGTTCGTAAACGAGGACGGCACGGAGCTGCAGAGCGGTGAAGTCCTGTTGGGCAAAACGCCCGCCTACACCGGCAAGGAACCGACCAAGCCCGCGACTGCGCAGTACACCTATACCTTTGCGGGATGGAAGGATGAAAACGGGATCGAATACGGACTGACGGACGATCTGCCCGCGGCCAACGGCGATATGACCTACACGGCGGTCTATACAAGTACGGTCAACGAGTACACGATCACGTTTGTGAACGAGGACGGCACGGTGCTGCAGGAGGAGCTGATCGCCTACGGCGAGACGCCCGAATACACCGGTGAGGAACCGACCAAGCCCGCGACCGCGCAGTATACCTACATCTTCGCGGGCTGGACGCCGGAGGTCGTGCCGGTCGCTGGGGATGCAACCTATACCGCAACGTATACAAGTACGCTGAACAAGTACACGATCGAGTTCAACGCAGAGGATGTGCAGTTCAAAGGCGCGACGCCGTATGTGATCGCGAACGGCAGCGCACAGGAGCCGCGGGTCGTTGTGAAGAACGCAGAGGGCGAGATCGTGCCGGAGGATAGCTACGACGTCGCGTATCGGGAGAACACCGCGCCGGGCACCGGGTTTGCGTACGTCACGTTCAACGACGGCTCGGACTACACGCTGCGGGCGGTTTTCAAGATCTATATCCGGTCGACGGAGGAAATGACCGTTGAGAATACCGCCGAAGGCATCCGCCTCTCATGGGCGCCGGTCGAAGGCGCCGCGGGCTACATCGTCTACCGCCGCGCATGGAACAATACGCGCGGAAGCGCATGGACGACGTTCGAGCGCTGGTTCAATACGACCGAAACGACGTGGACGGACGGCTCGGACGCGGATCACAAGGTCTATGCCGGCACGCGGTATCAGTACGGCGTCAAGGCGTATTTTGAGCCGCATGCGGACGCGGTGACGGGACAGACGATCGGCGGCGCGTTCGACAACTACAATCTCGGAACGGTCGGTCCGCTGGTCACCACGGTACGCATCACCACGCGCACGCTGAAATCGGTCACGCCGGGCACGAAGCGGATGACGGTCAAGTGGGAAGGCTCCAAATACTTTACGGGATATCAGATCCAGTATGCGACGGACGAGAGCTTTGCGTCCGGCGTGAAGTACACTTGGGTTAAGGACGCTGCGACCTATGAAACATGGATCGGCAATCTGACAAGCGGAGGGACCTACTGGGTGCGTGTGCGTTCGTATCATGAGTTCGAGGGCATGACCTACTACGGCGGATGGTCGAACGCGTTGTCCTGCACGGTCAAATAACGGAGCAGACGTTCGCCCTGCGCAAAGTACGGGCGGCATAAAACAAAACACAAGGAGGCGAAGCCGCATCGGCTTCGCCTCCGTTTCATTCAGCCCGAGATATCGGCATGACGTCTCTGGAGGCGCGCGCAGAGCAAAGATCCGGCAGTAAAACGAACATCAATATCATGCGGTGCTTCATCGAAATTTGTCCGGATGAACGGTAAACAAATCAAGAAAAAAGTTCCAAAATTGTTTATATTTTTATTGTTCTTTTTACCGATTATGGTATACTTTATATAATATAAAATTGTTGGCTTTGTTTGCTGTCAGGGGGATATCTGCTGCATGCTCAAGTGTATGACGGCGGTCTTGCTTGCAATCGAACTGTTTGCGGCGTCGTTTATTCAAATCCCGATCGGTATCGTGAAAAAGGAACAGGCGCGTTCCTCTTACAGCGATGCCGTTTTCGGCGATGTTTTGGGCGATTCCTCCAACAAAGACCTTTCCGTACCGCTCCATACACAGCTTGCTTTTTCGCATACGACCGCAGCGGAGATCAAAGAGCCGCCCTCGGTTGTATATGAGGATACGATCTTCATCACCAATCTGAATCAGCTGCTTGCCATCGGGTCCGACCAAGCCGTCACCGACACGGATATGACCGAAGACGGATTCGGCAGGGGAAAGCCGCTCTCCCATTCCGACGGAACGCCCGCCGTCTAATCCGGCGCGGCTTCTTACTATCTTGTAAATGATATTCTGCTTCCCCAAGGAGGGGCGTTCAAATGACCGCTTTTGTCAAGGGTAGTTTCAACATTTTTCCAAAACACGCACTAAACAAAAAATAGGTGCGTGTTTCGCATTATTGCTATATTGACTTTATCGGATTTCTTGTTCGATTGTACGGAACTCATCTGTATTGAAAAAATCAATCAGAGAGATTTCAAGCCCGTCGCAAATCTTTTTCAGCGTCACAACGCCTGGATTTCGGCTTGCTCCGTTTATGATGTTTTTCAGCGTAGAGGGAGGCAGTGCAGAAATACGCGCCAGTCCGTTGATCGACAGACGCTTCTCATCACATAGATCCAGTATTCTCTTTACAACATATTCTCTTGTATCCATATCCAACTCCGAATGAAAGGTTATTATCATCGTAACAAGGAAAAACATATAAAATGGTCTATATATAGTCTCATTCGGGCGCAATAAAGTGCTTTCTGTGGGTAATAGGTACAACAGGAGGCAAATACATGACGGAAAAGAGATATGGGTATGTTCGTGTGTCGAGCAGGGATCAAAACGAGGCTCGACAAATACTGGTCATGCAGGAATTCGGAATAGAGAAAACCGACATTTACCTGGACAAGCAGTCAGGAAAGGATTTCGATCGGCCACAATATTAGAGACTTCTGCGAAAACTGAAGCCGGACGACACGGTTGTGATAAAAAGCATTGATCGGCTTGGGCGTAATTACCAGGAGATTCTGAATCAATGGCGGATTATCACAAAAGAGAAAAAAGCTGCGATAGTGGTCTTGGATATGCCGCTGCTGGATACGAGACAAGGTCGTGACTTAACCGGAACGTTGATTGCGGATATTGTTTTGCAGTTGCTTTCATATGTTGCGGAGATGGAGCGATCCTATATCAAGCAGCGTCAAGCGGAAGGGATTGCGGCTGCGAAGTTGCGGGGGGTTAAGTTCGGAGCGCCGCCGAAAGAACGGACAGTTTTATACTATGAATTGCTGTCGCAATGGCAAGAAGGCATGGTTACAGCAAGAGCTGCCGCATCGAAATTGGGTATCCATCATAAGACCTTTTTGCGTTGGGCAAAGCAGGAATAATATTCAGAAAACGGGATTATTTAGTGAACATTTTGCGCCAGACTATGTTACAATTACAAACGGATTATTATAGGTGCAATAAAGTGACTTTCTGACGGTTTTTGATGTTAGAAGTTAAGAACAATTGCCCGGCGCAAAATGTCCAAGAAAGGCGCGAAAAATTCGCCGTGCCGCTATGTCGGATCGGTTTATACGAACGATCTGATCATCTGCGCGCACAACTATTCATCGCACTTCGGCAGACTGAAGGAGCTGAAACAGGGGGATGAGATCATTCTGGTCGATATGAACGGGGAGATCTATACCTATCACGTTGAACTGACCGAGGAGATCCACCGGTACAACGTCGAGGATATGATCTGTTCCGGCTACGATCTGACGCTGTTTACCTGCACGCTCGACGCCGTCAGCCGCGTGACCGTCCGCTGCACGAGAGACGCCTGAATGAGGGAGAGATCCCACTTCTTGTGCGGCAGGATCCGGCGCGAAGCAACCGCGGACGCAGGGATCAGCCGAACGGCTGCAACAGAATGAAACGCCTCCGAGCCGTACGGTTCAGAGGCGTTGCCGCGTCTATGGGGGATGGATTGCATCTTCGTTCGGGATATGATAGACTGAACGCATCGATTGAAGCAAAAGGAGGGCAGCGCCGTGCAAACACTTTTTACCGCCGAAGCCGCAGCGATTCCCGAAGTTCCGTGGAACGTCTATCCGAGACCGCAGATGAGACGCGAACGCTGGCTTTGCCTGAACGGAACGTGGGAGCTGTCGTTCGGAAACGCCGTGCAGAAGATTCGTGTGCCGTACTGCCCGGAAAGCCTGCTGTCCGGCTTGCGGCAAAAGCCGAAGATCGGAGAAGCGCTGCGGTATCGGAGGACTTTTTTGGTGCCGGAGGACTGGCGGGGGATGCGCGTCCTGCTGCATTTCGGCGCCGTGATGCGCAAGACCGTTGTGACCGTCAACGGCGTCGAGACCGCGCGGCACGAAAACGGCTATCTGCCGTTCTCGGCGGATATCACCGACGCGCTGCGCACCGGTGAAAACGAGCTGTGCGTTGAGGCTGTCAACGATCTGGACGTTCGGTATCCATATGGCAAGCAAACCAAAAAACGCGGCGGAATGTGGTATACGCCCTGCTCGGGCGTCTGGCAGACGGTGTGGCTGGAGCCGGTGCCGGAACGGTATATTCGTTCTTTGCAGATCACAAACGGTCCGGACTGGGCGGAAATCCGGGCGGAGGGCGTCGAGACCGGCACGGTCCGGCTGAACGATCGGACGTTTCCGCTCGAAAACGGAACCGCAAGGATCCCGGTCGACGATCCGCATCCGTGGACGCCGGACGATCCGTATCTGTATGCCTTTACGCTGCACTGCGGCGCGGATACGGTGCAGTCCTATTTTGCGCTGCGCACGCTTTCGATCGAGACGGTCGGCGGCGTCCCGCGCCTGTGTCTCAACGGCAAGCCGTACTTTTTCAACGGACTTCTGGATCAGGGCTACTGGAGCGACGGGCTGTATACGCCCGCGACGCCCGAGGGCTTTGAACGGGACGTCCTTGCCATGAAGTCTTTGGGCTTCAATACGCTGCGCAAGCACATCAAGGTCGAGCCGGACCGGTTCTATTACGACTGCGACCGGCTGGGCATGATCGTGTTTCAGGACATGGTCAACAACGGCGTGTACCGCTATGTGCGGGACACGGTGCTTCCGACGCTCCATTTCCAAAAACGGCGCGACAAGCGCCTGAACCCCGATCCGGAAACGCGGCGCATCTTTTCGGACAGCATGGAGGCAACGGTCCGGCATCTTGGAAACCACCCGTGCATCTGCCTTTGGACGATCTTCAACGAGGGCTGGGGACAGTTCTGCGCCGACGACGCCTATACGAAGCTGAAAGCGCTCGATCCGAGCCGATGGATCGACAGCACTTCCGGGTGGTTTCATCAGCATCTTTCCGACGTGGACAGTCTGCACATCTATTTTGACAAGCTGCATCTCGGAAAAGAAAACAAGCCGCAGCTGCTTTCCGAGTTTGGGGGCTATGTGTGGAAGGTTCCGGAGCACAGCTATAACCTTGAAAAAACCTACGGCTATAAAGTATTCGACACGCGCGAAGCGTATGTGCAGGCGCTGCGTGCGCTGTATCAAAGTCTGATCCCGCTGATCCGAAAGGGGCTTTGCGGCGCGATCTATACGCAGGTTTCCGACGTGGAGGACGAAACGAACGGATTGTTCACCTTCGACCGCGCCGTATTGAAGCTGCAGCCGAAGGAGTGGGCGGATGTGAAAACAGCGATCTGCGAAACGGATCCGTATCATTGTGCTTCGGATTTTCGCAACAGTCGGGACTTTGTAACAAATTCGTGCAGATTTTGACACATTTGCGTGCTACAATACAGCTATGAAAGAAAGCAGAAAAAAGATATTTGCCCTTCTGTGCGCGGCGGCGCTGCTGTTTGCCGCATGCACGGGCGATAAACAAAAAACGACGGATACGATCCGGACGGAAGCGGAAGAAACCGCTGCGGCGACGGTCGAAGAGGAGATCGTGATCGTACCGGATCCGACCTCTGCGGAGAACGGTCCGGTCGATCTCGACGATTACACCGGCTTCTATACGAACGACGGCGAGGACCTGATCGCGATCGAAAAGACCGCGGACGGGTACGCGATGTCGGTCGTGCTGTACCGGATCATTGGCATGGACGAGGGCGAGGTCTTTGCGTCCGAGGCGGGCGCCGTCTTCCGTTCCGTCGACCCCGAGGGCAATCCGATCACGGTCACGTTTTATCGGGACGGGGAGCAGTACGCGCTGCGCGCGGACGAAAGCACCTGGGAATATCTCGCGCCGGGAACGGTCGTCTCCGGGTTTGAACGGACAGAGGAACTGCCTTCTCCCACAGGCGAATACGGCGAGCAGACCGATTCGGAAGCTGTCGCCGAACAACCGCGCGGTCACTATACGTTTCAGCCCAAGGTCTGCCCTGTGTTTATGGAGGAGGTCTTCGGGAAGGATATGTGCGAGGCGTGGTTCAACCTTGTCGACGCGGTGCTGAAAGGCGAAAACACCTTTGCCTGCAAGGATCAGTATACCTATGACTGGATGATGGGGCAGTTCCGGGAGTATCTGCTGCCGATCCTTCCGGAGCTTATCGACTACGCATGGGATCGCGAGCATTCCGTGATCGACGGCGTCGCGAGCTTTACATGGCTCGTCCCGCCCGAGGAGGCAAAGGCGCGGATCGAAGCGTTCGGAGAACAGATCGAAGGGATCCTGAACGAGGTCTTTTCGGATGATGATTCGGACTTTGAGAAGTGTCTTGCCCTGTATATTTACTTTTCCGACCATTATACATACGACTGGGATACCTATGAGAAAATGAGCGACGAGCCAGTGGACTATACCTCGTGCTATCGGTTCTTCCGGACCGGGATCGGCATCTGTCACGAGATCTCGTCGGCGTATTCCTATCTGCTGCTGCAGGCGGGCGTGCAGGCGACCACGATGAGCGGGAACCGCGCCTACGATGAAGCCGGGCATCAGTGGAGTTATGTGCGAATCGACGGGCATGAATACCACATCGACCCGACCTATGTGCTCGGCACCGGCGGCGCGCTGCGGTACTTTATGATGACCGACGAAAAGCGCGAGGAAGAGGATTTCTACAAACCGGAGACGTTCTATGCCGTGTCCCATTACGCGCAGGACCATCCGCATCCCGACTATGTTGCAAACGACGATACGTTCGCTCCGCTGTGGGAGCATATGTTTGAATCGCTTGACCGCAGGAACCGGACCGTGATCTGCGCGCCGGAGGAGAACGATTACGGCGAGTGGGCGCATGTTACGTTCGACTATGCCGGGCATTGAACCGGGATCCGTTCGGGCAGAACGCTTTGCGCTGCGGCGATGCGGAACGAGGGAGATCCTGCAAAACGGCAAAGGCAGGTGTAAGCAATGAAACGGACGCCGATCGATGAACGGAAGCTTCCGGACTATACGCGCGGCGAGGAGATCATGAATATGGTCAGCCATATCGTCGGCGGCGCGATCGGGATCGCGGTGCTGGTGTTTGGCGTTCTGTTTTCGGCGCACAAGCGCGACGTGTGGGGCATCGTCAGCGTTTCCGTCTACGGCGCGGCGATGATCTGGCTCTATACGATGAGCAGCATCTATCACGGGCTCCGACCCGGCCGCGGCAAAAAGGTGATGCAGGTGCTGGATCACTGCACGATCTACGCGCTGATCGCGGGGACCTATACGCCGATCCTGCTGGCGGGCATTCGTCCGCTGTATCCGGTGCTCGCGTGGGTCTGCTTCGGGCTTGAATGGGGACTTTTGGCACTCACGGTGACGCTGACCGCGATCGATCTGAAGAAATACAACGTGCTTTCGATGATCTGCTATATCTTTATGGGCTGGCTGATCATCTTTGCCGTACCGCAGACGGTCGAGGCGATGACGCTTCCGGGATTTTACTGGCTGCTTGCGGGCGGCGTCGCCTATACGGTCGGCGCGATCCTGTACGGCATCGGCAGCAAAAAGCATTGGTTCCACTCGATCTTTCATCTGTTCGTGCTGCTCGGCAGCATTCTGCAGGCGACGGCGATCCTTTTCTATGTACTGCGCTGAGGCGCGCAATTTTGCGAAGATCGCGGCGATTCACGAAAAAAAACACCGGCATTGCGGAGAACCGCGCGCCGGTGTTTTGTTGTGCGTCAATTCTTTTTGGCGGCTTGTTTCTTTCGACGCTCGATGTTGCGCTGCGCCTGCTTTCTGCCCGCCTCCGAGACCGTATTCTTTCCTAAGGCTTCCTGGTACTTGCGGGCTCTTCGATCGTGTACATTTTCGCCGGACGGCTTGATGTCGCCCGCCTTGGTCAGCGCCCACTTGGTGAGCAGCGGACCTACGAGCTCATAGATCAGAACGCTGAACAGAATGATGTTCTTAATCAGGATACCGTCGGATGTTCCGAGCTTCGCCGCGGTCACACACATGCCGAGCGCAACGCCCGCCTGCGGCAGAAGCGTGATGCCGAGGTATTTTTTAACCGTCGGATCGCATTTCGACGCGGAGCAGCTCACATAGGCGCCGACATATTTGCCTGCCGAACGGGCAAGGATATAGACGATTCCGATCAGGATGACGGCGCCGCTCGACAGCACGCCGAGCTCCAGCTCTGCGCCGCTCAAAACAAAGAACAGCGCGAACAGCGGCGCGGTCCATTTGTTGGCGCGCTCCATCAGATCCTGCGCAAGCGGACAGATGTTGCAGAACACCGTGCCGAGCATCATGCACACCAGAAGCGTCGAGAAGGAGATCCTGACGCGTCCGATCTCAAAGGAGATCATCGACAGCGCGACGGTGAGCACAACAAAGGCGATGGTCAGGGAAAGACGGTTCGAGTTGGAGAAGAACGTACGTTCCAGCATCGTGAGGACCCATCCGAGGAAAGCGCCGAGCGCCAGCGACGCGACGATCTCGATCAGCGGCTCGACCAGGATCCCGATGAGATCCGTCTGCCCGGTCACCATGGAGGTCGCGATCCCGAAGGAAACGGAGAACACCGCAAGCCCCACGGCGTCGTCCAGCGCGACGATCGGCAGCAGGATATCGGTCAGCTTGCCCTTCGCCTTGTACTGCCGTACGACCATCAGCGTTGCGGCAGGCGCGGTGGCGGATGCGATCGCACCGAGCGTGATCGCCGCTTCGACGGACAGCTTATCGGGCATCAGGAAATGGAGCGCAACGAGCAGCACGTCGACCAGAAGCGTTGCCGCCAGCGCCTGAAAGATACCGACGATGATCGCCTGTTTGCCGATCGTTTTGAGCTGCGAAAGCAAAAACTCATTGCCGATGGAAAACGCAATGAAGCCGAGCGCGGTATTCGTGATGACGGACATGCTCTCCACTTCCGCCGTGCTTGCAAACCCGACGCCCTCGATGCCAAGCCTGCCGAGGCAGTGCGGACCGACGATGAGACCCGCGATCAGAAACGCCGTCACGTCCGGCAGATGCAGTTTCAGAAGTTTGAATAAACGCGTCATTAAAAGCCCGATCAAAAGCGCGAGCGCCGCCGCAAGCAATGTTCCCATGATACTCCTCCGTTTCGTCAACAAGATTGTATCATAGCACAAAGAAACAGAAAGTCAAGAGGCGAAAACCGGAATCGGCGCCGCACGGATCCGGATTTTTGGATTGCCACGAAAAGGAATAAGGTATATAATAAAAAAGATTCGGGAGGGTTTTCCTCCGGACAATTCACATCGATTCCGGGAGGTTCTTATGGGCAGAAACGCATTGCCGACGGACGCGGGCGGGTTCGTGCTGCTCAGCGATTTTGTACCGCATATCGTGCAGGAGATCCGCTACTATTCCACCTACAATTTCATCGGCGAGCGCATCGACGGCTACGAGGAGCCCGTCGCGCTTCTGACGCGGGAGGCGGCGCGCGCGCTGAAGGCGGTCAGCAACGAGATGATCGTGCAGGGATATCGGCTGAAGGTGTTCGACGCCTATCGCCCCGCGACGGCGGTGAAGCAGTTCATTCTTTGGGGCATCGAGGACACGGACGTCCGCATGAAGCCGTATTTTTATCCGGATCTGATGAAGCAGGACCTGTTCGCCGAGGGCTACATCGCCAAGCAATCGAGCCACAGCCGCGGCAGCGCGGTCGATCTGACGCTGCTCGACATGCGCACCGGCAAGGAGCTGGACATGGGCAGCCCGTTCGACCTGTTCAGCCCGCTGTCCCATCCGGACTGTCCGGACGTGACCACGGAGCAGTATGAAAACCGGATGCTGCTGCAGCACGCGATGGTCCGGAACGGCTTTGCGCCGATCGACTGCGAGTGGTGGCACTTTGCGCTTCGGGACGAGCCCTATCCCGACACCTATTTCACATTTCCCGTCAGCGCCGCCGTGCTCTCGGGCAGATGAACGAAAAGCCCGGACCGATCCGAACGAAAGGAGACGCCGCCTTGACTTCCCAAAAGACTCAGAACGATCCGCAAGCGCTTTCCCCGCTTGCGCTGCGTCCGCATCACGGCATGTGCTTTCAATTCTATGAGGGAAAGGGCTACAGCGCGGAATTTACCGACCACATGGGCGGCGTGATCCGCGCGCTGAGCGAACGCCCGGATACGCCGGTGCGGCTGACGCTTTCGGCGGACGTCGTCTGCGAACGCTGCCCGAACAATGCGGACGGGATCTGTCAAAGCGCGGACAAGGTCACGCGCTACGACGCGGCAGTTCTGCGCGTCTGTCATCTTTGCGAAGGCGACGAACTCTCTTTTGCGGACTTTACGGCGCGGGTGAAGGAACACATCCTCGACGCGGGTCTGCGGCGCAGCGTCTGCGGCGACTGCGAATGGGACGCGATCTGCGCAAAGCATCGGAGGGACCCATGATCGTACTGATCACCGGCGCGTCGCACACGGGCAAGACCGTGCTCGCGCAGCGTCTTTTGGAAAAGATGCAGATCCCGTATCTGTCGATCGACCATCTCAAGATGGGGCTGATTCGCAGCGGGCAGACCGACCTCACCCCCGAGGACGACGACGCGCTCACGCCGTATCTCTGGCGGATCGTGCGTGAGATCATCAAGACCGCAATCGAAAACCGGCAGGACCTGATCGTCGAGGGCTGCTATGTGCCGTTCGACTGGCGGCGGGACTTCGACGAGCCGTATCTTAAAGAGATTCGCTTTCTCTGCCTTGCCATGACGGACGCGTATATCGACGCGCACTTCGACGCGATCCTTTCGCACGCCTCAGACGTCGAAGCGCGGCTCGACGATTCCTACTGCACCGTGGAAAAGCTGAAAGCCGACAACCGCGCCGTAGCCGAAGGCTTTTTGAGGGCGGGCGAAGCGGTCACAAGGATCGAAACGAACTGGGAAGCGGTGATCGAAGCGCTTCGGAACCGGTTCTGAGATCGCCGGTGTTACGCAGGGGGGTCAGCGTTACATTTTGCTGTCAGGCAGACCGGCATATGGTAAACTGTTAATTCGGGAGGAATGTCATGAGACTGGAACCGTTTCAAAAGGGCGACAGGGCGCTGTATGAAGCGCTTGTGTTCAACGAAGAAGCGATGCGCAAAAACTACGGCAGGACGTTTACAAAAGCGGAAGCGGAGCTGCTGTTTTCGGCGATGCTTGAGGCGAATGCAGCGGGACTGTTCGGGTTTTACAAGGTCATCGTTCCCGCCGCGGACGGCGAAACGTATATCGGCATGGGCGCGCTGAATCCGAACGACGGCGCCTTTGAGATCGAATACATGCTGCTGCCCCGATACTGGAACCGCGGATACGGCACGGCGCTTGTCGAAACGCTCCTTTCCATGGCGAAGGCGTCCGATCTGCATCGAACGGTCGAGGCGATCACGGACCCCGACAATACCTATTCCAAGCGGATCCTGCAAAACGCGGGCTTTGCGCTTGTGAAGCGATACACAAACGAGGACGGCGACCCCGCGGAGCTGTACCGGAAGGAGCTGTGAAGGAGGAGAGCGCATGAGATCCATCGAGGAATTGCTTGAGACGCCGTATCAAATCATCGATATTCTGCCGGAGCAGGTGAAAGCGGACAGCCCGGGACAGTTCTTTGCCGTCGAGCGATACTTTTTGGAGTCGTCGCGTCTCTCGACGGTCAAGCGGAAACACGCCGATCTCGTTCTGAAACTGAACTGCTATCGCGCCGTTTCGCTGGATGAAGAGACGGAACCAAACCCGAAGCCGGAGCGGATCGCGGAAGCGATCATGACACGTTACGTCTGCATTCGGATCGGCGACATGCTGATCACGTCCGCGCCGGATGATCTGTATCTCACGGTGTACAACGCGGATGAAGCGCTTCTGCGCCTTTTGCACACACTGTGTATCGGAGAAGGGCTGTATCTCTGGCAGCCGGAACAGGAGTAAACGATGGCAAACCTGATCGTGGTATGCGGACCGCAGGCGGTCGGCAAGATGACGGTGGCGGAAGCGCTGCGCGACAAGCTCCGTTATAACATGATGATGAATCACGACAGCATTGAGCTCAGTGACAGCATCTTCGGCTTCGGCACGCCTGCGCAAAAGGCGCTGAGCAGCGCGATCCGCGAAAACGTGTTCGCGCTTGCGATACGGCACAACGTGGATCTGATCTTTACCTTCGTCTGTGCATTCGACGAGCCGGAAGATGTACAGTACCTCAAAAACCTCGAAGCGCAGTTTGCGCAAAGCGGCGGGCAGTTCTATTTCGTCGAGCTTTCCGCGGCGCTTGAAGCGCGGCTTGCCCGCAACGAGACGCCGCACCGCATGGAGCGGAAGCCCTCGAAGCGCAATACGGAATGGAGCAGGCGGGACATTCTGGAGACCGCGAAACGGTACCGGCTGAACACGGACGCGGGCGAAACGCTGTTTTATCATCATCTGAAGATCGACAACACAGACCTTTCTCCGGATGAGGTCGCCGACCGCGTGATCGCGGCGTTCGGGCTTGTGCCGAACGAAAAGGATGAAAAGGGATACCGCTTCGGCGTGTAAAGGAGATAAATATGGAAAATCGGATCGACATCGTCGGCGGATTTTACGAGAAGTGCGACGAGGACGGAAGACTGCTCCGCTCGCGGCACGGGCAGCTGGAATATTATGTGACCATGCAGTATATCCATCGCTTTGCGAATAAAGGCGCAAGGGCGCTGGAGCTCGGCGCCGGCACGGGGCGATATTCGATCGCGCTTGCGAAGGAGGGCATGGACGTCACCGCCGTGGAGCTTGTTCAAAGCAATCTCGATATCCTCAAAGAGCACGGAAAAGGGCTTGACAACCTGCATGCGTACCGGGGCGACGCGACGGATCTTTCGCGATTCCCAAACGACGCCTTCGATCTGACGCTTGTGTTCGGACCGATGTATCACCTCTATGAGCCGGAGGATGTGCAAAAGGCAATCGACGAGGCGATCCGCGTCACAAAGCCGGGCGGCGTGCTGCTCTTTGCGTTCCTGTCCGTATACGGCATTCTGTACGCGAACTATTTCCGGAATAACTGGGCGGCGGGGCAGGAAGAAAACTTTACGGACGATCACCGCGTGCGGCATTTCAAGGAGCAGCTGTTCACCGGCTACGACATCACCGAGTTCGAGCGGATGTTTGCGGACAAGCCGGTCGAATACATCACGACCGTCGGCACGGACGGCGCGCTGGAGACGATCGAGGGCCGCGCGGATTTTGCGATTTCGGATGCGGATTTTGCCGCGTTTCAAACATGGTATCTGCACTTTGCGGAGAAGCGCGAGCTTTTGGGCAGCACGAACCACCTGCTCTATATCTGCCGCAAACAATAACAGCTTGAAAGCAGAAGCATCATCCGTGTTTACGAAAGATTGCGGCGCAATCGGCATAGAAAACGCAGCATTCATACTAACGGTATAGAAGAAACAGTCATATTAGTATGAGCTGTGTGTGTACACAGCTCTATTTCTATGATACAATGTATGTATCAAGCAGGAGAGGTCAGTCGTATGGAAATGCAGCTTGCCGCAAATATCCGTTCGTTCCGTAAAATACGGAAGCTGACGCAGGAACAGCTTGCCGAGGTCCTCGGCGTGACGCCCGGCGCGGTCTACAAGTGGGAGGCGGGGCTTTCGATCCCGGACATCGGTCTCATCGTGGAGATGGCGGACTTTTTCGATACCTCCGTGGACGCGCTTCTGGGCTACGAAATGAAGGACAATCACGTCGACGCGATCGTAAAGCGCATGCGGGAATGCCGCCGCAAAAAGGACCGGGAAGGGCTTGCGGAGGCAGAGAAAGCGCTGAAACGGTATCCGCACTCCTTTTTGATCGTAAAGGAAAGCGCCGCGATCTTTCGCGCGTTCGGCATTGAGTGTAAGGATAAAGCAATGCTTCACCGCGCGCTGGAGCTGCTCGAACGATCCCGTCTGCTGCTCGACCAGAACACGGATCCGGAGATCAATGACCAGACGATCTGCGCAAAGATCGCGGAAACGTATCTGGGACTCAACGAGGTGGATAAGGGCGTCGAACTGATGAAGCAGAGCAACGCGGGCGGGCTTTTCAGCAGCAAGATCGGGAATACGCTTGCCCAGATCGACCGCGCGGAGGCGGCGGCGCCGTATCTTTCGGAGGCAATGACAAAGCTCACCGCGGATCTGTGCAACATCGTCAGCGGGTATATGAATGTTTTCGGTCAGAGAAGAGATTTTGCTTCCGCCGAAGCGATCCTGGACTGGGGCGTCGACGTTCTTTCGGGGCTTCGCATGGACGGCAAGCCGAACTTTTTCGACAAGGTGAGCAGTGCTTTTCTTGCGGCAAAGGCGCAGGTGCAGTTTGAAGCGGGAGACGCCGACGCCGCGCGCGAATCCCTGATAAAGGCGAAAGAATATGCCGAATTCTTCGATGCGTCCCCGAGCTATGACGAAAGCGATATCCGCTTTATCGACCGCATCGAAGGCGCAAGCGTCCATGACGACATCGGCGTGACGGCAATGGACGCGGTTCAAAGCGTCGTCGACGAATATGAAAAAGAAGCGTTTACCGCGCTTTGGAACAGTATCAAGGAAGGGGAGAAAAACCAATGAACGAACAAATGATGCACGACAATCAGGCGCTGCTGGCATTCTGGGACAGCTTCTTCGCGCTCCCGGAAGAGGCAAAGGAAGGCGCGCGGCAGGAGGGGATCGGCCCCTGGGAAGCGCTTGCGCCTTCGGAGAAGCTTCTGAAAGCGGCATGCGCATTCGGCGCAAAGAAGAACGTGCTGGACTTCGGCTGCGGAAACGGCTGGGCGGCGATCGCAGCGGCGAAGAGCGGATGCGAAAACGTCACGGCGGCGGATCCCGCGCCGAACGCCGCGGAAATGACGCGGTTCCTTTCCGAACTGCTCGGCGTTTCCGATCGGGTGCATCCGGTCTGCAGCGGCGAAGACTGGCTGAAAACCGTGCCGGCGGATTCGTTCGACGGGTTCTTCTGCAGCAACGTGCTGGACACGGTTCCGCCGGAAACCGCTGAGGAGATTATCAAGGAGGCTGCCCGCGTTGTGACCGAAGACGCTGAGGTACTCGTCGGTCTCAACCATTGGCTTTCGCCGGAAGCCGCCGCGGAAAAAGGCATGGCGCTTACGGACGGCTGCAAGGTGTACATGGACGGCGTTCTGCGCCTCGTCTCCCGGACGGACGCCGAATGGGAAGCGATCCTTGCGCCGTATTTTGAGGTCGAATCCTTGACGTACTTTGCATGGCAGGGCGAAGAGGAAGAAAAGAGAAGACTGTTCCGCCTGCGCAAAAAGCATACGGCTTGAACGGTCGGAGGGAGATAGGGATGGAAAAGAAAGAAATCATGGACAATTACGTCCGTGCAGCGTATGAAAAGGGCGTTTTTGCGGGGACGTGGCTGCTTGCCGAAAACGGCGAGGTCGTGACGAAGGGCGCGATCGGCTTCCGCGACGCGGCGGGTAAACTGCCGATGCGGGAGGATTCGATCTTCGACATCGGTTCGGTCAGCAAGCAGTTCACGGCGGCCGCGATCATGCTGCTGCGGCGCGACGGGCTTTTGACGCTCGAAGACGAGATCACGAAATTCTTCCCGGAGATCCCGTTTCAGGGCATCACGATCCGGCGTTTGCTGACGCATACGAGCGGACTTCCTGATTGCTTTGCGTGGATCATCCGGACCGCGAAGGCGGAACGCACGATCCTCGGTAACGGCGCTGTTCTCCGCTTTTTGACGGAGCCCGGGATCGAGCCGGATTTCGCGCCGGGCGAACGGTGGGCGTACAGCAATACCGGCTACGCGCTGCTTGCCGAGATCGCGGCGAAGGTCTCCGGCGTCCCCTTTGCGGAGTTTCTGAAAAAGAAGATCTTTGAACCTGCCGGAATGACCTCGACCTGCCTCTGCCACCGCATCAAAGACGGGCTTGCCGTCGAAAACCTCGCCGAGGGGCTGTGCTGTGAAAACGGCGGATGGGTCCTCGCTGAGGACTCCGCTTGGAGGGACGCGGTGGTTTCGCTGGATGGATCGGAGGGCGACGGCTTTGTCAAGAGCAGCGTCTTCGACCTGCTTGCCTGGGACCGCGCGCTGCGAAACGAAACGATCCTCACGAAGGAAGAACAGGCGATGATGTACACGCCCGTCCGGCTGAACAATGGCGAGATCGGCGGCGGTGGGTACGGCTTCGGCTGGGGCATCTTCGAACTGGGCGACGTTGCGCGCATTGCATGGCACGAGGGGAACCTGCCCGGATACATAAGCTGGTACGGACACTTTCTGAACACGGACCGGACGCTGATCGTTTTGTGTTCCCGCGATGGGTTTGACGCAAGAGCCGTCGAGGGCTTCTTCAACGGGATGCTGATGATCGCGCTGGGGTATGAGGCGGAGCCCGTTCCGCTTACCGAAGAGCTTGCGATCGCCGACCCCGACAAAAGCGGCTGGGAGCGCTTCTGCGGCGCATACGAGACGGAAGGCAGCGGATATCTCATCGAAAAGATTTACGTGGAAAACGGAGATTTTTACGCGGCGATCCACGACACCGAATCCGGACGGCGCTTTGTCGTCAGACTGTATCCCTTCGGGGAGAACACCTTCGGGATCAAAGAAGATACCGACGAGATCGTCTTCGGGGACGGATTTTTGACCTTCGGAGAAAAGACCGGTAAAAAGCTTTGAGCGATACCGGATTCAACCGGTTACGGAGAGGATCGCCGGACTGTTCAACCGATGGTGTACAGAAAAGCATCGGCACTCAACCGACGGTCGATGGTTCGGAAACAGACAGCATAGTATCATTTCATCAATGAACATACCGGACATACCGGACAAAGGAGAGTATCAATGGAAAAGAAAGAACTGAAGGCGCTGCGCCGCCCGTTTCTCAAGGAGCTGTTCAAAAAGAACAAGTTCAATTTTGCGATGACGCTGCTCGCTTCGCTGCTGTCGGCGGCTTCCGGTCTGATGATCTCGTGGACGCTCAAGGGGGTTTCCGACCTGATCTCCGGCGATGGCTCGATCGGCTTTTGGACGCTGCTTCTCGTCGCAGGCGTCGGCATTGCGCTGCTGATCCTGGCATGGGTGCTCGACCGGACCTTCCTCTCCGAGTTCCGTGCAAAGGCGATGAAACAGTACCGCGAATACGCCTTCGACCGGTTGATGGAAAAGGGCATTCAGGCATTCTCCGGCGAGAACACCTCGCTCTATATCTCCGCGCTTTCTAATGACCTGAACACGATCGAGCAGGATTATGTCAGGAAACTGCAAAAGGTAGTTGAGGTCGCCGTTACGTTTGTCGGCGCGCTGATCATGATGATTTGGTACAGCCCGCTTCTGACGCTGATCGCGATCGGCTTCTCGCTGCTGCCGATCATCGTTTCCATCGTGCTCGGAAATAAAGCGGCGGTCGCGGAAAAGCGCGTTTCCGACAAAAAGGAATCCTACACCGGTTTGCTGAAGGACGCTCTTTCGGGCTTCTCGGTCATCAAGAGCTTCAAGGCGGAGAAAAACATCTCCCGCATCCATGACGAAAGCAACGAAGGCGTTGCGGACGCGTCGAAAAAGCGCACGCGGGTAAGTGTGCTCGTCGCCTACGCAACCGGCCTTGCGGGCGGGGTTTTGCAGTTCGGCGTGTTCTTCGTCGCCGCGGCGCTCGCGCTGTCCGGCAAGGGAGGCATCACCGCCGGTACCGCGATCGTCTTTGTGCAGCTATTAAACTACGTGCTCGGACCGATCGAGTTTTTCCCGGATTTCTTTGCCGGCATGAAATCCTCGTATGCGCTGATCGATAAGCTGGCGGCAGCGCTCAACAAGAACATCCCCGACGAGGGCGAGCTCATCGAGCCGAAGCTCGAAAACGGCATCGAGCTCCGCGATCTGAACTTTGCGTATGAGGAAGGCAAAACCGTTTTGCATGACGTCGATATGGATATGAAAGCGGGCGGCTGCTATGCGCTCGTCGGCGGCTCCGGCAGCGGCAAATCGACGATCTTGAACCTTCTGATGGCGTCGTCCGAAAACTACAGCGGCGAGATCCTGTACGACGGAAGGGAATTGAAAGGCATTTCGACAAGCTCGCTCTATGACCTCGTGTCCATCATTCAGCAGAACGTGTTCGTGTTCAACAGCACGATCCGCGAGAACATCACGATGTTCTCCGAGTTTCCGAAGGACGAGGTCGACCGCGCGGTGCGGCTCTCCGGTCTGAGTAAACTCATCGAGGAGAAGGGCGAGGGGTATCTTTGCGGCGAAAACGGCTCCGGACTGTCCGGCGGTGAGCGGCAAAGGATCTCGATTGCTCGAGCGCTGCTTCGCAAAACCCCCGTGCTGTTTGTCGACGAAGCGACGGCGTCGCTCGACGCCGAGACCACCTTCGAGGTGCTCGACGCGATCCTGAAGCTGGACGGCTACACCCGCGTGATCGTCACGCACGATCTCGACGAAAACATCCTGCGCCGCTGCACCGGTCTCTTTACGCTGAAGAACGGCGTCGTGGAGGAGCGGGGCACCTTCGACGAGCTGATGAACGAAAAGGGCTACTTCTATTCGCTGTTCACCGTTTCGCAGCGGTAACGGCACGATAGGATCTTCAGAACCTCTTTTGTCCGGCGGGCAAAAGAGGTTTTGGACAACCCGGATATGATACACGAACGGTTCGGAAGGACGCGGTCCGAACGGAAAGGACAGGGTGGAAAATGATCGTACTGAACGTGACGTATCAATGCAGGCGGAACTGCAGGGAGGCGTTTTTAGAAGCGATTCTTGCGGAGGGGATCGACGAAGCGAGCCGCGCGGAGGCGGGCAATCTCAAATATGATTACTACCTGCCGTTCGACGGCGGCGACGAGCTGCTGCTCATCGAAAAGTGGCGCGACGAAGCCGCATTATCAGCGCATACCGAAACGCCGCATTATGCAAGGCTCAAGGAACTGAAGCCGCGGTTTGTGACCGAAACGGTCGTCGAGCGGTTCAAGACGGCGGGAACTGAATGACGCAGATGGATGCCGAAGCATATAAAAAGGATCCGTGCCGCGCGTCGTCGCTGCCGTTCCGGAAGATCGGGACGACGGTGATCCCGCCGCATCTGCGGATCGTTCGGGAGGACGAAATGACCGAAGCCGTCGATGCGGGGACGGACGATCCGTATTTTAAGATGGTTCATCGCCTGAAAACGGTGCCGGACGCGGCGCTTTTAGACGGCTTTGTGCTGACGTCGGCGGATCCGGAGGAACTTGCGGCGCATGTTCGGGAATGCTATGCGGCGGAGCGCATTACAGCGGACGAGCTGCGGGCATATACGCATACACCCGTTTACGACGCGGATCTTTGGATCGCCGTACGCGATCGGGCGACCGGACGGATCGCGGCAAGCGGGATCGGCGCGCTGGACACGCGCATCGGCGAAGGTGTTCTGGACTGGATCCAGGTCTCGCCGGAATACCGACGCAAGGGGCTCGGAACGTTCATCGTCTGCGAGCTGCTGCGGCGTATGCGGGGGAAGGCGGCTTTTGTGACGGTTTCGGGACGGATCAACAATCCGACAAAACCGATGGCGCTGTATCAAGCCTGCGGTTTTACCGATCCCGTCATCTGGCATGTACTTTCGATACAAAGCGAGGACGAGCAATGAACCGGCAGGAGATCATCACCGAACTGAACGCCTTTCCGTACGACCGCGCCGAGCACTGGGTCGTCACCGGCGGCGCGATGGTGCTGTACGGCGTCAGGACCGAGACCGGGGATATCGATCTCGGCTGCACGCGCGCGCTTGCGGACCGGCTTGCGGCGGACGGGTATCCGTACCGGCTGACGGACGACGGCAGACGCTGGTTCCGGTACAGCGAACGCATCGAGATCTTCGAGGAATGGCTGTATGACCGCACGGAAACGGTCGACGGCTTCCGCGTGATCTCACTCGAAGGACTGATTGAAATGAAAACGGCGCTCGGACGGGAGAAGGATACTTTGGATATCGCACGGATCCGGGCGTTTCAAAGCGGGAAAGGAGCGGCTATGGAGGAACAGATCATCACCATCACGGTCAAAAGCAAGGGCGAGCCGTGCGAACTGACCGACGAACAGATCAAGGCATGGTATGCGGAAAGGATCGCGGCGCTGTTCGATCCGAAGTGGGGCGCGCCGGAGATCACGGTGGATGTGGAGCGGAATCCGCTTTGAACATGCAGATCTGTGAATACGGCGATCCTGCTTCGGATCGCGTTCTCTTGCAGCCGGTCGACGACCACGACCTTGCGGGGATCGAAACCGAGGTCGCGGCGATCAGGGAACGCACCGCCGATTTCCGGCTGATCGCAGTCAAGGTAAACGATTGGAATCGCGATCTTTCCCCGTGGTCCGCGCCGCCGGTGTTCGGAAATGAGCCGTTTGGAGGGGGCGCGTCCGATTTCCTGAACGCCCTTCTGTCGCTTTGCGCGGACAGAAGCAAAACGTATTATATCGGCGGGTATTCGCTTGCGGGGCTGTTTGCGCTGTGGGCGGCGCATGAGACCGACGCTTTCTTCGGCGTTGCCGCCGCGTCTCCGTCCGTGTGGTTTCCGGGCTTTACGACGTATATGCAAACGCATCCGATTCAGGCAGAACGGGTCTGTTTGAGTTTAGGCGACCGCGAAGAAAAGACGCGCAATCCGGTCATGGCGACGGTCGGCACACGGATCAGGAAAGCATACGACCTCTTGCGCGGGCGCGGCACAGACTGTGTGCTCGAATGGAACTCCGGCAATCATTTCAAGGATCCGGAGCTTCGGACCGCGCGGGCGTTTCTTTGGTTGCTCAACGAACAGGAATAGGAGGCAGATACGATGCGCGAATGGGAGAAAATGACGACGGGCAGACTGTATAATCCTGCCGACGCGGAGATCGGCGGGCACCACATCCGGGGGATGTCGCTGTGCGACCGATTCAACCGCACGCCGATTTTACGGGCGAAGAAAAAGCAAAAGCTGCTCGAAAAGTTGATCCCATCCGCGATCGGCAAGAATCTGACGGTCTTTTCACCGTTGCATTGCGAATACGGCGAAAACATTTTCGTAGGCAAGGACTGCTTTTTGAACTATGGCTGCACGCTCCTTGACGTTGCGCCGATCACGTTGGAGGATGGCGTCTGGATCGGCGCGAACGTGGTCCTTGCGACGCCGCTGCATCCGTATCTTGCCGAAGA
>JAEEGJ010004706.1_pt1 | contig 45201 bp, 29 predicted proteins | sample 8958761 | NCBI WGS metagenome assembly JAEEGJ01 (sample SAMN16246546, study PRJNA631951) | gut metagenome | biome: gut microbiome; feature: rumen; material: RS-attached | host: Bos | place: Iran: Karaj | collected 2018-10
TGTCACTCGGCACCATAATGGTGTAAAGTGAACTACGACGATACTTCATGTCCTGATTCGCTTTCTGTGCGAAAGAAGCCGTTGCTATAAGAGCAACCGTCATTGTCAATAAAACTTTTCTCATAAATTTGTTTAGAATAATATTAATATGTTTAGATTGTCATTATGTTGGTGCAAAGTTACAACATTATTTTGAAACGACAAAGGAAAATATCAAAAAACTTTGAGTGTATCATTTACAATCAGCCCTGATCTTCGCAGATTTGGGCTGATTTATTTGTATCTTTCAGAAATAATCCATATCTTTGCACCATGATGATGACAAATATAAGCAACTTGCATCGGAGACTGTCAATATGGCACAGGCTATTGACCATGGCCTTCTTTCTCTTTGCCACAACCATTTCCGCCTCTGCAGAAGACTTCATATACGACGGAATAGCCTATCGGATTCTTCCAAACGAGCCTGCTACGGTGGAGGTGACGAGAAGTGAGGATATTACTTATTCGGGCGCTATCGCCATTCCTGCGGAGATAACGTACTCGTCAGAGACTTACCAGGTGAAAGGCATCGGAGACGGGGCTTTCCTCTGTTGCGACGGCCTTCTGTCCGTGGCACTGCCCGACAACTGCCAGCGGATAGCAGACCGTGCATTCTACGGCTGTTCTGCGCTCAGGGAGATTCTGTTGGGAGACAATCTGGAAAGAATCGGCAACTACGCCTTCCACGGCTGCAAGTCGCTCACCTCTATCACCCTCCCTAAGACCATACAGTCGATAGGCCGGGCGAGTTTTAAGAATTGTACAGGACTCCGTCATATTGATGTCGACGCCACCACCCCACCCGCTCTCTCAGAGACCGCCTTCCTGAACAGCTACAGCGGTACGATGAAAGACCAGATCGTGGTTCTTGTCCCTGCGGGAAAAGCCGAGGCATACAGGAACGCCGACGGATGGAGTAGCTTCACCCACATCACCGACCAGTCGGACAACAGCCATCATGTGTTGTTCTCCACGATCATAGAGGGCGAGGGAACAATCGTCTACAAAGACCATGACTATGACACGTCGGAGACTTTCCCCGTCGTTTCAGGCTCATCGGTGACCCTGCAGATCAGAGAGGGCAACGACTGCACACTGTCGCGCCTCTCCTTGAATGATGAGGACATCCTTCCGCAAGTTGAGAACCATACCGTGGAGATCGGTCCCATCCAGCAGAACTCGGTGTTGAAGGCCGTTTTCGAGAAACGGAAGGCATATCTCACCCTCTGCCACAACAAGAACGGGAACCTGCAGATAGACATCAACGAAGGACAAACCGTCAATCTCAGGATCAATGCCAATGACGGTTGGCAGATCTATTCGGTAACAGTCGACAATGAGGATGTGACCTCGCAAGTGGACAAGGACAACTGCATCAGGATTCCAAAGGCAAAAAGTGGCATGAGCATACGCGTAGTGCTGGAAAAGAACGGCCAGTTCACCATCTGGAATGCTGACGGCGTACAAACCAGCTGTCCTATTGACAACCCTATCGTCATTCCCGAGAATGCCCTTGCGGCAGACCTCACCGACATCCTGACGCCCACAGTCATACCCAACTCTAACCCCAACACCATCTTCCTGGCAGACGCAGGAACCGTGATGGAGGAAAGACTGAAGGGAAACAATGTGGTGTGCGACGGTCACGCCAGAAGCATCCGCCTTTACGACGGGAACGACGTCTATATCCCCTGTGACATTGAAGCGGAGAGAATAGAGTACAGTCGATTCTCGCCAAATGACAGCGGACAGGAATGCAGCTGGGAAACCATCTGCCTGCCGTTTTCTGTGGACTACATCACCACCAGCGACGGAGAGGAAGGTATCGACTGGTTCAGGGACAAGGATGACAAGGAGAAGGATTTCTGGCTGTGCGAATGGGAGAGCACAGACGGTGAGAGCCTGCTGTTCAACTATGCCAGCCAGTGGAACGCCCGTCAGCCCTATCTGATGGCCATACCCTCTTCCGGATACGGCTCGCCCCATCATTTGCGAAACAAGGAATTGACCTTCCACGCTTCCAACAAGACACTTCATCACACGGGGGAAGCCGTGCAGGAGAGGTCGCCCTATTCGTTTCATGGCACATCGGCGAAGGCAGAGTTGGACGACGTCTACACCCTCAACGCGGAAAAGGGTCTGTTCGAACTGCAGGCAAGGGAAGGAATCGACGCCTTTCGTGCCTATTTCAAGCACACTCTGCCTGGCAAGCCAACGGCATTACCCATCGCAGGCATTGCAGACGACATTGAGGATTCCTGTCACGACCACACATCCATCATAGACAGAAACACCACAGAGCCCATCATCGGGCAGGCATACAACCTCAAGGGGGAGAGAGTGCCCCAGGGAGCACCGTCTTCACCTCACGGGATCATCATCTACAACAAGAAGAAACACGTCGTGAAATGACCACATAGCAAAAGGGCGCATCATGAAGAAACCATTGATAATTCTCGTCACATTTTTCATATCCGTTGTCGGCCATAGCCAATCAGCCAGACAGGACATCGTCAACAACGTCTACCTATCTGCCGGACTGCTGACCGCCTACCCAGGGCCTCTGCAGGACACACTGACGCCCCCACCCTCAGGGAAGAAGCCCTTCTATATCAGCACTTACTGCAGGCACGGCTCCCGTCATCTCATGGGTGCCAGCTCATACACGGCTCCCATTGATATGCTCAAGACAGCCCGGAATGCCGGGACGCTCACGAATTTCGGCCAGCAGATCCTTGAAAGGCTGGAAATCATGAACGAGCACTCCCTCAACAGATACGGCGAACTGACCAAGATAGGCCTTGCCCAATGGCAAGGCATTGCAAAAAGAATGGTCAGCAACTTTCCTGAGATCTTCACAGACTCCTCATCTGTCGACGCGCGCAGTTCCATTTACATCAGATGCATCTTGTCTATGGAGACGCTGTTGCAAGAACTGAAAGCCTTCAATCCGCAATTGAAAGTCTTCCATGATGCCTGCGAGAACGATATGTCTTTCATACTCCCGGGCTATTCCTCCAGCAGGGCAGCCACGAGGAGTGAGGCACCCACCATCCCGTTGCCCACCATCAATGGCGACCGCATAGCGGGAGAACTTTTCAGCAAGGAATATACGAAAGAAATTGACACGGAAGATCTTATGCTATATCTGTTTGAGCTGGCGTCTCAGATTCAGAACACCGAACTTCGTGACAGTTTCTCGCTCTATGAAATATTCAATGACGATGAACTGTATGACGTCTGGAAATTTCAGAACGTTTCTGCATACAACAGTTTTCATCAGGGAGAAGACACGGAGGCATTGTTGAAACGGATTCTCGAAGATGCCGACAAAGCCATAGCCGACCATTCGCCCTGTGCTCATTTCAGGTTCGGGCACGAGTCGGTATTGCTGCCGTTAGCCTGCAGGATTGGCATCAACAATCTTTACAAAGACTACAACAGCACCGAGGAACTTGAAGCGGCAGGCTGGAAGACATATCGCATCTATCCCATGGCAGGCAACATTCAGATCATCTTCTATCGCAGCAGTCCATCAGACTCAGATATCTTAGTCAAGATATTGCTCAACGAGGGCGAGGTCTCTCTGCCTATTGAAACGGACGTGGCGCCCTATTATCACTGGCGTGACGTGAGAGAATACTGGCAGTAAGAGAGCTCAAGAATGAAATTATATTCTCATTCTCTTTGCTAAATCGAAATTTTGTACTATCTTTGCAACATGAAAACGAAAAAGAGGGAGGTATCGGTACTGATACCCAATTATAATAATGTATGCGTAGAGCTGGTGACGGTGCTGCAGAGACAGGCGGAGGCGCTGGGCATCAGCTATGAGATTCTCGTGGCCGACGATGCCTCACCGATGAAGGAGGCCATCAGGCAGAATGAGGACATCAACGCCCTACCCCACTGCCGGTATATCGTGAAAGAGACGAACAGCGGCAGTGCCGCCACGCGTAACTTCCTCGGGGCTCAGAGCCAGTACCCTTGGCTGCTGTTCCTCGACTGCGACATCTCCATACCCGACGACCACTTTCTGGAGCGCTACGTGACGGACGACCACGAGGGTGTGGTGAACGGCGGCATCAGGATCACCGACGACGATGGGCTGCGCCACAACCTGCGCTATCTCTACGAGAAGGCCGCAGAGCCGGCACATACGGCTGAGAAGCGACAGGCGAACAGGTACCAGGAGTTTCGCTCGACGAACTTCATGATCGAGCGACGGGTGTTTGAAAAGTGCCGCTTCGACGAGCGGTTCACGAGGAGCGGCTACGAGGACGTGCTGTTCGGGAAGATGCTGAGTCAGCAGCAGGTAAGCGTCACGCACATCGACAACCCAGTGATGATGACGGAGTTTGAGCCGAACGCCGACTACGTGCGGAAGATTGAGCGCAGTCTGCGGACGCTCTACACGTTCCGCAACGAACTGCGTGGCTACTCGCGCATCCTGACCTTCGACAGCGGCATCCATATCGGCGCAGTCAGGGGGATGATCCGATTGTGGCACCGGCTCTTCGGGGGTCTGGAGCGACGGAATCTCTGTGGCAAGCGACCTTGCCTGAAGCTTTTCAACCTCTATCGATTGGGATACTATATTTCTGCAAAGGTTTACGGAGGTTTTTGAGTTATATCTATGATTAATTTTGGTTGTTTCAGAAAAAATCCCTATCTTTGCACTCACATTTGAAAAGAATCATAGAACAATAAAAAAAGGAATTAAAATGAAACCACTAAACAAACAATTTGCTCCTAAGAGCGTGATGCCTGAAAAGGTGATTCAGTTCGGTGAGGGTAACTTCCTCCGTGCATTCGTAGATTGGATTATCTGGAACATGGACCAGAAGACCGACTTCAACGGCTCGGTCGTTGTCGTACAGCCTATTGAAAAGGGTATGGTGGACTGGCTGAATGCCCAGGACTGCCTGTACCACGTGAACCTGCAGGGTCGTGAGAACGGCAAGCCCGTGAACACACTGGAGCGCATCGACGTGATCAGCCGCGCCCTGAACCCCTACACACAGAACGCCGCCTTCATGGCTCTGGCCGACCAGCCTGAGATCCGCTTTGTAATCTCGAACACTACAGAGGCCGGTATCGCCTTCGACCCCAGCTGCAAGCTCGAGGATGCTCCTGCAAGTTCTTACCCCGGTAAGCTCGTACAGCTGCTCTACCGTCGTTATCAGACCTTCAACGGCGACATGACGAAGGGTCTGATCATCTTCCCCTGCGAGCTGATCTTCCTGAACGGCCACGTGCTGAAGGAGTGCATCTATAAGTATATCGACCTGTGGAACCTCGGTGCCGATTTCAAGAAGTGGTTCGAAGAGGCCTGCGGCGTGTATGCCACGCTCGTGGACCGTATCGTGCCGGGCTTCCCCCGCAAGGAGATTGCCGAGATTCAGGAGAAGATCTCGTACCGCGACAACCTCGTGGTTCAGGCCGAGAACTTCCACCTGTGGGTGATCGAAGCCCCGAAGGAGGTGGCCAAGGAGTTCCCCGCAGACAAAGCTGGTCTGCACGTGCTGTTCGTGCCCTCTGAGGAGCCCTACCACAAGCGTAAGGTGACGCTGCTCAACGGCCCGCACACCGTACTCTCGCCCGTGGCTTTCCTGAGCGGTGTGAACATCGTGCGCGACGCCTGCAACCACGAAGTCATCTCGAAGTATATCCACAAGGTGCAGTTCGACGAGCTCATGCAGACCCTCGACCTGCCGATGGACGAACTGGAGAAGTTTGCCGGCGACGTGCTGGAGCGCTTCGACAACCCATACGTCGATCATCAGGTGACGAGCATCATGCTCAACTCATTCCCGAAGTTCCAGGCCCGCGACCTGCCCGGCGTGAAGACCTATCTGCAGCGCAAGGGCGAACTGCCCAAGGGTCTCGTGTTCGGTCTGGCTGCCATCATCACCTACTACAAGGGTGGCAAGCGTGAGGACGGTGTGGAGATCGTGCCCAACGATGACCAGAAGATCATGGACCTGCTGAAAGAGCTTTGGGCTACAGGCGACACCCAGAAAGTGGCCGACGGCGTGCTCGGTGCCGAATTCATCTGGCAGGAGAACCTGAACAAGATCCCCGGCCTCAACGAGATGGTGAAGCAGTTCCTCGACCTCATCAAGAGCATCGGCATGCTCGAGGCAGTGAAATCGATATTGTAGTTGAGAGTGAATTGAATAATTCTATCGAAATCAAGGGGGCGAGGGTTAATAACCTCAAGAACGTTGACGTCAAGATACCCCGAAACAAATTCATAGTGATTGCCGGAGTCAGTGGCTCCGGCAAATCTTCTTTGGCCTTCGACACACTCTATGCCGAAGGCCAGCGCCGTTATGTGGAGAGCCTCTCGAGCTATGCCCGACAGTTCCTCGGACGCATGAACAAGCCGGAGTGTGACTTCATCAAAGGCATCCCACCTGCCATCGCCATCGAGCAGAAGGTCATCACGAGGAATCCACGCAGTACCGTCGGCACTTCGACGGAGATCTACGAATACCTCAGGCTGCTCTATGCCCGTATCGGTCGCACCTATTCACCCATCAGTGGCGAGGAGGTGAAGAAACATACCACCGAGGACGTGGTGCAGAAGATGCTGGAGTACTCCAGCGGCACGCGCTTCGTGGTGATGGCTCCCATCCTGCTGCATGAAGGTCGGACGATGGAACAGCAGCTGAAGGCGTATATCCAGGAGGGCTATACAAGGATCTTTGCCGGTGGGAATTTTGTGCGTATTGACGATTATCTTGCTGCAGGCGATTGCCTGCAACAAGATATGTACCTTGTTATCGACCGGCTCTCGGCCGACAACACCCCCGACAACATCGCACGGCTCGTAGACTCTGCCGAGACGGCATTCTACGAGGGGCAGGGCGCCTGCCGACTGCTTTTCCCGCCATCGAACATCTTCTACGACTTCTCGATGAAGTACGAGGCCGACGGCATGACGTTCGAGGAACCCAACGACAACATGTTCTCCTTCAACTCTCCCGCCGGAGCCTGTCCTGAATGTCAGGGTTTCGGACGCATCATCGGCATCGACGAGAAGCTGGTCATCCCCAACACCACGCTCTCGGTCTATGACGGTTGTGTGGTCTGCTGGCACGGGGAGAAGATGAAAGAGTGGAAAGACTGGTTCTGTCAGCATGCTGCGAAAGACGACTTCCCCATCTTCGATCCTTATATGAACCTGACGCAACAGCAGAAAGACTGGCTGTGGCACGGGCTGCCCTCGGACAAGAAGAAAAAGGAACGTCCGTGTATTGACGCCTTCTTCGATATGGTCCGCGAGAACCAGTACAAGATCCAATACCGCGTGATGCTCAGCCGCTACAGGGGAAAGACCAACTGTCCTGCCTGTCACGGGACTCGTCTGAAGCCCGAAGCCAACTACGTGAAGATTGGTGGGCGCAGTATCACCGACCTCGTGCAGATGCCCGTGGTGAGACTGAAGGAGTGGTTCGACCGTCTGGAGCTCGATGCGCACGACCAGGAAGTGGGCCGTCGGCTGCTGGTAGAGGTGAAGAGCCGTCTGAAGTTCCTGCTCGACATGGGACTCGGCTACCTCACGCTCAACCGTCTGTCGAATACGCTCTCGGGTGGTGAGAGCCAGCGCATCAACCTCTGTACCTCGCTCGGCAACTCGCTCGTAGGATCGCTCTATATCCTCGATGAGCCGAGCATCGGACTCCATAGCCGCGATACCGAACGGCTGATCTATGTGCTGAAGGAACTGCAATCGCTGGGCAATACGGTGATCGTCGTGGAGCACGACGAGGATATCATGCGCGCTGCCGACTATCTCATCGACGTAGGCCCTGATGCCGGAAGGCTGGGCGGAGAGATTGTCTTTGACGGCAATGCCCGCGACATCACCCAGCAGGCGCTGAAGAAATGGCCTAAGAGCCACACCGTCAGATACCTGCTCCACATGGATGAGATACCCGTGCCGAAGACCCGTCGCCCGTGGAACCTGTGCGTTGGCATCAAGGGGGCACGGATGAACAACCTGCGAGGCATCGACGTGCGCATCCCCCTGAATGTGATGACCGTCGTGACGGGCGTCTCGGGCTCAGGGAAGTCCAGTCTGATCAAGGGCATCCTCTATCCGGCGCTCAAGCGACATATCGGAGAGGTCTGCGATGCCCCGGGCGAATATCTCGGACTGACCGGTGATACCGAAGCCATCAAGCATGTGGAGTTCGTCGACCAGAATCCCATCGGCAAGTCTTCCCGTTCCAATCCCGCCACCTATGTCAAGGCCTACGATGCCATCCGCGACCTCTTCGCCGAACAGCCCCTGTCTCAGCAGATGGGCTTCACACCCCAGTATTTCTCGTTCAACACCGAGGGTGGACGCTGTGAGGAGTGTAAAGGAGCCGGAGTGATCACCGTTGAGATGCAGTTCATGGCCGACCTCGTGCTCGAGTGCGAGGCCTGTCACGGGCACCGGTTCAAGAAGGAGATCCTCGATGTGATGTTCCAAGGGAAGAACATCGACGATGTGCTTAACATGACCATCTCCGAGGCGGTAGAGTTCTTTGGGGAAGGCGACAAGAGTCAGGAGTGCAAGACGATTGTCAAGCGACTGAAGACGCTGGAAGAAGTGGGACTGGGTTACATCAAACTCGGACAGAACTCCTCTACCCTCTCCGGCGGTGAGAACCAGCGAGTGAAACTGGCCTACTTCATCGGACAGGAGAAGCAAGAGCCTACGCTATTCATCTTCGACGAGCCGACCACCGGTCTGCACTTCCACGATATCCAGCGCCTGCTGCATGCCTTCGATGCCCTCATCGAGCGCGGCCATACCATCCTGGTCATCGAGCACAACATGGAGATCATCAAGTGTGCCGACTATGTCATCGACCTGGGGCCCGACGGCGGTGACCGTGGTGGAAACCTGGTGGCTGCCGGTACACCGGAGGAGGTGGCACAATGCGCCGAAAGTATCACAGGACAGTACTTAAAAGGGAAGTTAAAGGGAAGTTAAAGGGAAGATATGAGCAGAGAGGCCTCTCTATCCTTTATCAGAATCGTGATGGTGGGCATACTGCTATGTATGGCCGGCGGGGCGTCCGCAAAGGAAGATGCAGACACCCTGATACTGGAACGCATCTATGCCTACCGCAAGGCGAACCTCTCGGAGTTTGAATCGAAGGAGGACAATGTCTACACGAAGATCCGCTACAACGTCGAGAGCCGCAACGCTGTCCTCTGGCTCATCCCGTCGATGTATGTCCTGGCCAAGGATCCCCGCGAATATATACGCGAGGCCTACAGCAAGGTGAAGTTCCAGGATGTCCACAATTTCGACATCAACTCGCAGGTGCTCACGGGCACCATCCGGAAGAACCGGAAGGCCATGCCCACGCTCATCGACTTCATGACGCCCGACATCTACAATGTCGACTTCTACGAAGGTCATGTGCTGTCGCCCTTCAACAAGTGGAACCGTTACCTCTACCATTTCAAGCAGATAAGGCTGAGCAATGGTGCCACGCGCCTCGATTTCCGGCCTAAGTTATACAACACCCAGCTGCTGAACGGCTATGCGGTGGTGGAGACCGAGACAGGACGCATCCTCAGAACCGTCCTCAACGGCGAGTTTGACATGATCACCTTCCGCACAGAGATCACCCAGGACGAAGAGCCTGGGCGTACGCTGGGGCCTGCGAAATGTAACACTGCTGCCACCTTCCGTTTTATGGGCAACCGCATCTCGGTACTCTTCAACGCCTATTATAACTGCGATAAGAGTCTGCCCGACAGCATCACCGACGTGTCGAGCCGTGAGCTCATGGATACGTTGCGCCCCATACCCCTGAACCGTCTCGACAAGAAGATCTACGAGGCCTACGACGCAGAGACAGCGGCTGCCGATTCTGCCGCAGCAGCCCAAGCAGCCGTCGACACCCTGCCCCATAAGCCCAACCTCTGGAAGAAATTCTTCTGGGACACCGTCGGCGAGACCCTCGTCACACCCATCAAAGCAGAGACGGAATCGGGCAATGCCTATTTCCGACTCTCACCTATCATCAACCCCCTCTACATCAGTTACAGCCGCAGTCGAGGATTCCGTTACAAGATGAAACTGCGCACACGGTTCACCTTCTCCGAGCACCGTTACCTGACCATCGAGCCCACCGTAGGTTATAGCTTCAAAAAGCGGCAGATCTATTACAACATACCGATGCGGATGGTCTACAACCCCAAGCGCAACGGATATGCGGAGATCGTCTATGGTAACGGCAACCATATCAGCAACCCCACCGTGATGGATGTCATCAGCCGAACCCATCCGGACGTCAATCTCGACGACCTGCACCTTGACGAGTTCAAAGACAACCACCTACGCATCTTCAACAACATCATGGTCTTCGACTGGCTCGACATCGAGACCGGTCTTCTCTTCCACAATCGTAAAGCCATCGACCCCGAGTTGATGCGCGAGTATGGCATGCCCGTCGAATACCGCAGCTTCGCGCCTACCATCGGCATCAAACTACAGCCGTGGCTCAACGGAGGACCGCTCTTATCCGTCGATTGGGAACACAGTTTCAAGGGCGTCAACAAGTCTAACCTCGAATACGATCGCTGGGAGGTCGATGCACAATGGAAATACCACATCCCAGGTCTTCGACTGCTCAACATGCGTGCTGGATTCGGTCTCTATACATCGAAGGAAACCGACTATTTCCTCGACTTCACGAACTTCCGCGACGAGAACCTTCCCGAGGGATGGAACGACGACTGGAGCGGTAACTTCCAACTGCTCGGCAGCCGCGAATACAATGTGTCGGACTATTACCTCCGCGCCAACCTCTCCTACGAGTCGCCACTGCTCCTGGCCACCTGGATTCCCTATCTGGGCAAGTACATCGAGAAAGAACGCTTCTACGTCAGCGGTGTGCTCCTCGAAAAGACCAGACCCTATATTGAACTCGGCTATGGCTTCACCAACAGATATATCTCCGTCGGAGCCTTCGCCAGTTTCCGTAACGCCCAATTCGACCAATTCGGCATGAAATTTGACTTTGAACTATTCAGACGATGGTAACACCCCTCACGATCTATAAGGCGAGCGCCGGCAGCGGAAAGACCTTCACGCTAGCCACCGAGTACATCCGACTGCTCGTGGAGAACCCCACGGGCTATCGTGGCATCCTCGCCGTCACCTTTACCAACAAGGCTACAGAGGAGATGAAGATGCGCATCCTCAGCCAACTCTACGGCATCTGGAAGCAGCTGCCCGAATCGGACGGTTATCTGAAAGCCGTCCAGGAGAAAACGGGTCTCCCTCCACAGACCATCAGCGAACGGGCAGGCATCGGACTCTCTAACCTGCTCAACAACTACAACTACTTCCGCGTGGAGACCATCGACACCTTCTTCCAGAGCATCATGCGGAACATGGCGCGTGAGCTCGACCTCACCACCAACCTGCGCATCGGACTCAACGACTATCAGGTGGAAGAACTGGCCGTCGACCAGCTCATAGCCGACCTGAGCACCACCGATGCCATGCTCCAATGGATCCTGAATTACATCATGGAGAGCATCTCCGACGACAAGTCGTGGAACATCATCGGACAGGTGAAGAACTTCGGCCGTACCATCTTCCGCGATGAATACAAGAACGTGAGCGAGCGCCTCGACCAGAAGTTGGCAGAACCGGGATTCTTCGACCGTTATACCACCCGTCTCAGGGAACTGCGACAGGCTGCCATCGAACAGATGAAGAGTATAGCCGACCGATTCTTCGACATCCTTGACGACGAGGGACTCACCGTCGAAGATTTCTCTTACGGCAAGACGGGCATCTGCGGGTTCTTCCTCAAGCTGCGCCAGGGTATCTTCGATGAGAGCATCCTCGGCAAGCGTGTCACCGACAGCGTGGGCGAACCCCAAAAATGGTACAAGAAGAGTCATCCGCGTCGTGAACTGCTCCATGCCCTTGCCGACGGGCCACTCGACAGTCTGCTGCGTCAGGCTATCGACGAACAGCCCCGTCAATGGCGTATTTACAAGAGTGCCGACCTCACGCTGCGCCACCTCAACCAGCTGCGGCTCCTGGGCAGCATCGAACAGAAGGTACACGCCCTCAACGCCGATGCCAACCGTTTCCTGCTCAGCGACACCCAGCAACTGCTTCACGCCCTCATCGGCGACAGCGACTCACCCTTCATCTTCGAGAAGATCGGTACCCAACTGGAGCATGTGATGATAGACGAGTTCCAGGACACCTCCACCGTGCAGTGGCAGAACTTCCGCGTGCTGCTCCATGAGGCAATGAGCCACGAGGGCAGCAGGAACCTGATTGTGGGCGACGTGAAGCAGAGCATCTACCGCTGGCGCTCCGGCGACTGGCGACTTCTGAACGATCTCGAGAGCCAGTTCGACAGCCGTCTTACCGAGACCCGCTGTCTTGACACGAACTACCGTTCGCAGCGGCGCATCATCACCTTCAACAACCTCTTCTTCCAGCAGGCCGCCCAGCTCGAATACCTGAACCTGAAGGATTGCTGCGACGACGAGGCTGCACAGTTGGCCAAGGCCTATGCCGACGTGGTGCAGCAGATTCCAGACCATCGCGGCGACGAGGGATTCGTACGCATAGAACTACTGCCCGGCGAAGACTATCAGGACAACATGTTCCGCCGCCTGGCAGAGACCGTTGGTGAACTTATCGGCACTGGCATCCCTCAGGAGCAGATCGCCATCCTTGTACGCACCAACGTCGTCATCCCACTCATCGCCCAGTACTTCATGGAGCAGATGCCAAGTGTGACCATTGTCAGCGACGAGGCCTTCCGGCTCGACGCCTCCTGCACCGTGCGACTGCTCATCGATGCCATGCGCCTGCTCATACATCCCGACGACCAGCTCACAAAAGCCGCCATTGCGAAAAGATACCACTGCGATGTGCTGCAAGACTATGAGGGCGACGGTGTCCATCTGTTAAGTGTATCGTCGGGCCACGACGACACACACACCTCCGTCTCTTCCCTCGACACTATGCTGCCCGACGACTATATCACTCACCTCGACGAGCTGCGGACGCTGCCCCTCTACGACCTTGCAGAACGACTCTATGCCATCTTCGGCCTTGAGCGTATCACAGGGCAGAGTGCCTATGTCTGCGCCTTCTTCGACCACCTCGTCAGCTACGTCAACGAGAACGTCAGCGACATCAGCGCCTTCCTCGACGAGTGGGACGAGACCCTCTGCTCAAAGACCATCCAGAGCGACGAGACCAGCGGCGTACGCATCTTCTCCATCCACAAGTCGAAGGGACTGGAGTACAATCACGTCGTTATTCCCTTCTGCGACTGGCCATTGGAGAAAAGCGGCAACATCCTCTGGTGCCAGCCTGCGGTAGAGCCGTTCAACGACCTCCCCATCGTGCCCGTCGACTACAGCCAGAAACAGATGAAGGGCACCATCTACGAGGGCGACTACCTGCAGGAGCATCTGCAGAACACGGTCGACAACCTCAACCTGCTCTACGTGGCCTTCACCCGTGCCTGTCGCAGTCTGACGGTCATCGGCCGTCGCAAGGCCACCGGAACCCGTTCGATGCTCATCGAACAGACCCTGCCCCTCGTGGCCGACAAACTGCAGGAGTCCGATCCACAGGCCAACATCCTGCTCGAAGGTCTCGATGACGACCAGCAGCCCCTCTGCCTCACCTACGGCACCCTGTTGCAGCAAAACATGTCTCATACCCCTCACCCCGAACCTCTCACCTCTCAAAATCCCTTCCTCCAGCCCTCCGTTCCCCTGCCGGTCGATATCCACAGCTATGCCCATCAGGTCAGCTTCCGTCAGAGCAACCGCAGCCGGGCCTTCATGTCGGGCGATGACGAGGAGGCCCGTCAGCGCGAGGAATACATCCAGACGGGCAGTGTGCTCCACGAAGTATTCTCCACCATCCGGACGGCCGATGACATCCCTGATGCCCTGAAAAAACTCCAGACGGAAGGAGTCATCTACGATGGCAAACTCACCCCGGAGCGCATCGCCAACCTGCTTCAGAAACGATTGAGCAATCCACGGGTAGCCGATTGGTTCTCAGGACGTTGGAATCTATATAACGAATGTAACATCCTGTCACTTGAAGGCGATGAAGTATGCCAGCACCGTCCTGACCGTGTGATGACCGACGGCCATAGTTGGATCGTCGTCGACTTCAAGTTCGGATCCCCCAAGCCCGAGTATCACGACCAGGTGCGCCGCTACATGAACCTCCTCACCGACATGGGCCACCATCACATCAAGGGCTACCTCTGGTACGTCTACTCCAACCACATCGAGGAAGTCCCCCTCCAGAGTAATCATCTGTAAACCGTAAACTGTAAACAAGACATGAATTCCTTCCTCGAACACGTCGCAGAAACCCTGCTCTCGAAATACGGCACCGACCTCAGCCATGTGGCCGTGGTCTTCCCCAACAAGCGCGCCTCGCTGTTCCTCAACGACTACCTCGCCCGTCAGGCCGCCAAGCCCATGTGGAGTCCGGCCTATATCACCATCAGCGACCTCTTCCGCAGCCAGTCCGACTTGCAGGTAGCCGACCCCATCCAGCTCGTCTGCGAGCTGCACCGCTGCTTCACCCAGTGCACGGGCATCGACGAGACGCTCGACCACTTCTACGGCTGGGGACAGCTGCTGCTCTCCGACTTCGACGATGTAGACAAGAACTTGGCACCCCCCGACCGTGTGTTCGCCAACGTACGCGACCTGCATGAGCTCGACGACGTGTCATACCTTACCGACGAGCAACGGGCCCTCATCCGCCGCTTCTTCAGCAACTTCTCCGACATCCACGACAGCGAACTCAAGCAGCGCTTCCTGCGCTTGTGGAGCCGCATCGGCGATATCTACCGCACCTATAACGAGCGCCTGGCCAGTCAGGGCCTCGCCTACGAGGGAGCCCTCTACCGACAAGTGGCCACCGCCGACACCCTCCCTGGCGACTACGACACCTACGTTTTCGTAGGCTTCAACCTCCTGCAACAGGTCGAGCAGACCCTCATCCGACGGCTGGAGGCTGAGGGGCGCGCCCAGGTGATCCAGGATACCGAAGAGGTACCCCCACGACAGCTCACCTACATCTCCGCCCCGACAGAGAACATCCAGGCCCGCTACATCAGCCAGTGGCTCACTCCCGAGCGCATCGCCGACGGACGGCGCACGGCCGTCGTACTCTGCAACGAAGGCCTCCTGCAGGCCGTCATCCATTGTCTGCCCGACACCCTCGACAAGGTGAACGTCACCACCGGCTATCCCCTGCTGCAAACCCCTGTGGCCTCGCTCGTCAGCCAGCTGCTCGACCTTCAGGTCGACGGTTTCTCAGCCCGTACCCAGTCGTTCCGCCGCCACTGGCTCGACATGGTGGCCCGTCACCCATACGCCAGTCTGCTGCCCGAGGGCTATACCGACACCCATCTCACCGAAGGCCCTGCCCTGCTCCACTGGCTCCTCGACATTGTACGCCACATCGCATTTTCTCGGGGGCACGAAGACGATCCCCTCACCACTGAGTCGCTCTTCCGCATGTACACGCTGCTCAACCGCATGAGCGGCCTCGCCGACGAGCAGATCCTCACCGTCGACACCTCCACGCTGCAGCGACTGGTCATGCAGGTGGTACAATCCACCACGATCCCCTTCCACGGCGAACCCGCCGAGGGTGTGCAGGTGATGGGCGTACTTGAGACCCGTAACCTCGACTTCGACCATGTGCTGCTGCTCTCCTGCAACGAGGGCTACATGCCACGTAGTGTCAACGACACATCGTTCATCCCCTACGCCATCCGCAAGGCCTACGGACTGACCACCGTCGACTACAAGGTGGCCATCTACCAGCACTATTTCCACCGTCTGCTGCAGCGTGCCCACGACGTGACGCTCGTCTACAACAACGCCACCACCGACGCCCAGAAGGGCGAGATGTCGCGCTTCATGCTCCAGCTCATGGCCGATGCCCCCGTTCCCATCAGTTTCCACAGTCTGAAAGCCGGCCAACAGCCCCTGCTCCGCCAGCCGAAGGCCATCACGAAGACGCCCGTCGTTCTCGACATCCTGCGCCAGCGCTTCTCCACCAAAACGGGCATCAGTCCCACGGCCGTCAGCAGCTACCTGCGCTGCCAGCTGCGCTTCTTCTACCGCTACGTCAGCAACCTCCAGGAGCCCGACACGACAGAAGACGAGCAGATCGACAACCGCGTCTTCGGCAACATCTTCCACGAGGCCGCCCACATGCTCTACAAGCAGTTCGAAGGGCGCACTGTCACTACCCAGCAACTCGATGCCCTGCTCAACGACGAGAGCGCCATCCCCCGTGCCGTCGATGCCGCCATCCGCCAAGAACTCTTCAAGCACAACGGCGCAGCCGATTCTTCACTCCACACTCCTCCCTCCACACTCCATCTCAACGGCCTCCAGCTCATCAACCGCGAGGTCATCATCCGCTACCTGCGCGTGCTTGTCGAGACCGACCGCCGTCTGGCCCCCTTCACCATCCTCGGCCTCGAGCGTCCCGTCTACATGCCCTATGGCAATACTTCCATAGGCGGCATCATCGACCGTCTCGACTGTGTCACCGACCCCGCGAGCGGTGAACAGCGCATCCGTGTGATTGACTACAAGACAGGTTCCCGTCGTCCGAGGCCCATGCCCGATGTCGATGCCATCTTCGACCCCGCGCAGATTCCCAACCACAGCGACTACTACCTGCAGGCCTTCCTCTACAGCCACATCGTCCGCCAAAAACAGGACGATCCCGTGAGTCCTGCGCTGCTTTTCATCCAGCATGCCAGTGCCGAGGGCTACGACCCCACCCTCAGTCTGGGCCGCGAACCTGTCAACGACATCGCCCCCCACTCAGAGCGTTACATCGCCCTGCTCGACCAGACCATCCGCAGCATCTTCGATCCTGCCCTCGACTTCACACCCACAGACGACCGCGACCGCTGCCGATCCTGTCCCTACGCTGCCCTCTGCGGCAAATAAGTCCATCAGTATTCAGCGTGGCCAGTCCGCCCTGTACAGAAAAATAATCCCCCGAGCCATCACAGCCCGGGGGACTTTCAACCTACTCAGGAAGGGAATTGCCTACCCATTGCCCTGATTGTCGGCCTGGGGTGCAAGCACATAGCTCAGAGGAGTCTTCTTCTGGAAGCGCTTCTGCTTGCCACCGACGGTGCGCACCTCGCTCTCGACAAGGTAACCCCACTCGAAGACGCACTCCTTCTTCAGGGCGCGCGAGGTGAGCTCCTCGCCCTTGGTGTTCTCGCCGAGGAAGTTGATCTTGATGCCGTTGATCATGGCATCGGCACCACCGCCCACAGCATCGGCCAGGTTGGCCTTGCCCAGCTTCTGACCGTCCACGCTCGGAGAGAACGTGCCGAAGCCATCCAGCTTCACGGGCTGACCCTCGCGCAACAGGTGCGTCATACATGAAACGAGCTCACCCAGAACCAGCTCACACATCTCTTTACTCGAGATCTTGCCGTGCTCTGTCATGTGCTTTGCGAGACCCTTCAGGTTCAGGGGCTCTTTGGAATCGACCTCGGCGAAGTACTTACCGTAGGCCGTCGAGTCATCGTTCTTGTTCTGTCGAAGATTGATGACCATTGCAATTTCTGATCTTGCCATTGTTTGTTGTGTTTTTTATGGTATTAGATCTTTCCGCGGCGAACTACTCCGGGTCACCGCCTCCCGCTTGTTATAATCAAGGTTTTATCAACCTTTCTTACACGTTACAAAGGTACAACTTTTTTCTGAAACTACCAAATAATTTAGCAATTATTTTCGAATTATTTCTAGTTTCTGCGATTTCTGTGATTTCTGCGAGACATTACTTGTAGTACCCGATGCGAATCTGGTGGCGGGGCGGCCGGAAGGGCGACCAGGAGACGTGGAGCCAGCCCGGGCCCGTGAGCAACTGGTCGGTGTATTCCCACGACTTGAGGAAGTCCACCAGGCTCTGGAACTGGGCAGGATTCTGCGGTCTGATGTCGGCTGCCTGGCCAACGAGGTGCTGGGAGTTTCGCACACCGCCCACCTTACGATTCACCTCCTCACAACGAAAGCCCGAAGTGATGATGATGGGCCCCACGATGAACCTTGCGGGCTCCAGCAGCTGATGACAACCGTAGGTCAGATTGGCCACAACCTGCATCGGAGGGATGTTCTCCGGGTATTTCCCCAAATTGAGGAACTCGCTCAGTTTAAAATGAGGCGATAAGCGAACGCCATTGAGCTCGCTCAAATGGCTGAGCGCAGCCTCATTCGGCGAAGCCAAGTGAGGCGAGAGTCTGACGTTATTTAGATTCTCTTTCATGGTATTGTTTTCTAATGATTCTGATGTACTGGTCCAGTCCGAAGATCGACCCTGCCAGCAGGAACGACTGCGCCACATAATACAGCAGTCCGCCCGCCACATCGTCGATGTGTACCACCTGATACGCCACCATAGCGATACTGCTCGCGATGAGCAGTACCACACAGGCGTACTGAGAGATCTTGAAGCCTTCGTTGTTTTTCATAGCATTGATGTGTTTTACTTTTTTACCTTTACATCATTGCCGCTCCTGCCCCACCGAGAAGCAGGGTGATGATGTAACTGATCACTTGAAGAATCTTCTTAACTGTTTTGCTCATAACTTTAGTGTTTTAAATGGTGAATAATTAGGGTTATTTTCGTGGCCGAAACCACCTCTCTATTTGCCTACAAAGGTACAAAAAATAATCGAGAAAACCAAACATTTCCTCAATTATTTTCACATAAAATATCGCCTTACTTGTTTTCGGAAATAACGTCTATGAACGCTGCAGGAGTAATTACACGAGGTGATGTAGGATAATGTTTGAGGTTGCCGGTCCTCGTGTGAGTTTGGGTTGTGTTTGTTTATGCCCAGGTGCCTGTCCTCATGACTTTGTTTTACATATCCTCCATGGATAAGCCTCCCTTGGTGACTTCCTTGCCACGGAATATGCGTCGCTTCATTTCTGCGACTTTCTCTTCAAGTCGGGCAGGAGAATACTTCTGGGGATTTCGCTTCACCTCATACGCTTCAACATTGCCTTCGAGTGTTTCGGCCACAATGTCAATCTCGAAGTCATCGGTGTTGCCCTTTGAGTTTACACCATTCGGTTGCCACCAACCGCCAATCTGCTTGTATCGGCAACTCTCCATCATCTTCTGACGGAACCAGCGTTCCAGGGCTATACCTGAGAATGTGGTATAGTCGTTGGTTATGATACGCTCCAGTGCCGGCATGTTCTGCAACTCAATGAGCGCAGCGTATCTGTGAATGTAGCGGAACCAGAAGCGGAAGAAGTTGTCCTGTATCTCATAACGTACCGTCTGGCTGCCTTCTTTGGCACCAATCGGACGTTTCTTCCTGATGATGCCGTATTTCTCTTCCAGCAGCTTCAGCTGTCCGCCAAGGCTTTTCATGCCTAAAGCCCCTTCTATCTCGCTTTGTGTCACATCGCCGTGGGCTATCTGGTCGAGTATGCTGAAGTACGTGCCATACTGCTTGCCGAACTCCTGGATGAGAATCTTCTTGCCTTCGTCCACAAAGTAGCTGTCGCCGCTTGAACAGACGTAGTGTATCATTTTCTTGACGTTGGTACAACCGTTGTTCATGAGCAGTTCAATGTAACGGGCCACGCCACCTGTAATTGTCCAAAGGGCCAGCAGGTCTTCCGACGTGTAATTTGGCTTGTAGTCGCCAAGTATCTCCTTTATCGTATCCGTATTGAAAGGCTTCAGCTTGATGGTGCAGTCATCCCTGCCGAAGAGTGGCTGCTCTTCGTCTTTGAAGATCTTTTCCATCATGCGGAATATAGAACCTGACACAATCAGACAGACATTTGTCTGCTTCTTGTATGCGTCCCATAGTTCCTGTATGTCGCTGAAGATACCAGCGTTTATGTTATCAAACTCCTGAAACTCATCAATAAAAAGCGTGAACTTCTTTCGCTTTCCAATCTCCAGTATCATCTGGAAGATTTCACGGAACGAACTCATTCCTTCTGGGACAAACTCACCGAGCTTTTCGCGAACCTCCTGCATAAAGGTTCTGACGAGAACGGTTTCCGTCTTTCGGCCAACGAAGAAATAGAGCCCGGGAGCGTCTTCCTGCGTCTCGCTTATCAGTTTATATACCAGGCTTGTCTTGCCCACACGCCTTCGGCCTGTGAGTACAACAAATCGGGAATAATCGTTGTACGCCTGACGCTGCAATTCCCTAAGCTCGGTCATTTCGCGTACTCTGTCATAGAACTTCTTCATACAATTTTACGGCTATAAATTTTACGACCATAACATTTCGGGTGCAAAGTTAAAGAGAATATCTGAATTTTGCAAATTTTCGAGCAGCGAATGCAGAGAAAACTTGTTTTTTTTTGCTGAGTCGCGAGATAATTCGCCCAAGGGGCAAGTATTTCACTAAAATAATAAGCAGTCATGGGGACAGGCACCTGGGGCATGCGGGATAAATTCAAATTCTACCAGAAAAATTTGGAAATATGAATAAAAAGGCTTATCTTTGCGCCTGATATTGATATTGTTGAACTTAAACACTATTTACTATGCCACGCACAGCAAGAGACCAAAGTGCCACAGGTATCTACCACGTTATGATACGCGGCATCAATCGTCAGGACATCTTTGAAACCCCAGAGGACTACAGGAAGTTTATCGAGACGCTTGCTTCACTTAGAGAAGTTGTCTCAGAAGACATGCAAACAAAAATCTGCACCTGCCACATCTATGCATATTGCATCATGCCGAACCACGTGCACATTTTGATTCATGAGAATGGATGGACAATAAGCCAGTGTGTGAAATACATCGCAGATATATATGTGCGCTATTACAACAAAAAGTATGGACGCATTGGACACCTGCTGCAAGACCGATTCAAGAGTGAACCGTGCAACGACTCCGACTACTTTGTTGTCTTGATGCGCTATATCCATCAAAACCCTGTCAAGGCTGGCCTTGCAAAAACGGCTAAGGAATACAGCTATAGTTCTTGGGGGAATGACTACCTGGGCTTGGGTGACCTTCATGTGTGCATGACAGAGTCCGTCATACGCAGGTACACGCTCGCAGAACTCGCAGCATGGGTTGACATGCCTATGTCAGAAAGGTATGGATGCATCGACATTGACGAAAGACGTGTAATATCCGATATCGAGATAAGAGACGCTGTCATCAACGCATGCGGTCTGCGCAGCATCTCTGATTTCCAGCTTCTGACATTAGAAAGAAGAAAAAGTGTTATTCAAGAGGTTATACGTTCGCTCGATGTCAGGCCAAGACAACTCTCCAGAGTTACGGGCATGAATTACGAGACCATCAGAAATATAGCTAAAAAATTGGGGTCACTTGCAAAACCCTGTGTTGAAAAATTAGTCTAATTGTTTATTTCTCGTCATTTGTTAGTACCTTTGCACACAAAGAGTACTGGTATGAACGAGAATCCCTATATGATGCTTGCAAAGGTCATCCTTCCCAAAGAGATGACAGAGTATTTTGACCTGACAAAAGTCCGCACGGATGAGTATAATGGTGAGCCACGTATCCACCTATATCTTGATGAGAAGGATAAGGCTCCTGACAATCGTACAGACTTGTCTCCCAATGGTTTCTATGAAGAGTCCTGCATGAACGACTTTCCCATCCGTGAATACCGCACGGTCCTTCATGTGCGCCGTCGCAGGTGGAAGGATGCCGATGGCAAGAGCGTTTCGAAGGACTGGCAGATGGTTGCCAAGGGCACTCGCTACTCTAAGGAGTTTGCGACTTTTTTAAAAGAATTCCTTGGATACATCCCCGATTACGGCCAGATCGCTCCAGAAACCATATCACGTAAAGGGTGACGAGTTCGAGCGTGCCTACAAGGACCATCTGAGTGACTTCCGCACCTGGAAGCACAGGGAACATGCCCAGAGGTGGCTTGTGTTCCCCAAGAACATCGGCCCCAACCTCAGTATTGACGAGACGGCCCTATCCAATGGAGATCTCTATACGATAGTTTCAAACAAGGACGCCCATGGACGCAAGGGGGCTCTCGTGGCCATCGTCAGCGGTACCAGAGTGGAGGATGTCGTGGCAGCGCTGATGAATATCCACTGGTATCTGCGCACCAAGGTACGTGAGGTGACGATGGACTTCTCCGAGGGCATGCATCAGATTGTCCTGCAGTGTTTCCCCTATGCAGACATTACGCTAGACCGTTTCCACATGCAGCAACTTGTCTCGGATGCCATGCAGGAGTTGCGCTTGAAGCATAAAAAGGAGGCTCAGAAGGCACAGAACGAGCAGCGCAAGCAATTCAAGGATGACTTGAAGGAGAAGTACGAGAAGAGCCTTAAACGCCGCAAGAAGAACAAGAAGGACAAGCGAGGCAGGAAGCCAATCCGCAAAAATAAGGCATTCGTGCCAGAGCGTCTATCAAATGGCGATACGGAACCCGAGTTGCTAGCCCGTTGCAGATACTCCATGATGGTGTCTGGTGACAAGTGGACAGCCACACAGAAAGAGCGTATGAAGATCGTCTTCGAGCGCTATCCTGACTTAGAGGAGGCTTATTCACTTGCCCATTCTCTAAGAATGATTTTCAGCAATCCAAGAGCAACATGGATAAGCGGTTATGAGAGCATACAGAAGTGGTATGAAAAGGTCAAGGCGTTTGGGAATGATGCCTTCAATACTGCTGCAGATACTATACGTGACAGAGAAGATGAGGTGCCCAACTACTTCATTAATCGTGCGACCAATGCTTCTGCAGAGTCCCTAAACTCAAAGATCAAGCAATTCCGTGCACAGCTTAGGGGAGTAATTGATGTGGACTTCTTTCTCTATAGGCTGTCAAAAATATACGGATAAACACAGGAATTTACTGGTGAGCCAGTATTTCGGGAGAACTTCTCTTTTAGTAGCGCTCGTCAAGCGCAATTTTCAATTTTTCCACAAGTTGCAGCACGCGCTCCCCAGCACCGTTCTGTTCCCACTTGTCTATATGCAGTTTCATATAGGGATTATCGCTGAAAGTGCTCGAAACGACCCCCAGCGTACAGACAAATTCGGGCTTTCTGATATATGGCAGCCCCTGCATGTCCTTTTCATACTTAGTCCGATTGTCAGGATAACGATAGAAGTCTCTCAGCAGGCAGAACAGCACAGCGTAGGAGCTGTTACCCCAGAAGTATTGCTGAGCCTGAATGATGACTTCCGCCAGGCTCTCCTTGCTGAGCTTCTGATAGTCTCTGCAGTTCTGGTTTCCCTCCTCTCCATTCTTGATGATGGTCGTACCGGAATATTCCAAGATAAGCTGATGGATTTTCACGCCGTTCTTCGCCAGTTCCTGAATGATTTTCAGTTTAGCTTCTTCTGACATATTCCCCTCCTTTCTCAAAATAATCCATAATCAGTTGACCTATCTCCACCTTATTTGTGACAATAAGGTTCACGCACCAATTCAATACTTTTGGGCCGCATGAATTCTTAGCGGCCCAGCATTGCTTGCCAGGCAGCTTACATTTTCTTTTGTTCATTTCTATTACATTTTAATTGTTAATAATGTACCATGAAACTATGTCCGCGGCTTTCGTCATCATTGGTTTTAGATAAATATTTATGATTGAGACGCAAAGATAGCACAAAAACCACGATCCTCCAAACTCTTTACGCCAAAATAATGCACCCATGCAAATATTCTTTGAAAAATTTGGTGGTTCCGAATAAAAACTATACCTTTGCAGCACCAGAGTTAAACTTAATGCACAATAATATGAGCAACATTGAATCAACAAAAGGCGAAATCGTCATGTATCAGCCCGATGAAACCATCCGGCTGGAGGTCAGAGTAGAGAGTGAAACTGTATGGCTCACGCAGCAACAGATCTCAGACTTGTTCCTTCGTGACAGAACCGTCATTAATCGTCACATAAACAATGTCTTCAAAGAAGGCGAATGTGACAAAGAAAGCAATGTGCATTTTTTGCACATTCCAAATTCAGACAAGCCTGTTATGTATTATAGCCTGGATGTCATCATATGTCCTCATCGACAACTACATCGACACCGATACCCTGACAATGCTCAGCAATCGTAACGCCAACATCTCTGCCACCATCTACACCCGCCAGCTCTCCCAACAGCAGCAGCTCGATGTGCAACGTCATAACCAGCAGTATCCACCTATTATAATAAATGCGTGCCAGCATAACCACGACCGCTTCCTCATCATCGACGATGTGGTTTACGTCTTTGGTGCCAGCATGAAGGATGCCGGTAAGAAACTCTTCGCCTACATCCGCATGCAAGAGACCTCAGCCTCGGAACTGCTGAATAACATCAGGTAGCAATTTTTCATGGTATTAGATTTTTGTTAGATTGACGAGAAGGCGCCGCCGAGTTCATAGGCCAGCTTATCTGCGATAGCAGAAATTTTACTATGGTTTACACCTGATTGAACAAGAAGTTTACGATCTTACCATCTGCGATAGCAGAAATTCTACTATGGTTTACACCCGACGGCACGAAGGTGAAGAGCGTGCTCCAATCTGCGATAGCAGAAATTTTACTATGGTTTACACCGCCGTCGCCCAAAAGTAACTACTAACTCTATCTGCGATAGCAGAAATTTTACTATGGTTTACACCCGCATGAACAATGCTTTCTGCATGCTCGGATCTGCAATAGCAGAAATTTTACTATGGTTTACACCGATGCCAACCCTCGCATTATCAAAGTACACATCTGCAATAGCAGAAATTTTACTATGGTTTACACCGGTGGTGCTGAAGGACGGCACGATGATGACATCTGCAATAGCAGAAATTTTACTATGGTTTACACCTCCTCGATATACTGAACACGATGACCAAGATCTGCAATAGCAGAAATTTTACTATGGTTTACACCCAGGTGGGCGTGAAGGTGCGCGTGCGCTGCATCTGCAATAGCAGAAATTTTACTATGGTTTACACCCAGCACGCGCTTCAGCATACCGCTCTCCAATCTGCAATAGCAGAAATTTTACTATGGTTTACACCGAATGCCGACAACCTCCAGTTGGCCGACATATCTGCAATAGCAGAAATTTTACTATGGTTTACACCAAATTGGTGGCGATATTCTTGAAGATACCATCTGCAATAGCAGAAATTTTACTATGGTTTACACCTTCCGTCTCTTCTATGCCAACACGAGTGAAATCTGCAATAGCAGAAATTTTACTATGGTTTACACCATTTGTTTGCAAAGGTAATGATTTTCAATCATTTATGCAAGTTTTCCGGTAAAAATTTACTCTAAATACGGTTTTTGAACCATAAACTGCAACCATTTTTCGTTTTCTATTTTCTTCTTTTCAGGATTTCTGAGCAAATATAGCCCCTTCAAAGCAATATGATAAGCGCCATTGGCATCGGCATCAACGGGAAGTTTTGATACCCAGTCGCCCTGTGTATCTCTCCCCTTATTTGCCTCATCAGTAGAGCAGAAATAGTGTCCGTCTTTGGCTACTGGCGAGAGAATATAATCCTCTTCCGTTGCTGCATTGCTATTACGCATCTGCAAGGTCTTTTGGAATGTATAAAGTAATGTATTGAAGAAACTTGCATTGACAGCATTGGCTTCAATATCTGCAATCAGCACTTTGAGATCAGAGCCCTCTGTCAGTTGGATGCCTTTTTTCTTAAAGACATTGATGATTTCCTTTGTAGGCTCATAATCCACCATCTGCTTATAACCCTTATCATCCATTCGCATCACGATTCGTTTGCCGTATGTACTGACAGTCCAAAGGTTTTGATAGTCAGTCTGGAAAGTCTTGAACTTACGGTAGTCGAATTCAAACTCGATATTGCCATTTCTCATCTCAATACGTTCCATCTTCATCAGGAATTCTTTTCGTTTTTCGGCATTCGTGATGTCGTTGAAGTTGAAATGATTCACAAAGCCTGTCACAGGATCTATCTTAGAAGTATAGGCAGCAGGGATGTAGAACAAGAAACCGCTCTGCTTACCCAGTCTCTGGAAACTGACAAACTTCTGAGCCATCTGGTAGCCTCTGAGTATACCTCCCTCTTCGCCTGCCTCACGATCTTTGAAAGACAGGTAGTTCAGTTTGTCAATCAGCATCTTTTCAAACTTCTGATAGACCTGACGCTCTACCTTGAAGCGACCTCGCTTAAATCCAAAATTCAGATCCTCCAGTACCACGATTGCATTGTGTTCTATCATCATCTTGGATATCTCATGAATAACTGCAGAAAGGAAACCTTCTTTCAAATCCTTGATCTTGCCCACACTATCCCAGCTCTTGCGGGCCTCGTCACGTTCCTTTTCACGCTGCTCCAATTTTGCCTGATAGTTGTAACTGTTTACGACATTAAAAGTCTTCTGCTTTAAGATTTCTCCACGTTGATTAATCAAGGTGAGATAAATCAGATGGCGCTCACCGCGGTCTATACCTATGATATTCACATCTGGATTGTCTTTCAGATAGTTCAAAACATTCTCATTGATATATTCATTGCCATCTGCATTAGCATTGAAAGTAATAGGTACATGGAAGAAGTATTCCTGTCTGGTGTATCTGCGGTCTTTAATGATTTCGTGAGTGACATCCTTCACTATGACCTGATTCATATACTGTTTTTCTGCTGCTGTCAGTTCGCTTTCTTTCTTCTTGCCATTATAGAACTGATACAGGCTGCGATATATTGACTCTGGTATTGGCATTCCACTCTTATCCCTACGATTGAGCATTCTCGAACCCACCTTATGCGATACTGGTTTCTTGATGCTTTGAGGACGACAGAACAACTCCGCCTGACCATTTAGTTTCAACACCAGATTATTGAGGTTCTCGTCTGTAAAGAGATTCTCCCAATAGAGTGTATGAAGATTCTTCCGTCCATGGGCACCCTCCGCATAGTCCTTATTATAGAGTTGGAAGAGATATAACTGGCCGTTATCAACCCATTCGTCCACCTGAGATTCCGGAATATCTGTAAAACTAATCTTATATGCCTGCTTCTTTATTTCGCTGAAGAAAGAGCCAATATCCTCATACAACTCCGTTGGAGTATATTTGAAGTTGAACTTGCTCCAATCTGGATCAATAGCAATAGCAGCCTTATAGAAATCAATAAAGTCATGGAGGAACTTCTTGTCAAAACTGGGACCTTTCTTGTATTTTCCCGATTCCCTTCCTTCTAAGATATACTCAGAAGGCTTGTAAACATCAAGATTCCCCTTTGCGAATATTTTATGGGGTAAATCCTTTGAGGGGTCTGAAAGAAGTTTGTAAATCATCTTTTTATAGGAAGTTGATGACGCATCAAATTGGGCATTTTTTATCTTTGCTTTGTTTTTTGCATTAAGTACACCTAAATACGACTTGCCATCTTTGAAAAGAAGGATTGCATTATTCTTCATTTCCTTATTTTGGTCCCATCCATTAGCTAAGGAAGGCGATTCAAAGTTCAGTTTGAACTTCTTGACATCAGAGGGTTTCCGAGTGAGATAGTTCCTTACCTTATTATATAAAAGGAAGAGTGTGTCAAGTTCTTCATAAAGGGGGATGAACTCATTATAGAAACTCTTGTCCACCTCATACTCTTCTGGCATCACCAAGACTGAACACTTATGACAGAGTTCCATCATAGCATCCAGCAGGCTCTTCACAACATCCGTACCCGTTGGGTTATTCAGGAACTTCTGCTTTTCATAGTTCTTGCACCATTCATAAAACTGCAGCCAATAGCCCTCAATAGCATTGAGCGTTTGAGGCATATCTGAAAAGTATTGGGAAATATGGTACTCGTCATCAAAGCACAAATCTGCCAAGCAATAGGCTTTGCGTGAAAGATAGGCTTCCACTTTCTTCTTATCCTTGGCTACAGAGATGTCGCCAAATTGCTGAGCAGCCTTTTCCTTCAGTTTCTCTTCGATGATACTCCACTTGCCGAATACCTTCTGCGAGATGTCTGTCAGTTTGTTAGCTGTAACACAAATACCATCTGGATTATAAGTATCAATCTTGCTCAGCAGAGCCACTAACTCATTTAGTACGTTGACGGTTTTTCCATCACGCTCGAAATGGGTGATGTGCTCATAAAATTGGCTGATAGAAGCCACGAGTTCATCTTCCGTATTGATTTGTACAGGGATATAGGACAAGGTGTCACGATCAGACAATATCTGTTTGAACAGCGGGATCATCGTCAAAGCCTTCTTGGAACCCTCAAGTTCTTTATGCCGCTGACGATAGAGGTTTACGAGCTCATTGATACCACGATATTTCTGCTTACCCTCTTCGCTCACACCACCAATCACACGGTTAAAGAAATCGATGCCATCCTGTGTTAGCAGAGAATTATAGAAATCGAGCGAGAAGACATCATCAATCATCACACCCTCTAAGAAAGGCAGCATTTCCTCTGATGCCTGCTGGATAATCTCAGGACATGTAGCCTTAATCTTATCATAAACTTCCAGATTGGATAAGAATTTGGGGAAATTGTCATGCACCAATCTATATGGGACACCCGTACTGATGGCATCAGGACTGTAGATGTTATTCCGATTCTCTTGGAAGCCTATGAAATAGGAAGCAAATCCTCGAAATGATTTCAAAGCCTCATTATCACAGAACTCTGGCAAGACTGATGTAATCAAATCGCTGGGAGTTGCAGCCGTCAGTTCCTTATAATGTCTGAAATCCTTGATTGCAGTAGCAATCCGTTTACGCATCATTGCCTGTTCTGCCTCAAGGCGTTTCTTGGCTTCATCGCTTTTCGTCTTCTGATATTCCTCCAAGGCCTCCTTTAGAGGTGCCCAGTCAAGATGGACATTCTTCATGGATTCGCGAATGCAAACCTTATGATACTCGTCAATGAGTTTCTTGACCACAGGGTAATGCGCAGCCTTATTCTCATCGTTCTCCAAAACCCTGTTCTTTTCTATCCATTCCTGGGTTTTGCCTACAGGTCTTAACTCAAAGCGCAAAGTCTTTGATACAGAATATATGCCGATAAACTGTTTTAAGTCCTTCATATTTCAATATTTTGAGTTTGGAAAGAAGATGTATTCTCACTATATAATTATGAAATAGATTCCCATTGCTTTATTGCGTCAGCTAATCTTTCGTATAGACTGTATACAAATTCATTTGTCACACTTATTGCTGTATCCAATTCATCTTTAAAAATTTTCACGTAATTGATTGAGATGTCTTGTTTTGTATATCCATTTCTGTGAACAAAATCATGTCGCCTTTCTATTATCTTTCCCATTTTATCAATAGGCGGGAAGTCTATTGTAAACAAGGAACAATAAGTTTTTTTGATTACGTCCATTCGATGAGAGTTCATGTCATGAATAATATCATGTACAGTCTTTACCATATTTTTAGAAGCATCTTCAATCTGATTTAGAGGTAATTTGATTTTTGAGTTTTTTATAAAAGCACGGAAGAAAGTTTTATCTCCTAATACAAGGCAGGACAACAATTCTGTCAGGAATAGTTCCAAAGCTCCTATAACTGCAATATACAAATGTCTTAGATGTGTAGATTGTAAAGGATCTGTGACATTAATTTCTTCAAGTTCCCGGATTCTTTCTATTTCGTCTCGATAAAGAGATAGTATCGAAGATGGTGATACCAAACAAATTTGATTATAGCCTAACGATGAAATTGCTCCAGTAGCCCAATATTCATAATACGAAATCGAGGAATTCTCATCAGTAAGAATTAGGTCTCCATTCTTAATCTTAACTACATCATCAGTCATAGTCTCAGGTGCAGGCGCTACCCAATTCCTTGCGAAGTGAATTCCTGATTCTGCGATTATATTCCCTTTTACTAAAAAAATATTTCTCATAACTATGAATATATAATTACTTCTAATCTGGTTACAGAGCACCTCTTGTATAAATTCAAGTGTAACAAAAACAGCAACTATTATTCATTCTGATCCAAGATAATGCTGGAGAGCTTCACGTGGTCGGCGACATTCACGATGCCGTTGCCGTCGACATCGCCGGAGAGGGAGGTGTCGCTGGAGAAGTCGAACTCTGCGGTGGCGGTATCGGAATTGTCAAAGCTGGCCTTCGTGGCATAGACTGTCACCTTGAATTTCTTGGGGGCACAGATCTCGTTGTCGTAATACTTCTTGGCATCGCTGACCGTCACCTCTGAGATATATTCCACACCTTCCGTCTCACAACTGAAGGTGATCTTCCCATCCACGAGGCTGATGGTCGGCGTAGCGCACTTAGGAGTCACGGGGATTTCCTCGCCATTCAACGCAACTACTTCCTTGAAACTTTTCCAAGGTTCTATAGCCCGGTAAGCCTCTACTGAAGCGGCAGGAACGTGAAGAGTGATGAATTCTTGGTAAGAATCTGCGAAAGCATCAGGATAAGTAAATAAACCTTGGCTACCATTAGATTTGTTTTCTTTTACTTGCTCTGCCAAACAATAAACATCTGCTAATAGTTCACATTTTCCGAAAGCAGAATTGCCGATGAATGTCACGCTGTTGCCGATGGTGACAGAGGTTAGGCCGCTGCAATCTGAGAAAGCTTTATTACCGATGGATGTCACGCTGTTGGGGATAGTGACAGAGGTTAGCCCACCGCATCCGTAGAAAGCAGAACTGCCGATGAATGTCACGCTGTTGCCGATGGTGACAGAGGTTAGGCCGCTGCAAAAAACGAATATATTAAGCGTTGATAATCAGCGGGTTGCACTTTAAACGGTAGAAAAGTGGCAGCGGTGCTGATTTTTAAGGTTTTGAGGGGGCAGATTTAACGTATTTAACCTTCGTTAGGTGAAAACCTTCTATAATCAGCCTTGCAATTAAGTGGGAAGCTGACATCATTGCTTTTTAGAAAGATGTATATAAGTCAGCAAAAAGAGATGTGATAAAAGAAATCACACCTCCTTGCAATAAGACTTGCCATGTAATAAAAGCTATCAGCTTTTCTTCTCTGTTGATGCTACGGCATCCCAGCCTACAGCCGAGGCACCGAGAACAGCGGCACTGGCTCCATCGAGACCACTGATGAGGAACTGCGCCTTGCCACGGAAAATGGGGAGAACGTGTCGGTCGTATGCCTCTTTGATGGGACGCATAATAAGGTCACCTGCCTTAGTCATGCCGCCAAAGAAAATAAAGGCCTCTGGGCTGGAGAAGGCTGCAAAGTCGGCACAAGCCTCACCAAGCATCTTGCCGGTGAAGTCGTAAATCTCTTTAGCCAGTGCATCGCCCTTTCCTGCAGCTATGCTGACATCGAGTGACGTGATTTCCTCGGGATTCATCTCTCGAAGGAGCGAAGGGCGGTTGCTATTTGCCAACAGTTCGCGGGCCGTTCGGGCCACACCCGTTGCCGAGCAGTAACACTCCAAGCAACCTTTCCGCCCGCAACCGCACAACCTACCTTCCTCACCGCGTACCATCGTCACATGCCCCAATTCTCCTGCGAACCCGTCGGAGCCATAGAGCAGATGGCCACCCGTAACGATGCCAGAGCCGACACCAGTACCGAGGGTAATGACGATAAAGTCTTTCATGCCCCGCGCAACACCATATGTCATCTCGCCGATAGCCGCAGCATTGGCATCATTGGTGAGTGCCACGGGGATGCCCAATGCGTCGCTGAAAAGGTTAGCCAAGGGTACAACAGAGTCGTGCGCCCATGGCAGATTGGGTGCCATCTCTATCGTCCCCTTATAAAAGTTGCCGTTGGGTGCTCCGATGCCCATTGCCTTGATATGCTCCATACCGCCTACCTGTTCTATGATGGGCTGCAGTGCATCTACCGAAGCAATGACATAATCCTCTTCACGACTGTATCCACCTGTCTTGATGGCGGTTGTCGCCTTGATTTCACCACGGGCATCCACGATGCCGAACACAGAGTTCGTACCGCCCAAATCCAAACCAATCACATATATTTCCTGTTGCATGCTAATTTCTTTCTTAAAGTAAAAGGCACGATATTACTTAACACCGTGCCTTCCTACTAACTACTAACAATACTACTAACTAACCTAAATGTATGAAACTTATTTCTGAATCATGGTGGGCAGGTTCTTCAGACCTTTCAAATCGGCAGGAGTGGCTTCTGTGATGCTGATGGCATAGCCACCACCGGCATTGGCCGTGAGTTTTAGTTGCGACTTAGCCTTGACCACACCTTTCTTTATAATATAGGCCTGCGGATTGGTCTTGTAGTGGGCATCCTTGGCATCGGCATAGACGGTGGCAATGTACTTCTTGCCTGGGTCGAGGAAATCAAACTTTACCGTAGAAGTATGACCATGCTCACTGGCAGTGCAACCCACGAACCAATTATTGGTGCCCTTGGCCTTACGGGCGGCTACGATATAGCGGCCTGGTTCCGCTTCGAGATAACGAGAGTCATCCCAGTCCACCGCCACGTCCTTGATAAACTGGAAGGCGTCCATGTGCTCCTCGTAGTGCTCTATCATGTCGGCAGCCATCTGCAGCGGACTGTACATCGTGACATAGAGAGCCAGCTGACGGGCGAGCGTCGAGTTGACGTGGTTGGGATTCTTGGGATTGTTCTTCGACATGTCCATCTCGAAGATGCCTGGTGTATAGTCCATCGGGCCGCCCTGCAAGCGGGTGAAGGGCAGAATCGTCGTATGGAAAGGCTTACTGCCGTTGGTAGCCTCGTACTCAGTGCCACGTGCGGCTTCATTGCCAATCAGGTTGGGCCAAGTGCGACAGAGTCCTGTCGGACGTACGGCCTCGTGGGCGTTTACCATGATATGGTGCTTGGCAGCCTGTTTCAGGGCATAGAGGTAGTGGTTGTTCATCCACTGTCCGTAGTGATGCTCACCACGCGGGATGATATTTCCTACATAACCGCTCTTCACGGCGGTATAGCCATATTTGTTCATCAACTGATAGGCAGCTTCCATGTGGCGCTCGTAATTGCGGATGGAAGCAGAGGTCTCGTGGTGCATCTGCAGGCTGACACCCTTGGAGTGGGCATAGTCGTTGAGTGCCTTGATGTCGAAGTCGGGATAGGGTGTCTGAAAGTCGAACACATAGTCCTTCGACATGCCGAACCAGTCCTCCCAGCCAACGTTCCAACCCTCGACGAGCACTTGGTCGAAGCCGTGCTTGGCGGCGAAGTCGATGTAGCGGCGCACGTTCTCGTTGTTGGCAGCATGCTGTCTGTGGGGCTTCACTTTCGAGTAGTCGGTCTCACCGAGATGAATCGAGGGCAGCTCGCTGGTGTACGACCACTGCTTCTTGCCGTTGATCATCTCCCACCATACGCCGACGTACTTCACGGGCTTGATCCAGCTGGTGTCCTCCAGCTTGCAAGGCTCATTAAGGTTCAGGATGAGGTTCGAGGCGAGGATGTCGCGGGCATCGTCGCTCACCATGATGGTGCGCCAGGGCGTCTGACAAGGCGTCTGCATATGGGCCATGTTGCCCTGAGCGTCGGGAGTGAGCCACGACTCAAAAACCATGTTCTTGTCGTCCAGGTTCAGGTGCATGCAGGAGTAGTCGATGAGTGCTGCCTCGTGGAGGTTGACGTAGAGTCCATCAGCGGTCTTCATCTGGAGCGAAGTCTGCACGCCGGTCTCGGAGAATGGTGTCTGCGAGGCATTGGGCGTGATGGCCTCCTTCATGTGGCTGCGGATCTCGGAGAGACGGGTCTCCATGTAGTCATACTCCTGTGTGTCGTAGTCACCGGGAATCCACCAGGCGGTGTGGTCGCCCGTCATCGCAAACTGTGTATGCTCAGCCTTGACCACGAAATAGGGCAGGTATTTCTGCTGGGGAAATTCGTAACGGAAGCCGACACCGTCGTCATAGACACGGAAACGGAGGTTCATGAAACGTCCGTTCGAGGGCTTCTCCATCTCGATGAACAATTCGTTGTAGTGGTTGCGTATGTCGCGTGTCTCACCCCACACGGGCTGCCACGTCTCATCGAAAGTAGTGGTGGAGGTGCGGTTGATGCGGAACTGGTCCATCAGCGAGTTCTGTTCGGCGAGCTCGATGCCCAGCGTGCTGGGCTTGATCACTTCGCGCCCCTTGTAAGTCACCTGATAGTAAGGTGTGCCCTGAGCGTTCAGATCGACGTTTACTACGATGTTCCCATTTGGAGACTTTTGCTCGATGGCATTAGCGGTCAGAGCCATCATCATGGCCATAGTGGCGATAAATATCTTCTTCATATTATGCTATTATTTTTCGATTACAATCATGGTCCAGTATTTCAGCGAGGGAAGGGTAAAGTTCACGTAATTGCCGTCCTGGCGGAAGTTCAGTTCCTGGGGAGCACCGCCGAGGTAGTCGGGAGAAGCCACCCACAGCTTCCTGACATCCGATGCCCTCATGCGAAGAGGCAAATTGCTCAGGGCCTGTGCCTCAGGCATATCGCCCTGCTCGTCGCGCCAACTGAGGCTGTTGGCCTGCAGGAAGTTCAGCAGATGCACCACCTGACGGCTGCCCACGGTCTTGCTATAGGTGGTGACGGTCTGGAGCTTTGGAGGCCAGGCGACGATGGCTACGGAACTGTTGCCCGATGCCATTTCGGCTGTTGTCTCGTTGCCACCGTCGCGCAACAAGTTCTGATAGGCCACGAGAAAATCATAGTAGCTGACGATGGCCGTCTGCAGCTCACTGCTCATCTTCAGATTGCTGTTGGGGAAGTACTCATGGCTGAGCATGTGGCCGTCGCCAAGTTCGAGGTGAGCACCGCCCAAAGCGAACATCACGGCATCGGTTAGCAGGATGCCTGGCGTATTGAACGTACCGGCAGATCCCGACTTTCCGTAGTTCATATAGGCAGCGATGATGCTGTTCTTGCCACCCGAATAGTCACGGTTCTTCGAGATGACCTCGTGGATATCGCTGAACTGCGACTCACCGCCCCACATCTCTGTGTACATGAAGTCGGTGTTGCCCGTCTGCCCGATCTGGTCGGCTCCATAGCCCGACACGGCATTCATCACCAGTCGCTTGTCGGCATGTCGGCTCTTCATGGTATTGATAAATGCTCCCAGGCCGTGCGTCAGGTTTAGCTCACTGCCGTAATAGTCATAAACGGTGCCCCTACTGCCCAGCTGGTCAATATGGAAACCGTCGAAGTCGAAGTTGGCATACACGTCGTCATTGCGTTCGGCCAGATAGTCTTGCCATTCTGTGTTTGCAGGGTCAACCAGATAGATGTCGCCCTTCCAGCCTGAAGGCAGTGAGTGCTTGTCGCGTGTATGGTTGACGTTTGTAAAGATGCCCCACTTGTCGCTGACGCCATCCTGGGCGGCATCGTCGAGCACACCATAGCAGAGATTATAGAACATGGCTTTCATACCGTAGCCGTGCTGTTGGGCGATATAATCCTTTACCACACTGGTAAGCACCTCGCGGTTAGCGATGTCGGTATAGCTCTCCAGCAGTTCGGTGCGAGTGCCACCGAGGGGCCACTGGTGCTTATAGTGCCAGTCGTAGAACTGCACACCGTTGATATGGCAGCGATTTAGAAAGGCCATCTCGCTGGCGATGACATCCGAAGTCTTGCTGCCGTCGAAGGAGGCCACGAAACCGTAGCGGGGGAATCGGGCCCAGTCGGTAGAGACATCAACACCGACAGTACCATAGACTGTCTCAGCAGAGCCGTTGCCGGTATAGACATCTACCATATAGCCTGTGTAGTCAGCCTGCGGAGCCGTCCACGTCCAGGAGGAGCTGCTGAGCGATTCCTCGCCCACCACCTCATTGCCCTGACGGTAGCGCACCCAGGCACCGGAGGGCAATGTGCCCTCCGCGCTGAATCGGATGCTCTCGCCCGGCTTGTAGAGTACCTTGTCGGTAGAGATGTTGAGTGACAGTTGTGCCGTCGTGCTGACCACGGGCGAAAGGATCTCTGTTGGTACAGTGCCCATGGTGTCGTCATCGGAGCTGCATGAGAAAAGCAGCGGGGCAGCGAGTGCTAATAATATGCTGTTCATTTTCATTGTTGCGCTTTGTATTTATTGTTTAACGATAGAGATGGTTTCTTCGAGTTGGTTCACTGTGATGGTGTAGGTGCCTGCCGACATGATGCGCCACTTGTTGTCGATGTCGCCGATGTTGACGTCGAGATACTGGTTCTTCAGATAGTCGTCGCTCTTGTTGACAAACAGGGCATGTTCCGTCTGGCCGGTAGGCTCCACGCCGTTGCCGTAGGCATTCATCAGCCAGGCACCGTTCCAGTCGCTCTGCTTGTCGCACGAGAACTTCAGTTCGCCGGTGTTGAGCGAGCCTGTCCAGGTGAAGACGAAGGGGTCATCGGTAGCCGTCATGGCGGTGGCATTGCCGAGATCCCAACCGCAGGGTGCAGCGTCGCCCACCAGATAGACCATCTCGTAAGGTGTGAACTCACGCATCATCATGCGCTCACGGTCGGAACGGATGTCGACACATATCTTATAGGCCTTGCCGGTCTCACTATCGTTGAGGAACCACTTGTTGTCGGGGTCGTAGCCAGCGATGAACGCCATAGCGGTATCGGTGTAAGGCGCATTGGCCTGTGCTGCCTTCAGCATATTTTCCCAAGCACCCTCGGAAGTGCCGAACTTGAATTCGCCGCCGTTGCCCTGCTCAAAATAGCGGCCATAGCGGAAGAGGAACGGGTCGAGCGGGTCGCGCTGCATCTTGACGAAGCCCCAGCCCGTCGGGTTGCCTACAAAGTAGAGGTTGTCGAAACGAGGTGCCTCGCCGTCGGTCTGGATATAGGAAATTTCGCGGGTCAGTAGGTTGACAGTCACCTGATAGAAGTGCTCGTCGGTAATCTGCCACTGCTCGTCGGGCTCGTCGAAGCTGCTGCGTAGCACGAGCTTGCCTTCAGCATCCTTGTTATAGGATGGTATCCACTCGCCGAGCGTGGTGAGGAACTTGAAGTTGCCATTGCGGAGGTTGCCCTCCCAGGTGAACTGACCGTTGTCGGTGCGCTTCATCTCAGTGGCATGGGCGGCATCCCAGCCATTTGGCGTGGCATCGCCCACCAGATAGAGGGTAGTCGTGACGGGCGTATAGGGTGTGGCCGAGAAACTGACGGTAGAGGTCTGAGCCTCGCTCTGTCCGCTGACATTGGCCGTGACGCGGGCTTCGAGGGCAACGCTCTGTCCCTCCGTGCCGCTGAACTTGTCGAGCAGCATGGCGTTGAGGTTCTCCTGATTGGCGGTCCAAGAATAGACCTGCGTCTTGTGATCTACAGCTACGTAGGCATCGGCGAAGTCGCTGCCGGTAGGGGCTATCTCTAAGGTGTAACTGATACGGTTGCCCGTGCCGTTGTTGGTGCCGGTGGTCCAGTTGAGGGTGATGGCCTCGCTGGCGTGGCTGGCTTCGTTGAGTACTTCGGCAGCTTGGTTGGCGGTCAGGGTCAGGACATCGTGGCCCTTGTCAAGCTCGGTATAGTCGTTGTCGCTACAGGCGGCGAGAAGTGCGGCAATGCCGCAGTATATTAAACCGGCACAGATGTATTGATATATCTTGGTAATCATAATTATTTATTTCTAGTTACTAATTCCTAATTTAAGTTAGTATCCCGGATTCTGTGTCATCAGGCTGTTGGCATCCATCTCCGTCTGAGGGATGGGAAAGATTAGGCGCTCCTTGGTGACACGGTTCTTGCCGATGGAACGGAGGAAATTGATGGCATAGTCGCCATTCTGTACACGGATTATGTCGAACCAGCGGTGTCCTTCGAAAGCCAGCTCCATACGGCGCTCGTGGATGATCTTCTCGCGCATGGCCTCCTGAGAAAGATTGGCTACATTTGCCAGTCCGGCACGCTGGCGCACGATGTTCAGCGTCTCGGCAGCCTGGGCGGTCTGGCCCTGCTCGTTTTGGGCCTCAGCCTTCATCAATAACACGTTGGCATAACGGTAGATGACGAAGTTCTGCGGATTGGTGTTGAATTCTGGGGAGACACTCTTCGTCACCAAGAACTTGCGCACGTTATAGCCGGTGTTCGAATAGCTGCTCTTATACTGCTTGCCATCGAAGTCGGGGCACCCCTCGTAGAATACAGTCAGGTCTTTGCGCAGGTCGCCGACCTCATACTGGTCGATGAACTCCTGCGTGGGCTGGTTCCAGCCGTAGCTGCCTGCCACGAAGTCGGAGTTGCGGGGTCCCATGAAGGTACTGAGCCAGCTCGATTGCGGGTTGTTGCCCCAGAAGTCATACTCCGTATTGCCAGAGAACTGCACCTCAAAGATGCTTTCAGGGCCGTTGTTGATGGTAGCGTCGAAGTTACCCTCATAGGTGCAGTTGGCCAGGTCGTAGCCGAGAGCCGTCACCTGGTCGCATAGGGTGGCCACTTGACTATAGTATTCTGTGTGGGTAGGGGCAAGCGTCAGCAGGATGTCAGCCATCATCGTCAGTGCAGCATCTTTGCAGGCACGGCCTACATTATCGCTGTTGTAGTCGCGCTTGGCAGGCAGGATGTCGATGGCTTTCTGGCAGTCAGCCATGATCTGGGCGTATGTCTCTTCCTTTGAAGCACGGGCGATGTCTGTCGATTCTCCCGGATTGTAGGGCTCCAGTCGGAGTGGCACACCACCATAGAGGCGCACCAATACAAAGTAATAGTGGGCACGGAGGAAGTAAGCCTCGCCCAGACAGCGCTCTTTCACGCTACCCTTCTCCAGCTCCTGGCCTTCGAGGGCATGGATCAGGGTATTGCACTGGCCGATGCCCACCCACGGTGAACGCCACATATAGAGGGCCATGCCGTTGTCGCTCTGAGTGATGAAGTTGGAAGCCTGGATGGTCTCGAGGCCGTCGGTGCCGCCACCGGCACCCACCTCGCTGTTACCTGCTACGATGTCGAGGGTCCAGATGCGCTGGTTATACATGTTCGACGACTGCAGGGTGCGGTAGCAGGCATTGGTCATAGCCACGGCTACGTCGTCGGTGACGCTGGTCTCTGGGTCAACGGTGTTCTTGGGTTCTCTGTCAAGGAAGTCGTCGCCACAACTTGTGAGCGTCAGCACTGCCAGCAGAATCATATATATCTTTTTCATATCTGTCGAATCGTTTTAAAAGTTGAAGTTTAAGCCGATGTTGAATGTACGTGAGATGGGATAGGTGGAGAGGTCGATGCCATTGATGCCCACCTCGGGGTCGAAGCCCGAATAACCAGTAATAGTGGCTACATTCTCGCAGGAGAGCGACAGGCGTGCATTCTCAATAGTCAGCACCTTGAGCCACTGCTTGGGGAAGTTGTAGGCCAGCGAGATGGTTTTCAGGCGCAGGTAGGAGCCGTTTTCTACATAGCGGTCGCTGATGCGGTTGTTCTGGTTGGGGTCGCCGAATACAGCGCGTGGCACCCAATTGCTGGTGCCCTCACCATGCCAGCGGCTTAGCACGTCAGTGGTCTGGTTGTAGGCGGCAGCCATACCTGTCAGGTCGATGTTGTTGGCGTTGAAGATCTTGTTGCCTGCCACGCCCTGCAGATAGATGCCGAGTTCGAAACCTTTATAGCTCAGATTGTTGCCCATGGAGAAGAGATGGGTGGGATTGGGGTTGCCGATGATGGTACGGTCGTTGTCGTTGATGAGGCCATCGTTGTTCAGATCCTTGAAACGGATGTCGCCAGGCTCGGCACCAGGCTGGATAGCATGGCTCTCTACCTCCTTATAGTTCTGGAAGAGTCCGTCGGTCACATAGCCATAAAACACGTTGATGGGATAATCCTTCTGCAGCATTGTCACGTAGGAGTTGCCGATCTGATTGATATAGTAAGGTACGTCACTGTTCAGGTCCTTGATCTTGTTCTTGTTATAGGTGTATGAGAAGTCGCTCTCCCAACCCAGTTCGCCATTGAGGTTGACGGTATGCAGGGTAATTTCGACACCCGTGTTCCTCACCTTACCGGCATTGGTATATGTGGTGCTGGTATCCTCAAAGCCGGAGGTGATGGGGATACTGGCCTTCACCAGCATGTCGTTGGTGTTCTTGATGTAGGCATCCACAGAGAGAATCATCCGTGAGTTAAGCAAGACGGCGTCGAAACCGATGTTAGCCTGAGCCACCTCCTCCCAGTGAATATTGGGGTTGGCCAACGAGGAGGATACGAGGGCGGCCTGCTCTGTACCGGCATATCCGAAGGGATAGACGCTGGTGTTGTAGGAGGCCAGATAGCCGTAGTTGCTCACACTGGCCTGGCTACCAGTGACACCATAGCCTAAGCGGATCTTCAGGTCGCTGAGGATGTCGGTTTTCTTGAACCAAGGTTCCTCAGAGATACGCCAGGCGGCAGATACTGAGGGGAACGTACCCCATCGCTTGCTGCGCCCGAAGCGGCTGCTGCCGTCACGACGGAGGGTGGCCGTCAGGAGGTACTTGCTGTCGTAGTCGTAGGTGACACGGGCCATGTAGGAGAAGAGGGCCCACTCGGTCTCGTTGCCGCCGATGGCATACATCTCCTGACCGTTGTCCATCTCATGAACATTTTCAAAAGCAAAAATGTTTTTCTGGGCATTCAGGTAGTCGAACTTGTTCCACTGTGCCGACGTACCGGCCATCAGGCCCACACGGTGCTTCTTAGCGAAAGTGTGGTCAAAGAGGAAGTAGTTGTCCCAGAGATAGGTGAACGACTTGTTGTCGCTCTTGTAGCGTGAACTTTCTTCTGTGGCGATGGGCTTCCAGGCATACTTCGGTGTGTAGTTGTCAGCATACCAGAATTTGGCATCCACGCCGAAGGTACTCTTGAATTTCAACCACTTGGTAAATGTCAACTCTGCCGTCAGGTTGCCTAGCAGGTTGTAGCCGTTGGTTTTTTGCTTGTCGGTCTCAGTAGGCCCGATGGGGTTCTTCGTGCTGCCATACCAGAGCGAGTTGCCCTCGGGGCCTGTCCACTCGCCATTGGCATCCTTCACAGCATAGATGGGCAGAGCCTTGTAGGTGTTGCCGAAGTCGTAGCTGCCTTGCTCCTTACGGTCAGCGCTGACGGTGATGTTGTTCGAGAACTTCAGCCAGTCGAGTACTTGGGCGTCGCTGTTGGCCTGGAAGGTGAAGCGGCGATAGCCCACACTCTTCACGATACCCGTCTGGTTGAGGAAGCCGCCCGACACGTAGTAGTGCGACTTCTCGCTACCGCCCGAATAGCTCACGGTATAGTTCTGCATCACGCCGGTGCGTAGTAGCTCATCGATCCAGTCGGTGCCAGCTGCCAGAGCTGAAGGATTGGCCCAGGCGGGATTCATCGAATAGCCTGCGTTGGCCATCATATCATTGTTCAGAGCGGCATATTCACTGGCATTGAGCAGCTTGGGCGTCTTGGTGGCGTTCTGGATGGCTACGTTGGCTGCGAAAGAGAGCGTGCCCTTACCCGTCTTGCCTTTCTTGGTGGTAATCATCACCACGCCGTTGGCGCCCCGCGAGCCGTAGATAGCCGTTGCCGAGGCGTCCTTCAGTACGTCTAAGCGCTCCACGTCGGCCATGTTCAGATTGTTCAGGCCGAGGTCGGTAGGCACACCGTCGATCACCACTAACGGGTCGCAGTTGTTGATGGAGCCCAAGCCACGGATCTTGATACTGACATTGTCACCAGGCTTACCGGCATCCACCACTTGCAGACCGGCGATCTTACCCTGAATGGCCTGTCCGATGTTGGCTACGGGCGAGTTCTCCATATCCTTGGCGGCAAGAGAACCGACGGCACCCGTCAGGTCGCTCTTGCGCATCGTGCCGTAACCCACTACCACCACTTCGCTGAGTGTCTGTGCGTCGTCCTTCATCACAATCGAGAATTCGGTCTGGCCATTCACAGGGATATCCTGTGTGGCAAATCCGATATAAGAAATGGTAAGGGTAGCATTAGAGGGAACGGTAAGGGAGAAGTTACCGTCGAAGTCGGTCACTGTTCCGTTAGTAGTTCCCTTCTGCATCACAGTAGCACCAATGACGGTTTCGCCCGTCTGGTCTTTCACAACGCCTTGCACCTTGATGTCTTGTGCAAGTAGGCTTAATGGCATCAGCAGAGTCATTAAGCAAAGCAGTAAGCGCTTTCTCAGAGGTTGTCTTGTTTTACTCATACTTTATTGTTTTGTTACTGATTTGAAAAATCTGCTGCAAAGTTAGGCATAAATCCAGCCTATTGTCATCAGCAGTAAAGGCATAGTAAATGGAAGACAAGAAACTCTATACTTAATCCAACTGATTATCAGATTGTTATAATAATCATTAAAATATCGATAGTAAATTTGGCATATTGGATTAATATGACTATATTTGCACAAAAATCGACAAAGACATGCCAAAACTACTACTCGCCATACTGCTGGCACTGCTGCCGGCATGCTCACAGGCTGACAACAGCCAGCTGCTCGGCGAGCTCGATGCCGCCATTGCCAAGCGGGAACAATTCATCGCCGAAAAAACAACGAGGATAGACAACCTCAAACAAAAAGTAAAAGATGAAAAGGACAGTATCGCGATACTTAAAGTCATCGACAAACTGTTCGAGGAGTACTATGTGTTTAAGTTCGACTCTGCCCTAGCTTATGCTAACCAGGGATTGTCGGCAGCAGAAAGACAGGGCCATCTCCACTATCAGAACCTTTTCAATATCCACGTTGCTGAAATTCTTGCTATCGGGGGCCTGTACAGCGAGGCGATAGGCCACCTGAATCGGGTAAACACGACGAATGCTAGGCAGGACATCCTCTTCAAACTATACTATACCTATTTTTCCGTTTACTCTTACTGGAGCGACTACTGTAACGACCAGCTCTTCGCACCCCAATACCGACAAAAGGCCAACGAGCATCTGCGCCACGCCATGCAGTATGCCGATGAGGACGACCCGCTCATCCGGTTTTATCAGGGAGAGCAAAACGTATATGTGGAACCCGACAGCCAACAAGCCCGAACCTTATACCTTAATATAATAAAGACAACTGACGAGAAGTCGCGCCTCTATGCCATGGCCTCTTTTGCACTGGCGGGCAACTACCGTGTCAGCGGCAACGAGGAGAAATACGAGGAGTATCTCATTAAGGCAGCACTCTCCGATCTGAAATGCTGTACGATGGAGAATCTGGCCCTGCAGTCGCTGGCCGTCTTCCTGTTCCAAAGCAATTCCAGCGAGATAGAACGGGCTGAGTGCTATATCAATGTGTCGATGGAGGATGCCAAGTTCTACGGCAACCGCCTGCGTATCCTGGAAATCTCGCGCATCCTGCCACAGATCATGAACGCCTATCAGGCCGCGGTAGAGAAACAAAACCGCAACCTGCGCTACTCTGTCATCTTTATCTCTCTGCTGGTAGTGGGGCTGCTCTTCACCGCTTACTTTATTTATCGCCAAAACCGCAAGCTGAATGCCCGCCGCCATGAGTTGGCCGAAAGCAATCAGCAACTAAGTGACTTGAATGCACAGTTGGCTGAAAGCAACGGGCAGCAGGCACAACTGAACTCACAGTTGCATGAGTTGAATGAGCGATTGGTTTATACCAACAAGCATCGTGAGCGCTTAGCCAGCATCTATATCGACCTCTGTGCCAAATACATCGACAAATTAGGCAAATACCAGACGCTCGTCAAGCGCAAAATCAAGGCACATCAGGAGCAGGAACTGCTACAGACCATCTCCTCCACCCGCATCTCCGAGGAGGATGCCGCCACCTTCCTCAACCGTTTCGACAAGGCTTTCCTCGAACTCTACCCAACGTTTGTGGAAGAATTCAACGCTTTGCTCACAGAGGAAGGGCGCATCGCGCAGAAATCCCCGACTACGCTGACCACCGAACTGCGCACTTTCGCTCTCATCCGGCTCGGTGTGAAAAACACTGCCGACATTGCCGGTCTGCTCTTCCTCTCCAACCAGACCATCTACAACTGCCGCTCCGTCATCAAGAACAAGGCCATCAACAAAGACACCTTCGACGATGACGTGATGCGTCTCTGCACGGTGATACGGTGACAGCTGCAAGCCATACGAAGAAAGAAGCAATGGAGTGGAGTCGCGATCTGGCAAAGAGGGAAGGGCTAGAACTTATCCCTCACGGCACAGATGGTAAGATTCAAAATCCCAACAGCTATGAAAATGACCCATGTCCACCCAAGGACACCAGGCATTAAGCATTGCTCTTCATGGAGATAGCAGGCCTCTGAAACGGCCTGCTATTTTTATTCTTTCTAAGTGTTAGCTTTTTTGCTCAATGATACTCAATTCCTGACCTGTCTTCCGTCTTCTATAAGTTAGGATTCCATTCTGAAGGTCTGTCTTTTTGAGATAAGCTATATCCACGAAGGACATTCCTCTTGTGTAAAAGCTGAACATGAACATGTCACGGGCAAAGTCCAATGACGGTTTCATGGATAAATCCAATTCCTTCAAGGCTTTGATATCCTTAATAGGTATTGCTCGCTTCACGGTCTTATCTACTCCAGTATAGACATGCCGGAAGGGATAGTTCTGAGCCGTTAGTCCTTTCTCGACGGCTCGGTTATAGACCGCCCGAAGGTTACGCATATAAAACGAAATTGTATTCATGCGTACACCTCTGGCTTTCAGGTAGGCTTCATACATGAGCATCAAATCAGAACTAATGCCATCAAGTGGCACATCCTGCTCTTCACGGAATGCCATAAAGCTATTGAGAGTGGTGGTATAGGTCTCTGAAGTTCGGACTCTACCCAGTTGCTTCAACTGTGCTATGACACCATGCATAAAGGTATAATCGCGCTCTCCGTGCAGTCATTCGTTGCAGTTTCAGACTTTATAGATAGAAACTGCAACGAATTTTTATGTACACGATTTATGATTATGCCTACAATGGCTACCTCTATCTCAACAACATCATGCGTCCGCGCCACAAGCGGCTGTCGCAACTGATGATTTACTCAACAACAGCCTGTCAGCGTTTTGCCACAAATTTATCATATTTTTGTGGCAGATTCAATATTCAAGTTTATTGATTTTGTCATTTAGCATCCGCAATTTCTCGATAAGATGCTCATAGGTCGGAGAGTCACCGTATATCATTGAGTTCTGCATCTCCTTATAGTCCTGCCTCCATTTTTCCAAAATGTCAGCAGGTGGCACGATGTTTAAAGTCTGTGGCAACAGTGTTG
>JAEEGJ010004708.1_pt1 | contig 45191 bp, 37 predicted proteins | sample 8958761 | NCBI WGS metagenome assembly JAEEGJ01 (sample SAMN16246546, study PRJNA631951) | gut metagenome | biome: gut microbiome; feature: rumen; material: RS-attached | host: Bos | place: Iran: Karaj | collected 2018-10
GAAATCACACTCCTCATATATATCATCGATATTACGAACATGCTTGATGTCACGGCTTAAGCTCCAAGCGGCATCAACTGAAATATAAGGATCATATCCGTATACTTCCATGCCCATGTGCTTAGCTGCGTTAGCCACACGTACACCGATGGCTCCGAGACCGATGATACCAAGCTTCTTACCGCTTATCTCTGTACCTGCGAAGTTCTTCTTCTCCTTCTCGGCAACCTTGGCGATATCAGCGTTGTCGGCATTGTCCTTCACCCATGCTATTCCGCCGGATACATCTCTTGCTGCAAGTAGCATACCTGCGAACACGAGCTCCTTAACACCGTTGGCGTTGGCACCGGGTGTATTGAATACAACGATACCCTTATCTGCACACTTATCAAGAGGAATATTGTTAACACCCGCACCTGCTCTTGCTACACACAAAAGCTTCTCAGGCAATTCCATCTCATGCATGGATGCACTTCTTACAAGTATTCCCTCAGCATCGTTGACATCGTCTGTCTTAGCATAATTCTCGTCGAAATTCTCCAATCCGACGCTTGAAATAGGATTTAAGCAATGATATTTAAAGCTCATGCATTCTCCTCCTCGAACTTCTTCATAAACTCAACAAGCTTCTGTACGCCTTCGATAGGCATAGCATTGTAGATACTTGCTCTCATACCGCCGACTGTTCTGTGACCCTTAAGGTTAACAAATCCGGCTTCTGTTGCTTCCTTGACAAACTTCGCATCAAGCTCTTCATTACCTGTTACGAAAGGAACGTTCATAAGCGATCTGTCTTTCTTAACAACGGTACCCTTGAACAACTTTGATGAATCAAGGAAATCATATAAGATCTTGGCCTTCTGCTCATTCTTAGCCTTCATAGCCTCTAAACCGCCGTTCTTAAGAAGCCACTTAAATACCTTACCGCAGATATATATTGTGTAGCACGGAGGTGTGTTATAAAGCGAATCGTTGTCTGCCTGAGTCTTCCACTTAAGCATTGTGGGAGTTCCGGGAAGGCACTCATCTGTTATAAGATCTTCTCTTATTATAGCTATAACGCAACCTGCAGGTCCTACGTTCTTCTGAACACCGCCGTAGATTACACCGTACTTTGTTACATCAACGGGCTCTGATAAGAAGCATGATGATACGTCGGATACAAGAATCTTACCCTTAGTGTTGGGAAGAGTCTTATACTTTGTTCCGTATATCGTATTGTTCTCACAGATATATACATAGTCCATGTCATCGGTGATAGGCAGATCCGAACAATCCGGGATATATGAGAAGGTCTTGTCTGCAGACGAAGCAAGCTCAACAGCCTCACCGTAGATCTTGGCTTCCTGATATGCCTTCTTAGCCCACTGTCCGGTAATGATATATCCGGCCTTCTTGTTCTTCATCATATTCATGGGAACTTCGGCGAAGAACTGCGAAGCACCGCCCTGTAAAAACAGAACCTTGTAGTTATCGGGAATGTTCATAAGCTCCCTTAAATCTGCTTCCGCTTCCTTAATGATGGTATCATACACCTTGGATCTGTGGCTCATCTCCATTACGGACTGACCCGATCCCTTGTAATCCATCATCTCTTCTGCCGCTTCCTTGAGCACCTCTTCGGGAAGTACTGCCGGCCCTGCCGAAAAGTTATACACTCTTGACATATTCATCCTCCATTCATGATATATAATTTAATGATAAAAAAACTAACAAAATAGTTTAACGTACTAAAGCCTTGTCTATTTTATACTCATTCCGTAATAAAATCAACTAATTTTCCGATACGGCCGAATTGGCGTATGAGTAGACTATAACAGGTAATCCGACATACGCATTGTCGTATATGGTACGCGCCTCGTCAAGCGGAGTGTTAATACATCCGTGAGATCCGTTTAACAGATAGGTATCATCCTCCCAGAGCTTTCTCCATGTGGCATCATGTATGCCGACACCTCGATATATGGCCATCCAGCAATATACGAAGCATCTGTAGTTCTCTCCGACAAGATATGTATTGCGCTTCATATTGTATATGTAGTACACGCCTTCCGGAGTATCCTGGCCCTTGCTGTGCGTTCAGGTCACAACATTGATCTTCACAAGCAGCTTTCCGTCTTTATAGAAGTACATCCTCTGTGCGTCAATATCTATCTCTATGTATGTATCACCTATCTTACCTGCGGATTCCCGCTCCTTTTCATTCATCTTCCTTGAATACTCCAAAGAAGCCGTTATGTTCCGATCTCCCGCTATAAGCGCATCATACACTTCATCAACAATTACGGATGTGTTCACCGAATTGCCGAGCGTTCCCTTGGTTAAATGAACCGTTCTGCCGTCATGAGTCTTGAAAAAGTGATTGTTATAAGTATTATACGGAGCCACTACATTCTTAAGTCCGTCGGCGACCGATTCCTTTGTAATTACCAGATCTCCCGAATCCGAAAGCATGGGCATTCCGTCTTCATCGCGGCAAAGCAGGCTGTCCAGTTCAGCATTATTTAACTTTATGTCAGTATCCTCAAGCTTAATTGTAACAGCCGTTCCGTGATAGCCTTCTATGAGACCGTACATCTGCCTGCTTCTTTGCTCTTCCTCTGTATAACTTATATCCTTAAGGCAGGTGTCATCTAAAATCACATACAGCTGGCCTCTGCCAAGCGCCTCTTTAACCATACTGACACACTTGTCATAATCATACTGCCTTGACTTATTGTCATTAAGTATATAGCCGTCTTCGCTGTACTCAATCTCGCACACAAAAGGTTCGCCCAGCCTCTGTGGTGAAATATCGTCCATGACCTTCCTTAAAGCGTCTTCATCATATGTCACCTTCGGTCTTACATCCCTGTTCTTCATCCCGTCTAAGACGTTTTCTATCCAAAGATAGGGATTCTGCATCTGCTTATACAGCTTAAGAGGCTCAAGGTAGTCAATTGAATACCCTATTGTATCCGACTTTACATCGTATATCTTATCTTCGAGCCCGATATAAAGAGTGCTGTAGTCCTCTCCTTTTACCAGTTCCCCGTTGACCTCCTCGGGTGTCTTACCGGTAGCATATATACCGTTAATCACCGTGCCGTAGGAGTAAGTATCCCTGTAATAATATGCAAGGCCTATGTATGATAGGCCCGGCACAATTATTGTTAACATTATTAAGATAATAAGTATCCTGAATGCATTCTTCACGACTTCTTCTTAAGATCCTTTTCGTCAAACACCTCAGATATCGGAGCGCCCGCAGGAACCATAGGATAAACGGAATCATCCTTGCCTGTCATTACATTGATTAAAACGGGCTTGTTAAGCTTGATTGCCTTCTTGATTGCAGGCTCTGCCTCTTCCTTCTTGGTCACAAGTATTGCCTCACAGCCAAGTGCCTTGGCTACCGCACAGAAATCAACCTTATCTTCAAGTACGGTCTGTGAATATCTCTTATCATAGAAAAGAGTCTGCCACTGACGTACCATACCGAGCACCTGATTGTTATTAACCACCTGAATTATCGGTATGTTATATCTTGAAGCTGTTGCAAGCTCATTCATGTTCATACGGAAGCAACCGTCACCGGCAATATTGATAACGATCTTATCGGGATTACCCACCTTGGCACCTATACATGCGCCGAGTCCGTATCCCATTGTTCCGAGTCCGCCGCTTGATAAGAATGTACGGGGTTTAGAGTACTTATAATACTGTGCCGCCCACATCTGATGCTGACCTACATCCGTTGTGATGATCGCATCACCCTTGGTCACCTTATCAATCACTTCTATCATATAAGGACATGTAAGCTTTCTCTTATCGTATGAAAGCGGATATGTCTTCTTAAGCTCGGCAATACGTGCCATCCACTCGGGATGCTTCTGCTTGGGCAGTGCCTTAAGAACGTCTGCAAGGCTGTCCTTAAGATTACCGACAACAGATACGGATGCATGAATGTTCTTATTGATCTCTGCAGCATCAACATCAAAATGAATTATCTTTGCGCCCTTACAGAACTTCTTGGCATTACCGATAACACGGTCTGAGAATCTTGCACCTAAAGCTATGAGCAGATCACACTCAGTAGCACCGAGGTTGGATGCCTTGGTTCCGTGCATGCCTATCATACCGGTATATCTGTTACTCTTACCGTCGAATGCGCCCTTGCCCATAAGAGTATCGCATACGGGAGCATCCAATACTTCGGCAAGCTTGGCAACTTCTGCTGTTGCATCTGCAGCAATTGCACCTCCGCCGACATATAACAAAGGCTTCTTGGCAGCCTTCATAAGTTCAACTGCCTTCTCTATATCCTTACTTGTATATTTATTCTCATATGATGCAGCCTTGGGCTTAGCTGACTTATATTCGCAGAGTGCCGCAGTAACATCCTTTGTGATATCAACGATAACGGGGCCCGGTCTTCCGCTTCTTGCTATATCAAATGCTCTGCGCATGGTCTTAGCCAGTTCCTTAACATCCTTAACGATGAATCCGTGCTTTGTAACGGGAGTTGTCACACCGACGATATCAACTTCCTGGAACGAATCCTTACCGAGCGCAGGAAGATTAACGTTACATGTGATTGCAATCATCGGAATGCTGTCCATATAGGCCGTAGCAATACCCGTTACAAGGTTGGTTGCTCCGGGACCCGATGTAGCCATACATACACCGACCTTACCCGTACTTCTTGCATATCCGTCAGCCGCATGGGATGCACCCTGTTCATGGCTTGTAAGAATATGCTTAATCTCGGGATGCTTATACAATGCATCATAGATATTAAGAATCGTACCGCCCGGATAACCGAATACGGTATCAACTCCCTGTTCCTTAAGACATTCAACTACTATTTCAGAACCTGTCAACTGCATACTTAATTCTCCATTCCTCTTACTTAATCTCCAAGATTGCGCCTCTGTTACCGCTTGTAACCATTGCCGCATATCTTGCAAGATATCCGGTTGTTACTTTGGGTGTTCTGGGCTGCCACTGTTCCTTACGCTTAGCAAGTTCTTCATCGGACACCTTAAGCGTAATGCTGTAGTTATTGATATCTATCTCTATCATATCTCCTTCGTTAACAAGCGCTATGGGACCACCTACGGCTGCCTCGGGTGATACATGTCCGATTGATGCGCCACGGCTTGCTCCGGAGAATCTTCCGTCAGTAATAAGTGCCACGGTAGAGCCAAGGCCCATGCCTGCGATTGCCGATGTGGGATTGAGCATCTCTCTCATTCCGGGACCTCCCTTAGGTCCTTCGTATCTTATTACAACCACATCGCCTTCCTTGATCTTACCGCCAAGGATCGCTTCTATAGCATCTTCTTCACAATCAAATACTCTTGCGGGGCCTTCATGCTTCATCATCTCAGGCACAACCGCCGAACGTTTAACAACCGATCCGTCGGGAGCAAGATTACCCTTAAGCACGGCGAGTCCGCCTGTCTTGGAATACGGATTGTCTACAGGTCTTATAACCTCAGGATTCTTATTAACGGAATTCTTAACTGCCTCACCTATTGTCTTGCCCGTAACGGTCATGCAGTTCTCATTGATAAGTCCAAGCTCGCATAACTGTTTGATAACCGCATATACTCCGCCCGCTTCGTTAAGGTCTTCCATATATGTCGGACCTGCAGGAGCGAGATGACAGAAGTTGGGAGTCTTCTCACTGATGGGATTGGCAAATGATATATCAAAGTCAAAACCTATCTCATGAGCTATAGCGGGAAGGTGAAGCATTGAGTTGGTAGAACAACCGAGTGCCATATCAACCGTAAGCGCATTAAGAATAGCGTCTTTTGTCATGATATCTCTGGGTCTGATATTCTTCTTAAGCATATCCATCACGGCATAACCTGCCTTCTTGGCAAGTCTTAATCTCTCCGAATAAACGGCAGGAATCGTTCCGTTACCCGGAAGGCCCATACCGAGTGCCTCTGTAAGACAGTTCATTGAATTGGCCGTGTACATACCTGAACATGACCCGCAGGTAGGACACACATTTTCCTCAAATTCACGTACGCCTTCATCGGTAAGCTTGCCGGCAGCATGCTCTCCGACAGCCTCAAACATTGAAGATAAGCTTCTCTTTCTTCCGCCTACATGACCCGCAAGCATCGGACCGCCCGATACGAATACTGTAGGAACGTTAACTCTTGCGGCAGCCATAAGTAAGCCGGGTACGTTCTTATCACAGTTGGGGATCATTACAAGTGCGTCAAACTGATGAGCTATCGCCATAGCCTCCGTTGAATCGGCGATAAGATCTCTTGTTACGAGCGAATACTTCATTCCGATATGACCCATTGCAATTCCGTCACATACGGCAATCGCAGGGAACATTACGGGAGTACCGCCTGCCTCTGCCACGCCTAACTTTACGGCCTCGGCGATCTTATCAAGATTCATATGACCGGGTACTATCTCATTGTATGAGCATACGATACCGACCATGGGCTTAGATATCTCTTCAGCCGTATATCCCAAGGCATTAAGCAAAGACCTTGCCGGTGCCTGTCCTATTCCGCATTTCATGTTATCACTTGTCATGATCAATCCCTCTCTTTCAAATACCGACCATCTATACTCTCTCGGCTATAAGCGAACCCATCTTCGCCGTACCGATCTGTTCCTCGCCTTCCTTGGCGATATCTATTGTTCTGTATCCTTCTTTAAGTACCTTCTTAACCGCGTTCTCAATCGCATCCGCTTCTTTATCAAGGTCGAAGGTATATCTTAACATCATTGCCGCACTTAATATCGTAGCTATGGGATTGGCTATGCCCTTGCCGGCTATATCGGGTGCCGAACCGCCCGAAGGCTCGTAAAGTCCGAACTTGGTCTCGTTAAGCGAAGCTGAAGGCAGCATACCGATTGAACCCGTAATCATTGATGCCTCATCGGATAAGATGTCTCCGAACATGTTCTCGGTGAGCATCACGTCAAACTGTGCCGGATCCTTAACAAGCTGCATTGCCGCATTGTCAACAAGCATGGTCACGAATTCAACATCCGGATAATCCTTAGCCACTTCTTCCGTGACCTTTCTCCAGAGCCTTGAAGAATCAAGCACGTTGGCCTTATCTACAAGTGTGACTTTATTCCTTCTCTTACGCGCTATATCAAATCCCTTGACAGCAATACGTCTTATCTCGTCTTCATTATATGTAAGCGTGTCGACAGCCGTCATCTTACCGTCTATTTCCTTGGTATATCTCTCACCGAAATAAAGGCCGCCCGTAAGCTCACGCATAATCATCATGTCAAATCCCTTATCCGCAACGGATTCCTTTAAAGGACATGCCTCCTTAAGCTCGGGATATAAATATGCGGGACGAAGGTTCGCAAAAAGATTAAGTGCTTTACGAATTCCCAAAAGACCGGCTTCCGGTCTTTTTTCCGGAGGAAGCTTATACCATGGAGAGGTCTGCGTATTGCCGCCGATTGAGCCCATCAATACCGCATCCGATGCCTTGCAGACATCTATCGTCTCCTGTGTAAGCGGAATACCGTGAACATCTATCGATGCTCCACCCATAAGTACATCCTTATATTCAATACTGTGTCCGTACTTGGCGCATACGGCATCAAGTACCTTCTTGGCCTCAGCCACTATCTCCGGGCCGATTCCGTCACCGCTTATTACCGCTATCTTAAGATTCATATATGTCCTCCGCAACTTATAATGAAAAAAACGTGGGATTCTCCTTTACAGGATATCCCACGCTTAATACTTCTTATGTTCTATTCAGCCTTCTCTACCTGACTGATTGCAGCCTTCTGCATGGGAATACGACAGTTCTTATTATTACCGAACTCAACTATGACTGTATCCTCCTGAATATCTATGACCGTTCCGTAGAAGCCGCTTGTTGTCAGGACATAATCACCCTTCTCAAGCGAGTTAAGCATTGCTGCCGCTCTCTTCTGCTCGTTCTTCTGAGGTCTTATCATGAGGAAGTACATAATCGCGCCGAAGACGACGATATATATCACCAACAGTAATCCCGAATTATTCTGCATAAAGCTCTCTGCGCCACTAATAAGCATATTTTTTCTCCTAATAATCTATATTACACCGACTTAAATATATTACCCAACAAGGCCCGTTATGTCAATATTGTTTTACTATGGAAAAACGTTCATTCAGGTGTATTCATGACATCAAGAGCGGCCTTCTTAAACTCGGCGAACCGTCCCTCATCAAGTGCCAGCCTTATATCGGCCATAAGCTTATTGTAATAGTAAAGATTATGAATTACGCATAGCCTCATTGCAAGCATCTCTCCGGCAACCATAAGGTGCCTTATATATGCTCTGGAATAGCGCCTGCAGGTCGGGCAGTCGCATCCCGGTTCAATCGGCCTGTCATCAGCCGCATACCTGGCATTCTTAATATTGAGTCTGCCGTGCTTTGTATACAGATGACCGTGCCTTGCATTACGTGAAGGATATACGCAGTCAAAGAAATCTATACCGCGTTCAACGCTCTCTAGGATATTGGCCGGTGTGCCCACACCCATAAGATATGTCGGCTTATCCTTTGGCAGGAAAGGAACAGTCTGTTCAAGTACATGATACATCTGCTCATGGCTCTCTCCCACGGCAAGTCCGCCTATGGCATAACCGTCAAGATCCATATCCGCAATTGTCTTGGCATGCTCTGTACGGATATCATCAAACACCGCTCCCTGATTGATTCCGAACAGAAGCTGGGACTTATTCACCGTATCATCCATACCGTTTAACTTATCCAGATGCTCCTTGCAACGTTTAAGCCATCTGGTGGTTCTGTCTACACTGGGCTGTACATAGGATTTCTCAGCCAGTGCCGGAGGACATTCGTCAAAAGCCATGGCTATTGTGGAACCCAGATTGGACTGGATCTGTATACTCTCTTCCGGACCCATGAATATGATTCGTCCGTCAACGTGACTGTGGAATGTTACTCCCTCTTCTTTGATCTTACGCAGTGTCGCAAGCGAAAAAACCTGGAAGCCGCCCGAATCGGTCAGTATCGGTCTGTCCCAGTTCATGAACTTGTGAAGACCTCCCAGGCTCTTGATAAGTTCGTCTCCCGGTCTTACATGAAGATGATAGGTGTTGGATAATTCCACCTGACAGCCTATCTGCTCCAGATCTTCGGTTGAAACCGCACCCTTAATGGCTGCAGCCGTTCCGACATTCATAAAAACAGGGGTCTCAATGACCCCGTGTACTGTCTCATATCTTGCGCGCTTGGCTCTGCCTTCGGTCTTAAGTAATGTATATTCTGCCAAAATAATCTCCTCTTCTTACAGACTGTCTATGAACTCCTCAAGTGTTATACCCTGTTCATATATGACTGTTGCCGCTTCTATTCCCACATATCTGTAATGCCACGGCTCATATATTATGCCCGTGATGTCCTCTTTGCCCTTGGGATATCTTAAGATGAAACCGTACTTATAACTGTTGTTTATAAGCCACTGTCCGGCCTCGGTATCTTCAAATCCCTCATTAAGCTGCCAGTAAGTATCCGAAGTGATATCCAAAGAGATACCGATCTGATGCTCGCTCGCTCCGGGAAGCGTTACGACTTCCGAAGATACCTTGTATGCATCTATATATGAATAACCCTGATTGATATAATTCTTCATCTTACGGTTGAAAAGATACTCCTGCAAAGACATATCTCTGTAAGGAGACCTGACCTCAAGATTGATTCCCTCTTCTGCCGCAGCCTTAAACATCTGTGCAAGAGGCTCTATTATTCTCTCATCACACTTCATGCTTCCCTTGATTGTACCAAGGGTAACTGTGTAATCATCCGGGATCGGATGCTGCTTGTTGATAAGCACCAGATTCCACGCCGACTTGTCAAATTCAAAAGCATAGTCCTCATCTTCTTCAACAGACTCTTCACTTGCTTCTTCGTCGTCGGCATCTTCATCGATATGCTTCATAAGGTCATCCAGAGAAGCCACGTCATCTTCATCCGTAACTTCGGTAAGAAGATACTCATCCTCCGGAAGCTCATCATCTATAACAAGCATTCCGTTCTCATCTATGATAACTTCCGTATCCGAATACGGCGTGCTGAAATCATCGGCATGAGCCTTTGTAACGGGCGCATAACTTGAAGTGGCCACAAATACAAAACAGAGAATTGCCACGGTTACAAGCCTGGCAATCGGCATACGGGTATACTTCCAAATCTTTCTTGCGATGATGATCGAAGCCAGCCATAAGGTCGCGAAGAACAGACCGGTCTGTCCTTTGGCAGCCAGTCTCTTAATCTTATCCATGGATTTGATATTAAGCTTGTTGACCATCTAACTAATCGCCCCTCAACCCTCAAGCTTATGGAATATAATGCAGTTGGGCTTATCAACCTTGATCTCTTTCTGATTCATAACGATAAGACCCTTCTCTGTATCGACACTGAAGAATGTCATGGTATTGGATTCATGATTCAGACTTACAAGATGTCTGTCATCCGGGAAAAGCGCAGCATCCTTGGGATAATCTCCGCTTATCGGCAGGCAGAAAAGCTTTGAAAGCATTCCCGTCTCTTCATCCACTTTATACATTATGACACTGTTATCACCTGCATTCGAACTGACAATATACTTAAAATCATCCGACAGATTGAGTGCACTTGCTGCCGAATTGGATGCATGATAATCATTGAGCGTGCTGATATTCTGAATCTTTTCAAATTCAGGTGCTCCGCCCTTATCCTGATAAGTATATACATCAATATAATTCTTAAGTTCATGCACAACGTACATGAAACGTCCGTCCTTGGAAAATTTGATATGTCTGGGTGCGCTCTCCTGCTCACTGTGTACGATGTCCGCAAGCTTAAGCTTACCCGTGCTGCGATCAAGGCTGTATACGTCTATGTAATCCATTCCGAGATCCGCGGCACAGAGATACTTATTGTCTCTTGTCATCTTCACGCAGTTAACATGCGGTCTGAAATTACGCTCCGCAATATTACCCCAGCCCTTATGGAATATCTCATCACATATTCCGTCAAAGCTTCCGTCTTCTTTAAGCTTAAGTACCGTTATCTTACCGTCATGATAGCCTGCTACGAATAAGAACTTATCCTCGTAATCGGTAGACAGATAACATCCTCTCATACCGTTGATCGTGGAATTGCCTATAACCGTAAGCGCTCCGTCCGATTCGATCTTATACGCCTCAACTCCGAAGTCGGTAATTGAATAAAGACATCTCTTGTTATGAGATATGGTCACATACGAAGAATTGGTAATCTTAACCTTGTCTTTAAGGGTCAGCTTGCCGTTCTCCATATCCACGTCATATATCGTTATTCCGTGATCGTCACCGTAAGTATACGTAGACACATATGCAACATATTTATCCATAGTCTTAAGCCTCACTTTATATTTCGGACAATATCATATTTATTTTACAATAAAACTCCAACTTTTTGTATCTATTTTATCTGATTTCTTATATAATATCCTAGATGCATTTTTAATACAGTTTACAGGAGGGCAATTACTTGAGTAAGCGGCTTATCGAGCTTAACAACATTTCCAAATCTTTCGGGAACAACATAGTCCTTGACGAACTCAATCTCTATATCAGAGAGAACGAATTCTTAACGCTCCTGGGCCCGTCCGGATGCGGAAAAACTACCACTTTGCGTATAATCGGCGGTTTTGAGACTCCCGATACCGGTACGGTTACGTTCGACGGTACGGACATTACCGCGCTTCCGCCGAATAAGCGTCAGCTTAATACGGTATTCCAGAAGTATGCTCTTTTTACACATATGAACATAGCCGACAACATAGCATTCGGCTTAAAGATAAAAGGCAAGACAGATAAGTATATCAGAGACAAGATTGACTATGCCTTACGTCTTGTAAACCTTGAGGGTTACGGCAAAAGAATGCCCGACTCTCTTTCGGGCGGTCAGCAGCAGCGTATCGCCATTGCAAGAGCTATCGTTAATGAACCCAAGGTACTGCTTTTGGACGAGCCTTTGGGTGCTTTGGACCTTAAACTGCGCCAGGACATGCAGTATGAGCTTATCAGACTCAAAGAGGAGCTTGGAATCACTTTCATTTATGTTACACACGATCAGGAAGAAGCCCTCACTATGTCCGATACCATCGTTGTCATGAACCAGGGATATATTCAGCAGATCGGTACTCCCGAAGACATATACAACGAGCCCGAGAACGCGTTCGTTGCCGATTTCATCGGTGATTCCAACATAATAGACGGAATCATGTTACAGGATGAGCTTGTAATGTTCCTTGGCACGAAATTTGCATGCGTGGACACAGGTTTCGGTACCAACAAGCCCGTGGACGTTGTTATTCGTCCCGAGGACGTTATCTTATCTCCTCCGGAGAGAGGTTCGTTAAACGGTGTGGTAACTCACCTTATTTTCAAGGGTGTTCATTATGAAATGGAAGTCCAGGCCGGCGGATATGAATGGCTCGTACATTCAACCACAATGTATCCCGTCGGAGCGGAAGTCGGCTTAAGTGTCGATCCGTTCAACATACAGATCATGAACAAGCCCGCAAGTGAAGATGAGGAGGCTGTGGCAATTGAAGAATAAATCAAGATTATTATCGGGCCCCTATCTTTTCTGGGCCATATCTTTCATAATCATTCCGTTTTGCATGATATTCTGCTACGGACTGACCGATAAGAGCGGCAATCTGACTCTGGCCAATATCTTATCCATAGCAACTTCCGAGCACAGCAAAGCTCTGTCACTTTCAATCGAGCTTTCGCTCATTGCGACGGCGATCTGCCTTTTACTCGGCTATCCGCTTGCGGCAATACTTGCTCATATGAAGAACAGCTCAGGCGTTATCATTTTTGTCTTCATCCTTCCGATGTGGATGAATTTCTTGTTAAGAACATTGGCCTGGCAGACACTGCTTGAAAAGACCGGAGTTATCAACACCGTATTGTCCGCTCTGCACCTTCCGACTATCAATATAATCAATACGTCGGGGGCTATCGTACTCGGTATGGTTTATAACTTCCTGCCGTTTATGGTTCTGCCATTATATAATTCACTTACCAAGATAGATGAGAACGTACTTAATGCGGCAGCCGATCTCGGCGCGAATGCTTTCCAGACATTTTATAAGATCACTCTTCCGCTTTCGGTACCCGGCATCATCTCGGGAATAACCATGGTCTTTGTTCCGGCTCTCACAACATTCGTTATAAGTAAGCTGCTTGGCGGAAGCAAAATTCTGCTTATCGGCAATGTCATAGAGGAACAGTTCACCCAGGCCGGCAACTGGCACTTGGGAAGCGGACTTTCAATTGTGCTTATGATATTCATCATAATTAACATGCTTTTGTCCGCAGTATTCGATAAAGACGGGGAGGGTTCGGTATTATGAAAAAAAGAGCATTCCCCGGTATTAATACCGTACTTAAAAGAATCTATATCGTACTGATTTTTATCTTTTTATATGCGCCGATATTAACACTTATAGTGTTAAGCTTTAATTCCAGCAAGACAAGAGCCAAGTGGGGCGGTTTTTCGTTCAAATGGTACATCTCGCTTTTTTCCAACCGTGATATTATGGAGGCTTTGTCAACAACGCTTTCCATAGCGCTTTTGTCTTCGGCCATCGCAACGGTTATCGGAGTATGCACCTGCGTGGGATTAAGAAAGATGAAATCAACTTCACGTTCCGTAATAATCGGAGTTACCAACATTCCGATGCTTAATGCGGACATTGTTACGGGTATCTCACTCATGCTTCTGTTTTTGAGTATAGGCATGAAATTCGGTTTCGGCACTATCCTTTTATCTCATATCACATTCAATATCCCTTATGTGATCTTAAGTGTCATGCCGCGTATGAAGAATCTGAATACGCCCGTATATGAAGCAGCTCTTGACCTTGGCGCTTCACCGATTTATGCATTTTTCAAGGTCGTGCTTCCCGAGCTTCTGCCCGGAATATTAAGCGGATTCTTACTTGCATTTACTATGTCGCTTGATGACTTTATTATCACGCACTTTACAAAGGGCGCCGGCATCGATACGCTCTCAACCAAGATATATACGGAAGTCAAAAAAGGAATCAAACCTGAGATGTATGCACTGTCTACGATCATATTCGTATCCGTGCTCATCCTTTTGATTCTTGTCAATAAACCTGAAAAGGCTGCGAAAGATGACGTCGCACCTCCGCAGCCCGTTGTAATTCCTTAATATGTTATTGTCATTTATTTAGACTTAACTTCTTCCCAAAGGCTGTTATATAATTCATCGCCTTCTTCTCCGAGGTAGTTATAAGTCTCCAGATCAGAGTACTGACTCAGATCGGGGAATGCTATCTCGGAGTTTTTAATGTCCTCATCCTCTATCAGTTCTCTTGCACCGTTATTGGGTGTCGAATATGTGATATATTCAAAGTTCTTAACCGCAACATCGGGACGGCACATGAAGTCAATGAACTTCAGAGCATTGTCCATATTGTTGCAATTCTTGGGAACTACCCAGCAGTCGATCCATACATTCGTACCCTCCTTGGGTATAACGTATTCAAGGTCCGGATTCTCTCTCTGAGTATAGATTGCTTCACCGGAGTAGATAACGCCCAAAGCGGCCTCATTACCTATCATCTTGTCTCTTACCTGGTCAACGACATAAGCCTGTACGAGAGGCTTCTGCGCTATAAGGTCGTTCTTTGCGGCCGTAAGCTCATCCTGATCAAGCGTATTCATTGAGTATCCGGCTCTTTTTAAAGCCACCATGAATGCATCTCTAACCGAATCCTGCATGAGTATATTGTCGGCATACTTCTCATCCCAGAGAATGTCCCAGCTGTCTACAGGCTCATCTACCATGGTCTTGTTATATAATATACCCACTGTTCCCCAGCAATAAGGTACCGAATACTTATTCTCAGCATCAAACTTCTTGGCCTGCTCATAATACTGAGCTCCGATATACTGCTTCGCATTGGGGATCTTCTCCCAGTCAAGCTCGCTTAAAAGATTGTTCTCTATCATCTTCTGAATCATATAGTCGGAAGGACAGATAACGTCATATACGGTAGCTCCGGCCTCAACCTTGGGATACATGATCTCATTGGTCTCGAATTCATCATATATGACTTTGATTCCGGTCTCTTCTTCGAACATCGTAAGAGTGTCCGGATCTATATACTCTCCCCAGTTGTATACAACAACATTCCCCGCGTCTCCGACTTTGCTTCCGCAGCCGGCAAGCGCAACGGCAGCCATAACGGCAGCCACCATAACAAGTACAGTTCTTCTCATTCTTTCATCTCCTCATATTGTATTCTTAATGGCTCATTAAAACCACAATACTTCTTTCTTTGACGGTAATGCTCTTCTCATCGTCCTTAATCGCTCTGCTTGCGGATTGATTCTCCGAAGTGTCGAGTATTACCTTCCACTTTTTATCCGGATGAATCTTGGGTAATGCAAAACTGTGATCCGACCAGTGCATATTGACGGCTATATATATGTATTCGCCCTTCTTGCTCTTATCCGCACCGGGAAGCCACTTGCCGTTCTTATCCACGTCAGCGTAATGAGTTGCGTAAAGCATCGCAAAATGCCTTGTAAGGTCATCCGTCTCAACCTTCCATGCTTCCTCACCGTGAAGCGACAGATCCGGATATCCGCATGCACAGTAATCCGACATTGCAAACGGCCTGTCCATGTGCAATATCTTATTGCTCATTCTAAGCTTAATGCATTTTCTGTAAAAATCGAATATGTCACTGTTTTTCTCAAGTTCATTCCAGTTAAGCCACGTGAGCGGACTGTCGATACAGTACGGATTGTTATTACCCTTCTGACTGTTACCGAACTCATCGCCCGATAGGATCATGGGTGTGGACTGGCTTAACATATTGAATACGATTGCATTCCTTATCTGCTTTCTTCTTAATCTTCCTACGGCCTTACGTGTCGTTGTTCCCTCGTATCCGCAGTTCCATGAAGCATTATAGGGATTACCGTCTTTATTGTTCTCTCCGTTGGCCTCGTTATGCTTTCTGTCATAACTTACAAGGTCCATCAGGGTGAATCCGTTGCTGTTGGTTATATAATGCACCTGTGCAAGCTTATCATCCAGCTCACGCATGTCATTAAGAACATAGCGTATCAGGCCCTCATCGCTTTTTAAGAACTTGCGAATGCTGTACATATAATCGTCATTGCATTTGGCAAGGTTCTTAAATCTGGGTTTCTTACCCGCATACAGCTCATCTGACGGGAAACCGTAATACATAAGCTTGGTATTGGCAAACATCGGCTCGCTTCCCAAAAGCGTCAACGGTATATTCTCACCCATAAGGTGGAATCCGTCCACATGATATTCCAAAACCCAGTACTTTAAAACCTCCAGTATGTATGAAGGCATTATACTGTTCGGGAAGTAGAACTGCATAATAAGTTCAAGGCCTTCCGCATGAAGGCTGTTAACCATATTCTTAAAAGAATCTGTTGCCTTTACGCCGGGCTCCGAATAGCTCTGCTTGGGCGCAAAATAGTAACTGTCCTTGTATCCCCAGTAATTAAGCTTGGGCTCCAAAGGCTTGTATGCATCCATTACGTCCGCTTCTTTGTTCTTAACGGGCTCAAGCTCAATGAACTCATAAGCCGGCATAAGTTCTATTGCGGTTACCCCAAGCTTCTTAAGATAGGGAATCTTTTCGGTAATACCACTGTATGTACCCGGATGCTTAACCCCCGAAGACCTGTGCCTTGTAAAACCTCTGACATGTAAAAGATAAAAAATCGAATCCTTATAAGGACGCATAAGCGGCTTATCGGTCGAATAATCCATCTTACCTGTCTCTTGGACTATTCCGCACCTTAAGTTCTGCGGAAGCTTGCCCCACTTCTCATTACCCACAATGAGCTTGCCGTGAGGATCGCAATATTCTCTGTCGCCTTCATAGAACGAATAATCAAATCTGTCCGTATCTATATCTGTAAGCAGCATGCAATTGATATTGCCCACTCTGTTGGCTGCGCTGTATGGAATTTTCCTGCTCTTACCCGATGATTTGTCATACAGAATAACGCCTGCCGGTTCTTCGGAAGAACAGACAACCGCCATATTGACCTCACCTTCCTTGGTACAGTATGCACCGAGGGGATACGGATTACCGGGCAGTACTTTAATATCTTTCATAAGCCATTCCTTTTGCTTTATGGCGTATAGGGCCCAAAAGCCAAAATATATGCTAATTCTATCACAATTTAATTCCATAATCTATTGAATTCGCATATATTTTAACGTAAAATTGTAGACAGAACTGATTAACCTTTATGCAGGGAGGAATACCTATGGCTAATATGCAGGAACCCGAAGAGATGATGGGTGTCGAGATTGAACTCGAAGACGGTACGGTTGTGAATTGTGAAGTCATTACCATTTTGGAAGTGGCAGGCAATGATTACATTGCACTTCTTCCGTCAGGACAGACCGGAGACGAGCAGGATGTCTGGTTCTACGGCTATGCAGAGAATCCCGATGATCCGAACGAAGAGCCTGAACTTACATACATTGAGTCAGATGAAGTATATGAGGCGGTAGCCGATGCATTCGACGAATTCCTTGACGAGTGCGAATTCGATAACCTCGAAGAATAATCTGATTGTCAATAAGACAAATAAGACATATGAGACATATGAGACATACGAGACATACGAAGAACCCCGTGCATAACCGCACGGGGTTCTTCGTATTATAAAAATCCAATATATTATTTCAATGTTGAATAACCGAATCCGTTGCAGATAGCATCAATCGGCATACCGGCCTTACACATGGGGCATTCCTCCGGCTTATGGCTTGCATAATCGGGAAGATCCCTGTTGGAATATAAAGCACGTATCTGTGTATCTCCCACCTTGGATGCCACAGAATATATAGCAGATATTCCTATAACTTCACCGCCGTAGAAATTAACGGTTCTCATTGCACTTCTTAAAGTCTCACCCGTTGTAGCGGTATCGATCAGGATAAGTACCTTCTTGCCCTTGATCATATGCTGATTGTTCTCTCGAAACATCATCTGTCCGCCGGTATTGTACTCGGGGCTGGTGATATAAATGGTCTGATGTCTGTTGGCTGATATAATACCGGCCTTCGTAAGCTTATTGGCCATATAAGCGCCCACAACTTCCATTCCGTTAAGACACAAAACGGTATCTATTACATCCGATACCAGATACATCTCCGCAAGTTCCTCACCTGTTGCTCTTGCCTCACGCTGTCTGGACTTCATGTCACTAAGATCCATGTAGTAATTAACGTGAGAATTGGGAGTGATAAAGTGTCCCGGTATGTACCTTAAAACCACGTCCTTATTACTGGAATAATCGATTTTCTTATAAGCCTGCATTACTTATCTCCTCCTTTTGTTCGGATAAAATCTGCTCCATGCATACTTTCTGCGGCTTAAGCCCCATGGCTTCATAGAACTTCATCGCCGGCGGATTGCAATTCCATACGTTAAGAGTGATATTGTAGAAGCCCTCTCTTTTGGCATAGTCCACAACGTAATCATACAGCATCTTACCTGCATGCTGCCCTCTTGCCGCTTCATCCACACATATATCATCGATATAAAGCGTCTTAACATCCGTCAAAACACTGTCACCGATCACCTGCTTATGTATGCAGAACGCGTGGCCAAGAATATGTTCATTCTCATCCGCACAAACAAACACCGGAGTACTGTCATTATCTATGATATCCTCAAGTTCTGCCGCGTCATACTTCGTCGCCGGTCCCTTAAAAAGGTCGGGACGTCCGTTATGGTGTACCATATCAACCTGTATGAGCAGTTGCAATATGTCCGGGATATCCCCTTTTTTTGCCTCTCTTATATACATCAGTTCTCCGATTTATGCATTGCATATCTTTATGTATATTCTATCACAGATTCACATAATTCACCAGACCATAAGCCACAAATCTATTGTAATTATTGCGTATATTTGATAAAATGCTCTTATGGGAGTGTGACAGATATTTTGCACTTTCTGAGGGGTTATCTGCACATGTTTATATGTGCAAGGGGGTGTATGTATGGTAGATCTTATAACTTGTCTGGATCCATACGATATTTTCATAACCAAGCTTAAGAATGCTGTTGATGATATCGGCGACAGGATCATTCCCATTGTTTATTCAGACATTAAGCATTTCAAATATTTTAACGACACCTACGGCTATAAGCTCGGCGACGATCTTATAGCCGATCTTGCCGAACTCGTTTGTAAGGACAATTCATATATAACCGGCGCACGCGTTGTTTCTGACAACATTGTTACCGCAGGATATGTCAGCAACAAGATTCCTCGCGATGCCATGCTTAAGCATATCAGACAGGTCAACGACGAGATAGAGGAATATCTTTGCAAGAAGTTTAAATGCAGACGTATTTCGATTGCTACCGGCGTATACTTTATTACCGCCGAGAACAAAGATATCAATGTAGAGACCGCAATATCCAACGCCAACTTTGCCCGTAAGCAGGCCAAGGAATCCAAGGATGAATCCGTAATATTCTTTGATGATGCAATGGCTGAGAGAATCAACAGAGAGCTTGATATACTCGCATCAATCAAAGATGCATTGTCCGATAAGGAACTTATGCCCTACTACCAGCCGAAGGTTAATTCCATTACCGGTTCGATAGAAGGAGCCGAAGCCCTGGTTCGCTGGCGTAAGCCTGACGGAACCTTCATCTATCCCGATCAGTTCATTCCGGCGATTGAGAAGAGCGGACAGATCACCGATGTTGACTATTACATGTACGAGGAAGTGTTCCGTTTCATCAAGAACAGACTTGATAACGGCGAACCGATAGTTCCTATATCGCTTAACGTATCCAGAGCTCACCTTACGACTCTTAACATCATCGGCAAGATCAAAGATCTGCTGGTCAAATACCCGATACCGACAGAGTATGTCGAGTTTGAGCTCACCGAGACCTCATGTATGGAGAATCCGGACAGTGCAAGACAGTTTATCGATGCTATGCATGAACTGGGTATAAAAGTATCGATGGATGATTTCGGTTCCGGATATTCTTCATTGAATCTCTTAAGCGAGATTCCGTTTGATATCATTAAGCTTGATCGTACCTTCCTTAAGTCCAAGATACCCGAGAGCAAAGAGAGAATAATTATTTCAAGCATTGTTACAATGTCAAGAGAACTCGGAATGAAATCTTTGTGTGAAGGCGTCGAGACCGAAGGTCAGAGCATATTTCTTAAGAATATAGGATGCAATACACAACAGGGCTTCTTATTTTCAAAGCCCATACCCCAGACAGAATTTGAGGCATTGCTTATATAAGCAATGCCTCTTATATTTTAAAACCCTATCTCTTTGATCTTATCCGCCAAAGCCCTTCCGTATAACTCCGCTCCTATTACATTGGGATGCAGGTTGTCCAGATAATATTCCGGAAGATGCGGTACAAGTTTAAATCCGTCCACAAGACTTATATTCTCATACTTCGAACACACATCTTTTATTCCCCTGCAATATCTTATAAGATCAGGCTCTCCGTTCTCCACGTCTCCGCGCCATAACGGAGTGATTGTAAGAATCGGAATCTTACTGCCGTATATCTCGGTCAGTCTCTCATAATATTCTTCGACGGCATCCATCGTCTTATCTCCGAACTGATTGGTTCCGAGCGCCACGATTATCTTATCGGGCATATATCCGTCCATCTTCATAAGTGACTTCTTATCGTATATGTATCCGCCGATACCCTGATTGATTATGTCGTAGTTAAGTATACGATTTGCCACACTTACATAGGTACATGCCGAACGAAGCGGTCCGAATCCCTGTGTAATGGAGTCTCCAAGCCATAATACCTTCTCGTTCTTCTGCGGCCTTTCAACTTTATTACCGATAATCTCAAGGTCTTTGACAAAGACCGTTGCATCCGCGGGCAGATATATGACTACATTCTTCTCACCCTCGGCAAATTCAAACGTAAGCCGGCCTTCATCCTTAATATCCTTTAGATAATATATGTGCGTAATCAGCCCGTCTGTCGTCGCTTCGAATGTATCCTCCGAGCCTTTCCATATTATCTTATAGTCAAACGATATCTTAGTGGCATCGGTTACAAATTCCAGAGTCTTGGCCGTCGATGCCATACATCTGTCATACCAGAAATCCCCTGTGGTCTCGAAGTAATCCATCTGTGCGGCCGTATACTGATAGGCTCTTAAATATCCTCCGTCAGTCTCCTCAAAAGAGTACGCACCGAAATAGTATTTCTTAATTTCTTCATTACCAAGTATCATAATCTTAATCCTTGCGGCAGTCTACACGGATACCGCGCCCGATTTTATAAGGTCAAGCACCTTAATGTATTCATCCATGAAGTCCCTGTGATTCAACTCAACAAATTCCGGATTGCCCTGCTTAATGGCAAGATCTATATCCTTGGCCATCTCCGCAAGCTTCGAAGCCCCTATCGTAAGCGCAGTTCCCTTGATGGCGTGCACCTCAACACGGTACTTCTCCCAGTCCTTAAGCCCGAACATCTCCTCAATAAATCCGCTCTTCTCGCCGGCCGCAAACATGTCCGTGACCTGCTTGTACAAATCCTTCCTGTTCATGCAGTATTTCATACCCAATTCGGTATCTATGGTCTTATCGGAATTATCGCCCATATTTTATCCCCTCGAATGAACTTATAAGTTCACACTTTGCATACACCATTCCTAATACCAAATATATCACAGGTAAGGGCATTTAACAATGGCCAAGCAGAGGCTGTATAAAGCGGCTTACAAGACATCTTTTCTCCTTATCTCCCGCAACATATGTCATATACAGATTATTCTTTGCTCTTGTCATCGCAACATAGAACATGCGCCTCTCTTCTTCCGTCTGCGCAGGGCCGCTGCTTTTTTTATTCGGAACGCTTCCCTCATTCAAATGCGGCAATATCACCGTATCAAATTCAAGCCCCTTTGACGCATGATAGGTCATTATCCGAATGCATTCCTTATCATCCTCTGCCTTTTCCTGTATATCACATTCAGCCATCATCTCCTCGTATCCGTCCGCATATGCGGCAAGTTCGGATGCGCTTCTAAACATCTTTACAGTCTCCTGTATCCAGTCCGCCGTCTCCCTGTATTCATCATATTCATCCTTTGTCTTAACAACATTGTTTAAGACATATTCATCATACCCAATACCCCTGCGAATATAGTTTACCTTCGAATACAGATCCATTCCGCACATATTAAACAGCTGATGAGCAAATTCATCCAGCACCTTCGTCATATACAACTTATCGCAGTATATATCCTTAAGTCCCTCTATGCTCACCTCATCACACAATACATTCTTTCGGTTAAGATATCTTAACGGCTTATTCATAACCAGGAAAAGATGACCGACCTGCAGTTTCGCCTCCTTTACTTTCCTAAGTTTCTCCGTACGAACCGTCAAAGCCATGCGTCCCGTCACATCGGAAAAGTTTTCACCCACGCCGTCTACGGCTTTTTCCGCACATTCCGCAAGGGCCAGATAATGATATATGTCCTTATATGTCGTGCTGTTATACGGATTGTATATCGCCTCTTTCATGTCACAGTCCACTCCCGCATTTCGACAGATTTCCGCATATCTTGAAGCCTCTCTGTTGGTGCGCAGAAATACCGCCGTATCGAATGAACCGTTTGCGGTCATATCCTTAAGTTTGCCTGATATCCATTCATCCTCTTTTTCCCTGTCCGTAAAGCTTAACAGCTTTACTTCACCCTCATCTCTTCCGATACCGATTATCTTCTTTGCAAATCTGTTTACATTTTCGGATATAACTTTTCCCGCCGCCTCGATAATCTTATCCGAGCATCTGTAATTGACGTTTAATTCTATCTTTACGGCATCCGAATATATATCGGTAAAGCCCAACATCAGCTCCGACCTGCTTCCCCTGAAACCGTATATGCTCTGATCGTCATCACCCACAACAAAAAGGTTGTTATGAGGTTCCGCCAGCATTTTAACAATTTCAAACTGAATATCGTTTATATCCTGATATTCATCAATAAGGATGTATCTGTACTTATCCCTGTATTCAGACAGTGCCTCTTCATCCTTTTTAAACAGGTTACGCACAATAAGCAGCATATCTTCAAAGTCGATCTTGTTTGCCGCAATCTGAGCATCTCTGTATGCCCTGTAAACTTTAAGGAACTGCTCTTCGCTTAGATTTGTATCCGAACCTATGCGGACGCTTTCGTTGCAGTTCTTATAGTAGGCAACACTTTTTAACAGACTGTCAATAAGTTCTGTCTCCGGTCTGTCAATCGCAAGAACATGCCTAAGCGCACTCTTCATATATTCTCTTTTGGACTTAAGTGTAGCTATGTCCCCTGTGTTGTAATGATATCTTCTGTTGATTATTTGGAAAAAAACCGAATGGAAAGTACCGAATGTTACCGGATAACAGGTATCTCCACATAGATTAAAGAATCTTTGCTGCATTCCCGCCGCCGCCTTTTTGGAGAAGGTGATCGTCAGGATCTGTTCGGGAGGAATCTCCCTTTTTTCGATAAGGTATTTAATTCTGTTGGTTAAAACTGCGGTCTTACCGGAGCCCGGACCGGCTATCACAAGTGCCGGTCCGTCTCCGTGTGTAATTGCTTTTAACTGTTCGGGACTGAAGGAAAAACTTCCGCCTATGTTATGCGTCCGCCTTTAATTTCTCTATTGCAGCCTTTATGCGCGCCAGAGACTCTTCTTTTCCGAGAAGCTCCATAATCTCCGTCGCTCCGGCAGGTGTCATCTGCTTGCCGCTTAAGGCCGTTCTTACAGGCCACAGTACATAACCGTTCTTATATCCCTTATCTTCCGCGAAGCCCTGAAGTCTTGCATACAGGCTGTCATTGTCATATGCATCCTGACTCTCAAGCACAGGTAATACTTCTTCCAAAACGCTTATTGAAGATGCAGTATCCGTCTTCATCTTCTTATGCGTATACATCGCTATATCGTATTCCGGCACACTCTCAAAGAAATCGATAAGATCCGGTATATCCGGGAATATCTCGATACGTGTCTTACACATATCCGCTACTTTCTTCTTATCGATGTCACGGTGTATCGTCTCATCAATAAACGGCATCGCCATCTCATAGTATGCGGCATCATCCATCTTCTTGATGTATTCGCCGTTCATCCACTTAAGCTTGGTATAATCAAAGACTGCCGGCGACTTGCTTATATGTCTGTAATCGAAGGCCTTAACAAGCTCATCAAGTGTAAATATCTCTTCGTTGCTCTCGGGGCTCCATCCGAGCAGTGCCACGAAATTAACGACTGTCTCCGATAAGAATCCCTGCTCTATAAGATCTTCATAAGATGAATGTCCGCTTCGCTTTGACAGCTTATGATGCTCTTCATCAGTAATCAGAGGACAGTGAATATATACCGGCACATCCCAGCCGAATGCTTCATAAAGTCTGTTATACTTCGGCGAAGATGACAGATATTCATTACCTCTTACAACGTGCGTGATGCCCATCAGATGATCGTCAACCACATTGGCAAAGTTGTATGTCGGATATCCGTCAGACTTAATCAGAATCATGTCATCCAGTTCGGAATTGTCTACGGTGATATCTCCGTATATCTCATCATTGAATGTTGTCGTACCCGTATTCGGATTGTTCTGTCTGATAACGTAAGGCTTGCCTGCGGCGAGATTGGCTTCAACCTCTTCCTTTGATAATTTAAGACAATGCTTATCGTAGACATTGATCTCCTTATCACCTATCTTCTGATGAAGGGTCTCAAGCCTTTCCTTGTCACAGAAGCAGTAATAAGCTTCACCCTTATCTATAAGCTGCTTTGCATATTCAAGATATATACCTGCCGCCTGTCTCTCACTCTGAACATAAGGACCTACACCGCCATCCTTATCGGGGCCTTCGTCATGTATAAGTCCCGTGCCCTTAAGCGTTCTGTAGATTATATCCACGGCACCTTCAACATATCTCTCCTGATCCGTATCCTCAATACGAAGTATGAAATCTCCGCCCTCATGCTTCGCAATAAGATAGGCATACAGAGCTGTTCGCAGATTGCCCACATGCATTCGTCCCGTGGGACTTGGTGCGAATCTTGTTCTGATCTTCATCTGTACTGTCTAACCTCCGTAGTCCGCAACCCTATGCTGCGGTTATTAATGATTAAGTTTATTGTTGCCGTCTATTCCCGGCAATCTGTCCTTGGCGGAATTCTTGAATTCCTCCACGCACTTCTGTGCTTCGGGTATCGCAATATTGGTTCCTGCTCCGGCCACACAGCCTCCGGGGCATGCCATACCCTCTATCAGACATCCTTTTTTCTTACCGGCCTTCGCCAAAAGCAATACCTTCTTACATTCAGCCAGGCTCTCGGCATGTTCAATGTTGACATCCGTGTCAGGATAGTACTCTCTTATGCAGTCCTCTATCGCACTCGCGACACCGCCGGCAACGCCGTATCCTCTTCCTGCTCCGGTTGCATCATCTATCTTATCAGAAACATCCATAGCCGCCGGATCAATACCCTTGGCATCGAACATTCCCGCAAGTTCTTCAAACGTGATTACAAAATCAACATCCGATCTTATGGTACGTCTTGAAGCTTCAAGCTTCTTGGAAGCGCAGGGTCCGATAAAGACAACCGCCGCTTCGGGATGTTCCTTCTTGATTACTCTTGCAGTGGCTACCATGGGAGTCAATGCATTCGATATCTTATCTATCGTCTCGGGGAAGAACTTCTTGGCAAGCACTGCCCAACTGGGACAGCACGAAGTTAACATGAACGGAGTCTTGCCCGTTGCCACTTCTTCCACATAGTGCTTGGCTTCATATGCGGCACCTTCGTCGGCACCTATAGCCGTCTCATATACATCGGAAAAACCGAGGGCTTTTAACGCCGCTTTAAACTTACCGGGTGTCACATCCTTGCCGAACTGTCCTACAAAAGCAGGTGCCACCTGGGCAATTATCTCTCTTCCCGACTGGAAAGCACGTATAAGCTGGAATATCTGAGACTTATCGGCAATCGCACCAAACGGACAACTTACCATGCACTGTCCGCAGGATACACAGTTATCGCTGTTGATAACCGCTCTGCCCTTCTCATCCGACTCTATCGCTCCGACTCCACACGCAAGAGCGCAGGGTCTTGTCTGATGCGAAATAGCATCATAAGGACAGATGGCCTTACACTTACCGCACTTAATGCAGAGTTCCTCATCTATCACCGATCTTCCATTCTTCATCGTGATGGCGCCCTTGGGGCATACCTCACGACAGGGATGAGCCACACATCCCATACATCTGTCCGTCACCTGATACACATTGACCGGACAGGAATTGCATGCGGAAGGAATAACCTGCATAAGCGGGGGCTCATAATACTTCTCAGCGATATTGCTCTCTTCAAGTCCCTGAGTTAAGTGACTGGGCTTATTCTCGGGACGCAAAGAAAGACCGAGAGCAAGACGAATCCTCTCTCTTACGATGGCTCTCTCTCTGTAGATGTTCTCTCTGAATTCAGGCTCATCATAATCGATGATCTGATAGGGAAGAGCCTCCATATCGTCTATTAGGTTTTCTGAATTGTATGCAAGATTGGCCACTTCCTTAAATATCCTGCGGCGCATCTTGCGTACCTGGGTGTCTATTCCTCTCATAACTACTTATTATATCCGTTAGAGTCTACATATTCAAGTTGCTGTTATGCCCGTCATTTATGCTTATTCGTTAAGAATACGTATTATCTGCGGTATCCTTGCATAAATATCTTCGTCAAAGCGTTCAACGGCACTTACGACCAGTATATCCGCCTGCTTTATCTCATCTGCTATATCGGGAATGTTATCTCTCTGAACCAGGCAGGTGTGCGTAAAGTCCTTGCTTAAATACGGTATCATCCATTCCCTGAAAGAATCTCCGATAAATACGATTCTCTCATCATTCTCGGCCAAAGCCTCACTCTTATATACATTGGTATAGCTGAAGAGATAATTCTTCTCGCCCTCTTCATATACCAGTTCAAGGTCGGGCTTGTAATTCACGATATAATCTTCCGAACCGCTGTAATCCTCGGGAGTAAGAGCTCCGGTCAATACCAGTCCGTATGCCACAAGCTGTGATCTCTCGGCGTCAGCCTGACTTGCTTCAATCGTCTCCATACCGAGTGCGTCATATAAGGCCATCGTACCCACAAACGCACCGTATTCATTCCAATGCGTATCATATGCATAGTAAGTATTGTAATACTTCTTGGCCTCTTTAAGTTCTTCAAGCGGATAAATCAGATTCACATCCGAATTCTTTTTAACGTATTCGGCAAATATCTCATTCTTCTTTCTCTCGCTTACTATATCCATCGTAGGCATATATTCGGGATATACGATCTCCTTATTCGGGATAATCATGTATACCAGCTCTATATCCTTATCATCACATACCTTCTTAAGACTTATAAGCGCATCAAGACGTTCCTTCATCTGCGCCTCGTTAAGAACATTCTCGCCCGTATAATACTTAAGAGAAGCGTCTCCTCTGTAGAACAGCCAGCCCTGTCTTCCCATCACGGTATAATTGTTCTCAACCTTAAGCGGGAAGTATGACGTGTCTGTCAGTTTTGGCTCGTAATCTTTCCATATCCTCTTGCCGCATACGCTGCACTTGTACAGAGAATGTCCATACTCCGTATATGAAGCCTCGGCCTGCTCAATAAGCTCTTCTTTATGTCCGAGTGCCGGAATCGATTCCTTATATGTGTCGCCGCAGTCCGTACACTCATAAAGAATATAGCCCTCTTCCTCACATGTGGCTTCCACACGTTCTTTTTCAACATAATCATGCTCGTCTTTATTAACGGTATCCGCCTCATCCGTAACCTGTTCGTCTGCATCCGCCACGGCAACTTCTTCCGTATCATATCCGTCGGTCTGTGCAAGCTCACTGTCGGAACCCCTGTTACCGTAGAACAATCGAATTATTACAGGCTGTATTCCGCCCGTATATGCCTGTTCCATGCTTCCGTTAAACTTATGACCGAAATCGATTATCTTCTCCCTGAAAGGTACTCTGTCATTGTAATATGACTCAAGCTTTGACGTATAATCCTTATCAGCGGCATTATCCGGCCATTTGCTTAAGCTTCTGTTCTCGGTTGCTTCCATCCTCGCATAACTTTCATTAATCTCCGCCTTATCCGTAAACACGAGTTTTACTCCCCACAGAAGTGTCGGGAGTATAAGAACCGATATGAAGATAATTACCTTGATTAAACTGCTTTTCTTCATAACAACCTAAAACTGGAAATATATAAACGGATTATAGGTTCCGCTTACTATCAAAACAATGCTGTAAAGCAGCATACAAATCTGCACCACATAACCGATTGTGCCAAACACAGGATTCTTCGCGTATTTGTCACAGAATCTCTTCCACGGTTTTAAAAGTGTTCCCATACAGAGTATTGCCAGAACAAGTGCCGATACCGTCCTCATCGAACAGAAATTAAGTACCGTATAAGGGAAGCTTCCGAACGCGAACAGCCTCTTAATATATCCGAGTGCAATCTCTATAGAGTCGGACCTGAAGAACACCCAGCCTATCATCACGGCAAATGAAGTATATATCCAGCCAAACGGCTTAAAGCCTTTCTTTTCAAGTATTCTTTCGAATCCTGCCCTTTCAGTCACAATAAGAATTCCGTGCAACAGCCCCCATACAAAGAATGTATAGTTCGCCCCGTGCCATATGCCCGTAAGAAGGAACACGATAAGCAGGTTACGGTATATTTTCCACTTGGAATCCGTTCTGCTTCCGCCAAGTGGGATATATACATAATCTCTGAACCATGAAGATAAAGAAATGTGCCATCTTCTCCAGAATTCTTTTATCGAAGTTGAGATATAAGGATAGTTAAAGTTCTCCTTAAAATGGAATCCGAGCATTCTGCCAAGACCTATGGCCATATCGGAATAGCCCGAAAAATCATAATAAATCTGCAGCGTATAGGCTATCATACCAAACCATGCAACTCCGGCACCCATACGGGATATATCGGTTCCCGCAATATCCCATATACCGTCGGCTGCTTCAGCCAAAGCATTGGCTATGATCACTTTCTTGCCGAGGCCTATACAGAATCTTCCGATGCCGTATACCATGTCATCCATCGTCTCATGCCTGTGTTCTATCTCATCCTTTACGTCGTTATATATGACGATGGGACCCGCAATAAGCTGAGGAAAAAGCGCTACATACAGAGCAAACTTAAAGATGTCCTTCTGTACGGATACCTTGTTCCTGTATACGTCTATCGTATATGACATGGCCTGGAAAATATAAAAAGAAATACCTATGGGAAGCACGACTTCGGCTATCTGAAGGCCGCCTTTTCCTTTACCGGTAATCTCTTCGATCGTATGGATAAAGAGATTAAAATATTTAAAGTAGAATAACAGTCCCAGATTGGCACATATAGCCAAAACAAACACAAGCTTACGCTTATCGGCCAAACGTTCCGTCAAAATACCGGCCAGGTAATTGATAAAGATAACACCAAGCATTAAAAGCAGATATCTGACTCCGCCCCATGCATAGAATATCAGACTGGCAATAAGTAAAAATATATTCTTAACTTTTATTCTCTTATCTTCGGATGAAAAATGAATCATGCCCAAAAGCATGTTCACGACAAGAACCGTCGGAAGAAATATCCATAAAAAGAGCATCGAACTAAATAGCATGATCTGTTCCTTAACCGATTAATATATTCAATCGTCTTCCTTTACCACAGGTTATAGTATAGCACAAGGGCATAACAGTGACAAACACTATTATGCCCTCGTTGCAACAGGATGTTGCCTATCCTCCCTATATAAAACGGATGATTGTTATTCATAATCTCCGCAGTGTAAAACCGGCTTGATCGGATCCGTCTGCTTAAGTGTTGCCTTGACATCTATGACTCTTTGATTGGAACTGCCCTTCCACAAAAGCTTGGTATCCTTAAGTCCGCACTTAAACTCTCCGTCCACCACAACATCGATATACTGCATCATAGGATAATGCCATATATCCTTCCAATCCGAACCCGTATATAACCATATGGTCTTGTCCGGATACTTATCCTTTATCTCCTGCATAAGAGATCTTACATCAAGCCTGTTGGCCGAATGCAGGGGGTCTCCGCCCGAAAATGTTATGCCTGAGATATAATCTTTATCCAGTTGTTCAAATATCTCCGCCTTGGCGGCATCATCAAAAAGCAATCCGCCGTCGGGGTCCCATGTGATAGGATTCTGGCATTCTTTACAGCAGTGATCGCAACCGGCCACCCATAAAACAACTCTTAAGCCATCGCCGTTAAGCATGTCATCCTTCGTAATATTATGATAACGCATGACTACATAGATTTCCTTTCTGCTATCTCTGCCATCTTGGCATCATTAAGTCTGGTATCACCGTGAACTCTCGAATACGAAAGGTATCCGTTCATTCTGTCGATCTTGGTAAGGTTGCGTGAACCGCACTTAGGGCACACATCCATCTCAAGTTCCTGGTGACCGCAGTCATCACAGTAAGCCAGACTCATGTTGACTCCTTCATAGAAGCCCATGTCCATGGCACGTCTGATCAATGTCTTGATAGCTTCCAGATTATAATCTATGGGATACTTAACATACTGTATCTTACCGCCGTTACACAGCTCCCAAAATCTGTATTCCTTATCCTGCTTCTCTATCGGCGTGATATTCTCCGTAACATGGCAGTGGAATGAGTTGCTTACATATTCCCTGTCGGAAACACCCTCGATTATGCCGTACTTCTTACGGAACTGCTTAACCTGAAGTCCGCAGAGATTCTCCGCAGGAGTTCCGTATATGGCGTAAAGGTTGCCGTCCTCTTCCTTAAACTCCGCAATCTTCTTATTGATGTGGGACAGAACTTCCAAAGCAAACTCTCCGTCCTCAACAAGCGACTTGCCGTTATATAACATCTGAAGCTCATTGAATGCGGTGATACCGAAAGAAGCCGTTGCCGACTTAAGTACGGGCTTAATCTTATCGTGAAGCTGTAAGTGTCCGCCAAGGAATCCACCCTCACAATATGCCAAGGGATTGGTGGATGCTCTCATCTCACCTAAGTACGCATATGTACGTATGTGCAGCTGACGTATTAGATTCAAATAATAATCAAGTACTTCGTAGAAATCCCTGCTCTCATGTCTGGCCTTGGCCAAAATCATGGGAAGATGAAGACTTACGGCACCTATATTGAATCTTCCGACAAAGATCGGGGTATCGTCATCATCCGCCGGATGCATGCCGCCTCTCTCATACCAGGGGCTTAAGAAAGCTCTGCAGCCCATGGGAGAAATGATCTTGCCGTACTGCTTATACATGCTGGCAATATATCCCTTACCCGTAAGTGAAAGCCAGTCGGGATACATGGTCTTGGCAGAACACTCAACACCTGCCTCGAACACATCCTCAAGCGGCTTACCCGGTCCGTGAAGATTCTCATCATATAAGAATACGATCTTGGGGAAAAGAACGGGCTTCTTGCACTCCGCCTTACCCTGTCCTCTGCGTCTTACGTTAAGCATAGATATGGTTGCAAGCTTGGCAAAGCGACCTGTACCCGTTCCGGCCGTAACCGTAATGAAAGGATAATCACCTCTGCTTGATGCAACGGTATTGAACTTATATTCCCATCCCTGGAATCCCTGCTCGAAGTCTCTTACAACATCGGCATAAGCTTCTGCTTCCGCAGTCTCTTTATCAATACCGAGTCTCTCGTACTTGGCTATATACTTCTGATAAGACTTCTCGGCATAAGGCTCCAATATATTGTCAACGCTGGGCACAGTAAATCCGCCGTACTGCTGTGATGCTGCGGACAAAACAATGTCGCCGATAACATCGAAGGCAGTATCCAGAGTCTTGGGCTCGTTATACCAGATATTACCCATCTCAAATCCGCCGGATAAAACATGCTCCACGTCAAAGAGACAGCAGTTCATCGTATCACGTCTGGCACTCATATCATGAATGTAGATATAACCGTCTCTGCATGCCTGAATCTCTTCTGTTGTTAAGAAGAACTTCTGATACAGTTCCTTATTAAGCTGGTTAAATACCAGGGATCTCTTGGTGGATACAAGGGCAGAATCCGTATTGGCATTCTCCTTGTCACCTATGTACATGATAGACTGACTCTTCTTGTAGACATCGTCAAGCATGCTTACAAAGTCCTGCTTGTAGTTACGGTAGTCTCTGTAAGACTTGGCAACAATGGGCTTAACCTGCTCAAGCGCACTCTCAACGATATTATGCATTATGGCGATCGGGACTTCATTGGTATCCAGTTCGTCAACCTTGTCACATACGAAACGGCATATCTCCTCCTTCTCCTCATCCGAGAACTTGGTCAACGCTCTGTATGCACTCTTGCCGACTGCTACGATAACCTTCTGTACATTAAAGGCCTCTACGCTGCCATCCTTCTTGATGACAACCACTTCCTTATTAGGCTTAAAATTCTCACCGTAATAGTTGTCTTCCGCCTTTTTCACAGGTTCCGTATACTCTGCCATGAATCCCTACCTCCAAAAGAATATATTCAGATCAAACAGACTTACATAAAGATAACCACAATATCTTGTGGTTAATTAAGTATATAACACCCAATTATAGTATGTCAATCTCAAAAAAATAACCAAAAAACATTTTTGTTTTTTGGTTATTTTATACATCGATGTTGTAATTATCGTCCAATAGTCTGTCTCCGTCAGCCGCCGAAGTCGCAAGCTTATCGCAACGTTCATTCTGAGGATGACCGGCATGACCCTTGACCCATGTGAATCTTACCTGATGGGGTTCCATGGCTTTTAACAGCCTGAGCCAGAGATCTATGTTCTTGACCTCGTTCTTCTTGCCTCTTCGCCATTCTTCCCTGATCCAAGTATCAATCCAATGCTGATTGAATGCATCGGTCACATACTTCGAATCCGATACGATTTCCACACCGCAGGGTCTGTTAAGCGCCTCCAATCCGGTTATGACTCCCATAAGTTCCATCCTGTTGTTGGTCGTCTTCTTATATCCGGCGCTGTACTCCCTTGTATGAAGCGTACCCTTACCATCTATATATTCTATCACGGTGCCGTAGCCGCCCGGACCGTCCGGATTACCTCTCGCCGATCCGTCGGTATATATAGTCACGTTCATAATCCGTTCTATTTCTCTGTTTCGTCAGCCTTGGTCTCCGTAACCGAAGCCGCTTCTTCTTTGGCGTTCTTACGCTTCCTTACCGCGATTCCGGCAAAAACGGCTGCGACTATGCACGCGCCGAACACCACATACACAACAAGGTAAGAAACAAATGTATTGAAAAATGCCACTGCGTTGTTACCCATCTTAACCTCCTGTCATATAACAGAGACCTTACATATCCGAAATCCGATCCCTGCCGTATACTCATTTATAATAGCACGATTTGGCTCTTAGGTAAATCATTCATTCCGCATCAGTCAGACAGCTTTACCAAAATAACCTTGTCTTCCTTTACAACAGAACCCTCTTCGGGCCATGAAGGATATGAAGCCGTCCTTGCATCCAGATCGTTAAGCAAAGACAGATCCTCTATCATTTTATAATCATGTCCTGTAAGATGCATAAGGGCTATTATCCTCTCCGTCGATCTGTAATACTTCGGAGGCACATCCGTATCCCATTCAAAATGCGAATATCCTATTGTCTCACCTTTTATTCCGCCGACTTCACTGCTTATCACTTTTTTACCGACAAACAGAACGGGCAAATCATCGCCCTGCATAACTTCGTCTATATCTGCGGCAATCTCTTTAGCCAGAGCGGTCTCTTTTTCATAGCACATATCTGCCGCCCTATACATACCGAGTGTAACATATGATTCGGCGAGGATTCCCGAAACGCAGATTACTGCCGCAATAACAGTTGCCGACTTTTTTACCCTATCGGCACTTCTGCCCGCCAGATATATGCAAAGGCAGGCAACAAAGGCAACGCTTACGGGAAGCGACAGCTTGGTTCTTATGGGCGAGTATCCGCCGGAAACGGCCGCCAGAAGATAAGGGCAGATTAACAGGGCACACATATATAACCATGTCATTACTCTTCCTTCTTTGCGATCCTTTGTGTATACAGCCAGAAGAATCAGCGCACACACTACCAGAAGACCGTATGTGAAACTGTAGTGGGGATCGTTGTATCCCGTCAGACTCTTTATCACCGCGCCGGCAAGTCCGATAAGATTATCCTTTACAGGGTACTTGCCCCATCTGACTTCGCCTCCGTAATATGAAGAACCTCCGCTTACGATTCTTGCCGTGATAAGGTATAAAGCAAATCCGACCGCAAAAACCGAAATATACGGAATCGTATCTTTAAGCTTACCATTTCTTTTAAGCGAAGCAAAAAGCAGTACGGCTGCAGTCTCAAATATAAACACCTCACAGAATGCCTGATATATAGATACGCCGAATGCAAAAAGCAATACCGCAGGGATATACATATACGGTTTTCCGGTCTCTTTATCCTCCTGATGCGCAACGATTAACACCGATACCGATACGAAAATATAAGCAAGACATACCTCTATACTCTGCAATGCAAAATACAGCTGTTCGGTCATTATCGGATGCAGGGTAAAAAGCAGGGCCGGCAGAGCAAATGCAGCAAATCCCGGTTCATCATCCTGCAACGCATAAGCACATACATATGCAGATACCACGGCTGCAAAGACAAGCAGAATCACCGTTACAATTCCGGTTACGTACGGATTGAAATTCCTTCCCATACACCTGCTTAAAAACGTAAGGCCGAATCTTCCCACCATGTTCCAGGGCTCGTAATATCCGTCCGGATTGTATATGTAACTTACGGTATCAATTCCCGGCTTAAAACATGCAAGCATGGCGAAGCGAACCGCGGCGGACAACACTGCCGTGACTGCGATTGCGATTCGATTATTGTATATGAATTTCAGAAAACCTTTCATACAAAAACTCCGTTATGGTCTTTATTATATATACCGCAGGTTTAACCCATAAGATATACGGGAACGGCATTTTTAAATACATATATAAGCAACAGTGAAATGATACCGGCTGTCACAACGGATGTTGCAACATTCTTCCCGCCTTCAGACATCTTAATCTTGTCAACCGCCCACTCATATCCCTTTGTGATTAGCCAGTAGAAGTGGAACAGTGCGGGGAACATATATCTTCCCTGCGGCTGATAATCAAACGAATAGATGTATACGAGCCAAAGTATTAGTGTTGTCAGATCCGTACACAAAAGCATGGCCTGGAAGAAAAAGCCGTAACCAAAGCCCTTCCTGTCAGTCTTATATGCAACACAGGCTCTGATCGCAACCAGTATTACTCCGCATATATAAAACAGTTCATAGAGTCCGTACATCCACGGATAACCCAGGATGCTGCAGGAACCGTAATTACCGATAAAGCTTATACGGGCTGCGAAAACGGGTCTGTTCTTAACTATCATATCCCAAAATGAAACGCCCTGCGCCTTAAACGAACACTCTCTTATCATGTAAAGCGTCTCATTCCTGTGCGCGGTTCCCAAAAAGTCACCGTCAAGAACAATTCCCTGCTTAATAAACCACCATAGACAAAGTACTGCCCAAATAAGCATGATAAAGGAACCGTAACCGAAAACCTTTTTATAATCGACGGTCATCTTACTGTCTGCACCCTTCATTACAAAGAAGCTTACAAATATCGGAATACTGAACAGCAGCACTCCGTATGCACTGTAATACGATAATGTAAGTATTGAGGCCCCGACTGCAAATTCCGCACAGTTTACGGTTTTGACTCCGTCCTGTCTCATACGCATGAGCGCATGCAATACGATTGCTATGGACAGCATACACATTGATTCGGTATTGACATACGTATGTATGAAAAGGTGCTGCGGAAGGAATGTCACTCCGCAGGCAAACAGCCATACATAGCGCTCTTTGTTAAATACTCTTCTTCCCAGAAGCCATATGAAAAATGCCGTCAGTATACCGAAAAATACATTGACCGATCTGGCAATAAGTAAAGGTGTACCGGGATTGTGTATCAGATTAAGCATGCCCGCAAATCTCATTACATATCCCATGACCATATATGAAAGCCCGGGCAAAAAGGCATACGAAAAACTTCCGTAATCCGGATTCTGTGTCTCTGCTTCAAGACCCGTGGGGATCGTTCCGTGCTCATATATCCATTTGGGCACAAGATATCTGGCCGTCTCATCCGGAGGGCAGGAATATATCGGTGCATTCAGTTCATGCTGCTGTAATCTTGCGACCGTAAATGCCGTAACGGCAAATATAAGCAGATATATTGCCAGCATTATCTTCTCTCTTATATCTGCCTTGTTCTTATACATGTTCAATGTCTGCCTTTCCGTAATCCTTTGCCATGTCCTCGGCCTCTTTAACCAAAGCCTCATCATATCCCATTATGCTTAACAGCTTTATGGCATTTCTCGTTGTGGCCTCACCCGGCAAAAGCTTGTATGCAAAACTGATGTCATCATCAACTATCGTTTCTTCAAAATGATAATTGTCATAACAATCCTTTAAAAGTCCGGTCAGTTCCAGATCGTGCGTAGCCGCAAGTATGAGTCCGTTAACTCCTGCCAGCTGCTTCATTATGGCTGTGGATGCCGATATCCTTTCAACCGTATTGGTACCCCTTAAGACTTCATCAACGGCAGCCAGGATTGGTATGGCATCATCCTTACCCGCATCCATAACTCTTTTAAGAGAACGGATCTCCGCCATATAATAACTCTCGCCTTTAAGTATGTCATCGCTTAATGACAAAGACGTATATATCTTATACATCGGTGCTTCATACGAATCGGCGGGAACGGTATTGACAGACTGTGCCAGGACCGCTGCAAGAGTCATCGTCCGAAGCATTGTAGACTTGCCTGAAGCATTCGATCCCGTAAGAAGCATGCCTCTTTTAAGTATCACATCGTTTGCCACCGGATCCTCCAAAAGAGGATGATACAGCCCGACTGCACGGAACCTGTATTCATTATCCGTAAAAGCAGGTACTGTATATTTTCCGATAAACGTCCTGTATGAACCTATGGCTATGCAGGCATCGATATATCCGATTATCGTAAGCATCCGGTCTATGTCATCCGTATGCTTTATGATCTCTTTACGCATCGCAAAGAATCTGATTATATCGATATGGGTAAACATCTTGATATAATCAATGAGTATCTCAGCCGGATTCCCGCTTCCGGATGATGCGGACATCACAAGTGAAGAGAATCTTCCGAAAGCCGCCATCTCTTTGACAAGCCCCCTAAGTTCTTCGGTCTCTTTTGCGATTCTTTCATCTTTAAGCGCGGCAATACCCCTTGCTCCGTTTATAAGTCTTATCACGTAAGCAAAGCTTATTATGTACGGTTCAATCTTCCTTTTTCTTGAAAAATAAGAAAGCCCGCCGTAAAACAGGGCTGCAAACAGAACAAGCCCGCCGAATGCCGTATTGAATACAAAGGCTGCGATTGCAATTACATATACGGCCAGAAGCAGATAGTCGCCCTTAAGCATGCCCGCATCGACCGCATCAAGATTATTGATATAATCATATATGCTGTATTTGCCGGTGCGTCCCATATCGTGCAAAGCCGTCTGCATCGCAAGCCTTTTTTCAGGCTCTGACATATAGTATGTCACCAGTTCTTCCATGTCGGATACATTCGGATTATGCTGCGTCTTCGGCGTCCTTAACAGATAATACAGATACTCATCTCCCGCCGATGAACCCGTATAATTCATCGACCTGTATACTGAGTCAAGATTAAGATCGCTCCATGTGATATCATCAACGGTATATTCGCCTTCTACACGATGTGTATTGAAATAGCCGCGTATATGGGCATACTCACCCTCCCCGTAAGTACGCTCGCAGGCTTTACCGTAGGATTCTTTTATCTTACGTATCTCATATTCTCTTATCTTTTTATTATGATAGGTGCCATAGCCTATTATGATCAAAGCTATGACACCCAGCAATATCGCAAGTACAAGTGTCTCCACCTTATAATCTCCCTGCCTCGGATTATCTTAATCTCTGCATGATCTCCTCAGCTTTTGCGTAGATCTCATCGACATCCGCATCTGTAAACGCACCGTCATAATACAGTATGCGGCCGTCTATCATCGTCATCTTCACGTTGGTCTTGCTGCCGCTGTATACGATGTTGTTCGGTATGTTAAGTATGGGCTGCATATTCGGCTGATGAAGGTCTATCATAATGATATCGGCAAGTTTGCCTTTCGCAAGTATATCCGTATCCGAATGTTCCAATGTCTTTGAACCGTTGACGGTGGCCATCTTGATTACCTCTGTGGCCGGTACCGCAAGGGGATCCATCTCTCTTATCTTGCCGAGTGCCGACACAAGATACATCTCCCTGAACATATCAAGACAGTTGTTCGAACTCGGTCCGTCCGTTCCGAGTGCAACGACTATACCCTCTTTTAAGTAATCCGTGATCGGAGCTATGCCGCTTGCAAGCTTGGCGTTGGACGCGGGATTGGATACGACCATGACTCCGCGCTTTTTAAGTATCTCTCTGTCTTCGGGTGTGGTCCATACACCGTGATATATTACTCCGCCGTAATCGAACAATCCGAGCTTATCAAACAAAGCAACCGGAGTGATTCCGTATCTTCCTATGCACTCATCCACCTCTGTCTTTGTCTCAGACATATGAACATACATCGGTGCCTTATACTTGGCAATAAGCTTGGCGGTATTCTTAAGCAGTTCCTCATCGCAGGTGTATTCCGCATGAAGACCCATCTTAAAACCTATTAAGGGATGCTTATCGTTAAGCTTATTGTATCTCTCTTCAAGCACTTCAAGCGTCGGTCCGAACTTATTAAGTCCAGATACCAGTTCACAGCGCATTCCCATCTCTATGCATGCATCCGCAATAGTCTCCGGAGTTAAGTACATATCCTCTATGGCTGTCACGCCGCTTGTAAGATATTCAAGTATTGCAAGCTTTGTAAGCCAGTAGCAATCCTCTCCCGACATCTTGGCTTCTCTGGGGAATATCTCATTGTTAAGCCAGTCCTGAAGATTCAGATCATCGGCAAGCGATCTGAATGCCGTCATTCCCGAATGGGTATGGCAGTTCTTAAAGCCGGGCATTAATACATTGCCCTCACAGTCTATCTCTTTGTCAAAAGATATGCCCGAAGGCGCATCTTCACTCTTACCTGCAAAGCTTATCTTGTTGCCGTCAACATGGATCTCTCCGAAGAATATGTCTTCTCCGTCTTTCATGCTTAAGATCCTTGCGTTATAAAGTCTGATTTTCATTTTCTTCTCCTTTGTAAGTAACGGTTATATGGCTGCAATCCCGTACCATACCTTATAATCCCTTTTAACGCTTAAAATCTCTTGACAGACTCAGTTAAAAGTTTCTTAAACTTGGGTGCCGCCTCATTGGCTGCAGCCTGTACCTCATCATGAGTAAGCGGATTGGCCGTCATACCTGCGGCAAGATTACATACACATGATATTCCGCAGATCTTCATACCCATATGATTGGCAGCGATTGCTTCAACCACCGTGGACATACCTACGGCATCAACTCCAAGCGTTCTGAGCATCTTAATCTCCGCGGGAGACTCAAAAGAAGGGCCCGTCAACTGTGCATATACACCTTCCTTAAGCGTTATTCCCTCATTCTTGGCTGCATTCCTTATGATATCCTGAAGATCGGTATCATATACATGTGTCATATCCGGGAACCTTGTTCCGAGTTCATCTATATTGGGGCCGATGAGCGGATTGGGTGCAAAGCAGCTTATATGATCCGTAATAAGCATAAACGTTCCGGCAGAGAACTCCGGATTAAGTCCGCCCGATGCATTGGTCAAAAACAGTATCTCCGCTCCCAAAAGCTTCATAAGTCTTGCAGGCATAACAACATCCGATATCGGATATCCTTCATAGTAATGCACTCTTCCCTTCATGCATACAACGGGTACGGAATCCACATATCCGAAGATAAACTTTCCTGCATGTCCCGGTACGGTAGACACGGGGAAGCCTTCAATATCGTGATAATCTATCTCACATTCAACCTTTATGTCATTGGCATAATCGCCAAGTCCCGATCCGAGCACTATGGCCACCTTCGGAACAAAATCCGTCCTTTTACGTACACTCTCAACACATTTTGTAAGCTTATCATATATAGCGTTCATAACGTTCCTCCATCTTTGTAATGATTAAGCATATAGCTTTTGCTGTACTCACATTAGTATATCAAATAACCTCGGCCAAGAAAAGCCGAGGTTATCATTAATGTATGTTTCATATTCGATTAGTTGAGAGTGATCTCACTCCAGTAATCATCCGGCACTAAAGCCACATATGTCATTCCGGCGTTAAGTGTGATCTCATCACCGTTCTCTAAGAAATAATGTGTGATGCCGTTCTCTGTTGTCTTCTCCCATGTGATCTTAACAGCCTTACCGTTGGTGATGTAGTATCCCTCACCCTTGCCGGCTGCACCGATGATCTCATATGCACAGTAACCGTTCTTATCAAGCTGGAAAAGACCTGCGCTCTGTAAGATTACGTTCTTGAATGTAAGAGCCTCTCCTGTCTTACCGTCTGCATGAACCTTACCGTACTCATAGTAAGTATAAAGTCCGCTTGCATCATCATACTTAAGCTCTGACTTGTTGTGCTTGAATGCCGCACTTAAGTTGATATCCTTTGCATCGCTTCCTTCAAGCTCTACAGGCTTAGACTTTGTAGAGAACTTGAAGTGAGGGCCTTCATAATAGTCATCGTATTCTGTAGAATATGAAGACTTCTCAAATGCCTTCTCAAGATCGCCCTTAATGATGTACTCGGTAAACTCTCTTGCCTTACCGTTGTTCACACGAGAGAATATACCTGAAAAATGCTGAGCATAATCATGAGACAAATATGTATCGATATAGAAAGGACCACCGTCATGACACATAACTGCGTTGTACTCACCTGCTATCCAGATATGAGTAGGTCTTATACTTCTGATAGAACCAAGCTGCTCAATGTTGCCCCAGTCCTTATAGATAACCATAAGTCTTGTGATACGGTCATTGGCTGTACTGTTAACCATCTCATAGATGATGTCGGCCGAATTAAGACCGTAATGAGGAAGCGCCTTGCTCTCATTATCAACCAATGCAGCTATGGGCTTCTGCTTCTCAAGTGACTTGTCTATGGGAAGTCCCGTAAGTTCACTGTATATCATTCCTTCGGGAAGAGCTTCCTCTTCTTCCGAACTCTCTTCTTCTGCTGTTGTAACGGGCTCTTCTATAGGTATTATCTCAGCCGTTACAGGTTCATCCGCTGTAGTCTCCTTCTCCTTGCTTCCGCATGCCGCAAAAACAACACATGCGCTCATACACAGCAAAGCTATCAATAATCTCTTCTTCATATCGATATTATCCTTTCCTTAGTTGCCATCAAAACCTTGTATAGTATATCTAAAACTTCCCCGCAATTCAAGTATAATCTGACAAGAAATTATATGGATTGGCAGGATTATTTATGCAAAGAATACAATTCTTTATTTAAAGGTTACACGCTTGTAACTCTTCTTGCCTCTTCGAAGCACAATACCGTCCCCCGCAAGATCTTCGGGCGCATAGAGTTTCTTGATATCCGTAACCTTCTCATCATCAACTGTCACGCCGCCCTGTTCAACCGCTCTTCTTGCTTCGCTTCTTGAAGGTGTAAGACCCGATACCGTAAGCAGTCCAAGAATATCAATCTTACCGTCTCTTAAGTCCGCATCCGTCACAGCCACCGTAGGCATATCAAGAGTACCTGCTCCCGAGAAAAGTGCCTTGGCTGATTCTTCGGCCTTCTTTGCTTCTTCTTCACCGTGAACGAGCTTTGTAAGTTCAAATGCCAGGATTTCCTTAGCCTTGTTAAGCTCGGCACCCTGCCACTTATCCATCTCATCAATCTGCTCAAGAGGAAGGAAAGTAAGCATTCTTATGCACTTAAGCACATCGGCATCTCCGACATTTCTCCAGTACTGATAGAAATCAAAAGGAGAAGTCTTATTCGGATCGAGCCATACCGCACCCTTGGATGTCTTACCCATCTTCTTGCCTTCGGAATTAAGAAGCAATGTGATGGTCATGGCATATGCATCTTTACCGGTCTTCTTACGAATAAGCTCCGTACCGCCCAACATGTTAGACCACTGATCGTCTCCGCCGAACTGCATATTGCATCCGTAGTGCTCATTAAGATAGAAGAAGTCATATGACTGCATAATCATATAGTTAAATTCAAGGAAGCTTAATCCCTTCTCCATTCTGTTCTTATAGCACTCTGCACGAAGCATATTGTTAACAGAGAAGCACGCTCCGACATCTCTTAACAGATCAATGTAATTAAGCTTTAAAAGCCAGTCGGCATTATTAACCATTATTGCCTTATCTTCGCCGAACTCGATGAATCTCTCCATCTGCTTTTTAAAGCAGTCGCAGTTATGTTGAATCATCTCCGGAGTCATCATGGTACGCATATCAGATCTTCCGGAAGGATCACCTATATATCCGGTTCCTCCTCCGATTAACACTACAGGCTTATTGCCTGCCATCTGAAGTCTCTTCATAAGACAGAGCGCCATGAAATGCCCCACATGAAGTGAATCCGCCGTAGGATCGAAGCCGATGTAGAATCTTGCTCCGCCGGAATTAATCAAATCTCTGATCTCTTTTTCATCTGTGACCTGAGCTATCAGACCTCTTGCCACAAGTTCTTCGTAAATACCCATTATACGTCAATATCTCCAATCTTTTGTGTGATTCCTTTTATGCCACATTCTATCTAATGTGTTTTCTTTTGTCAATAAAACTCCCCCTTTCCCCCTTGTAAAACTCATCCCTTTACGCTTTCTATCTGCCTACGACCTTACGAAGCAGCGGGACAAGCGAAATCAGATAAGCAAGTCCCAAAGCAGCGAAAGCAACCGGTATTGCAATAAGCGTTGCCCGAAGATCATTCGGCGTAAATGCGTCGGTAAAATTCCTAAGCCCCAGGATCGTTATGTATCCGCTTATCAGATATACTCCCAAACTGTATCTGCCGAACATACACAGTACAGGGAAGCGATATCCCTTAACAGCTTTAAGAATAAGCGACCACAGACAAATAAAGAACAGGCATCCGGCCATTCCTATCGCAAATCTGTATACATCCGTCGCAAACTGCTTGTACCATACATCCTTGGTTATCCTGTAACCGCTTACATATATGAAAGCCCGCTTACGATACATTGCAAAAAGCGCCAGAAAAACCGTTCCTGTTATGGCCGTGGCAACAGGCGTCTTTTCTTCATACACTCTTTTACACTTACTCAATAAACCTCCTGCGGCAACCGCATTGTTCCTGAATTGATTATAGTAAAACGCCGTGACATAAAACGGCAGAAGAAACTTATACGTATGCATATTCATTCCATCCGGAATAAAAAACAATGAAACAAAAATGCAGGCGTACAATATTACATTGTCCTTAAGGAAACAGTGCATGATCCATACAAATACAAAGCATACTATCATCGCCCATAAGAACCAGTGATTGTTAAGTACCCTGTATAAAAAGTCGGGTATCACGGCAAAACCTCTTGCCCTGTCCACTCCGTATTTATCCTTTATGATTGCCTCACGGATATATTCTTCAAGTGTCCAGAAAACAATGGGAATAAGATAAACCGTTATCCTTTTAACCAACAGTCTGATGCGCTTGTTTATCGTATCGGCTTTGGCGATCGAATTGTAAGCATAATATCCCGCGATCAATGCAAAAAGCGGCATATGGAAGCTGTATATGAACTGATAAAGCTTATCGTCAAAAAACAGCGCCTCCGTACTGAAAGTCGCGCCGTTATTCTCCTGAATACAGTGACCCCATACAACCAAAAGGATTGCGAAGCCTCTGAGTATATCGGCAAATATGTCCCTTGTATTATTTGAATTCTTCTCTGATTCTTTCATTGATAATATGATTCTTTGATATGCAGAAATGATTCTGCTCCCCTTTTATATATATAAGCCCGATATCACAGATATCGGGCTTATTATCGGTATTAAACCAAACCGTATTCTACAGGAATATGTACTTCAGTACAAAGAGTACCGCAAGAACATACATAAGAGGGCTGACCTTCTTAGCCTTGCCTGCACATGCATTGATTACTACATAAGAGATGATACCTACTGCGATACCGTCTGAAATGCTGTAAAGGATGGGCATTGCAACAAGTGAAAGGTAAGCGGGAACAGCTTCTGTAAGATCCTTGAAATCGATCTCTGCTACTGCTGTGATCATAAGAAATCCTACGAAGATAAGTGCAGGTGCAGTCGCAAATCCGGGGATTGCGATGAAGATGGGTGACAGGAAGATCGCGATCAGGAACATTAATCCCGTAACGATAGCGGTAAGACCTGTACGTCCGCCTTCGGAAACGCCTGCAGAGCTCTCTACGAAAGTAGTGGTAGTTGAAGTACCGAGTACGGCACCTGCCGATGTTGCAACAGCGTCGGCAAGGAGTGCCTGCTTGATGCGGGGAAGTTTGCCTTCCTTATCGAGCATGTCAGCCTTATTGGCACATCCGATGAGTGTTCCGATAGTATCGAACACATCAACGAACAGGAATGAGAACATGATAACGATGAAATCAAGCACCTTGAAATTGGAAAAAGCTTCTCCCGAGAAGCACTGTGCAAATGTAAGTCCGAGTGCACCGAGGTTGAAGTTGCTCCACTGAGGAAGAACGGACATGCCTGTGTAAAGGCCGGTAAGTTCGCAGATGATGCCGAGAACCCATGTAATGAGAACGCCGATAAGGATCGAGCCCTTAACGTTCTTGTAATGAAGGATCGCGATAACAAATGTTCCGATGATCGCAAGCAGTGCACAGATACCTACGTTGGTAAAGTCTTCCTTGAAGCTTACCAGAGTTACAAGTGTTGCATCGCTGTTAACT
>JAEEGJ010004710.1_pt1 | contig 45174 bp, 42 predicted proteins | sample 8958761 | NCBI WGS metagenome assembly JAEEGJ01 (sample SAMN16246546, study PRJNA631951) | gut metagenome | biome: gut microbiome; feature: rumen; material: RS-attached | host: Bos | place: Iran: Karaj | collected 2018-10
TAGTTGGCTGCGTTGCAGCCGCCCCCGCCAACGCCGAGGACGGAGATCTTGGACTCCTTGGCAGGCACCCAACTTGCGGGCTGGATGTCGATGCCGTCGAATTCGTTGCCTTTGTATATCTCGTTCATAATGCTGTCCTCCCGTTATTCTTCCATTCCGTCATATCCGTCGTCGATGATCTTGCTCACGGCAGATCCCATCTTCTTGGTAAAAGCGTCGAAGGGGTTTTTCCAAACGATCTTCGGGCGCTTCTTCGCCTTCTCCTCTTCCTTCTTCCGCCTTGCTTCCTCCCGTGCCGCATCGCGCAGCCTGCGCTCCTCTTCCTTCTCTTTCAGGCGCGCCCAGATGCCGGACTCCTTCTTTTCTTTCTCATCGGCCGTTTCTGCATTCTCCTGCGTGTCTTCCACGGGTTCGTAAACCTGCTCATCGGAAGGAACGGCTTCCTCCTCTATGGGCTCCTCCGGAGCGACATCAGCAGCCTCTTCTTCCTCGTCCTCGAATTTAGGAGGTTCGGACAGGCAGTTCAGGTAGGGATTGTCCTTCGCCGCCATTATCATTCCGACCGATGCCACTGCGCTGGTGTCGTTGATCTCCGGGCATCCCACGAACGAGAACTTCTGGCGGGGATAACCGATGCGGATGTTGTATCCGGACAGTTCCTTGACATAGGTCGAGAGATTGGGGATGACGGCCGAGCCGCCGGTGAGGACTATGCCGTTGCGGAGGTTGCCTCCGAAACCGCTCTCCTGGATCTTGTACAGGCAGGCGTCGATGATCTCGCGCACGCGGCAGGTGATGACCTCGGAGAGGTACTTCACCGACAGCTGCTTGCAGGATCCGGACTCGCGGTTGTTGATCTGGATGATCTTGTCGCGCAGCGTCAGGATCTTCTCGGGCATGCAGGCTCCATACCCGAGCTTGATGTTCTCCGCCAGACTCTCCGACGTGCCGCACTCCAGTTTGATGTCGTTGGTGATGCTCTTTCCTCCGAAAGGGATGGAGGAATAGTAACGCATGATGTCGTTGTGGTAGATCGTCACGGAAGTGGCGCCGGCGCCTATCTCGATGAGCGCCACGCCGTTCTCGCGCTCCTCGTCGGAAAGGATCGCCGCCGCCGTGATCTCGGGCTGGAAATACTTTTTCGCCACGGCCACGCCGACCTGGTTCATCACGCGGTCGACGTTGTCGCTGTGGCGCTTGCGCCCTACGAATACCTTGAAATTACCTTCCAAGGTATCGCTTACCATACCTTCTATGTCGCTTTCACGGGCGTTGAGGTACTCTTCCGTGGTAAACGACTGCGCGACGACACCGTACATTATCTGCTTCTCCGGGTCCGGGAGCGGATAGGTGTCGATGGCGTTGTTCTTGAGGAAATCGATTTCCTCGCGGGTGATTGAGCTCTCGCTGTCGGAGCGCTCGAACTCCGCCCGCGCGTTCACCTGGCTCACCTCATAGCGCGGCAGGCCGGTCACCACCTGGTGTATCTTGATCTTCAGCTCGTCCTCCGCGTCGGCGATGGCTGCCTTGACCTTGTCGGCGGCTTTCTGGGGGTTGAAAACATAGGAGTTGCGGATGCCTTCCGACGGGGTCTCCCGGTAGTAAAGCATCTGCACTCCCTTGGTGCTGATCTGTGCCACAGTAACGGCTATCTTCGACGTCCCCAGGTCGACCGCCGCTATGTATCTCTCGTCCATACCCATATTTTATTTTTTACAAACTATCTGATTGTCATATTTCACGTTCACCGTCGAGTAGAATCCTTCTCCCTTCTCAGGAAGGATGTACCTGTAGTAGTCCGCCATGCGGTCAAACTTCGCCCTGGCTTCGCCCGGGCTCCCGAAAATGAACTTTTCCTTGCCTTCACGGGGAATCATCACAATGTCTCCGTTGCCATCCACGTGCATCTGGACTATGTTCTGCGCCCAGGTCCTGGTCTTGCCCATATAGTCCACCATCGCGATGACCGATGCCAGCCAGGCCCTTTCCTTCTCGCTTTCCGGCGCTCCCTTGTACCCTTCGGCACAGTTGATGGGGACAGCACCGTCCATCACCGGGACCGGAGTGGTATAGTTCTCCTGTAGGGGGAATATGAATCCGTTCACGTCGGAATAGAATCCGAAGTTCCCCTTCTGGAAACGGATCACCGGTTCCCTCTGCGTCAGCCGTATGTTCAGCATGCCGTCGTCGGTAGTGTATGCTTCCGTCTTGAGGACAGCGCTCTGCACGTCGAGTATCTTCTCCACCTTATGCAGCGCGATGCTGTCCAGCCTCTGGCCGATATAGGCTCCGTAGTACTTGTCCAGGTATCCCTTGATATCCTCCTCGGTCACGAAGCGGTAGTCGTCGGCGTACTCGAGGCGTATGCCCTCGCAGGTGTGCAGCGCCCGCTCCCGCGCGGTTCCCGCGTGGATGAGCGCGCAGAGTGCGGCGAGGGCCGCCAGGGCGGCGACGGATATCAGGATACGGACACGTGACTTCATTTTCTGTATCTGCTTTCAAGCATTTCGGTTATGGAACCGGTGAAACGGTCTATGTTGCCGGCTCCGAAGGTTACGAGCACTCCAGGCGTCTCTTTCTCGAGAGTCGCCATGAGCTCGTCTTTCTTGATGAGGACCTTCTCCGGGGCGGTGACGTCCTTGAAGATGATCTCGGAAGTCACTCCGGGGATGGGCTCCTCCCTGGCGGGATAGATGTCCAGCAGGATAAGCTTGTCCACCGCGCTGAGCGCCTGCGCAAATTCTTTTGCCAGGTCGCGCGTGCGGGTGTACAGATGCGGCTGGAACACTGCGGTGATCTTCCTTCCGGGGAACATCCCGCGAATGGAAGATATCGTTGTCGCAAGCTCCTGCGGGTGATGCGCGTAATCGTCGATGTACGTGATCTCGGGCGTGTTGAAATGCACGTCCATGCGCCTCTGCACTCCGCGGAACGTCCCTATCGCGCGCCTGACGGCTTCCGGGTCCGTTCCGTGGACCAGGCAGACGGCCGCGGCGGCGATGCTGTTCTCGATATATATCCAGCCCGGCACTCCCGGAGTGATGTCGCGGATGATTCCGCGGGGATAAACCAGGTCGAAGGTATAGTGCCCGAGCTCCCCGCGGCGGATGTTCTCCGCGTGGAAATCTGCGGCCGGATCATCGTAATGGTAGGTGTGTATCTTCGCCTTCGTGTCTTTCTCCGTTACGGGCAGCCCGAGCTTCTTGATCAGGACTCCGGTGACCTGCGACGCGAAAGTGCGGAACGCCTCCTGCACGTGCTCCAGGTCTCCGTAGATGTCGAGATGGTCGGCATCCATCGCCGTGATCACGGCAATGGCGGGATGGAGCTGGAGGAACGAACGGTCGAACTCGTCCGCCTCGGCCACCACGGTGGGGACGGGGCTGACGAGGAGGTTCGTCCCGTAGTTCTTGGATATGCCTCCGAGGAAAGCCGAGCAGCCGTCGCCGCTCTCCGTCAGGATATGGGCCACCAGCGTGCTGGTGGTGGTCTTGCCGTGCGTACCGGCGACGGCCAGGCACTTCTGCCCGCGGGTGATCTCTCCGAGGCTCAGCGAGCGTTTCACCACCCTGTAACCGTGCTCCCTGACATAGGTCAGCTCCGCATTCTCGGCGGGGATGGCCGGAGTATATATGACGAGAGTCTCGGCTACATCCTTCGGAACGAAATCCGGATCATCCTCGAAATGCACCCCTATGCCCTCTTCCTGAAGCGCTTCGGTCAAAGCGGACGGCGTGCGGTCGTACCCCGACACTTCAAGCCCTTTGCGCTTGAAGTAGCGGGCTATGGCGCTCATGCCTATTCCGCCGATACCTATGAAATAGACGTTTTTCATTTTTCCAGCAGTCTGTAAACTTCCTTTGCAATGTCCATGGCGGCGTCCATGCGCGCCAAAGGCGCGATATTGGCCTCCATGGCCTTGATCTTCCCGGGATCGCCGGCGAGGGCGACGGCCTCGGCCATCAGCTTCTCCTCGGCCTCGGAATCCTTGACCAGGATGGCGGCGTCCTTACGGACAAGCGCCATCGCATTGTGCGTCTGATGGTCTTCCGCCACGTTGGGCGAAGGGACGAGGATAGAGGCCTTCCTGGCGGCGCAGAGCTCGGATACCGAGCTGGCGCCGGCGCGGGAGACCACCACGTCCGCCGCAGCGTATGCGAGATCCATCCTCTTTATGAAGTCGGAATGATGGATGCCCTCAAGCGGAGCTTTCTCGCGGGCCTTCTCCATGAAGGCGTCCACGCTGGACTTATAATATTTGCCGCACTGCCACAGGACTTCCACGCCTTCCCCTCCCGGACATCCGTCCGTGATCCATTTCTTCATGGCCTGGTTCAGCGTACGGCTGCCGAGACTGCCGCCGACGATGAGGATGTGCTTCCTGGCGGGATCCAGACCATAGAACTTGATGCCTTCCTCCTTCATTTCAGGAGTCACCGGCACTATCTCCTTGCGGATGGGATTGCCCGTGAACACGATCCTGTCGGCGGGGAAGAACTTTTCCATCCCATCGTATGCCACACAGATGCTCCCGGCCTTCTTCGCCAGTACCTTGTTGGTGAGCCCTGCGAAGCCGTTCTGCTCCTGGATGAGGGCGGGGATACCTTTGCGCGTAGCTGTCCACAGAAGCGGAGCGCTCGCGTATCCTCCCACGCCTATGGCAATTTCCGGCTTGAACTCGTCGATAACCTTGCCGGCCTTAAGGAGACTCTGAACGAGTTTTATGGGCACCTGGACATCGTTCTTGATATTGTTCCAGTTCAGCTGCCTCTGAAGCCCGACGATGGGAAGTCCGACGATCCTGTAACCGGCCGCCGGGACCTTTTCCATCTCCATCTTGCCATCGGCTCCGACGAAAAGGATCTCGGTATCGGGATTAAGCTCCTTCAGCTTGTCCGCGATGGAGATGGCGGGGAAGATGTGTCCTCCCGTACCGCCTCCGCTGATGATTGCTCTCAATGGTCTGTATTCCATATCCTATATCTCCGATTCAAATCTTTCCAGTGTATCTATCTCTTCCCGGATGCTGTCGTGAACCATCTTGATGGGATCGGCATCCTTTGTCTCCTTCTCTATCTTCTTATATGCTTCGCGGCTGATTGACAGGATCACGCCGAAGGCGATGCAGAACACGATGAACGACGAGGATCCGTAGCTGATCAGCGGCAGCGTCTGGCCCGTAAGCGGGCCGATGCCTGAATTGATCAGCATGTGCATCATGGCCTGGCCGCTGATCAGCAGTATGAGGCCGGCCACCGTGATCTTGCCGAAATTGTCCTTGCAGTTGCGCACTATCACCGATGCGCGCGCCAGAAGGCTGACGTATAGGATAATGACTATCAATGCCCCTATGAGACCGTATTCTTCGACGATGAAGCTGAACATATAGTCCTCGTACATCACGGGGACTACGTATCTCTGGGTGCTCTGTCCGGCTCCCTTGCCGAGCAGGCCTCCCTGCTTTATGGCGATCTTGGCGCTGTACGGCTGGCGGAGCTTGTCCAGAGCCGCGTAATATTCGATCGATTTGGGTTTCGCTTCGCGGAAATCATCCAGCGCATTGCCGCTGCCTTGCAGGCGGCTTACCCAGGTCTCGACGCGCGTGCCCTGGAGCAGTTTTCCGTCCGTGACCTTGTTGACAAGGATGATACCCACGATGATGGCGACCAGTGCGAATGCCGGGGCTATCAGTTCCTTCATGCTCAGGCCTCCGACAAGAATGGTGACGAACATTATGAAGCCGATGAACGCCGCGCTGGAACCGCTTCCGAGGGCTACGCATCCCATCACGAAGAACATCGGGAAGTATATGTACACCACCTTCTGCCAACCGGGCCTGCCCAGCCAGCGGAAGTGCGCCCTCTTCGAGAGCCAGTTGGCGATGCGGAACTCTTTTTTCTGGAAAGCATCCACGGCCCATGCCAGGTACATCACCATCGCCACCTTGATGACTTCGTAGATGTGAAGCTGCAGGCCTCCTATCTTGATGACTCGCCAGGCGCCGTTGATCTGTCCCGCCTTAAGGAAGGGGAGGCTGTCGAAATGTGTCACAACCACCAGCAGCATGAGCGCGGATACGACGAATCCGAACTGCGCCAGTATCCGGTAGCCTTTGACGCCGATGAAGTTGTAGCAGACAAGCAGAAGTACTATGCCGAAGAAGATGACCTTGATGAGGTCCAGAACCACATCCACACGTGTCTGCGTCCCGCTCATCACTTCCTTTGTCGTAGATGTGGACGAAAAGATGCAGACGGCCGAGCACATGATCAGCGTGAGCACGATCATCCACACGACCTTGTCACCCTTGAGGCCGTCGAAGAAGTTCCATATCCTGCTTTTCTGCGCCATTCCTGCAATAGGTGTTTACAAGTTCCTTACCGCTGCCTTGAACTGCTCTCCGCGGTCTTCGTAGCAGCTAAACAGGTCGAAGCTCGCGCAGCACGGGCTCAGCAGCACCACATCTCCGGGGGAGGCGAAACGGCTGGAGGCCTTAACGGCCGCTTCCGCCGACTGCGTATCGACGATGTTGTCCGATCCTACGATGCTCTCGAAGGCTTCGTGTATCTTGGTGTTGTCCACCCCAAGGCAGACTATGGCCTTGACTTTTTCCTTCACGAGGTCGAGGAGGACCGAGTAATCGTTGCCTTTGTCCTTGCCTCCGACGATCCAGACAACGGGCTTGGTCTGGCATTCGAGGGCGTACCAGGCCGAATCGACGTTGGTCGCCTTGGAGTCGTTGATATAGAGGACGTCCTTGATGCTGAGGACGGGCTCAAGCCTGTGTTCGATGGGCTCGAAGGTGGCCAGGCTGCCGCGGATGGTCTCGTCATCGATGTCCACTGCCTTTGCGGCCAGGGCCGCGGCCATTGAGTTGTATATGTTGTGCTTGCCTCCGAGGGCGAGCTCCTTCAGGTAGATGGCGCTCTCGGACTCCTCGTACTTGACGATGATCTTCTCTCCCTCGAGGTAGGCTCCCTGGTCCACCTTCTTCGTCTGGGTGAAGGGGAGCATCTTGGCCTGGACGATGATCTTGTTCAGGTGCTCGATGGTGATGGCGTCGTCCGAATCGAAGATGAAACAGTCCTCCGGACTGAGGTTGCGGGTAATGCGGAACTTCGCCTTGACATACTCTTCCATATTGTAGTTGTAACGGTCGAGATGGTCCGGGGTGATGTTGGTGATGATGGCGATGTCCGGGTGGAAATCATAGACGTTGTCCAGCTGGAAGCTGCTGATCTCCAGTACGTAATAGTCGAAGTGCTCGGTGGCCACCTGATATGCGTAGCTCTTCCCGATATTGCCGCCGAGACCGACGTTCAGTCCCGCCTGCTGCAGCAGGTAGTAGATGAGCGAGGTAGTGGTGGTCTTGCCGTTCGAACCAGTGATGCATATCTTGCGGGCGGTGTCGTACCGTCCGGCGAACTCGATTTCCGAAATGATGGGAGTGCCCTGCTGCATGAGCTTCTGGACCATGGGGGCGGCAGTGGGGATGCCGGGACTCTTCACCACCTCGTCGGCGTTGAGGATGAGTTCCTCGCTATGCTGCCCCTCCTCGAAGGGAATCTCCCATTCCCTGAGGGTTTGCGCATAATGGTCGGCTATCTTCCCCTTGTCCGAGAGGAATACGTCGAATCCTTTCACTTTTGCGAGCACGGCGGCTCCGACTCCGCTCTCTGCTCCTCCCAATACTACAATCCTTGACATATATATTCTTTCTTTATTATCTGACCTTGAGCAACGCGAGCGTTGCGATTGCTAGTATGATCTCGACGAACCAGAAGCGGGCTACGATCTTGGCCTCCGGCAATGCGCGGACCGGCTTCTGTATCAATGCCGGTATGCCTTCCTTCTGGAAATGGTGATGCAGCGGGGTCATCTTGAACACCCTGCGGCCTTCGCCGTATTTTTTCTTTGTTTTCTTGAAATACGCCCTCTGGATGATGACCGAAAGGCTCTCTACGAGGAAGATGCCGCACAGGATGGGCAGGAGAAGTTCCTTGCGGATGAGCACGGCGCTCACGCCGATGATTCCGCCCAGGGTGAGGCTGCCGGTGTCGCCCATGAAAACCTGTGCAGGGTAGCAGTTATACCACAGGAATCCAACCAGCGCTCCTACGAAAGCCGCCATGAACACTGCCACTTCGCCCGATCCGGGAATGAACATGATGTTCAGGTAGTCGGCGTTCAGGGCGTTGCCGCCCAGCCATGCGAGGACGCCGATCACGACGCCGACGATGGCCGAAGTGCCTGCTGCCAGGCCGTCCATGCCGTCGGTAAGGTTGGTGCCGTTCGAACAGGCGAGGATGACGAAGATGATCAGGATCAGGTAGATTCCCCAGGTGCAGTACACTCCGAACTGGCCTTTGAAGGGCGACAGCCACGAGTAGTCGAACTCGTTGGCCTTGAAGAACGGTATGGTGGTCACCAGGTTGTCGGTCGGGATGCTCGGGCTGACGCATACGATAAGCGCGATGCACAGGGCGAGCCCGAAGAGCAGGAGCATCTTCATCCTTTCGCTCAGACCTTCCTTGTTGTGCTTGAACACTTTGATATAGTCGTCGGCGAAGCCTACGCCTCCGCACCACAGGGTGGTGAGGAGCAGGAGCTGGGTATAGATGTTGGTCAGGTCAGAGATCAGCAGGACTCCGACGAGCGTGGCGACGATGATGATGACGCCGCCCATCGTCGGAGTTCCTTTCTTCTGCATCTGGCCCTCGAGTCCCAGGTCGCGGATGGTCTCGCCGATCTGCCGGCGCTGCAGCCAGCGGATGATCGGCTCTCCGGCGAAGAAAGCGAAGAGCATGCTGATGACATTGGCGAGCATGGCCCTGAAGGACAGGTAGCCCATCAGGCCCTGTCCGGGGATGTCGTAGTCTTTGAGCGCTTCAAAAAGATGGTAGAGCATTGTTACTTTATGGTTCTAGGCTTGTACGTTTGCAAATATCCCTTCGACGATCTCCTTCTCGTCGAAATGCCGCTTCTCGCGGCCTATGATCTGGTAAGTCTCGTGTCCCTTGCCCGCGAGGAGGATCGTGGCGCCCTCGTCGGCGGTGAGGATGGCTGTCCGTATCGCTTCCTTGCGGTCGGCGATGAATATGGCTTTCGCCTGTCCGGCGGGCGTGAATCCCTTGCGGATGTCTTCCATGATGTCTTCTGTCCGTTCAGTACGGCTGTTGTCCGAGGTCACGATGATGCGGTCGGCATACTCCTCAGCGACTTTGGCCATCTCGGGACGCTTCGTCTTGTCGCGGTCTCCGCCGCAGCCGAACAGGCAGATGAGCTGCTTGGCGGGTTCGATGTCGCGGAGGGTCTTGAGGACGTTCTCCATGGCGTCGGGAGTGTGAGCGTAGTCTATGATGGCCGAGATGCCGCGGGGTCCGCGGATGTTTTCCAGGCGGCCCTTGGCGGACTCTAGGCGGCTGAGCGAAAGCAGCGCCTCTTCCTGCGTGGCTCCGACTGCCAGCGCCGCGGAATAGATGGCCAGCAGGTTATAAGCGTTGTGCTGTCCGATGAGTTTCGTCCATACCTCCATCCCGTCGATCTTGAGCATCATACCCTCGAAACTCTCCTCCATGATGCGGCAAGTATGGTCCGCGAGGCCCTTGCAGGAGTAGGTCACAACCTTCGCGGCGGTGTTCTGCACCATCACGCGGCCGTTCCGGTCGTCGATGTTGGTGATGGCCGTAGCGTCGGCGGGGAGATTGTCGAAGAACAGCTTCTTGCACCTGAGGTACTCCGCGAACGTGCCGTGGTAGTCGAGGTGGTCGTGAGTGAGGTTGGAGAAGATACCGACCTTGAACTTGAGACCGGCCACGCGTTCCTGCTCAACGCCGATGGAACTGACCTCCATGAAGCAGTATTCGCATCCGGCGTCGGCCATGCGGCTCATGAGGGAATTGATGGTGATGGGGTCGGAGGTGGTGTTGTCGGTCTCGAGGCGCTCCCTGCCGACATAGTTGGCGATGGTCGAGAGCAGTCCGCAGTTGTATCCGAGACCCATGAAGAGGTTGTAAAGCAGGGTGACGGTCGTAGTCTTGCCGTTCGTACCGGTGATGCCTACGAGCTGAAGCTTCTCCGACGGGTGGTCGTAGAAGTTGGCGGCGCAGAGGGCCAGGCCCTTGCGGTCGGCTGAGACGACCGCCACGGCACCGGCTTCGAGCGCCGCGTCGATGAACTTGTGCCCGTCGGTGGCGAAGCCCTTCACGGCGATGAAGAGCGATCCGGGTACTGCCTTGCGGGAATCGCTGCAGATGGAGCTTACCTCTGTCCCGTTCTCACCGCGGACTATCTCCGCACCGGTGTTCCTTATGATGTCTTCGAGTCTCATTTCAGCGTAATCTTGACTGTGCCGCCCTTTGTCGCGGCCGTTCCGGCCTTCGGGGACTGGGAGGCGACGTGCCCCGTTCCCGTATATTCACATTTCATCCCGCTGTTCTCTACGGCGTACAGCGCATCCCGGAGGCCCAGTCCGGAGAGGTCGGGGACTGTAGGATTTTCCTGCATCTGGGCAAGCATCTCCGTCGCCGGCATCGGCGGCACGGAAGCCTTCGGCTCAAGAGTCTCCATCCATACGGGGTCCATCGACCATATGCCGTCCACGATGTCTCGTGCTGCGAGGGCGGGGAGGGTGCCTCCATAGAAACTCTCGCCGCTGAGGATCGAGTAGATGACCACGATGAACGAATACTTGGGCTGTTCGGCCGGGAAGAATCCTACGAAAGTGGCTTGATTCTTCTTACGGCCCCATTCGTCGTTGTATCTGCCGGCTGCGGTCTTGGAATCCTGCTCGTCCAGAACTATCCTTGCCGTGCCGGTCTTGCCGGCCACCTTGAACTTGGTATTGCGCAGGCGTGTGGCCGTTCCGCTCTGGACCACGGCCGTGAGGCCGCGGGTGATCGTATCGGCCGTCGCGCGCGAGCAGATCGAAGCGTTGAGTATGCTCGGGCCGAGAGTCTCTTTGACGACTCCGTTCTTCTCTATGTCCTCCACGAGGTACGGCTTCATCATCTTTCCCTTGTTGGCAATGGCGTTGTAGAACGTCAGGATATGCAGGGGAGTCTCGGTGACGGAGTACCCGTAGGCCGTAGTGCCGAGACTGGTGATGCTCCAGGAATCCTTGTCCGGCGAAGGCACCGAAGGGGTGGCCATTCCGGCCAGGTCGAAGTCGAAAGCCTCTCCGAGCTTGTACATGTACAGCTTGTCGATGAAGTCCTTAGGATGGTTCGAGTAGTTCTTGACCGCGAGATGCGCGAATACGTAGTTCGAGGACATCTCCAAGCCCTTGAGGATCGTTATCTCGTTGGTGCCGTACTGGCGCTCGTAGTCGTAGATGTGCTGGTCGAGAGGCAGGGTCCCTTCCTTGCCGTGGTTCGTGGGGATGGTCTCTTCGAGGGAGTGGATGTATCCGTCCTCCAGGAGGGTCATGATGGTGGAGGCCTTGAATACCGATCCGGGCTCTCCTGCACGGCCGATGGCGTAGTTGTAGGACTCCTCCATCTTTCCGGTCTTAGGGTCGCGCTTGAGGTTCACCATGGCGCGGATCGCTCCGGTGGCGACGTCCATCACGATGGCGCAGCCGCCTTCGATCTTGCGGTTGGTGTCGATCTGCGCACGCAGCGAGCGGTCTGCCAGGTCCTGGATGTCCACGTCGAGGGTGGTGCGGACGTCGAGTCCGTCCACAGGCTTGACAGCCGTACTGTCGAATACCTGCACCCTCTTGCGCCCGTCCTTCACTACAGTGTAGCGGTAACCCTCGTCACCGTGGAGCTTGGAGTTGTATTTGCCCTCGATGCCGATGTAGTTGTTGGTGCTGGCGTCGGTATTGTCGCGTACGAAACCGATGACACGTCTGGCAAGGGTGCCATAAGGGTACTGCCTGACGTCCTTCTGCGTGACGATGAGTCCGCCCTTGTACTGTCCTTCATTGAACAGCGGAAGCTGCTTGATCTTCTGGAGCGTCTCGTAATCCACGGGAGTGCCGATGGAGCGGAAACGCCTCCCGCTCTCGCGGTCCTTCCTGATCTGCTCGAAGTATTCATCGGCGGTCTTCTCGGGGAAGAACTCCGCAAGTCCGGCTGACAGGGAACGGGCCTTGCCCATCCATTCCTGCTCGCGTGCCTTGCCTTCCTCCTTGTCCTTGGCGAATTCGTCCTTCAGGACGGAAGGGTCCATCGCGATGGTATAAGAAGGGAAGGAGATGGCCAGCATGCGTCCGTCCCTGGCGAGGATCGCTCCGCGGGCCGGGCGTATGACATCCTTCGTCACGGGCGGCGTAAGCTCCGCCTCGATGGCGGGATCCGGCTTGAAGAAAGCCTGGACGCGTATGAGCTGGCCCACCAGGACCACCGCCCCGATGAGGAAAAAGATGTAGAAGATGTACATGATCCTGCCGATCCTGTCTCTCTGTCCTCTGTTTCCGTTCTCTGCCATAGCGTTACTTCTTCAAAACCGTTGCGGGCTTCTGGGGCTCCGTCACCTTGGAACCGGCCTCCTTCAGCATTTCCTCAAGTGCCGCCCTGCGGTTGAGGGTCCTGAGCTCGAACTCGAGGTTGGAGTGTTCGATCTCGAGCTCCTTGATTGCCGCCTGGTTCTTCTCGACCTTTGCGAGCGTCGAATCGACGCCGAGGCTGAACCAGATCAGCATTCCGAAGAGGAAGAAGGTCCAAACGATGTGGATGAAGTACCTTCCGATGTTCAACCTGAGCAGGAACTGCCCGTGAAGGATGGCTTTCACGCTCTCCTTCAGCAGTCTGCCCACGTCCTGGATCTTCCATTTCTGTCCCTCTGCCATCGTTACCTCCTCTTTCCTCCTTCCGTCGGGAACGGTTTCTCGGCCGTCCTGAGCTTGGCGCTGCGGGCGCGGGTATTGGCCGCGATCTCAGCCTCCTGCGGCAGGACCGGCTTGCGGTCAAGCGCCCGCAGGGGAGTTTCGCTCCGCCCGAAGACGTCTTTCTCGACCGTCCCTCCGATGTTTCCGGACTTGATGTAGTTCTTCACCATACGGTCCTCGAGGGAATGGTAGGTGATAACGACGAGCCTCCCGCCCGGTTTGAGACTCTTCGCGGCGCCGTCGAGGAACTTCCCGAGCGAGCGCATCTCCTGGTTGACCTCGATCCTCAGCGCCTGGTACACCTTGGCGAGGTACTTGTGCTCCGCAAACGGAGGCATGGCCTGGGCTATCGCCGCGTCCAGCTCTCCGGTGGTGCGGATTTCCGCCTTGTCGCGCGCGGCCGCGATGAGCGCGGCCAGCCTGCGCGAATTGTCGATCTCCCCGTACAGGCGGAAGATCTGCTCCAGGTCATCCTGCGGATAGGAATTGACAACGTCGGCGGCGGTAAGCTCCGCCTTGGTGTTCATCCGCATGTCGAGCGGAGCGTCGTAGCGGAACGAGAAGCCTCTCTCCGCCGTGTCGAACTGGTGGGACGACACGCCGAGATCGGCGAGGATACCGTCCACACCGCACTCCCGGAAATCGCGTGCGGCCTTGTGGGCCTCCAGGAGTGCGAAATTGTGGACGAATCGGAAATTATTGTGGATGAGGGTCAGACGCGGGTCGTCCGCCCTCCCTGCTATCGCATCGCTGTCGCGGTCGAAGGCAATGAGCCTTCCCTCCGGGGAGAGTCTCGAAAGGATCTCCGCAGAGTGGCCGCCGCCACCGTAAGTGGCGTCGATGTATGTTCCGGATGGGTTGGTGATCAGAGCATCTACGCTCTCTTTGAGGAGTACCGGGACGTGGTATTCAGACATAACCAGAGCCTCCTACCTTGATTCAGGCAGTCTTCCGGCTATGGCTACGAATTCGTCGTTCGATATCCTGGAGGCCTCGTACTTCTCCTTGGCCCAGATCTCGATCTTGTAATCATTGCCGGAAAAAACCACTTCCTTGGTTGCACCTATACGATCCAAAAGTTCCTTCGAGATCGAAATGCGCCCGAATTTGGCATCCGGCTCCACTACGTCGCGGTCACGCATATAGGCTCTCCAGAACCTCGCGTGCTCCTCGTTGAAGAAATTAAGTCGGGACTTGACCTCCGCCGACTGCCTCTCCCACTCTTCGAAAGTGTACATTTCGAGACAGTCTGCGAAGATGTCCTTCTTGATGACGAAACGCATGTCACTTCCATCGGGCATCATACCCTTCAACGGCGCGGGGAAGACGAGCCGCCCCTTGTCGTCGAGCTTGGATGTATAGTTTCCGATGAATGTGACCATGGTTTCTGTAACTAGTTTCACGCGATTGCCACAAAGGTAAGAAAAAGTTTTCCATTTTGTTCCACTGTTTTCCAATTTTTTCCACAATTCAATGTTCAAAAAATATCGCTCCTTATCAATTCATCATCTCCCCCTCCTAAAAGCATCTTTTTGTCTGTCTCCCACTTGTTTTTTTCGTTCATTTGTTTCGCCGGAGGGGTTGGCTCGCAAAACTTCCGCTTCGCTCCATCCCACCACTGCGCTCCGCTTGTGGTCCCCCCGTTCACGAGGCCACGGGCGGCCACGGTTTTGCCGAGCCAATCCCTCCGGACTACACAATACAAACGATATGAAAATCAAGGAATTGTCAGAAGGGGAGAGGCCCAGGGAGAGAATGATGGAGAATGGGCCCGACGTGCTCTCGACCGGCGAGCTTCTCGCGATACTGCTGCGAAGCGGCACGAAAGGCGAGAGCGCCGTAGATCTCGCACAGCGGCTGCTTGCGTTCGCCGGCGGCTCGCTTGTGCAGCTGTCGCAGATGCCGCTCGAGCGGCTGCGCGCCCAGCGCGGACTCGGCGGCACCAAGGTGCTGCCGGTCATCGCCGCGCTGGAGCTCGGCCGTCGCTTCATGGCGGAGGAGTCGCGCCTGGACCGGATTCCGGTCGTGGCTCCTTCGCAGGTTTACCGTCTGATGAAGCCTGTGATGAAGGGATTGGAGACGGAGGAGTGCTGGGTGATCTACCTCAATTCCGCAAAGTATGTGATCTCCAGGGAGTGCGTCAGCTCGGGAGGCCTGAGCTCAACCATCATGGACGTGAAGAGGATAGCATCTTCGGCGCTGGAGAAGAAGGCCCAGTCCGTCGTATTGGTGCACAACCATCCTTCCGGCAATCCCCGCCCCGGGCAGGAGGACATCCGGCAGACGCAGTTGCTGCACGATGCCCTGGCACCTTTGCAGATAGGACTGCTGGACCATGTCGTCTTCTCCGACGGCAGGTATTACAGCTTTGCTGATGAAATGGTATATACGGAATGAGACGGAGCCGGACTAGAGCTCCTTGCGCAGACGCGCCTTGGGGATTCCGAGCTGGTCGCGGTATTTGGCTATGGTGCGGCGGGCCACCTTGTATCCCTTCTTGTTCATCTCATCGACGAGCTGGTCGTCGGTCAGCGGCTTGCGCTTGTTTTCGCCGTCCACGCACTCCTGAAGCGCTTTCTTAAGCTCCCTGGTCGAGACCTCCTCGCCGGCCTGGTTCTCGAGGCCTTCCGAGAAGAAGTACTTGAGGGGATAGATGCCGAAATGGGTCTCGATGTATTTGCTGTTCACAACTCTGGAGATGGTGGAGATATCGAATCCGGTGACCTCGGCTATGTCCTTCAGCACCATGGGCTTGAGATGCGATTCATCACCGTCCATGAAGTAATCGTGCTGATAGTCTATGATGGCCCGCATCGTGCTCTCGAGAGTGTTGTGGCGCTGCTTGAGCGCCTCGACGAACCACTTGGCGGAGTCGATCTTCTGCTTGACGAAGGTTGCGGCTTCCTTCTGTTTGCGGTCGTTGGAGCCCTTGGCCTCGATGAGCATGTCCGCGTATTTCTTGTTTACCCTGATCTCGGGGATGGAGAAACGCGGCATCGAAAGCTTCAGCTCGCCGTCCACCAGGTCCAGGACGAAGTCCGGAACGACCTGCTGCGCCTGCTCGGTGTACGAGTCGTCGACCTGCCCTCCCGGGGTAGGATTCAGCTTTACGATACGGGCGATGGCGGCCTTGAGCTGCTCCTCGGTTATGCCCATCCGCGACATGATCTTCTGGAAATGCTTGTTGGTGAACTCCGAGAAATGGTCGTTGAGGATGGTGAGGGCGTTCTGTACGTCCTCGGTCTGTTTCATCTTGCGGAGCTGGATGGTGAGGCACTCGCGCAGGTCGCGGGCGCCCACTCCCGCAGGGTCGAACTGCTGGATGATGCCCAGCAGGTAGGAAACTTCCTCATAGTCGGTTTCGATGTTCTCCCTGAAGGCGATGTCGTCCACGATGGTATCGAGATCCCTGCGGAGATAACCGTCGTCGTCGATGCTGCAAACGAGATAGCGTCCCACGGCCATCTGATGCTCGTTGAGGTTGCGGAATCCGAGCTGTGTCAGAAGGCTCTGGGTGAAGCTTTCCTTGACGGAGAAGGTATTGTATTCGGGCCTCTCGTCCTTGCCGTAGTTGTTGACGCGGAGCTTGTATGAGGGGATGGGATCATCCGCATCCAGTTCGTCTATGGAGATATCCTTGGGCTGGTCGTCATCGTCGTCGCGTCCCTCGACCGGGGAATCGTCAAGCACGGGATTGTCCTCAAACTCACTTTTAACCCTCTGTTCCAGCTCCTGGATCGGGAGTTCGATGAGCTTGATGGTCTGGATCTGAAGCGGTGAAAGCTTCTGGACCTGTTTCTGTTCGAGTCCTTGCTTGATCATCGGCGGACGTTTAAGGCTTCGCGACGGATACCGTATCCACTACGTATGAATGGGCCTTGTCGACGATTGGATAGTTGATGTTCTCCTTCACCACATAGGCCGAAGGGAAGTCGGATTTCAGGCGCTGCATCATCTGCATCGCCTCGGACTTGGTGCGGAAATCTCCTACCGTGACCTTGAAGTACGGGCTGGCGAACGAACGGTAGGCTCCGTGCCCGGGGTACATGGATTTGAAACGTCCCATGGCGGCTTCTGAAGCGCTGCGGGCGTTCTGCTTGTTGTCGAAGAATATCCTGACGCGGTAGCCGGCGATCTTGCGGCTCTTGTTGCGTTCGATCTTCGAGGCCATGGCATTGGCTATCGACTGGGACTGGTGTACCGTGACGTAGTTGAATACGTTCTTGCCTCTGAGTGACTCGTCCAGACTGGACGCGGGCACATAGACCAGCGAGTCGGTGGACGCGGTGACGCCGGTATCCTGTGCGCGAAGTGGCGCGGCTGCCAGCGATATCAGGAGAATTGTCAGATATATGACTGTCCTTTTCATATCATGGTTTCGTTAATGATGAGGTCGAGGTAGGTCGCGGCTACGCTCGGCTCAAGCAGGTCGGAGACCTTTATATCATTGAATTTGAATGTCTTGCAAATGCCGAGCATGAAGCGGACCTTGACTTTCAGGTCCACTGTCATCTGGCTGAAGTCCTGCGAGGAGGCGAGCTGGAGGAGGTCCATCAGTCCCACATCCTTGGAGATGGCCCCTTCGCAGGTAAGAGGATAGACCTTGTCGCTTTTCCTTGCGACCTTGATCTTGCCCGTTTTGAACGTCGCGAGTTCGCGGCCGGCGTTGTTGATGACGCCGTCGATCCTCGAGATCGTCAGGTTCGACATGGGATTGACGATGCCGACTTTCAGTACGGCCTTTAGGGCTCTTAGCCCGTTGGGCGTGACTGAAGCCACGGAGCAGGACTTGACGTTGAAGCCCTGGTTCGTGGAGCAACCGGCCGCCAGGAAAAGGACCAGCGCGGCCGTAAACAGTATGTACAGTCGTCTCATGCCGAAATGCTTTATTCGCAAAGATACAAAAAAATCCTATCTTTGCCGTGCATTACCTCAAGGGACGTGCCAAATTGAATCTTATGAAGAAAGTTTACATCGAGACATACGGCTGCCAGATGAACGTGAATGACACTGAAGTCGTTTTCTCCATCCTTGCCCGTGAGGGCTATGAGCGCACCACTGACATCGCGGAGGCGGATGTCATAATGGCCAATACCTGCTCCGTCAGGGACAATGCCGAACAGCGTATCTGGGGCCGTATAGAGCAGTTCAACCTCCAGCGCAGGGACCGTCTCGTGGTCATCGGTATCCTGGGATGTATGGCGGAGCGCCTGAAGGACAAGCTGCTGGACACCCGCAAGGTCGATGTGGTGGCCGGTCCGGACGCATACCGCAGCCTGCCGAAGCTTCTGGCTGCCGTCACGGACGGCCATCCCCAGATCGACGTGATGCTTTCCCGCGAGGAGACCTATGCCGACATCAACCCCGTCCGTATCGACTCCAATGGGGTGTCGGCCTTCATCTCGATCATGCGCGGCTGCAACAATGTCTGCTCCTACTGCGTGGTTCCATATACCCGCGGCGCGGAGCGGAGCAGGGATCCCCGCACGATCGTGCGGGAAGCCTGCGACTGCTTCAGCCGCGGCTACCGCGAGGTCACCTTGCTCGGACAGAATGTCGATTCCTACCATTGGAAGGGAGAGGATGGGGAGGTCAGCTTTGCACAGCTCCTTGAAAAGGTCGCATTGATCAGTCCTGAACTGCGCGTGAGATTCTCGACATCCAATCCGCAGGATTTCTCGGACGAGGTCATCTACACTATGTCCGCTTACGAGAACATCTGCAAGCATATCCATTTCCCCGTACAGTCCGGTTCGAACCGCATGCTGGAGAAGATGCGCCGCCGCTATACCCGCGAGTGGTACCTCTCCAGGGTAAAGAAGATCAGGAGCATCATCCCCGACTGCGGTCTGACGACCGACGTCATCGCCGGATTCTGCACCGAGACTGAGGAAGACCATCAGCAGACCCTCAGCCTCTTCGAGGAGGTCGGCTACGATACGGCTTTCATGTTCTATTATTCCGAGCGTCCCGGCACGTTCGCCGCCAGGCATTGGCCGGACGATGTCGACATCGAGACCAAGACCCGCCGCCTGAACGAGATCATCACCCTTCAGAACCGCAAGAGCCTGGAGAGCTACCGTCGCGACATCGGAAAGCGTTTCAAGGTCCTTGTGGAAGGCCCTTCAAAGAAAAACCCTTCCGAACTGTGCGGAAGGGCTTCGAACAATAAGATGTGCGTCTGGCCGGATACGACCCACAAGGCAGGCGATTATGTGGAGGTCGAAGTGCTCGACTGCACCTCCGCCACCCTGCTCTGCAGGCTGGCCTAGTCCTGGACGAAGGCGATCACTTCGCCCTTCGCCACATCCTTTCCCTGCTTGGCGGTGACCGCTACGACGCGTCCGCTCACTGCGGGGACAACTTCCTCCAATCCATACCAGGTCTGGACATAGCCCATGGGCTTTCCGGACTTGACTGCCGTGCCGGCCACGGGGGCCTTGGAGTCGTCCTGGACGTCCACCTCCCACAGCATCTTGCCCTTTGCAGGAGCCTGGACGGGAGTGGCTTTGGGATACTTGGCCACGTAGGAGTCGATATCGAACTCGGGCATCTCCACGACTGCGCGGGTGACGACCTTGGGAGCTCCGGCTTTTTCCTTCAGAGCCTCGAGGTCCTTGTTGAAGCGCTCCTTGGCGACTCCTGAACGATAGTCGCGGTACTGGCGTTCGAACATGGCCATATTCAGGAGTTCCTCGTCGTCCTCGCCGCAGTCCCAGCCTTCTTCCTTCATCATCTCGCGGAACTTCGGAAGTTCGTCAGGATACATGTCCTGCGGGTTGCCGGAGTAGAACTCCATGCCTTTTTCCTTCGCGAGCTCGATGATCTCGGGCGCGAGCGGTCCGGGCAACTGTCCCATCTTGCCCAGGATCATGCCCCAGGTGTCCTTGTCGATGGTGGAGAAGCGCGGCTTGCCGCTGGCGAGGTTGAAGAGGTTCATCAGGGCGGTATTCTTGACGTACTGGCTGAACGGGGTCACGAGCGGCGGATATCCGAGCTTGGGCCATACATATTCGACTTCGTTGAAGAGCTTGACCATCAGCGTGTCAAGGCTGCTGACACTCTCGCCATGGGTACGCTCTGCGGCGTTGATGGCGTCCTTGAATCCGAGAAGGTCGGCCATCATCGAGCCCATCATGCCTCCGGGGAGACCGCAGCCGACGAGGAGTGAAGTCATGAGGGAATTGCTGGAGTTGATCCAGTAGCCGAGGAAGTCGTCGATGAACGACTGGGTCAGGCGGCGGACCTCCATATATGCGTCCATGTTGATGTCCTTGACCAGGAAGCCGTCGGCCTTCATCATCTCGCGGATGGTGATGACGTCGGGATGGACCTTGCCCCAGGAGAGAGGCTCCACGGCGACGTCGAGGTAGTCGGCGCCTGCGCGCGCGACCTCGAGCATCGAGGCCGGGGAGAATCCGGGGCCGGTGTGTCCGTGGTATTGGACTATGATGTGCGGGTGTTTTTTCTTGATCTCGGTGACGATCTGTCCGAGGACGGTCGGGCGGCCTACGCCGGCCATGTCCTTAAGGCAGATTTCGTCTGTACCGTACTCTACAAGCTTGTCCACAATGCCCATATAATACTCCACGGTGTGGACGGGGGAGTGAGTGATGGACAGGGCGGCCTGCGAGATCATGCCGGCTTTCTTGGCGTACTCGACAGACAGCTTGAGGTTGCGGTGATCGTTCAGGCCGCAGAATGAACGGGCGATGTCAGTGCCCTGCTTTTTCTTGACCTTGAACATGAGTTCACGGACGTCAGCCGGTACGGGATACATGCGGATGGCGTTGAGACCGCGCTCCAGCATATGGGTCTGGATGCCTACCTTATGGAAGGGAGCAGTCCATTCGCGGACGGAGCGGTTGGGGTTCTCGCCGTAAAGCAGGTTGACCTGCTCGAAGGCTCCTCCGTTGGTCTCCACACGGTCGAAGCAGCCCATGTCGATGATGGCGGGAGCCACCTGGACGAGCTGGTCCACACGCGGCTGGTACCTTCCCGAGGACTGCCACATATCCCTGTATACGAGAGAGAATTTTATTTCACGTGCCATATCTGTTTATATTTTGGATTCTTAAGAAGCCGTAATCATACAAATATAGTAAAAAAACTCACCATTTCCGCCCCTCGCGTAGACATTATTGAGTTTTTTTCTGCCACCGCAATAAAATATTTTGTCAATCGATTTTTTTCATTACCTTTGCAGTCCTAATACGGTGCGATTAGTTCAGTTGGTAGAGCACCAGATTGTGGTTCTGGGTGTCGTGGGTTCGAGCCCCACATCGCACCCCAACTGTAAAGGGGACGACTCATGTGGGTCGTCCCCTTTTTATAGTTGTGGTGCGTCGCGCCCTTCCAATCCCTATTCGTGCGGTTTTTCGCCCTAAATCCGCGCGCAGTTCCCCTCCACCCATTAACAACTTGTACAGGGATACTATAATGAGGTGGGTTTATGTGTACAAGGGGTTAGCAGAAACAGCTGAATTCGGGAAAAACAATACAACTTGTACAAATATATCCCCTCCAACTGTATATTTCTGTACAAGCAGTATGCGTGACGCCCTATAGTTGAAGTGCTGGAAATACCTTCGGAATACCCGGTTATCGTCGATTCTGCGAAAGAGTAATTTGATGCAACGATCTCTGACTGAATTGCATCTATTATGAAGTAAACTTAAAACGGGATGAGACTATGAGAAAAATGATGTTTGCCGTTGCGGCTGGATTACTCTGCTTCTCCATGGCTATTTCTGCGCAGAACCGCTTCAGCGGCGCGATAGAACCGGGTGCCAAGGTTTTTTTCGGCGATAAGACCGGGGGATCTTTTGGGGCAGATGCCGTCCTGGGCGTTTTACATGACGGAAAGTTGTTTTTCGGACTCGGAATAGGATGTGACCTGCAGTACTTGGAGAATGAGCAGTATAATCCGAACATTCCCGCAAAGTGGCTCAAGATAGAGCCGGTTTTCTCGCAGCCGAAAACACTGAAGACTAAAGAGGTTCCGTTATTTCTCAGTGTTAAGTATTATTGGGATTCCGGAAGATTGCGCCCGACTGTTGACGGCCGTGCAGGTATGTCTTTCTCAATGTATGGAGTCGGAGGTAAGTTTTTGTCCTTTGGAGCAGGATGCCGGTATGACCTGACGTCGAACACTGGCCTGGCTTTCCGTGCTTATTATGAAATGATGAGGAGTTGGTACGCCGATGATGTTTATGACAGTTATTTGGGCTGGTTCAATTCGATTGGCTTACGGGTCGCTTATGAATTCTAATTCTAAAGGGTGCGAAAATGAGAACGATCGTCAGAAAACCATTGTTATTGGTATTGTCGATATTTGTCGGCTTAACTTGCCTTTCCGGGCAGGAAGTCGGTTCCGGCACTTTTGAGATAGGCGCAGGATTGAATATATACGGGACGCTTGGTTCCCATGGTGGCCCTTACAGGTATTTCAGTCCGGGGATATATGGCGAATACCGTTACGGAGTCGCGGAGCGTTTCGACATCGGAGCACAGTTGAACTACAGGTTCGGAAATGGAGCGTCCGACTACTTTGTTGATTTCGGTCAATGGAAGCTACGGTTCAATCAGGTTAATCTGAAAGCTGTGGCGGACTTCAAGATGCGTCCCTCACGGGCTGTCCGTCCATTCATCGGTGTCGGTGCCGGAGCAGGGTTTATTAAGGAAGAGCGCATCGGAGACCTCTCCATAGTCAGCTGGACAGTATCTCCCGTGAAGAAGTGGTTTTTCGGGACCGTAGGACCGAGATTTGGCCTTCATATAAAACGCTTCCGTGTCGCAATTGAGACGGATCTCGCATTCGACATGGAGCATTGGGATTCCATAGCTACCGCCACCGCTTTGAATGTCGGCTACTCATTCTGATCACATCTGAAGTGGGATCATCAAATAGCCCCGAAACTTTACAGCCGCGGTTTCTTGACGATTCGGACAATGAGGGAGATCAGGTAGATGATGACGCCATAGAAGACCGGAATCAGGCCGATTCTCATCCCGCCGAAGAAAACATTGGGGGAGATCAGGTCGAATAAGCCGCTGACCCCTCCTCCCAGGTCGGAGGCAACCTGCTGGAATGCCTGGAACATCTGGTACATGCCGATAAGGTAGGTCAGGAATCCGAAAACAAGCGCGAAGGTTCCGATCTCCTTGATCCACCGGGGGGCTTTCCAGGCGGCGAAGAAAATGGCAACCAGAAGAATGGTGAGGATGGTCATGTAACCGGCTCCTCCCTGCATGAAAATCTTGAACATGGTACAAAAGATTTACGGGTTTGACTTTCTGTGACAAATGTAAGGAACGGCTCTCCTTTTCCAAAGCCGAATCCCCATGTACGGAAGTTAAATCCCCAATGTCGCGTTTTATTTTGGCAGAACCCCGGTCCGTTTGCTATATTTGTGCAGAGAATGAAACGGCTTCTGACCATATCCTATTGGATAATCGCCATCCTTCTGGTGGCGGTCGTTCTCAGCAGTCTCGAATACACGTTCCTGGAAGCTTTGTTTATCGGAACGCTGTTCCTCCCCGGCGCTTTGGCGGCAAGGTATTTCTTCCCCAAGGTCAACTACAGCAAAAAGTCGTCCGGTATTGGGGAGACTGTTTTTATTGTGCTGGGGATCTTGTTGGGGGAGATCCTTCTGTTCATGATCGCCCATTTTTTCATTCTCACCTTCCGGGGGGATCTTCCCGGGCCTCTAGTGGATCTGCCCGACCTTCCTCACATCTTGTCGAACCCCGTTTTCATTGCCGTCATATTGACTGCCCTTGCTGCAGGCAGCTATTTCTTCGAAGCGTGGCTGGACAAGAAGCACCCGAGCCGGCCTGGCACCATATCTTTCATCTCGGACAGGAAGCCGATGACGCTGCCTTTGAACGAAATCCTTTACGTAGAATCGAACGACGACGCAACGTGCATTGTCGCCTCTGACGGCCGGCGCTTCAAGAACTACACTCCCATTTCCCAATGGGAAGCTACGCTTTGGCCGCATTTCATCCGTATCCATCGCTCCTTCCTTGTGAACAGGACCGCGGTAACCAAAGTCGATGTCGACCTCCTGTACATCGACGACATCCAACTGCCCATATCCCGGAAGTATAAGGATACGGTCTCCAACAGTTTCTAGTTATTTCGGGAGATCCTCGCCTGGATCCCACGGCTCACGAGTCTATTTGACGCGCTTGTAGGTCTTGGCGCGGCGGCCTTCGGTGTCGAAGGGGCTGCGAGCGGTCAGGAGACCGCTCTCCGCGTCATAGGTGAATATCAGTCCCCATAAATAGTGCTCCCAGCCGCCGCCGGCCGCAGGGATGAACTGGTGAGTGACGTTCTCGGGAGTGAAGACGCGCTCGACAGCGGGATCGTCCATGTCCTGCCAGGTCCCGACGAGCGGGCTTGAGGTCAAAGCGGCAAGATATGCGGCGTCGGCGGAACCCGCGTCAACCTTCTCCATGGATACGGTGATGCCGCGCTCCTTCCTGTCGCTTTCGTTGAAATGCGACAAAGTCTTGTCCTTGCGGTTGATGAAAAGGTAGGTGTCCTCTCCATACCTGCCGACGAACTCGAGAAGCTTCTCGTCCGGTCCTACCCCGAACATGTCCTCGTCCATCTCGTTGTAGGTATAGTTGGTCTCGGGGATGGCTGCGATAGGGATGTCGGGCAGACTCCTGTCCTTGATGCGTATCTGGTATTTGTCGATGGAGATGTAGAAATCATACATGTCGGCGTCGTTGTCCGGTACACTCTCTTTCACATGCCAGGTGCCATATGCCCAGGAGTATCCGCTGGTGAGGATGCCCTGGTGGCTGAGGTTGACTGTCTGTGCGCCAGTCGTGAATGATGCGGCGAAAAGGAGCGGCGCCGCGACGGCCGCAATGAGGAGTCTCGTTTTCATCTTCGTAGAGTTTATTGCCTGTTGCGACGGTTGAGCTGCCGGACTATGCGGCGGATGACAACGTCGATGGACTGGTCGGGCTCGATGATGTTGTAGTCCTCCCAGAAATTGTCGTCAGCGAAGTCGCTGACCTGGTCGGAGAGGATATCCTTGAATTTGACACGGTCTGCCGGATCGATGGCTATGCCTCCGTCCTTATGGTCCGTCACTGCCATTTCGGCTGTCACGGAGAAATTGCTGCGGAACAGCGAACGCTGCTTGCGCACGTTGAATCCGAGATCGACGCGGCAGTAGTCATAGTACCACTTGTCGTCGATGCAGCGGTAGCTGACAACATAGTCCGCCCGGTTCACGGCGAATTGCATTCCCGGGGAGCGCTTGACGATGAAGATCCTTGCCGCCTCCTCCTGCCGTCCTTCGAAATCCAGCGACAACTCAACGCGGCCGATGGCCAGGCTCTCGGTCTCGATATAGACCGTGCCCTTGAAGAGTATCCCGTCTTCGCGGTTCTTGGGCGTGAACCGTACGGCATAGAACGACCTTCCGTCATATATTGCCGTGCCGTCAAGGTCGAAACTATACATGGTCATAGCCTCTTCAAGCCCGACTCCGGCGAAGGGATTCTTGACCATGTCGATGGCCAGTGCGGTGTTGATACCGCCCTGGAGCTTGATGAAAAGCGTGTCCGTGCTGTCGTAATTGAGGGTTCCGCGTCCCTTGTAGATGCCGACCCTGTCGGCGGAGAATCCGCTGTAGGAAGCCTTGTCTATATCTATGACTGCCTCGTTGAGTACAAGGTATTTGGCCGAGCCCTTGCGGATCATCTCACGGTAGAAAGCGGTCATTCCGACCCTTTCGGTAGGGTAATTGTCTCGGATCTTGTAGTATGCCGCGCGGAAGATGGCCAGTCCGTCCATCGCCCTGACCATGGCCGGGTCGAGCTGCAGGGTCATCGGGACCAGGGAGATTTCCAGAGGACGCTCCTGGGTGTGGCCTGAGAACTCGCTGACCTTGATGTTGCGGGTCAGGAAGCCGAGGTGGCTGATAACAATCTCGGCGTCCGGAGCGGTGTCCGCGGGAATCTTAAGGGAGAAAACGCCTTCGGAGTTGGATACGTTGCTGATCCTGGAACCGGAAAGGCTTACGGAGGCGAAGAAGAGCGACTCGGACGTGGAACTGTCCAAGACGTGCCCGTGCAGGGTGAGCACGTCCGAGTCCTGTCCCGACGCCGCGAGGGTCAGGAACAAGGCGGTCAGCGCCGCGAAGATTTTCTGGAAAACTGTTTTCATATCGTTAAGATTCAGGTATCGGATGTCAATCTACGGTTACGTTGCCGGAGTGGGTGGTTTTGGTCCGGACGATCATGGAACCGTCACTGTCGTACCAGTCCCATTCCACGTGGACGACAGGTTTCTTCCCTCCGGTCGGGAGTATGCCTTCCAGCGGGAAGGAAACATAAGTTCCCGCGTAGTGGAAGAGAGGAAGGGCGTAATCTTCATTCTCTGGGCATTCTCCGTGCGCATTGTGGCGCATTTCGAAATATAGGGTGTCGGCATTGCTCCTCACATCGTCATACACGAGGTTGATGTCGTGGTCTTCGTTGGCGGGATTGGGTAGGGCAAGGGTGACGTATCCGTTGAAATAGCCTCCGGACACCCAGGCCTGGGTAACGCTGACGCCGTCATGGCCGGCAGCTTCGGCTTCGTCCGTGCCGGCGACGAGGGGAGCCGTCGTGAAAGCGGCCATGAAATCCAGCAGGCGGATGTTGTACTCGTCGCTCCGTCCTTCCACTTTGGACATCACGTCGCAACTGATCATCACGCGGCTGATGGAATCGGGGATCATGGATCCGGAATTGTTGTCCACGATGTAGTATGTGAGACCTTTGTCGGTCAGGAGTTTGTCACGTGCGATCCTCGTGCACATCCCGGTTTCGGAGTAGAGGTACTCGTCATTGGGAAGGCAGGAGACGGACAATGCCGCTGCGGCGACCAGCGCCAAGGCTATGGAATGGAATGCTTTCATCTTGTTACGGTGTTTTTTCTTGTTGTTGGATGGCAGATGATCTGGATGTCGACTCCGTCCACCTTGTACCCGCGGTAGCGCTTGGACTTGATGCGCGACTCGACCATCTCCAGGAGCTCGTCGTCCATTACGTCCTTGAACTCGTTGTTCACCGTGTCGTAGAGGTGGAGATGCTTGAAGCCGTTGACGTCGAAGTACATCTTGTTGTTGGCGCTGAACCTGTGGGTGTAAATGCCGAGCAGGGTCATCTGGGTGAGGATGTTGTACACAGAGGCCACCGTCACCCGGGTGCCTCCCTTGCTGTCCAGGAGCTCGCAGACCTGGTCCGCGCTGGCGTGGCCGAGGCTGAGCATGGCCTCGTGCACGGCCAGCCTCTGGGGCGTAGCCTTGAGGGAGTGCCGCTTGAGGACCGACTTGAATCGGTCCATGGCGGAAAGATCCTTGGTCTGAGCGTTCATAATCCGGATAATCTGATTCACAAAGTTAAATAAAAAAAGATTAAATGCTTATATTTGCAGTTCATAAAAGGAGATTATGGAAAAAACCAGGCTTTTGATCATCGGCGGGGGTCCTGCCGGCTATACGGCTGCCATCTATGCAGCCCGCGCTGCGCTGTCTCCCGTTCTCTACGAGGGTATGGAACCGGGCGGCCAACTGACCACCACCACTGTAGTCGAGAATTATCCCGGATTCGCCGACGGCATAGATGCCAACCAGCTGATGGACGCGATGCGCGCCCAGGCCGCAAGGCTCGGGGCTGACATCCGTCGCGGGACCGTCGTGAAGGCCGACCTCTCTTCGAGGCCGTTCCGTCTCACGACTGACGAGGGTGCCGAGATCGAGGCCGAGGCAGTCATCATCGCGACCGGAGCTGCCGCGAAGTACCTCGGGCTCCCCTCGGAACGCAAGTTCCGCGGCCTTGGCGTCTCGGCCTGCGCCACTTGCGACGGCTTCTTCTATCGCAAGAAGGACGTCGCGGTAGTGGGCGGAGGCGATACCGCCTGCGAGGAGGCCACTTACCTTGCCGGCCTTTGCCGCAAGGTCTATATGATAGTGCGCAGGGATGTCCTCAGGGCCTCAAAGGCCATGCAGCAGAGGGTCGCGGACACTCCCAACATCGAGATACTTTGGAACTGCAATACGCAGGAGGTGCTCGGCGACGAATACGGCGTCACCGGAGCCAGGCTCGTCAGAAAGGATGGTACTGTTTTTGATATCTCCATCGACGGCTTTTTCCTGGCCATCGGCCACCACCCCAACTCCGACCTGTTCAAGGAGTGGGTCGCCACGGACGAGCTCGGCTATATCGTCACGGACGGCAAGTCCACCCGCACGAGCGTCGAAGGCGTATTCGCGGCCGGCGATGTCCAGGATCCGACCTACCGGCAGGCGGTCAACGCCGCAGCCTCCGGCTGCCGAGCCGCCCTCGATGCCGAGAAGTTTTTAATGGGTATTTAAGTGAAAGAAATGAGACATACCAAGTTAGTCGCAGCGCTGGCGGTCTGTTTACTGGCCGTCTTTGCCTGCAAGTCCGAATATGAAACGCTTCTGGAAGGCAATGACGTGGATGCCAAATATGCCGCCGCGTTCTCGTATTTCAACCAGGGCAAATTCCAGAGGTCCGCACAGCTGTTCGAGTCCCTTTCTCCGTTGACCAACGGTACGGAACGCGCCGACACTGTACTGTACTACTGGGGACTCAGCAACTACCGTTACCGCGACTACTATACCGCCGAGACCAATTTCACGACTTTCGTCGCCACCTATCCCTTCAGCCCCTTCGCTCCCGATGCCGGATTCTACCGCATCGACTGCCTCTTCCGTCAGACACTCAGGTACGAACTGGACCAGAAGCCCACCCGCAACGCCATCTCGGCCATCAACCAGTACCTCAAGGAGAATCCCGAGAGCCCCTACCGCCCGTTGTGCGAGAACATGCTCTCGGAACTGAACGGCCGCCTGGACCGCAAGGCGTATGAGAATGCCCGACTCTATTACAAGATGGAGGATTACCAGGCCGCCACTACGGCGCTCAAGAACGTGTTGAAGGACAATGCCGACAACATCTACCGAGAGGACATCCTCTATTATCTTGCCATGTCGTCGTACAAGTATGCCGACATGAGCGTTCAGTCCAAGCAGCGCGAGCGTTTCCTCCTCTTCGTGGATGATTATCTGAATTTCGTGGGCGAGTATCCGGAGTCGGACTACCGCCGTGAACTGGACGGACTGTACAGGCGTGTGCAGCGTCTCCTCGGCCGCAATACCACCATCCCCGGAATGACTCCGGAGGAGGAGTCGGAAGGGGAGCCGGAAGAGGAGATTGAAAATTAATGAAACTTTCCGTGCGGTGCGCGGAGTATTCATTTTGATAGAAAATACAATCGATATGGAAAACAAGACAAAGAAAGTCCCTACCAACACCATCACGCGCGATGTCAAGGACCTTGCAGCCCCGACCGGCAATATCTACGAGTCCGTCGTCATCCTCTACAAGCGCGCCAACCAGATCGCTCTCGCTGAGAAGAAAGAGCTGAACAAGAAACTCGAGGACTTCAAAAACGAGCGCGACACCATGGAAGAGGTGTTCGAAAACAAGGAGCAGATAGAAATCTCCAAATACTACGAAAGGCAGCCCAAACCCGACCTGGTGGCCATCTCCGAGTTCGAGAACGGCGAACTCTTCTACAGGAAGGCCAAGCAGGAGGATTAAGCTTTATGCTCAAGGCCTTAAGCGTCAGTAATTACGTATTGATAGACTCTCTGGAGATTCAGTTCCCGGAGGGTCTGATCATTATTACGGGACAGACCGGCGCAGGCAAGTCCATCATCCTGGGGGCCCTGTCTCTGCTGATGGGAGCCAAGGCCGACGCTTCCGCCATTGCCGACGGAGCCGATTCCTGTGTGGTGGAGGCGGAGTTCGAAGCCGGCGGCGGAGAGCTCGCCGCGCTTCTTGAAGAGAACGGAATCGAATCTGACGGGAATACCCTTGTCATCAGGAGGGTCGTGTACCGCACCGGCCGTTCGAGGGCCTTCGTCAACGATTGCCCCGTCAGTCTGCCGATACTGACCGCCGTATCTTCTCACCTTATCGATATTCATTCCCAGCACCAGAACCTTCTTCTGACCGACTCGCGTTTCCAGCTGTCCGTGCTCGACTCTTATGCCGGGAACGGCGACTTGCTGGACGCTTGCAGGAAGGCTCATTCGGAACTTCTCGCCCTCCGCTCGGAGCTTTCGCAGGTTTCCGGAAAGCTGGAGAGGCTCAAAGCCGAGAGGGATTATAACGAAGCGCGTTTCCATCAGCTGGACGCCGCGGCGCTCCGGGACGGCGAGCTCGACGAGCTCGAGGCCGAACAGCAGCGTCTGGCCAATGCGGAGGAGATCAAGGAGAACCTCTGCGGAGCCGAAGCTTTCTTCTCTCCGCAGGACGATTCCATCCCTTCGCCCGATGCAGGACTCAGGAACTGCATTCAACTGCTGACCAAGGTGTCCCGTATCCTTCCGGAGACGGGCCCGCTTGCGGAGAGGCTGTCTTCGGTGCGGATAGAGATGGACGATATCGCCTCCGAGATATCTGCCCTCAACGGGCGTCTGGAGGTCTCCGCTGACCGTCTGCAGACCGTTGAAGAAAGGCTTTCCACGCTCTACGGACTGCTCAAGTCGCATTCCTGCCGCACGATAGCTGAGCTCATCGCCGTGCGCGACCGTTATTCCGACGCGCTCTATGACTCCGACTCGCTCGAGCTCCGCAAGGAGGAGCTGGAGAAGGAGTCGGCGCAGGCTGCGGCGCGGCTGGACGGGCTGGCAGCGAAGCTGCACGCCGCCCGTACCGGCGCCGCCGGCTCTTTCTCCGAGGCCATCTTGGCCTCGCTCCGTTTCCTCGAACTTGACCGCTCCGTGTTCTCGGTAGCGTTCTCGGAAACGGCTCCCGGCCCCACCGGCATCGATTCCGTGCGTTTCCTGTTCTCGGCCGACGGCCGAGAGCCGGTGGAACTGTCCAAATGCGCGTCTGGCGGAGAGCTCTCCAGGATAATGCTCAGCCTTAAGGCCATGATGGCCAAATACACGGAGATGCCGACGCTGTTCTTCGACGAGATTGATTCAGGCGTCTCCGGAAGCGTTGCGGACAGGATGGGATCGATGATCTGCGGTATGGGAAACGACATGCAGGTGTTCGCCATCACGCACCTTCCGCAGGTGGCGGCAAAGGGGAATGCCCATTACCTGGTCACCAAGTCCGACGACCCTTCCGGCAGGGTGGTCTCCACCATCCGCCAGCTGGATGCGGAGGAAAGGGTGATGGAGGTGGCGCGTATGCTGAGCGGCAGCGTCGTCACCGACGCTGCCGTTGCAAATGCGAAGGCTCTTCTCGAGCCTTAATTTACGAGTGTGATACTGAAATCCTGGCCGTAGACGATACGTCTGACGGCTTTGTTGGCGTGCCCCCCCCTGCGGTCGAAACTGAAGTTGGACTGGAGGCCGCGCATGTTCTCTTCGTCGAGCTTGTCCGGCCAGCGGCGACCGTATTTGGAGCACATCTTGATGAAGTTGTAGGCGGTGTCGTAGCCCTGGAAAGCGAACGGTCCGGGCTCGGCGTTGAACAACGCGCGGTACCTCATCAGGAAACGCTGCACGGCCGGCGAGTCGTAATCGACGAAGTATGAGATGGACACGTGCAGGTTGGCGTTGTGGAGATATTCCACTTCGATGGTGTCGAAGGAACGGATCTTGGACAGGCTGTAAAGCGCCACCTTGTCCCTACGGTTGTTCCTGAGAGCCAGTCTGTTGGCATTGCGGACCACATCGGCTACGAACGCTTCGCTCTCCGATGCCACCAGCAGGCGGATGGTGCCGCCGGCGCCGGGGCTCTCGATGCTTCCGGCGATGTTCCTTCCCTCGAACAACCCGTAGGAGAGGTTGGTGTAGGGGATTCCGGACTCCTGGAGCCTGGTGACCAGGATACTGGCCGCAGCAGAGAGAGTGGCATTCTTTTCCGTCAGGAGTACTATCCTGTCGCCGGTACGGTAATCCTCTGCGAGCCAATTGACGAGATCCTCGCTCTGGTTTTCCGAAGAGCTGGGGGCCTGGATGACGTTGTTGTAAGCCCTGGCCAGTTCGATGGCCTTGGGCTCGAGCGGCGACACGATGGGAGTGGTCGAAGGGCTGAGCCTGATCGTGCTTGCCAGGTCGGTGGTGGAGATGGGGCCGATGACGACGTCGCAGGAAGAGAGTTTCTCGGATGTGACCGGGATGTTCCCGCCGACAACGTCATAGACGCTCAGGTCGACGTTGACGCCCTCGGCCTTGAGGTCATGGGCGGCCAGAAGCACGCCGCTATAGAACTCGAGATTGTTGTCACTAGGCGACTTGCTCGCATTGAACGGCATAATGAGCGCCGCGGTGACATCTTTCTTCCCGGTATAAAGGAACTCTTCGGCCTTATCGGAGATGGCCTCCCCGATGGTTTCGAAGATGCTCTTCTGCTTGCCGTCATCCTCGACTTCCGCCTCGGGCTCTTCATGAACCGGCGCGGGAGTCTCCTCCGCGATGTAAGGCTCCGGAACCCCGGTGGGGATTAGGAGTTTCTGCTTGCGGGAAACGGTGGGCGACGTCAGTCCGTTGGCTCGCATGATGGCTTCCTTGCTCACGCCATACTTCCTGGCGATGGAATTGAGGTCCTCATACCACTTGACGGTATGGACGACATAGTCGCCGCCCTGAGGGGCGGAAGCGGCCGTTGCCTGCGGAGCCGGAGCGGGCTGCGAAACCTTGGCGGGCTCCTCCGCGGGAACATTGTCCGTTACGGGGATGAGAAGGATCTGGTAAGTCTTCAGGCCCTCGGTCTCGAGCTTGAGGGTGGGGTTGGAGTCATATATGTCCTGGATGGACACGCCGTAGGCCTTGGCGATGGAGAACAATGTCTGCCGCTCGAGCACTACGTGCGAGTAATACAGCTTGCCGTTGTTGCGCACCCTGTCCCTGGAGATGGTGACGGGCGTAGCCTTGTACTCCGTATCCTGTGCACGCACGGGAAGCGGGGCACCGAGGACAAGCGCGGCGGTCAGGAATACTATGACTCTGCTTTTCACTATTCGCTCTGGTTCTTGGTCTTGATGTATTCGGCGTTGAGACCTTCGATCAGGATGTCGGTGATGTCGAGGTCGGGATCGCCTGCAACGATGGGCTGGGGAAGGATGTCGCCCTGGGTGGCGATGATGAGGGCGTACTGCTTCTCCTCGTTGAACTTGTCGATGTATTCCTTGATGGCGTTGGCGATCTGGTTCATGGTGACCGCCTGCTCCTCAGCCACTTCCTGCTGCTTCTGGTTGTAATAGGTCTGGAAATCGTTCTGCTGCTTGACGAGCTTCTCGTTCTGGGCCTCGGCGGTCGAACGGGTCAGGAGACCCTTGTCGATCTTCTCCTGGAAGGCGTTGAGGTCGCTCTGGAGCTTGTTGCCCCTGCGGGTGACTTCCTGCTCGATGCTCTGGACCTTGGTCTGGAGGACGCTTCCGAGATCGTTGGCCATGTCGTATTCGTTCATGACCTTGTCAAGGTTGAAATAAACGATTGCGCCCTTGGTGACGGCCGCTGCAGAAGTCTCTGCCTGAGCATCCGAAGCGGGAGCCTGGGTCTGGCAGGAATTGAGGGTGGCGATGCCGGCCAGGACGGCCAGCGCGCTGAGGAACAAAGATGTCTTCTTCATTTTATGATGAGTTGTTTAATGATTCGTAAGGTGCAAAAGTAATCAAAAAATCTTGATCTTTGAAAGATATGCCCCAATAGTTTTCTCAAGGCCCATGTACAGGGCGTCGGAGATGAGTGCGTGCCCGATGGAAACTTCATCCGTCCAGGGGATGGTCCGGATGAAATATTCGAGGTTGTCGAGGTTCAGGTCATGCCCCGCATTTAGGCCGAGTCCGGCCGAGCGGGCGGCCTCCGCCGTGCGGAGATAGTCCGCTATCGCGGACGCCGGATCTTTTGGGAAATCTTCGGCATAGGCCGCCGTGTACAGCTCCACCCGGTCCGCACCGCATTCGGCGGCTCCTTCCGCCATCCGCGGGTCGGGGTCGATGAAGATGGAGGTGCGGATGCCCTTGCCCTTGAAAAGGGCGCAGATCTCAGTCAGGAACTCCTTGTTGACTATCGTATTCCATCCGGCATTGGACGTGATGGCGTCGTGGGCGTCCGGGACGAGCGTCACCTGGTCGGGGATGACTTCGCACACGAGGTCGATGAACGAAGGGATAGGGTTGCCTTCGATGTTGAATTCCGTGGTGATGTCCGGCCTGATGAGCCGGACGTCGGAATATCGGATGTGCCTCTCGTCGGGACGGGGGTGTACGGTGATGCCCTCGGCGCCGAAGCGCTCGCAGTCCCTGGCGGCCTTCTCCACGTCGGGGAGATTGCCTCCGCGGGCGTTGCGCAGGGTCGCTATCTTGTTTATGTTGACGCTAAGTCTTGTCATATTACAATCATTTAAAACTCAGCCGGCAAAGCCGCCGGCGGCACAACAAAATTAGTCAATAATTTCAAAGTTATTAAATAAAGTTTTATTTTTGACGTTCCGTTCGATTATGAGACTTGCACTATATATCAAAAAACGTTCCCTTGCCGGAGACCCCCGCATAGATGCGCTTCGCGCCGAGCTTGAAGCCGGAGGCTGCGAGGTCCATACCGTCAAGGAAGCCAAGGATTTCAGCCCCGACGTCGATGCGCTCCTGAGCCTCGGCGGCGACGGTACTTTCCTGTCGGCGGCACGCATAGTCGGAGACTCCGGCGTGCCGGTCCTCGGAGTCAATTTCGGCCGCCTCGGCTTCCTTTCCGAGTACAAGGCCGACGAGGTCGTGGCTCCGCTTCTGGCCGGTGCATATACCATCGAGAACCGCTCGCTGCTCAGGGCTGAGGCCGAGGACGGCGGCTGGGCGGACGTTTCCCTCAACGAAATGACAGTACACCGCAAGGGCGCCGCGATGCTCGGCGTCGATGTGTCCATCGACGGCGAATCGCTCCCCACCTGCTGGGCTGACGGCTTCCTCGTGGCGACGAGCTCCGGATCGACTGCTTATTCCCTCAGCGTCGGCGGCCCCATCTGCACTCCGGAAGCCCGCGTTCTGGTCCTCGCCCCCATCGCTCCGCACAATCTCAACATACGTCCTATCGTGGTCCCCGACACTTCCGTCGTGAAGCTGTCGTTCCGTTCGAGGGAGTCCGAGATAATGGTCACCGCGGACAACCGCAACTTCGTCCTGCCCGTATCCTCCCGCCTCTCGGTATCAGTGGCACAGTTTTCGCTGAAGAGGATTCGCCTCGACAGGTCGAACTTCATCCAGGCCCTCAAGAGCAAGCTGTTCTGGGGTGAGGATGTCAGAAACTTATAACGGATGGAAGCGGAGAAGAGAATCCCTACGCACGTGTCCATAATAATGGACGGCAATGGCAGATGGGCCCGTGAAAGGGGCCGCGAACGCGTCTTCGGACATTTCGAAGGCGTCGAAAGCGTACGCGCCTGTACCGAAGCCGCGGTCGAAGCGGGGGTGAAATACCTTTCCCTCTTCGCCTTCTCGGAGGAGAACTGGGGCCGTCCGGAGTCCGAGGTCGACGCCTTGATGAAGCTGATGTTCAAGTCCATGGTAAACGAGTTCGAGACTTTCATGAAGAACAGTGTCCGTTTCGTCGTCCTGGGCAACCGCGAGAGGCTTTCGGACACTCTCAACGAAGCCATCGACGACATGATGCGGCGCACGGAAGCCAACGACCGGCTTACGCTCATCCTCTTCCTCAGTTACAGCGGCAAGTGGGACATCCTTCAGGCCGCAAAGTCGATAGCCCGCGAGTATGCGTCGCATCCCGAAGGGATTGACTCGCTGGACTTCGCAGACATCGACTCGCGCCTCGTTACGGCGGGCGTTCCGGATCCCGACCTCATCATCCGCACGTCCGGCGAGCAGCGGCTCAGCAATTACCTGCTCTGGCAGAGCGCCTATTCGGAATTCATCTTCAGCCCCCTGCTGTGGCCCGATTTCCGGAAGGAAGCTTTCTTCTCGGCTCTGGAAGAGTTCGCAAAGCGGGACCGACGGTATGGTAAAGTCAAATAATTGGCGTATATTTGCGGATTGTTAAATGAAACATCTATCGATGAGATATATCAGGATAGCCAGCCTGCTGCTGATGTTGCTCGCGCCTTTCGTGGCCAGAGGCCAGGAACGTGAGGACATCGTGGTGGACTACAACAATCCCCGGCAGTATGTCGTGGCGGGGATAACCGTGGACGGCAACACGTACTACAGTGACCAGCAGATCATCTCCGCCTCAGGTTTGCAGACGGGGTATTCTGTCACCGTCCCCGGCGATGATATCTCCCAGGTAGTCAACCGTCTGTGGCTCCAGCGCTATTTCGAGGACGTGTCGGTCAGCATCGACAGCGTGTCCGCCGCCCGCGACTCGGCCTGGTTCAAGATCACCATCCTCGAACGTCCCAGGATGTCCCGCTGGACCTTTACCGGCGTCAAGAGCGGTGAGAAGAAGGACCTCGAGGAGCGCCTCAGCTTCCGGCGCGGCGGCGAGTTCTCCGAGTACGTGTCCAAGACCTCGTCCGACATCATCAAGCGTTTCTATGCCGAAAAGGGCTTCATCAATACCGTGGTCACCCCGGAGGTTATCAGGGACAGCATGGTCCGCGGAGCCATCCGCGTCAACTTCAACGTCGACAGGGGAGAGCGCATCCGCATCAAGGAGATCAACTTCATCGGCAACGACGACGTAAAGGAGTACAAGATCGCCAAGGAGATGAAGAAGACCAAGTCGGCCAAACTCTACAACTTCTTCCATTCCAAGAAGTTCAACAGTAAGGAGTACGAGAACGACAAGAAAGCCGCCATCAACGCCTTCAACGAGGCCGGTTTCCGCGACGCGAGGCTCGTCCGCGACTCCATCTACTACGTCGACCACAACCGCCTGGGCATCGACCTCGTATTCGACGAGGGCGACCGCTATTATTTCCGCGACATCACCTGGACCGGCAACTCCGTGTACACTACGGACAACCTCAACGAGCTCCTCGCCATCAACAAGGGAGACGTCTATGACGTCGTAACCATGAAGAAGCGTCTCGAGGGCGGCGAGAAGGAGTCCGACTACGGTGTCGGCAAGCTCTACAGGGACAACGGCTATCTTTTCTTCCACGTCACTCCCGTCGAGCTCAATATCCAGAACGACTCCGTCGATGTGGAGATGCGCATCACCGAGGGCAAGCCCGCCACGCTCAACAACATTGTTATCAACGGCAACGACCTGACCAACGAAAAGGTCGTACGCCGCCAGATCTATACCCGTCCCGGCTACCTTTTCAGCCAGACGGACTTTGAGCGCTCCGTCCGTGAGATCGCTTCGCTGGGCCAGTTCGACCCTGAGGCCATCATGAGCGAAGGCGGTTATTCCGTGCTCCCCAATCCTTTGACCAATACCGTGGATCTCGTCTATAACGTCACGGAGAAACCTTCTTCGCAGCTCGAGCTTTCCGGAGGTTGGGGCGGACGCACTTTCGTGGCCACCGCCGGCGTGAGCTTCAACAATTTCTCCACCAAGCGCATGTTCGAAAAGGGCGCTTGGCGGCCCGTGCCGCTCGGCGACGCCCAGAATCTCGCCTTCCGCTTCCAGACCAATGGCCGGTATTACACCGCCCTTTCCGCCAGCTTTACCGAACCCTGGCTCTTCGGCAAGAAGCCTACCTCGCTCAGCCTGTCGCTGTATTATACCAAGCAGACCAACTACAATCCCTATTACGCCCAGTATTACGGATATGCCTATGCCTCTTCCGGCTCCTATTGGGACAGCATGTTCAACGCTGACAAGAGCTTCGAGGTGTTCGGCTTCTCGGCTTCCCTCGGAAACCGCCTGAAGTGGCCTGACAACTATTTCGTCCTCTACAACGGACTCAGCTGGCAGACCTACCGCCTGACCGACTGGTATTCGGGATATTTTATCTTCGACGACGGTCTCACCCACAACATCAGCTATTCGCTGACGCTCAACAGAACCTCCACCGACCAGCAGATCTATCCCCGCCAGGGCTCCGAGTTCACGGCTTCACTTCAGCTGACGCCTCCTTTCTCACTTCTGAGGAGGAAGGATATCAGCCGTCTCGATGCCAACGGCAATCCCATCAGGGTCGACTCCTGGCGCGACATCAATTATGACAACTACACTGCGCAGCAGCGTTACAAGTGGACCGAGTACCACAAGTGGAAGATCTCCGGCGCCACCTATACCAAGCTCATCGACAACCTCGTCCTCATGACCAGGGCCCAGTTCGGATACCTTGGTTACTACAACCGCAACTGGGGCTATTCCCCGTTCGAGGGCTTCATGGTCGGCGGCGACGGTATGTCTGGCTACTCCACATATGGTACCGAGGTGGTCTCGCTGCGCGGTTATCAGAATTATTCCCTGACCCCGCGTACGGTATCGATGTACAATACCAACAATTACACGTACTCGGGCAACGTCTATGACAAGTTCACCGTGGAGCTTCGCTATCCAGTGATCCTCCAGCCTACTTCCACGATCTTTGCCCTGCTGTTTCTCGAAGGAGGAAACTGCTGGGCGGACATCCGGGACTTCAACCCGTTCCAGATCAAGCGTTCGGCCGGTGTCGGCGTGCGCGTGTTCCTTCCTATGGTCGGCCTGCTCGGCGTCGACTGGGGCTACGGCTTCGACGACACCCAGTATGGCAAGAGCCAGTTCCATTTCGTGATCGGACAGCAATTCTAAAAGATAAATTCAAAATTATTTGCAATATGAAAAAGATCCTTTTGTTCGCCGTAATGGCATTCATCTCAGCAGCGGCCTTCGCCCAGCCGAAGTTCGCGCATGTGAATTTCACCGAGCTCTACCAGCTCATGCCTGAGGCCGACCAGGCCAGGGCCACCATGACCGCCGCCCAGAACGAGGCCCAGGAGGTCTATCAGAGCATGATGGAGGAGTACCAGAACAAGGTTACCACTTACCAGCAGAAGTCCTCTACCTGGACCCAGACCATCCGCGAGAGCAAGGAGAAGGAAATCAACGACGTGCAGCAGCGCATCATGGAGTTCGAGCAGAGCATCCAGCAGGAGCTCGCAGCCAAGCAGAACGAGCTCATGGCTCCCCTCGTGCAGAAAGCACAGGAGACTGTCAACTCGCTCGCCAAGGCCGGCAGCTACATCTTTGTCTTCGACACCTCCCAGATGCTTTACATCGACCCTGCTCAGAGCACTGACCTGACCCCCGCCGCCCGCAAGGCACTCAATATCGCCGAGGGCAGGACCCTCGAGAGCCTCCAGGCTGAGCTTCAGGCCGCAGCCCAGGCACAGCAGTAAGATAACTAGACATTTAGGGGCGGAACGGTTTGTTCCGCCCCTTTCCAACCACATAATTACATAACCAAAATAACCGTAATGCAACACAAGGTAATTGATACTAAAGATGTTGTAATTCGTTTCGCGGGAGATTCAGGTGACGGCATGCAGCTCACCGGGTCTCTCTTTGCCGATATGTCGGCGATCTACGGAAACGAATTGTCCACTTTCCCGGACTATCCGGCTGAGATTCGCGCACCTCACGGCACCGTGTCCGGAGTGTCCGGCTTCCAGGTCCATATCGGAAGCGGGGACGTCAATACTCCCGGTGATTTCTGCGACCTCCTGGTCGCCATGAATCCCGCCGCCCTCAAGGCGAACGCCAAATGGTGCAAGCCCACGGCCATGATCCTCGTGGACGAGGACGCCTTCGACGAAGCCGGGATGACCAAGGCGGGGTTCAAGACCGACAATCCTTTCGAGGAACTGCACGTCGAGGACAGGACCCTCCTCATCGCCCCCATCACCACTCTCACCGAAGAGAGCCTTAAGGATTCCGGCATGGATTCCAAGGCCATCCACAAGTGCAAGAACATGTTCACGCTCGGTATGGCCTGCTACATCTACAACCGTCCGCTGGAGTACATCTACCAGTATCTCGAGCGCAAGTTCTCCAAGAAGCACCCCGAGGTCATCGCTCCCAACAAGAAGGTCCTGAACGACGGATTCAACTATGCCTCCAACGTCCAGGCCATCGCGAACACCTACACCGTGGCTCCCGCCAAGCTCAAGAAGGGCACCTACCGCAACATCACCGGCAACCAGGCCACCGCTTGGGGCCTGCTCGCCGCCTCGGAGAAGTCGAGCCTTCCTCTCTTCTGCGGCTCCTATCCCATCACGCCGGCAACGGCCATCCTTGAGGAGCTCGCCATCCATAAGAGCCTTGGCGCCAAGACGCTGCAGGCCGAGGACGAAATCGCCGGCATCTGCACCGCCATCGGCGCTTCCTTCGCCGGCAACCTCGCCGTCACCACCACTTCCGGCCCCGGTCTCTCGCTGAAGAGCGAGGCCATGGGACTGGCCGTCATGGCCGAGCTGCCGCTGGTCATCGTAGATGTCCAGCGCGGCGGTCCTTCGACCGGCCTGCCGACCAAGACCGAGCAGACCGACCTCACCCAGGCCCTGTACGGCCGCAACGGCGAATGCCCGATCCCCATCGTGGCCGCGCATTCTCCGGCGCACTGCTTCGACGCCGCCTTCAACGCTGCGAAGATCGCTCTCGAGCACATGACTCCCGTCATCCTCCTTTCCGAGGGTTTCCTCGGCAACGGCTCCGAGCCCTGGAGGATTCCGTCGATGGCGGACTATCCCGAGATCAAGCCGCCCTTCGTCGAGGGTATCCTCAAGGAAGGCCAGAAATACTATCCTTTCCAGCGTGACCCCGAGACGTTCGTGCGCCGCTGGGCACTGCCCGGACAGAAGGGCTTCGAGCATCGCGTCGGCGGTCTTGAGAAGACCCATGAAGGCGTGCTCTCCACCGATCCCGCCAACCATGCGATGATGGTTGCCGAGCGTGCCGCCAAGGTTCAGAAGATCGCGGATTACATCCCCGGACTTGAAGTCGACGGCCCCGCCTCCGGCAAGCTGCTCGTGGTCGGCTGGGGCGGTACGTACGGACACATCCTTTCGGCCGTGCACGCAGTGCGCGAGGCCGGCAAGGAGGTTTCCTACGCCCACTTCGACTACGTGCTCCCGCTGCCGAAGAATACCGCCGAGGTCTTCTCGCATTTCGAGAAGATCATCGTGTGCGAGCTCAACAGCGGACAGTTCGTGAATTACCTGCGTGGCGTGCACCCTCAGTTCGATTATCTTCAGTTCAACAAGGTCCAGGGGCAGCCGTTCCTCGTGAACGAGCTCGTCGCGGCCATCAACGAGGCATTGTAAGACTATGGCATATTTGACATTCAAGGATTTCAAGAGTGACCAGGAAGTCCGCTGGTGCCCCGGCTGCGGAGACCATGCCGTCCTGGCCGCACTCCAGAGGGCGCTCCCCAAGGTGAGCCAGGCCCTCAATTACGAGAAGGAACGCTACGTGGTGGTATCCGGTATCGGATGTTCCTCGCGTCTGCCTTATTATATGGATACCTACGGTTTCCACAGCATCCACGGCCGTGCAACGGCCATCTCCACCGGCATCAAGGTGGCCAACCCCACCCTGACCGTCTGGCAGGCCTGCGGTGACGGCGATGCCCTCGCCATCGGCGGAAACCACTTCATCCACGCCATCAGGCGCAACATCGACATCAACATCATGCTCTTCAACAATCAGATCTACGGTCTGACGAAGGGCCAGTATTCGCCTACTTCCAAGTTCGGCGCCATCACCAAGACTTCCCCTTACGGCACTGTCGAGCATCCGTTCAATCCCGGATCGCTCGTACTGGGAGCCAAGGGTACTTTCTTCGCCCGTTCGCTTGACGTCGAACTCAAGCTCAACGAGGAGATCATGACCGCCGCCGCCCTCCATGACGGCTGTTCCGTGGTAGAGTTCCTTACCAACTGCGTTATCTTCAACGACGGCGCGCACAAGGATATCTCCGATCCCGCGGTCCGTGCCGATCATACCATAGTGCTGCGCCAGGGCGAGAGGATGATCTTCGGAAAGAACAAGGACAAGGGTCTCGTCTATGACGGCAAGAAGATCCGTGTCGTGCGCATCGGCGAAGGCGGTTTCACGGAGGAGGATATCCTCATCCATGACGCCCAGAAGGACAACATCAGCATCCATATGGCGCTGGCTGACATGAAGGGTCCGGACTATCCGGTCGCTCTCGGAGTCATCCGCGACGTCAAGGACATCACCTATGACGACGGTGTCCGCGACCAGGTCAAGGACGTGATGGTCAAGTCCAAGATCCACTCCATGGACGAGCTGCTCCACAGCGGTTCCACATGGGTGGTTGAATAATTATTAAACCACATATTACACATTATAACCAAGTAATGAAAACAAGTGAAATCATGGCCAGGCTCCAGGCCAAGTACCCGGGTGAGAGCGAGTATCTCCAGGCGGTACAGGAGGTTTTGGAATCCGTCGAGGAAGTCTACAATCAGCATCCCGAATTCGAAAAGGCGAAAATCGTCGAACGTATGGTCGAACCCGACCGCATCTTCACATTCCGTGTGACGTGGGTTGACGACCGCGGCGAAGTCTGCACCAATACCGGATACCGTGTACAGTTCAACAGCGCCATCGGACCCTACAAGGGAGGTCTCCGTTTCCACAGGGCGGTCACCCCTTCGATGCTGAAGTTCCTCGGTTTCGAGCAGACTTTCAAGAACGCCCTTACCACCCTGCCTATGGGCGGCGCCAAGGGCGGCTCGGACTTCGATCCCAAGGGCAAGTCCAACGATGAGATCATGCGTTTCTGCCAGGCATTCATGCTCGAGCTCTGGAACTGCATCGGTCCCGACCAGGACATCCCCGCTGGTGACGTGGGCGTCGGCGGACGCGAGATCGGCTATCTCTATGGCATGTACAAGAAACTTGCCCGCCAGTACAATACCGGCGTCCTGACCGGAAAGGGCAGCACCTGGGGAGGTTCAATCCTCCGTCCAGAGGCCACCGGTTTCGGCGCGCTGTACTTCACCCATCACCTTCTCGAGAAGGCCGGTATCGACATCAAGGGCAAGACCGTCGCCCTCTCCGGCTTCGGCAACGTAGCCTGGGGCGCAGCCACCAAGGCCACCGAGCTCGGCGCCAAGGTCGTGGCCATCTCCGGACCGGACGGTGTCTGCCACATCCCCGGCGGCATCACCAAGGAGATGATCGACTACATGCTGGTCATGCGCGCCTCCAACCGCGACAAGGTCCAGGATATGGCCGACAGGTTCCCTGACAAGGCTCAGTTCACCGCCGGCAAGAAGAGCTGGAGCATCCCCGTGGATATCGCCCTCCCTTGCGCCTTCCAGAACGAGCTTTCCGAGGATGACGCCAAGGAGCTGAAGGCCAACGGCTGCTTCTGCTGCTGCGAGGTCTCCAACATGGGCTGCCAGCCCGGTGCCATCCACTTCTTCCAGAACAACGGCATCCTCTTCGCTCCCGGCAAGGCGGTCAACGCCGGCGGTGTCGCCACCTCCGGTCTCGAGATGACCCAGAACGCCGAGCACATCTCCTGGAGCGGCAAGGAGGTCGACGAGAAGCTGCACTTCATCATGAAGTCCATCCACGAGCAATGCGTCAAGTACGGCACCCAGCCCGACGGATCCGTCGACTACGTGAAGGGCGCCAACATCGCCGGCTTCATGAAGGTCGCCACCGCCATGCTCGAGCAGGGTACGATCTAGTCATACACTGATACGAATTCCCCCGGAAGGATGGCGTCTGCCAACCCTTCCGGGGGATTCCTTATTGCCCTGCTGCCTTACAGGCGGCGGAGCCAGACGTTGCGGTAGCTTATGGCAGGGCTGGGGTCGCCGTGGCTCTGGAGGAGTATCTTGCCGTCGCCGTGGGGACGGACGCGGGGGAGTCCGATATATTCCGTCGTGCCCTGTATCTCGGTATTGTTCTGGATAAGTACCCCGTTGTGGAGGACCGTAACGCGGGGAGGATAGAGGTACGACCCGTCCTCCTTGAAGACCGGGGCGGTGTAGATGATGTCATAGACGTTCCACTCGCCCGGAGCGCGCATGGCGTTCACGAGGGGAGGGGTCTGCTTGTAGACCGAACCGGCCTGGCCGTTTACGTATGTCTCGTTCTCATAGCTGTCCATGACCTGGATCTCGTACATCTCCTGGAGGTATACGCCGCTGTTGCCGCGGCTCTGGCTCGTGAAGCTCGCATCCATCGGCGGGATGCACCACTCGATGTGCAGCTGGAAGCTGCCGAAAGCCTCCTTGGTGCGGATGTCACCGGCTTTCTTGTCGACGGTGAATACGCCGTCGTGGACCGTCCAGAGGGCGGGGGAGCCGTCCTTGGCGCTCTCCCAGGCGGAGAGGGCGCGGCCGTCGAAGAGGACGACGGCATCGGACGGGGCGCTGGCAGTGGCCTGCGCCCCCGGGACGACGATGCGCGGCTGCGGGGTCCAGTATTCGGTCATGCCCGGGCGCATCGGCTCCTGGCGAGGGTATTCCTTCGTCTCCTGGGCGAAGGCTGAAACTGCTGTAAGGATGGTGGCGGCGAGTGCCGCAATGATGTGGAGCCTGTTCTTTTTCATAGCGGTAGTGTGTGTTGTCCTCCCCAAATATAATGATTATTCGGCTGTCTTCTTCCTTTTTAGCGTCTATTTTGTTAACTTTGTTAGTTAACAATGATTGAATGACATGAAAAAGACCATCGCATCGCCCAAGGCGCCCAAGGCCGTGGGACCTTATTCCCAGGCCATCGAACTCAACGGCACCCTCTTCCTTTCCGGGCAGCTGCCCATCGATCCCGCAGCGGGGAAGATGCCTGAAGGCATCGAGGCGCAGACGCGCCAGTCCCTGACCAATATCGGAGCCGTCCTCGAGGAGGCCGGCCTGGGCTTCGGCGACATCGTGAAGACCACCGTCCTGCTGAAGGACATAGCCGATTTCGGAGCCATGAACGCCGTTTATGCGGAGTTCTTCCCTGACATGAAACCCGCCCGCGTTTGCTACCAGGTCGCTGCCCTGCCCATGGGCGCACTGGTGGAAATCGATGCCGTGGCCGGAAAATGAAATATGCGATGAAGAGATTGTTTCCCATCCTGGCGGCCGTCCTGCTGACCGCCCTGCCCGCGCGTGCTGACGAGGGCATGTGGATGATCAACGCCATCACCAGGGCGCTCGAGGCCGACATGCAGGCCAGGGGGCTCAAACTGTCCGCGAATGAGATCTACAACGCCGACGCCGACGGCTCGTCCCTCAAGGACGCCGTCCTGTCGCTCGATTTCGGCTGCTCCGGCAGCATCATCTCCGACAGGGGCCTGGTCATTACCAACCACCATTGCGCATACAGCGACGTGCATGCCCTGAGCACCTCCGAACACAATTACCTCGAGGACGGCTTCTGGGCCATGACCGCGAAGGACGAGATCCCCATCCGCGGCAAGAGCAT